>Ga0068871_100000992_pt1 | contig 19004 bp, 16 predicted proteins | sample KBSMisM72_FD_72750 | JGI IMG/M metagenome (GOLD analysis project Ga0068871, IMG submission 72750) | Miscanthus rhizosphere microbial communities from Kellogg Biological Station, Michigan, USA - KBS Miscanthus M7-2 | ecosystem: Host-associated > Plants > Roots > Rhizosphere > Soil ...
CACAAAGAAGTGAATCTGCTGAACGAATTTCCCGAGCCGGCCAAAAACGCACAAGGCGAAATCGCATCTGCAATTCTACTGGGCCGGGCCCAGGCCTTGCAGTCCCTGGACAAGCTGCCGGACGCCGCCGCGGCGGCGGACCGTGCCATCTCCCTCAAGCGGAGCTCGTCCGGCTTGCTGACGCGCGCACGCATCGCTCTTGCGCAGAACGACACCGCAATGGCCGACAAGCTGGTGGACGAAGCCTTTACACTTGATCCCATTAACGGCGGGGTCATGCGGGCCAGGTTGAAACGGCTCCAGCGCTCCGGTGACATGGGAAAGACGCTGGCCTATGCGGACCAGATCCTGAAGGTCTATCCGAAGACAATCCCCGAGGCCCGGATAGCCAGAATCGAAATCTTCTTGAAGCAGAACGACACTATACGGGCCAAGCAGGAAGCCGACGCCTTTTTTGCCACATCGAAGATGTTTGGCACCTATTACAGAGCTGTGCTTTTGTCGCGGGCGAAGGATAAGAAAAACGCCGCCAATGCCGTGCTGTCTTTGCCGAAAGAATTTGTGAAGGCGCATCCGGAATACGCTCCTCAGATGGCTCAAATCGTCATCGATAACGGCAATATCGAGCCCGGCGTGACGATCCTTGGCTATGCTATTGCCGCCAATCCCAATTTTATCGATGCGCGCCTGCGTCTGGCCGGTCTGCGCATGGGCCAGGGCAGCCCCCAGGCTGCGTTGGGTGCTCTGGCGCCCGTTGAAAGTTCGGGCGACCCCCGGGTCCAAAAGCTCCTTGCAGAGGTTCGAGCCAAGATCGCGAAAGACCGGGCCTTTTAGTTCTGTTGGCCCCTCAGGCGCCAGATCGGCTGGACTTTCCGGCCGGTTAATGGAGAAATAATCTTCCATGGCTAATCTGGCCGCATGCGAGATTTGGCGACAATCGGTGAGGCCCGGGTGGCGGACACGGTGATCCTGAGTCCTGACCTGGCATTTTTCCCCCTCGACGACGACTTGGTGGCCTTCTCGGAGCGGGCGCAATCCCTGATCGGGTTGAACGCCACTGCGGCTTTCCTGGTGCGCAAGCTGCAGGAAGGCACGCCCGTTTTGGATTTGACTGGCGCATTAGGCCGCAAGTTCGCCGTGACGGACGAGCAGGCTGATGGCTGGGTGACATCAACCTTGGAAGCGCTAGATTCACACGGACTGCTGGCTGGAAGCTCTCCGGCCGCATCCCCTTCAACGCAAAACATTCGAGCGCTTACCGATCGCGACGATCGTCAAGCAGAAATGCCGCCTTTTGAACCGTTCGTGCCTGAGGTCGAGGGACGTTATCGCTTGCTCGGGACCTACGCGCTTATCCGTTATAGAGCCCAAGCACAGAAGCGAATGGTGGATGCCGTCATTGGTCACCTCAAATCAGAGGAAAGAGAAACCCCCAACCTGGTCATCGATATTTCCGCGACCCCCTGGGGCGACAAGCAAATCAGCAGCAACATCTATTGCGACGGAAAGCCCGAAGACAAGGCGCACAGGCTTTCCAAACTCGGACCGCTGGTAAAGGGACTTTTGTGGGTAACAGCGGTCAATTCCTATGACTTTCTCCTGAATCTCCACGCCGGCGTGGTTACAAAGGGCAGCAAGTGCGTTCTTTTACCGGCTGAGTCGGGCAGCGGTAAGTCTTCGTTGACGGCAGCGCTTACCCACAGCGGATATCGCTATCTCTCCGACGAGGTGGGTCTTATTGAACGGGGCACGTTTCGCGTACCGGCCGTCCCGCTTGCAGTTTGCGTAAAGGAAAGCGGTTGGGAATTAATGGGCCGCCTGTATCCCGAAATTGCGACCTTACCGATCCACCGGCGCAACGACGGCAAAATCGTGCGCTATATTCCGCCCAAACCCGCCGCAGTCCAGTCCGAGCCGGCGTTGGTCAGCCACATAATTTTCCCCCGCTATGTCGCGGGGAAACCGACGAGACTTGAGCCTTTGTCGCGCTCTGCCGCTTTCACCCGCCTGATGGACCAATGTGTGGCGCTAAGCCGTCGTCTCGATCACGACAATGTGAACGACATGATCCGTTGGATAGCTCAGATCGACTGCTATGCGCTGACTTTCTCGTCCTTGGAAGAAGCCATTTCAATCATCAACGGTGTCGTGGACCGCCAATAAATTCCGCCTATGTCGCGTGATCGATCGACGATGGCTCAAACCTCGATCGTGATGGTCTCATCCTGCTCGGCAGGCTCAAGAGCCGGCCGCGGTATCTTTGGCAAGACAATCACGTCGTAAAGTTCGTTTGTTCCGCCTTCAATACTGAGGTTATGCAGGACCTCGCCGCTTCTGGTGTCAATCACATGAACACCGCAGCGCGCCTCCCGTTTTTCCGCTTCCAGCCGCTCCAGGAGCGCAAGTCCGACCGACGCCGCTCTGGACCGGATGCCCGAAGTGGTCACCAGCGCATAAGGGCCGGCAAAGGCGAGGCCGCGTAAAAATCCGGGGCAGAAGGCCACCGGATTGAAGCGGCCGGTGTTCAGGTCAACCGTGCCGATTTCACCGGTGCCCGAGTTTAAAACCCACAACTTTCCCTGATGCCACCGGGGTGAATGCGGCTTTGTCAAATCTCCACAGACAATCTCGTTTGTCCCAATATCGATAATCATGCCGGATTTCGCGGGCACGTTGCGCCAGCCTTCGAGCGAATCCGTTTCCGAGAAAAGCGTGACATAGGCGGCGCGGCCATCGCGCATGGCGAGGCCGTTCAGATGGCAGCGGTCCTCGGCGGCCAGCTGTGAGATAAAACGCGGCTGCCAGATTGGCCGAAAACTGTGCGTCGTGCTTGTCGTCGCCAGGCAGGAGAATTTCGTGTTGACGAACACGAAGTTGCCCTTCGCATCGAAGGCAAGATCATGCGCGTCCAGAACGCCCGTGCGATTGGAGCCCCGGGGAACAAATACACATTCGCTCCCATCGTCCCGGCCAACCATGGCGTCTGTGAAAGTCACGATATTGCTCCTGGCAGCGATCACCAGGCGTTGACCGTCAAAAGCAATTCCCATGGCCCTTTGCATTGGGCGTTGGGAAACCGCGAGCTGTTTCGCAGCTCCGTCAGTGCCGACCAGGAACAGCATGTTGCTCGCTATGGACGTGATAGCGATGCTTGAGTTCATTTCAGCGAGCCAGGCCGCGAACGAAGGTGAAGCAGAGACTTGGAACGTATATTGCCGCAGATGCGCAGGTACCGCTGGCGCGCTTGGTTCGTCCTGAGCTTGCACCGGCTGTTGGGGGCTGGCGGCAACTGGCGTCGCGGTTGTTGGGGGCGTTTTGGATTGGTCTTCAGATGATTCAGCAGGATCGTCCGCAACCCAGCTCGCCCGGATGCGCGCCGCGAGTGGTTCAATCGTGGAATCGGCGCGTTCCGCTTCGACAACCGCATCGGGAACTGATGCTTTGAAATAATTGCGGGCCAATGTCGCGGCCAGGAGAACCGCGCGGAGGCATCCCTGGCTCTCGGCGCGCTTGATGATTGCTTTCCAGTCAAGATCAGGGTGCGAACCGATGAATGCCGCGACATCAGAGGTCCAAATGATGCGCCGCCAATGGTCTTTGTCGCCATGGATCGCCAAAAGCAGAAACGCGTCTTCCGGAGACAGCGTCACCATGGCACTGCCGTTCACAGTCGTTTGTTGTGTTCGGCGCCGCAATTGCGTGTGGTCGATCTCGAGTCCCGCTTTCGGGGGCGTGAGCCGCGTGTGGGGCCTCAAGGAGATGCCGGAAGCGGGGTTGAAGGCGACCTCCCGCCCCTCAGCTTGTTGAATCATTGCGGATTGCGTGTGAGACAATTTCGGATCGCGCGCATATCCCAACGCGCCCAGCCCGGTCATCGTCGCGGTTAGATCGTCATCCTGAACCAGGATGTCGATATCGAGAAATTCCCGGGATGCAGGGTCGTCGTAAGCCTGGAACGCAAGGAGCGGCGCCCTGAGCGGGATCGCATCAACGCCCTGTTTTGACAGAACCGCCACTACACGCTTGAGCTCGTCGAACAACTGGTGGTTTCTCTCGCGCACCCGATTGTTATGCACGCGAAAGGCAATCAGGATGTCGTCGGGCACCAAATCCGGTACCAGGCGATTCAAGGTCTGTCCGGCCATTCCGCCCAAGCCGTGATGAATCGCTTTTTGCGCGAACAGCGTCCAGTCGAGCTCTCCCTCAAGCAATTGCCGAATGAGGCTTTCATCCTCCGCGGCAAGGCGAGCCTGCGCGCAAGCCAAGAGAAGCTGCATTTCCGGCGCCATTGGCGGGCGCAATTTATCCGGCATTGTGCAATTTCCGTCGGGTCCTGAAGGGCATCATTGGCGAGACATGCTTGAATTATTGATAATCTGAATCGCGAGGGGCGTCCCGGCAGTCCCGCCAGCTATCCTGACTGAAGGCTGCTGGCCCGGTTGAATGGTCCTTGGTCCGCAGAAGACGCTGGCGGCCAAGTGCCATCACCGCCCGTGTGGGGACCAATGAGCGACCCCACGGCATCGTCTCGATCGATTGTCACGATTGGCTGCTACGCCCTGACCATTCCTTTACGGAACGGGGTTGTGGATCGTTCTCAACGGCCCGAGCTCGAAAATTATTGAGGAAAATCAAGATATTGATACCCCGTGCCGCGTTTTTCGGTCGGCCCGTGACAACCTGTCGGTGAAACCGACACAACCAAAAGTTTTCCTGTCACTAGAAAATCGCCTTTTCCATCAATGCGATGTCCGGACTCTGACGGATTATTAACCAAAGCGCGGGCCCAAGCTTGTTTCAAATGGCTGCAAACATTTTTTACACAATGACACAGTCCAAAAGCCGGAAAAACAGCAAGCCTTTGAAATATCTCATATAAAACTGTTGGCACTGTAATTGCTTTAAATGTCTCCATCGTGTGTTCATAGGGAATGACACGGAAGTATTCAAAACGGGGTAATGACATGGCCGAAGAAATTAAGACTGTTGACCAGACCCGCCGCTCGGCGATCAAGACCGCCGCTCAGGTGGCCGTGACCGCTCCCGCCGTTGGTCTCCTGCTCAGCGCCAGCACCAAGTCCGCCAGCGCCGCCGTGACCTACGCGATCAGCAAGGTGGGCGATAGCACCATCAAGACCATCTATTATGATGACGGCGCGCTCGATGACGTCGGCACGATCGTGCAGCAGGCGGGCGACGGTACTGACTAACCTCTAGTCAGTTCTTTCGACTAAAGCTTGTATTTAGTTCCAGGATAGTCCTCGCCAGAAGTGGCGGGGACTATTTTGGTTTTAGGGCGGGACTTGGTCCGCTCCCGGATTGGATGATAACTGGTCCAGCCGATCCATTTATATTGCAAAATCCTTAGCGATCCGATGGCCTCCTGTCGCCGTTTAGGGTCGTAAGAGCGCGACATGCCGGCGAACCGTCGCCCCCGGCATCGCCCCGCCCGCGATTGGTCGTGCGCGTCCCGCTGCGATGTGGAGACGGAGTAGCGAACGGGGATTTGCCTCCGCCCGGTTGCCCCACCCTGGCGCCGCCACCAGGGTCATGCTGCCGCGCTGGCCTTGGGCGCTGGCCGACTAGCCAACCCTTTGTCGAAAACCAATCTTTTACCGGAATAACTTAGGGTAAGCGAAATTTCGCCAGCTGTCTTAAGCCTTCGGCGCCGGGCTTGATCTGGATTAAGCTTCAAGTGGAATTTCCCTGTAAAATAGCGACCAATGCTGAAACAACAGCCAAAAGGATAAGGTCCATGAAGCCCGCTCATTCCAGTTTGGCCGAGGCTCCGGCGCAGCCGGGGAGCGAGGCCATGTCTTCTGGCCAGCCCCAGCAGTTTTACGAAACGGTCACGCTTCAAAGCCTGATCGCCCCCATCAGCAAGGACGAATTTTTTGCAAAATATTGGGAAAAGAAGCCTCTCATCGTACACCGCAAAAATCCCGGCTATTACGGCAATTTGTTTTCGGTGCAGGATTTTGACGATTGGACCATTCGCGGAAACCGCGGCTACGTCAAAACCGCCGAAGCCAATTCAAAAAAGAACTTGAAATGGGGTGGCTCCAGCGCCGCGGCGTTGGAAGGCATCCTGAATGACATGCGCGACGGTCATACCCTTATTTTGGATTCCGTGAATTCATCCGAACCAAAACTCGGGATGATGTGTCAGAGATTGACCCGGGAAACTTGGGCCCGGTTTCAAACCAATATTTATCTGACGCCGCCGGGGGGAAAAGGATTTACACCCCATTGGGACAATCATGACGTGTTCGTTCTGCAGGTCTATGGCTCAAAGCATTGGAAGGTGGAAAAGGACCGCCGCCTTCTGCCTCAGAAGGACGGGGCCATGTTCGAAGATCGTGAGATTTCCGGTGATATTTATGAGATCCACCTCCAGCAGGGCGACATGCTGTATCTGCCGCGCGGCACTGTGCATGCCGCCGAATGCGGATCGGATCCTTCGATGCATATCACCTTGGGCGTATACCCCCAGACATGGGATAGCCTGTTGACCGCCGTGGTACAGGCGGCGATCAATCAGGATGACAATCTGCGGCTTGCCCTGCCGTTGGACTTCATGAAGGGCGATGGGGCCGCCATCATGCGCCGCATCGGAAATGAATTGCAAAAATCGGCCACTCCGGAATTCCTCGCCCAGGTGCTTGACGCATTCAAGGATCGCGTCATTGGCGAATCGCAATTCGATATTACGGGGTCGATCATATCCGCATACAAGACCGACCCGCTGACATTGGACGACACGATCGCGGCGCGGCCCGGGCTGATCTACAGGACACAGCCTGGCGAAGAGACCGTGACCCTCAAGATCGGTACCCGGGCAATCACCTTTCCCGATTTCTTTGCCGAAGCATTGGAGTATGCAATCAATACTCCGGTCTATACCGTCGGCGAATTGCCTGCTGATCTGGAAGACGAGATAAAAATCGTCTTTATTGAACGGCTGCTGCAGGAAGGTCTGGTCGTACGGAAATAACCTCCGAAGACGAGGCGATTTAATCTCCGTCCGCTACGGAGAAGCCTTCGGGAGGTAGGCCGGATTGCTGGCGCTGCCACATGTTCGCATAGATTTTCTCCAAGTCGCGCACGTAACGCGCCGTGTCGAATAAAGCCGCCGTTTGGCGGTGGTCGGCCAACTTCTGACGAATGGCCGCAAGTTTTTGCGGATTGCGCGCCAGCTCCAGCGCCAGCGCTTCATACTCGGCGAGCGATGTGGTTACCATTTCCGGCAAGCCGATGGCATGGAGCAAACTTGAAGCCACCCGCGCCTGAAAAGACTCGCCCTGGCAGGTCAACACCGGCAGCCCGGCCCAAAGCGCTTCGCTGGCCGTGGAATGCGCATTATAGGGTAGGGTATCGAGAAATAGGTCGCCCAAACATTGGCGCGCGAGATGATCCTCGGGCCGTTCTTGATAGCGTGCAAAAATCAGGCGTTCGGGTGCGATCCCATGGCCTGCCGCCTCCCGGCGCAAATTCGCAACTGCCGGCGAGGGGGCACTGGAAATCCAAAGCACGCTGCCCTCGATCGCATGCAAGAGCCGCATCCAGATCGAGAAAATTTGCGGTGCCAGTTTGTGCACCCTGTTAAAGCTCGTGAAGACAAATCCGCTATCCGGCAGCCCTTGTTCGATGCGGGTTGGCTGATTTTTGGAAATCGGGTGGCTGCGGTCAAAAGGCAAATAGGAATTGGGCAGATACGCGATCTGCTCTGTGTAATAGCCGCGATTCTCGGCCGGTATGACGACAGGATCGGCGATGATATAGTCGATATAAGGCAGCGCCATGGTGCCGGGATAACCGAGATAATTCACTTGTAGCGGAGCGGGCCGGCAAGCCAGGATCCCAGGTCGCTTGGAACCGGTAAGGCCGTTCAGATCGATAGCGATATCGATCTCCAGCCTGCGCATCATCGCGGCGGCCTGGGCGTCATTCATGGCGTTGACATCTATAAAACGGTCTACCGCGGCCTCAATCCGCTTGCGAACTGGGCCGCCATCATCCGGGCCGATTGAAATCGCGGTGATCTCGAAGCGCGCTTTATCATGATGTTCGAAGGCGCCCGCAATTATCTTGCCCACCGGATGGTTGCGGAAGTCCGTCGAAACATAGGCGATGCGGATCTTTTGATGATTGTATCTTTCGCCGCGCCAAAGCGGCTCTGTTGAATGGCGGCTTCTGTCTGCGAGGAGTTGTGCGACCGACAAACTGAGCTGTTCGGAGTCAACCAGCTGCTTTAGATTGATCGACAATGCGCCGACAATGCCTGATTTCGAACTATTCGCGACGGTATTGCGGTCTTCTTCGCGCCGGCGCCAGTCACAAATATAAAGGCGGGATTTTATGCCCATTTGTGTGGCCGCCTCATGTTGAGGGGAAAGCTGCAGGGCATTCTGGCTGGCTTCCGACGCCATCAGGTATCGTTTCTGGGCCATCAGATAGCCGGCGCGCAATGCCCATCCGTCGGCGGATTTGGAGTCGAATTCCGGCGCGTCATCCGGTTGGGGCCAGTTCGAAGCCTTGGCGCGCGCGGCGATGGCGGCACGGCGTTTTTCCCAGGTCGGTGCGTCGTCGGGAACGATGGCGAGGGATTTTTCATAGCATTCAATTGCCTTCGCGTGGCGATTCAGGCCGGACAACGTATCGCCCATGAGGATCCAGGGACGGTTGGTTTTGGGATTTTTTGTCACCGCGTCCAGCGCGCGGCGGTATTCGCGCTGAAGATGTTTCAACCTGGCGCGCGTTTCCGATGAAGCGGGCGTCAGCGCCAGCGCAATCGGTGAGACCGCGAGTGCCGTGCGAAGTTGGTCGGCTTTCTTCTGCGACCTCGTCCAAAAGCGGTACAGAGGCAGCGCTATGAGGTCATGCGCAAGTCCAATCGGTACATAGGCGGATCTCATAAACCCGGGCAATTTCGCAAGCGCGATATGCTGCGGGCCCGGCAGAAACCAGGTCCGTATCACATAGCTTGCCTGCCGAAGCATTCCGTCGTGCAGCAGCAAGCGGTCCATGGACACCGTCTTGTTGCTGGGCGGCCCGCCTGGGTCGTCAGCCTCCCAGCGCGCCACGATACGGTCGATGATTTGCGCAACTGCCGGATCGCCACTTTCGGCGGCAACAAGAAAGTCGGGAATTTTGGCTCCGAGATAGTTGCGCGCCAGGGACGCCATCACCACAAGCATGCGATAGCAACCTTGCGCGCGCGCGCGTTCGGCAACCACGTTCCAATCGAGCTGGGGATGCGAGGCGATAAAATCCGCCACGTCGCAACACCATTTTATGTCCCACCACAATTCCTTGCCGCCATGAATGGCCAGGACGATCATCGTATCCTCTGGCGCGAGGGTCAGGACTTGATGTCCAAATATCTCTTCCCGCCCGGCCCGCCGCCAAAGACCGTCATAGTCAATATCCAAGGCCATTTTCACGGACGTCAGCCTTGTGTGCGGTTCAATCGCTCCCACGCCGCTCTTGAACATGATCTCCTGGCCCTGAAGCAGATGGATCAGGTGAAACTGCTCGGCGGTGAATTTGCCGTTCCGCTCATAACCGCACTCGCACAGCACCTTGATGGTTTTCGGCAAGTCGTCATCGTGAATGAGAAAATCCAGGTCCCGGAAGCCGCGCAGTCCCAGATCGCCGAATGCCTGCTTGGCGAGTACCGGTCCCTTGAATGCTATCGTTTCCACGCCGGCATTTGCCAATTGTCCAATCAAACGGGCCAGTTCGTTAAGCAGCGCCTGGTTGCTGTTGCGCGTTTGCTTGACGAAGGCTTGAAAGGCTTCCCGGATTTCAGGCGGCACCGATTCAGGCGCGGCGCCGGCCAACGTGTTTCCGGCGAGCCCGACCAGGCCGTGGTCGATGGCCTTGAGCGCAAACTTGGTCCAGTCTATGTCGAGCTCCAGCAGTTGCCGGATCGCGGCCTCGTCTTCTTCCCGGGGATGAGCTCTCGCGCAAGCCAGAAGAAGCTGCAACTCTAATGCTTTGGGCCGCCTCATTCTGTCCAGCCTAGAAACGAGTCACAATCGCGCTCATGTCGGGGCGCGCCCGTTCCTGCAGTTCCTGTCCTGGTGTGCCGATATAGATGAAGCCTGCCATCCGCTCGCCCGGAATAAGGCCGATCTCCTGCTTCACCACGGGGTGATAGGAATACCATTCCGTCAACCAGTTGCCGACAAAGCCCATCGCGTGCGCCGCGATCAGGATGTTCTGGCATGCCGCCCCAACCGACAATTCCTGTTCCCATACCGGAATTTTGATCGACTCCTGGGCCCTGGAAACGACGCCGATGATCACGGGCGCTGCCGTGACGCGGGTCAGCCACTCCTCGACTTGGCGGGCAGCCATGCCGTCTTGCGAAAGAACGTTCTTCAGTATCTCCGCGAACCGTCCGCGGCCTTCCCCTTCGAACACAATGAAGCGCCACGGTGACAGTTTGCCGTGATCGGGAACGCGTGCGCCGGCCTGAAGAATGTCGGCGAGCTGGCCCGCAGAGGGTCCTGGCCCGGTCATTGCCCTTGCGGGGCAGGAGCGACGGCTTAACAGCAAATCCATCGCGGTCGGCCCGGTGAGGTTAAACTTGAAAGTCTCCATGCGTCCCCCAAAACACTTTACGCACGATGGCCGGCGGAACCGTCCCTCGTAATTCTATGCAAAAAGGCAGCCATTTCTTACTGGAAAAAACTTTACGAATGAATGCCGGCAGGTGCTTCGTCATTAGAAAGTTAACGGATTCGCGTAAGCCGGCTCGAGACTTTGCGTGGGCCGAGAGCCGGTCAATCAAGCCGGGGCGAGCCGCAGCTGGGGAAGCACAGAAACCTGCTCTTTTGCTTCCTCTCGCACAAGAACAGCGCACCCTCTTTTGGCACCGGTTTCGTCCGAGCTGGGCGCCGCCGGATAAAAAAGGCACAAGTTATTCCGGACAATGAAGGGTTCAATGTAGGCTCTTATCAAGGCTTTGTCCTCACCGTAATCGTCGAACCCATATCCTGGATCATCGATCACCTGGAAATCATCGATCATGATCGTCGGCTGGACGCAGGCTTTCAGAATAATGCTCAGCTCGCCCGCCAGCGGCAAATCATTGTACCAATGAGCATCGAGATAGAAGAAAAGCGGTTTTTGGCATAGCTCGGGCCCGAGCTCGGCCAGGATATTGCGCAAGTGGTATCTCGAGTCACCAAGCCGCAGCGAGACGTTCCGGAGACGACGGAAACGCATCTTCACATAGCCATAACGCCTGGGGTGGCCTTCGACGGAGATCAGCGGCAGCCCTGTTTCCGCAAAATACTGAGTCGTGGCGCCCAAATGGGTTCCTGTTTCAATGATTGCCGCGAAATTCTGGCTCCTGAGCGCATCGAATATCTGGCGGCGACAAGTCTGGCCGTTGAATGGCCTCAGTTTCTTGCCGATCGTGGCACCTCGAATGTAATCGATGCATCCGCGAGCAATGTTATAAGCGCGTTTTATGGATCTCATGGTTTTGGCGGCGCGCGGCCGTCCTCTCCCTTGGCAAGCGGTACGACAATGCCCGAAAAGCGGTTGCCGGACAGTTTTGGAGTGGTGTCGGCGTAATTTCTCACAAAGGCGGAGGTGCGGCCGGTATTGTTTGAGAACTCATTATTTTCAACCACAATGTCGCCCGGAGGATTCCGTGGCAGGGTCGTTTCCGCGCCGATGGAAATGGCCGTTTGCCGATTTTCGGACAGTGGCCCTTTTTCGAACCGGTTGCCGGATATAAGCGCCGAACCGCCATTGGGCAGGTCCACCAAATAACTCGCCGAGCCATTCGGCCCGTCATGAACGAAATTGTTGGTGACTTCCGTTCTCAGCGCCCTGGACTTGATGTGGTGGCCCTCATGCTGCGCGACAAACTCGGAATTCTCGACTCGGAGCAGCGCGACATGATTGATGTAGATGCCGTGCGCGCAGGCGGCGATGCAGTTGCCATTGCCGCTGAAATAGCTGTGCCTTATGACAATCGTGCTGCCGTCGCTATTGGCCGCCAGGATGCCGTCTTCGTTATCGATGAAGCGGCTGTTTTCCACCGTCAGATTGGCGCCTTCGGCGCGAATGCCCGCTCCGTTATGGGGGATCGCGCGGGCGCCTGTGAAGGTGATGCCGCGAATGGCGATGTCATGTCCCCTGGTGATGAACAGACCCTTGTCCTCGCAGACCTTGCCCGTGATGATGACCCCGGGCCCTGTGCCCTCAATCACCAAATAGTCCGTGCCCCAGATCGCGCAATCGCTATAGGTGCCAGGATCGATCTTGATAACGGCGCCCGATTTGGCGACGCGCGCCGCTTCACTGGGAAGGGCGAACGGCTTACCCGCTCCCACCGCCAGGACACCGCTTGTCTTTGCGGCCGGCTGCGCGAGGCAGCCGGTGGCCAAAAAAGACAGAAATACCGCAAGCGCGTATTTGGGCCGGCTGCTCATGGTGAGTGTTTACCTTCCAACATGGGATAATCCCGTGGCCCAAGGCGGCTTGCAACCTCGGCTTACCGCAAGACGGATTAAGGCTTAATTTTAAGGCCCCCGGATGTGCCGTCGCGCATCGGCCTTGCAACAGACCGGCCAACGATCTGGCATATTTTCTGCGTGATTTCTTCCGGCTGGGCCTGGACGTCCCGGCTTGAGACGGAGATCGCCATGAAACGCATCTTTTCGGGACTCGCCCTGACGCTGATTCCGGCGCTCATTGCCATGCCCGCTCTTGCGGCCGTGGACATGGTCCCGGCGCCCGCGATCGGCCTGGCTCTGCCTGCGATCGCGGCGGTGATTCTGGTAGCCCTGATCGCCTTCTTGCTGAAGCAGATCAAGATCTAAGGCCACCGCCGAAATAGCCGGGCCGCGGAATTATTTGACAAAATCGGCAATGATGGACGTTGGCGCACCGCCGGCCCGTCGGTCGTGCGGCGCCGCCCGCTGCACGAACATCTCATTTTCCGGCACCGGCTCGCACAGATAGCTGTGGTCGTCGATAAAGGCCTGGTAGAAGTGAATCCGGGCCTTGCGGATTTCCGATTTCAGCACCAGGTGGGTGATCAGCTCATAGCGCGGAAACCAGAGATGGGCATCGCCGTTTTGGGCGAAGCGCACCTTGGCGTCGCCGGTGACGGGGTCGAAATAACTGGAGGCTCCCATCATCAAATCGCCAATCACCCGCCCGCGTGCATCGTAAAGTGAACGGCGTTTTTGCACCGGGCTGCGATAGTCTGGCACGCTGAGCCGAAAAACCCCGCCGGGCTTTAATACCCGGTAAATCTCATCCAGCACAAAAGGCACTTTTTCGAAGGCCAGATGTTCCAGCACATCCTGGGCCTGAATTTTGGCGATGCTGTTGTCGGGATAGGGCAGGGGCCCGGCGAGATCGTGCTTTATCTCGCGGTCATGCGCCGGCTCCAAAGCCAGACCGATGAAATTGGGAATCTGGAATTGGCGCTCGTGTGGCCCCAGGCTGCCGAAATAGAGATATGGCTCCATGGCGCCATTTTTGCCAAATTTTCCACGACGGAGGGAAGTGGAAAAATCGGCTAACGGGGCGGCAGCGCCTGCAGGTCGGCGACTGTTTTGTGGACATCCTCGGCGCTGAGGTCTCCACCCGAAGCTTGCTGAATCGCCTTCAAGCTCATCGCCTTGAAAATCGGATATTGGGCGTCGGTCAAAAGCCCGGGCAGGTCTTTGTTCAAAACTGCTGCGGCGGCGGGATCGGAGGCCAAGGTCTCGATCGGCGTGTCTTGGCTATAGGATACGGAAGTGGGTGGGGTGGGAGTTGCCGTCTGCCCCCAAGCAGAACTGCCCAACAACACCGATGCTGCTATTGCTGCTCTCAGGTGCATTTTCATTCCTCTTCACCGCCCCCGCGGTTGAGCACGGCAAGTCTGTCCGTCTGCCTGCCGCTTAGCAATCCGCCGTATGCCGTTGTTTGTCGCAAGATGTATTAAGTCTGTTTCATATGTGCCGCTTGATAACGAAACGTGGCGCGTTTTCGTTGCGCCCAGGCGGGCGTGGCGCAGGCGGACAAGCCGACAGCGAGAATCGCCGTCGTCCATGGCGATGCAAGGCGATGGACCTTGAATTTGTTGCGGTGCAACATAATATACCCGGAGAGCCGTTGTGTGGCGTAAATTGAGGAAAATGATGCGATTGAACGGTCCTGGCGCGATGGCCAACCCCCTGCGAGCCCGCCCAGCGCCAAAAGGCTCGTTGCTGGCAGAAACATCCTTTAGTCCCAATCCCGGCAATTTGCGGATGCTCGAATATGTCCCGCGCGGCCTGAAAAAAGATGCTCCGCTGGTGGTGGTCTTGCATGGCTGCGGCCAGACGGCTGCCGGTTACGACTTGGGCGCGGGCTGGAGCCAGCTTGCCGATCAAATGGGTTTTGCCTTGCTGGCGGCGGAGCAAAAAGCCGTCAACAATCCCCACACCTGTTTTGATTGGTTCAATCCCGAAGACATCACCCGAGGCGAAGGGGAGGCCGCATCCATCGCCGCCATGGTGGGCACCATGGTCGAGAAACACCGGCTGGATTCGCGCCGTGTCTTTATCACCGGCCTGTCGGCAGGCGGCGCCATGAGCGCGGTGATGCTGGCGCTTTATCCGGAATTGTTCGCGGGTGGGGCGATTATCGCGGGCCTGCCTTTCGGCTCGGCGCGAGACGTGCGCGACGCGTTGGAAAGCATGCGCTCTGCGCCGTTGCGGACACCGGCGCAATGGGGCGATCTGGTGCGCGCCGCTTCGGATCACCAAGATCCCTGGCCCCGGATTTCCATCTGGCATGGCGCATTGGATACCACCGTGAATGTCAACAATGCCCAGGCGAGTGTGGCGCAATGGGCCGATCTGCATGGACTTTCGCTCACCGCCGCTGAGCAGGAGATGGTGGACGGCGCCATCCGTCTTCGCTGGGACGACAGGCTGGAAGTCTATACTTTGCCGGTCCTGAGTCACGGCACGCCGATAAATTCCGGCGATGTGGGTCAGCCCGGCCCTTTCATCCTGGAAGCCGGGATTTCCTCCAGCCGCCGCATCGCGGAATTCTGGGGCCTGGCGTCCGTCCGGTCAGCAAAAATTGAGGCATCGGCGCTGCCGGAAATTGAACACATCCTGATGCCCCATCGGGAGCAGGAAGACATTTCTGCCCGGTCGCGCGAAAGCGTGATTTGGCGCGCCCTGAAAGCGGCGGGACTGGTCAAGCGCTAGCGCCGGTTCCGCTGCTGTTTTCGGTGATGACCTTGGCGGCGCGGTTATGTACCCTTGGCGGCATGGCTGAAATGACCTCCACGATAGAAACACGCCGTCACCAGATGTTCCCTAAGATGGATGAGCGCGACATTGCGCGCCTGCGCCGTTTCGGTGAGGTCCGCCATTTCGCGCCAGGCGCGGCGATCATGAAGGCGGGCGAGGTCGCCGAGGGTTTGGCGGTGGTCCTCAAAGGCGTTATCGATGTGCGCCAAGGTGGCGCGGTTTCCCAGCGCCAGCCCATTGTCCAGCACGGCCCCGGCAGTTTCCTGGGAGAGCTGGCACAGCTCTCCGATCGTCCGGCGCTGGTGGATGCCACCGCCGAAGGCGAGGTCGAAGTGATCATGGTGCCATCGCGGCGCCTTCGCGATGTGCTGGTGCAGGAGGCCGAGCTGGGTGAGCGCATCATGCGGGCACTGATCCTGCGCCGCGTCGGACTGCTGGAAGCCGGACAGGCGGGTCCCATTGTGATCGGGGTGTTCGGGAGTGCCGATATGCTGCGGCTGGAAAACTTCCTGCGGCGCAACGGCCATCCTCATCGCGCGCTGGACGCTGAAAATGATGGCTGCGCCCAGACCCTGCTCAAGCGCTTCGTCATCCAGCCCGAACATCTTCCCATTGTGCTGTGCCCCGGCGGGCAAATCTTGCGCAACCCCAGCGAAGGCGAACTGGCGCGCTGCATCGGCCTGCTCAAACCGATCGATGGCGAACAGATCTATGACACCGCCATTGTCGGCGCCGGTCCTGCCGGACTTGCCGCCGCCGTGTATGCCGCCTCGGAAGGGCTTTCGACTCTGGTGCTGGACTGCCGCAGCTTTGGCGGCCAAGCGGGCGCCTCGGCGCGCATCGAAAATTATCTGGGCTTTCCCACCGGCATCGCCGGTCTGCCTTTGATGGCGCGCGCTTACAACCAGGCGCAGAAGTTCGGTGCCGAGATCGCCATCCCCGAAGAAGCCCGGTTGTTGGAGAAAAACAGCACCGGGCACTTCCAGCTCCGGCTGGGTCACGGCGAAACGGTGAACGCGCGCAGCGTCGTTTTGGCCTGCGGCGCGCGCTATCGCCGGCTCAACATCGACAATCTGGCGGACTTTGAGGGCAGCTGCGTGCATTACTGGGCCAGTGCCATCGAATCCAAGCTATGCGCCGGTCAGGAGGTCGTCCTGACGGGCGCGGGCAATTCGGCGGGACAGGCGACGGTGTTCCTGGCCGGCAAAGTGAAAAAGCTCTGGATGATCGTGCGCGGCCAGAATCTGGAAGCCACCATGTCGCAATATCTGATCGACCGCATCCGCGCCCTTCCCAATGTCGAGATTCTCACCCGCACGGAAATCTGCGGATTGGAAGGTGGCGAAAGTTGCCTGCAACGGGTGCGTTTGAAGAACCGCGACGGCGGCGAGGAGACCAGCTGTGAGGCCGGCCATGTCTTTTCTTTTATCGGCGCCGATCCCAATACCGCTTGGCTGGCGGATTCGGGGATCGGGCTGGACGACAACGGCTTTATTATAACCGGCGCGAATGGCGGGCACCCCTTGGTCACCAGCCGCGACGGGATTTTCGCGGTGGGCGATGTGCGCTGCGGCTCGGTCAAGCGGGTGGCGGCGGCGGTGGGCGAAGGTTCGACCGTGGTTTCAGCGATTCATGCTTTTCTGGCCGAGCGGCGTGCGGCTCAGGAGCAGAAGGCGGCGGCGGAATGACAAAAGCTTTTTGCGCCCATCTTGATACGATCCAGACCGTAACGCCCGGCAGCAAAGGCTGTGAGGAATGTCTCAAGCTAGGCTGGGAATGGTTTCATTTGCGGGTCTGCCGCACCTGCGGCCATGTCGGCTGTTGCGACCAGTCGCGTGGCAAGCATGCCACCAAGCATTTTCATCACGCCAAACATCCCATTATCGAGGGCTATGATCCGCCCGAAGGTTGGGGCTGGTGTTATGTGGACGAAGTGATGTTTGATCTGGCGGGCAATATCACACCCCAACTGGGGCCGATTCCACGCTACTATTGACCTCAACAAGGAGCCCTCCATGCACGAGAATATCCGCGAAGGCGACGACGTCTTCCTGCATGACGGCGACAAAGGTTTCGGCGCCGTGCGCCAGGTGCGCAAGCATTGGCTGGTGGTCTATATCGAAAATGCCGGCGATTATGAGATTCCGCTGGAAGCGGTGAAAGACGCCGAAGCGGGCAAGGTGATCTTGGATTCGGCCAAGCTGGACAACAAGCTCAGGGCCGCCATCCGCCGCGCCCATTCCGGTGAAGACCCGCGCATTCCATAACTACTACCAAAATCAAAAAACATCCGGGGGATCTATGAAGAAGTTGCTTTTGGTGGCCGCGCTGGTGGCGCTGGCGTTGCCCGCGCATGCACGCGAGCGCTGGACCGCGGCCCAGGCCAACGCCTGGTATGGCCAGCAGAAATGGCCAGTGGGCAGCAACTATATTCCCGCCAATGCCATCAACCAGCTGGAGATGTGGCAGGCGGCGAGTTTTGATCCCGCCACCATCGACAAAGAGCTGGGCTGGGCGCAAGGGATGGGCATGACCACCATGCGCGTGTTCCTGCATGACGCGCTATGGCAGCAGGATGCGCCCGGTTTCAAGAAACGCATCGACACGTTTTTGGCGATTTCCGCCAAGCACGGCATCAAGCCGCTGCTGGTGCTGTTCGATTCCTGCTGGGACCCCAATCCCCAATTGGGGCCGCAGCATCCGCCCATCCCAGGGGTGCATAATTCCGGTTGGGTGCAAGGGCCGGGTGCCAAGGCGCTGGCGGACCCGGCGCAATATGGCCGCCTGGAAGGCTATGTGAAGGACGTGGTGGGCAGTTTTGCCCGCGACAACCGCATCCTGGGCTGGGATGTGTGGAATGAGCCCGACAACAGCAATGGCAGTTCCTATCCCGACCCCAGCCAGGCGCGCTTCGATCATGTGGCCGCGCTATTGCCGCGCGTGTTCGACTGGGCGCGGTCCGCCGATCCGTCCCAGCCGCTGACCAGCGGCATTTGGCACAATGATCATTGGGAGAGCCTTGACGGCTTGAATGCGGTGGAAAAGACCCAGCTCACCCAGTCGGACGTGATTTCCTTCCATGATTACAGCTGGCCGGAAATCTTTGAGGCGCGCGCCAAGTCCTTGGAAGCTTACGGCCGGCCGATCATCTGCACCGAATATATGGCGCGTGGCGCCGGTTCGACCATCGACACGGTCTTGGCGATCGGTAAGCGCCGCAATGTCGGCATGATCAATTGGGGTTTTGTGGTGGGCAAAACCCAGACCGACCTGCCTTGGGACAGTTGGCAGCGGCCCTATACGTCACGGCCGCCGGTCGTGTGGCATCACGAACTTTTGCGCCGCGACGGCACGCCATACCGGGCGCGGGAGATCGAAATTATCAAGAAATTGAGCGCGGCACCCAAGAACATTGTCCCTGCTATCGAGTAAAACATCTCATGACAACCCCCATTTTCAAAGCATGACTATTTCCACGGTGTAACTTATCTCCAGGGTGTAACTGGCGGAACCTTGTCGGTGGCGGCGGGCGCTTCGACCGAGCCGAAATCGGCGGGCGAAACGATCTCCAGATATTCCATGTCGGGCGAGTAATCGAACAGGTAGTGCACCATGCCGGGGCGCTGGTGCACCACGTCGCCGGCTTCCACCAGGGTGACTTTGTCCTCGTACATAAACTTGGCCCAGCCCTTCATCATGATGACGATCTGAAATTCGCAGACGTGATAGTGCCAGCCG
>Ga0068871_100001004_pt1 | contig 18915 bp, 17 predicted proteins | sample KBSMisM72_FD_72750 | JGI IMG/M metagenome (GOLD analysis project Ga0068871, IMG submission 72750) | Miscanthus rhizosphere microbial communities from Kellogg Biological Station, Michigan, USA - KBS Miscanthus M7-2 | ecosystem: Host-associated > Plants > Roots > Rhizosphere > Soil ...
AAGGACCAACCGCAGCGAATCGCGCAGCCGCCCGGCGCGAGACTCGAGCGCAGCCGCGCGCGCAAGCGGCGCGAGCACCAGCACGAGGCCGAGGTTTGTATTCGATGCAGTCCAGTTCCCCGTCGATTCAATCGCAAGGCGAATGGTCGCGCCCAGCGGACGCGTGCCTGCGCCCGCCAACGGCCCCCCAATCGCCGCGGCGCTCGCAAGGAAATCCTCGTACCTCGCGTCGGCGAAGTGACGCCCAGGGCACACGTTCCCGGGCTTCGGGGCGCTGACTTCGAGCAGGCACGCGAGCTGCGCCACGACGCCGACGTCGAGCGCTGTCGCGGATGTCATCGCACCGCGGCCGCCAGCACGCGCGATTCGACATGCGCGGCGAGCGCGCCGGCCACGTCGAGCCCGGTCGCACGCTGCAGCCCTTCCCATCCGGGAATGCCGTTGACCTCGAGCACGAACACACGGCCATCCGGCGACGGTAACAGATCGACGCCCGCATAGTCGGCGCCAATTGCCGCGGCGGCGCGCACGGCCATCTGCGCCCAGGCCTCCGGCAGCTCGAACGGCACAGCATCGGCACCGCGGGCGACGTTCGTACGCCAGTCGCCCGGCAGTGCGCGGCGTTCGATCGCGCCGAGCACGCGTCCGTCGATGACGAACACGCGGATGTCGCGGCCGTCGTGTTCGATGTAGCGCTGCACGTAGAAGACGCTTCTCACCTGGTCGAGCGCACGGACGATTCGAAACGCGACGTCGGGATCGCCGACGCGAACCAGCCCGCAACCCATCGACCCGAAGATCGGCTTGATGACCGCGTCGCCGAACCGGCGAACCGCGGCGAGCGCGTCGGCCGTCGTCTCGCAGACGACTGTTTCTGGCGTGTCGAGCCCGGCCTCGTGCAGCAGCGCGTCGGTGTAGAACTTGTCCACCGATCGTTCGATGGCGCGAGGCGAATTGACGACGAGCACGCCGTGATCTTCGATCCAGTGCAACGCGTCGACGCGGAAGATGATCTGTTCGAGCGAGCCGCTCGGGATGATGCGCGCGAGCACCGCGTCGGCGTGGAAGAGGGCCGCCTGCTCGTTCGTGAGGCCGGCAGCGGAGCGCGGTCCGCCAAGCCGCCCGACCAGCGACTCGTAGCGCAGCACGATCGCGACGTGGCCGCGTGCCGCCAACGCGCGGCACAACTCGTCCGTGTGCCATCCGGTACGCGCGCTCAGAATGACGAACTGCACGCGGTCTCTAAGCCTCGAAGAGTGATTTCCGGAGCACGTCGGGGTTCACACGGCCGCCGTGAAACGTTTTTCCGCTCGTGGCGCTCGCGAGCCAGACTTCGGCGGGGCTGAACAGCATCGGATCGATCTTATAGAAGTCGTTGTCGTAGCGTTTGAAGATGTCGTAGAACGGCGTGCCGTAGTCCTTCGACGCGGATGCCGGCAGCCGCTCGATAAGCGCTTTGAGCTCGTCGTCGTCAGCGCGGACGACGTAGCGAGCCTGGCTGCCGTACAGCACGCAGTCGTTGGTGCGGCCGATGGCGCGCATGTCGCTGCGCGCCGTCGGGGCGAGCGGTGCGGTGCCAATCGCGCTGACCACACGCGTGATGTCGAACCCGAGCGTATCCATCTTGTGGAGTCCGGTCTCGATCATCCGCGCGACGATCTGCACGCCTCCGGCGAGACTCGCCGTCGGGGCGATCGCCAGTGTCAGAGCGCCTGGCGCGACATCCGCCTTTCGCGCGACCCACGACGCGACCTCGTCGGTCGGCGTTGTGCGCCCTTCGAGAACAAGCACGCCACGCGAGCCGTCTTCCGCGTAGCCGAGCTTGCCAAACAACTCGTGCTCGACACGGGCCTTCGCGCGAAGCGGACCAGACCCCATCGCGAAATACCCGTCGGGATTGATGGCCCATCCGGCGTACTGCGAAGCCATACACGCGTGGGCAGGATGATCGGTCCACACTTGCAGCCCTGGCCAGGTGTCGCCAGCGATGACGATCGGCACGTACGAGACGTGACCGAGTCCGCCCATGCACAGTTCCGCGAGCATGGCCCCAGCGGCAAGGCCGCCGGGGACGTCGATGCCCGCGTCGATCACGCGCGTGCCCGACGCCAGCGTGTGCACCGCGAGGCGCAACTCCGATGCGCGCCCGGCGGCGTCATCCGCAATCGCCCACGCGCGTTCGTTCATGCGGAGTTCGATCACGACGCCACCCATTCGAGAATCTCGCCGCGGCCCGGCGTACCGGAGTCGCCGCAGTACCGGCGGTACCGGCCATCGATCAGGCGCCCGTCGACTGAAAGCCCGTACTGCCGACGCAGGTACGTCAGCGTCAACCGCACGTGCGGCGGCTGATACGTACACGCGTACCAATACGTCGCTGGCGGTGCGACCCCGCCGAGCGCGATGACACTTCCGCGTTTGCTCGCTCGGCCCGGATCCGGTCCCGTGCGTCCGAACACGACCAGCGTGCCCGCGATGGTCGCACGCGCCGCGTCGCGTCCAGCGTCGCCGCCAACGACGACGAGACCGCGGCGAGCGCGCGCACCCGCATCCGTGCCGGCAGAGCCGCCGACGACAATTTCTCCACCGGTCATGCCTTTGGACGCACCTGGCGCAGCCGCACCGAGTCGATCCCCCGCCCCTCTTCGGACGTTCAGCACGCCGCCGCCCATGGCCATCCCCGCGTCATCGCCCACATTGCCCAGCACGTCCACGCGGCCGCCCGTCATTCGTGCGCCGACGCGCGCGCCGGCGTCGCCGTCGATCGTCAGTTCGCCGGCCGACATGCCTGCGCCGAGGCCATCGACGCGCGCAAGAGCGCCGACGACGCGTATGGTCGACGAGCGCTCGCCGGTGATATCGAAGAAATCACCCAATCGGGCGGTGCGTGCACCGAGCCAGACAGGGAGGGCCGCGATCTCGCCCTCCGACAGCGTCGCAAAACGATCGCCGGCAACGCCGTCGACCTCGAGCGCGCCGTCGAGCGCTCCGCGCAACGTCAACGTCACGTGTTCGCTCATGACGTGCCGTTCATGATCGCGTGCAGATGAAACTTGTGTTTGCCGAGATTCCCGCCGTAGTTGCCGGCCGTAATCGCCCGCACGCCAGGGAGGCACGCCGCGTCGATGCCGGCGCGCATCGCGCGACGAATCGCGTCAGCGTCCACGCCGTCGAGCACGAGCTCGAGCACCGAGTTCACGCCATCAGGAAGCGCCGAGTCGGTCGACGCGCGAAGCGTCGGACAGTACGCGTCGTTGGTCGACGCGATGAGCGACGCGTACCCGCGCGCGCCGATCTTGCTGCCGCTGCGCGCGACGCCGCCCGGAAACGGCAGAATCACGCCTGGCACTCCGGAGATCGCCGCTACGGCGGCCTCGGCAGCGGCAAGCGCGCTGGCTTCGTCCTCCGCGAGAATCAGGAAGTTGCCGCCCCCGACGCCGTTCTTGAGCACGCCGAAGCTTTCCTGAACGAGAAACTCGCCTTCCATGACAGGGACGCGCCAGTATCTGCGGCCGCCGACGACTTTGCTGATCTGAAACCGATCGCCGAACACTCGCAGCGCGCGGCCGGGCGTGACGCGCTCCACCGCATCCGGCAGCCCGTCGAAGCAGCTCGTCGTCGGACACGTCAGCACTGTGTGCCCGATACGCTCGACAAGGCGCTTGCCGAGACCGACCGGCTCCATCGCGAAGAAGAGCGCCGAGATGCCCGGCCGGCCATCGGGCGTCTCCGCCGGCGTCAGGTCGCGCTCGATCGCCGCTTCGCACTTGCAGGCGATGATCGACGTCGCAAACCCGGTCAACGCCTGCGCGGCCGCGCGCGCCCAGCGCGCGTTGACCGCGGTGACAACCACTCGCGCGGCCGACATGTTGAACGCCTCGGCGAACGTGTCCTCGATGAGCACGCCGCGCAGGTTCATAGCGGTTGCGGTGCGTCGGCGAGCACACCGACGGGATAGTTGTCGAACGACACGGTCGCGTACTGATCGAAGTACCGGCGGAGATCACGCTCCACCGACGCGTCGCACGCCGGCCTCACATGCAATCGCCGCCCTGCAGGCGCGCGACGGAGCTGTCCTTCTTCGACGACGAGCGTGCCGCCCTTCACCACATATCGCGGCGTCGCGAACATACGCGAGGGATCGGAGTCCGGCAGGTACACCGTGACGTCCGCATCCGCGCCGACGCCGAGATGCCCCTTGCCGCGCAGCCCAAGCAGCCGTGCCGGACCGGCACGCGTGACGATGGCGATTTCGTTCAAGGTGTATTGGCGTGACAGCCCGTCGGCGAGCGCACTGCCGGCCAGGAACTTCTGATTGACACGCTTCAGCTGATCGTCGCGGTAAGTTCGATCCATCAGCAGGCGAATGAGCTCCGGATATGCGGCGAACGAACCGCCGTTGGGATGATCGGTCGACAGCACCGCCCGCCACGGATCAGCCGACAGCAGGAACAACTCGAGACCAATCACCCATTGCAACGCCGAGACGGCGGACTTCTCCTCGTAAGTGTACGGCACGACGCCGCAGCCGGTTTCGAGCTCGATGTCGACGTTCACCCACTTGCGGCCCGTGCTCTTGTACAGCATGTACTCGACGGGACCGTCGGCGGTCAGCGTCGTCGCCGGCCCGAAAAGCACCTGACCGACATCGCAGCTCGTTTCTTGATGCGCGTTGATGTACTCAATCAGCTCGCGTGCGCCGGATCGCCACCCGCCAGTCTTGCCCGACTGGGTCGCGTAGCTGTGAAACTGCAGGTGCGTGAAGTGCGCGCGGCGCCCCGACGTGGCACGCATGCTCTCGAGTGTCGTCGCGACGTTGCCAGGAATGCCAAGGTTGTTGCAGTGAATGTGCGCGGCATGCGGCAATCGAAGGGCGTTGGCGGTGTCGACCAGGGTCTCGAGGATCGCGCGCGGCGTGACGCGGCTCGATCCGATTGGCGTGTCGAGCTCTGTGCGATCGCGATCACCGCGCTTCCATCGCTCGATGCCGCCGGGATTCACGATCTTGATCGCGTAGGCGCCCGCTGCGCCGAGCATCCAGGCGGCGTACTCACGCGCGCGCTCCCGCTCGCCGGCGTCGATCTGCCGAATCAGATATTCGTCGTTCCCCAGCAGCAGGAAGAATCCCCCGTCGACGATTGGAGTGTCGTCGAACTCAGCGTGCGAGGCGCGCGCGTGAAGGGGAGCAACCGCCGCGTCGAACACGGTCGTGTAGCCGAGGCCTGCGTACCGGTAGCCGGTCGAGAACGAGGTCGGCACTGTGCCGCCCGTCCCCGATCTCGCCACTCCTTCGTCGAGGCTCGGCGCATGGACTGGATCGCGGTCGTGGTCTTCGGGCAGCAGCCGGCGGGCCACGTTGACGCTGCTGCTGGCGACATGCGCATGGATGTCGACGCCTCCCGGCATCACGGCCATCCCGCGCGCGTCGATCGTCTTCGCGCCGGGCGGTACGTCGTCGACCACGCGGCCGTCGGCGATGCAGACGTCGCGCACCTCGCCGTCGATTCCATTGGCGGGATCGTAGACAGCGCCGCCCGCGATGCGAAGAATCGTCATCGCGCCGACGCCTCCCGGAGCGCACGCACCAGTGGCGCCGCCGCACGCGGCCCGGACAGCACGCCGCGCAGTCCGAGCGCGACGTCGTCCATCCGGACCGCCGTGCCGTCCTCGTGAATGCCAGCGACGCCGGTGTCGATGACGATGCCGCGCTCGGCGAACACGCTCTCGCTCGCGCGCGGGCCAATCACCACCGAGGCCACGCCCGACATCGTCGCCCGCAGATCCGGCGTCACGCTCGCGGGGGCGCCGACGATCGCGAGCGCGTCCACATCACCGCGTGATAAGCAGGCCCCGGCGGTGCCGTCGTGCGGCTGGTACCGTGGATAACCACGTCCAAAATCCAACGCGATCGGATATCCGGTCTGCCACGTGAGCACCGCGTCCGCGCCCGATCGATTGCCGCCGCCGCGCAACGTGCTGAGCGCTGCCCGCGTCGGCCCGTTCAGCGTCTGCGCGAGCATGACAAGTGCGCTCGCCCGCGCGGGATCGGGACGCGCGCCTGCCGCGTCGTCGCGCTCGGCGTCGGCCACGATGACCGCGTAGCGCGCAGCCACGAGTATCGGCGCGAGTTCGCGCGCGAGTTGCCACGGCGGCGCTTGGGATGTCGACGCGCGTCCGTCGGTGACGCGACCCGACGCGATCGCCGCCATCGCCGTGAGCGTCGCGACTTCGTCGGCGGCGGTGAGGCGCACACGTCGGTCGGCGTCTTCCGGTCCACGTCCGTTCGGCGCACCGTCGATGTCGACGGCGATGACTGTTCGTGAGCGCCGGCCGCCCGGAAGGTGCATGCCCGCCGGCTCCGGCGCGTAGCGGCTCCAATAGCGAGGGTAACGGAGGGCAGGATCGACGCCCCAGAACACGACGACGTCGGCGCGATTGCGGATTTCACCCAGCGTCGCGGAGGCGCGTCCGCATTCCTGTGCCGCAAGGATCGACTCGCGGGCCGTCGCCGATGTGACGCTGTCGAGCCTGGCGCGCAGCGCGTCGGCGAGCGCGACCGCCTCGCGCTGTGTTTCCCACGAGATGTCGGACGCGAGATACACGAGAGGCCGGTTGGCGCGCGACAGCAGCTCGCCGGCAGCGTGGACCGCGGCTTCCACGCTCACATCGCGGCCGGCGTGGATCGACCGCTGCGGCACCACGCCGTCGCCAAACCATTCGACGCCGATCGCGCACGCATGCGCCGCCTCGGCAATTCGGCTCGATCGAACGATCACGTGAATGTCGTCGCAGCTGCAGCCGCAGCCGAGGCACGTGACGTGCGCGACGTCGCGGTTGATACTCACGCGATCCGCTGCTCCCACACGCGCGTGCGCTCATAAATCCACGTCGCCGCGGTCACGAGGCCTGCTTCACACTCCTTCGAGTCGCGTCCGTCGGCGAAGACGGTACAGATTGGATGCCCTGCGCGGATGCGGTCGCCCGTGTTGGGCACGTCGCGCACGTCGCCGCGGAACAGCCAGTCAGACGTGTCGCCGACGACCAGATCCTCGTGGGCGAACACGACTGCTTTGCCGACGGCACGCGACAGACGACGGAATGCGGCGCGCAGGTCGAAGCGCGGCAAGACTCCGTCCACGCAGGCCTGTGCGTGCGCGGCAAATGTCCCCACGCCAAACGCGCGTTCGACGAGTTCCATCGACGCCGACCACCGGGGGTTCACTTCGATCGGATGCACAACGCCGTCGCCAGCGATGAAGTCGATGGCGTTGAGGCCAACGAGGTCAAACTCGCGTGCGACGAACCCCGCGATCGCACAGGCGCGCTGCAGCAAGCGAGCGCCCCGCGCGAACTGCAGATCGCCAATGGGCGCGAGGACGCTGCCACAATATCGAAACCCCGCGGCGCCGAACCGTTTGTCGCCGACGAGCTGTCGCGACATGCCGAGCGGCACCGCGCGCCGCCGAGCCGCGACGAAGACGACCGATCCAGGGATCCCGTCCAGGAACTGCTGCAGATAGCGCCCACGCGGCAGATGCGCGCCGCCACGCCAGCGCCGCACGCGATGGCCGCCCCCGGACGCAAATGGCTTGACCAACCAGTGGCCCCGCGCGGCAGGACCGACGCGCACGGCTGGCGCGGCGAGGCCGTGTCGGCGAAGCGTCGTGGCGAGCCGGACGGGGTCGCGGACCGCGCGCAGCGTGGACGGCGCGTTGCCCCACAACCTGCGACCGCGTGCGAGCGCTTCCACGGCGCGGGGGTGATTCTCGAAAGGTGATGCGAAGGCGACGGCGTCGCAGTCGAGCGTGTGCGCCGCACGAGCGGCTGCCGTCGCGCTGAAGGCGAGATGAAAATCGCGCGAGACCGAAAGCGCGCGAACCGCCGGATGCTGATCGCGATCGGCGAACGCGTCAAGGGCCATCACGTCGAAGCCGGCACGTGCCGCCGACTCGGCGATCGCTCTGGCGGACACTCCCGCGACGAGAACGCGGACGCTCATCGGCGGCCTCTGCGGCTACGCCCGCGTGGGTGGCGCAATCTCGCTGGAAATGTCGGCAATCGTCTCCGCGTCGAGCACCAGATCGTTGCGCTCGAACAGCCGGGCGATGCACGCCTTGTGGATCTTCATCTTCAGCTTGCCGACGCCCAGCGCGCCGAACACCGTCACGCCTTCCCGCTGCGCGCCGTCGTCGGTCACCTCAATGCCGTCGATGCCGACCGGCGGCACGGCGTTGAGATCCGCGGCGGCGCGAAGCCCGGCTCTCCCAGCCCACCCCGCGCGCTCGACGAGGCGAACGCCGGCGGGTCCGGTGTTCAGGATGAGGTCAGCGCCGTCGAGGACCGCCGGCGCCTGCGAGCTGTCTGCCATTGCCGTCGCGCGGACGCTGCCGCCGAAGCGCTTCACGATCGCGTCGAGACGCTCCGGCGCCGCGGGCTTGCGCGAGGTCAACGTCACGTCGGCGCCGGCTTTGGCGAGCAGCCCGGCCGCGCGCATCCCGACCGGCCCTGTCCCTGCCAGGATGACAGCGCGTCTTCCATGCACGTCACCGCCGGCCGCCTGCCGCAGCTTTGTCACGGCGGCGACAGCCGTCGTGTTCGATCCGTTCGAATCGAGCATCACGGATACGCGCATCGGCCCAAAGAAGGATTTGGTCACGGCGGCGAGCAGTTGCTCGCCCAACGCCATGTCGGTGCCGCCGATGAAAATCGCGGTGTGCTTCAGATCCTGCGGACCGCGAGTGAAGATGCAGCCGTGCACCAGATCGCGGACGGCGTCCGGCATGACGCCGCCGTAGCTCATCACCTCGTCCGCCCCGCCGTCGAACGCGACGACGCGGTCGAACACGCTTGGATGCGGAGCGCTGTCGATTTGCAGCAGGAGTTTTCGCACGGCGACGATGGCGCGGCCGACTGACGTCGGACGCGCCGTTTGGGTTTACTTCGGGCTGAACGGGTGTTTCGCGGTCTTCGAGCCGGCGACCACTTCCTGCACCGTCGGCTTCTTGGCCAGCGCGCGCTGGATGGATTCCTTCGTGGCCTGGTAGTTGTAGTCGTAGATCTTCTTGTCGTCGGCCGCTTCCCAGTGGATGAACACGCCGACGAGCACGCAAAGGTCGTCCGCTTTGTCGCGCGGGATGATCCCGCTCTCGACCGAGTCCACGACCGCGCGCGCGACGGCGGCCTGCGCGGGCCCGAACATCTGGACCGCCTGCTTGGCGCCCTTGATCGTCACCTTATTGAACAACAGTGTATCGGGCTTCGCGGGCAAGTTCGGCGCCACGACCGCGAGCAGGGTCGTGAACCCGTCCTTGTTGTTCGCGAGCGCATTGCAGAACGCCGTGCCCGCCGGGCCGGTCTTCGATCCGATAATCAGGTCGATGTGCGCGACCTCATTGCCGTCACCTACCAGGGACTCACCAAGGAAAAAGTCGGCCATATCAGCAGATCCTTTCTGAAGATCTTTTGGGATATGTGGAACGCGCAGTTTACATACTGAACGTATTCAGAGGCAAGGCTGGGCTTCGCGGCGCAATTATGCCACAGCAGATGCGCTGGGAGGGCGCGGGGGAATCGGCGACAATACCGAACAAACATAGGACTCACTTCCATGGCCGAAGAACTCTCTGAACAGATCAAAGAAGCCGTCGAGCGTGCCGAACACAAGGCGTCCGGCCTTGGGAACGCCGTCGCGATCCTCGTGGCGCTCGCCGCGACGTTCGTCGCGCTCATCAGCGTCAAGGATCGCAACATCACGCTGCGAATGGATCAGGCGCAGGCGAAGGCGATCGATACCTGGAACTACTACCAGTCGAAGAGCATGAAGCAGAACCTCGCCGAAGCGACGCTCGACCAGTTGATGGCCGCACGCGGGTCGGCGGCCGCCGTGGCGACCGCGGACCTCGACAAACGCATCGCGAACTACGAGAAGCAGGTCAAGCGCTACGACCACGAAAAGGGCGAGGTCAAGGAAGAAGCCGAAGGGTACGAGAAGCGGTACGAAGAGCTCAACTCGCGGCACGACCTCTTCGACTTGTGCGAGGCGGCGATGTCGGTCGCGATCGCGCTCCTCGGCGTCACGGCGTTGACGCGCAAGCGCTGGCTGCTCGGCGTCGCGGCCGTGTTCCTGCTCCTTGGCGTCTTCTTCGGGGTCGCTGGATTCGCGGGTCTGCCGATCCATCCAGAGACGGCCATCAAGTGGCTCGCCTGAACGTGGCGTGCACTAGAATCCGCACGTCCCCCCATGACGCTACCGCTCGAAGGCCGGCGCATTGGGCCATACGAAATCACCGCGCGCATCGGAGCCGGTGGTATGGGCGAGGTGTATCTCGCGCGCGACACGCGGCTCGATCGTGCCGTCGCGATCAAAGTGCTGCCGGCAAGTGTGTCCGACGACCGGCGATCGCGTGATCGGCTCGAGCGCGAGGCGCGGGCCGTCGCGACGCTGAATCATCCCAACATCTGCACCCTCCACGACGTCGGCAGCCACGAGGGAATCGACTTTCTGGTGATGGAGCACCTCGAGGGCGAGACGCTGGCGGCGCGGATTGCCAGGGGACCGCTCACGACCGACACCGCGGTGCAGTGCGGCCTTCAGATTGCCTCGGCGCTCGATCGCGCTCACCGCTCGGGCATTCTGCACCGCGACCTCAAGCCGGGCAACATCATGCTGACCGAGGTGGGCGCAAAGCTGCTCGACTTCGGTCTTGCCACGATGCTCGATGCCGATGTGGACGTGACGCGGACTGCCGAGAGCGTAATCGTCGGCACGGCGGCGTATATGTCGCCTGAGCAGGCGCAGGGGCTGCCGCTCGACGCGCGCTCCGACGTCTTCAGCTTCGGCGCCGTGTTGTACGAGATGGCGTCGGGCCAGCGGGCGTTCGGAGGCGACACGACCGCGCAGGTGCTGAGCGCCGTCCTTCGCGACGACCCCACCCCGCTGCCCGCCTTCTCACCGCTCGCCGGGATCGTCAGCCGCTGTGTGGCGAAACAGCCGTCGCAACGGTTTCAGGCGATGTCCGACGTGCTGCGCGCCCTGCATCAGGCATGGACGAGCCCCGTCAAGGAAGCGCCGTCGATTGCCGTCCTTCCGTTTGCGAACATGAGCGCCGATCCGGAGAACGAGTATTTCAGCGACGGCCTCGCAGAAGAGATCATCAACGCGCTCACCAAGATCGATGGCCTTCACGTGGCGGCGCGCTCCTCGTCGTTTTCGTTCAAGGGAAAGGCGACGGAGGTCGGCGACGTGGCCCGGCGCCTAAAAGTGAGGCACGTCCTCGAGGGCAGCGTCCGCAAGGTGGGCGCGCGCGTGCGCGTCACCGCGCAACTCGTCGACGCGGCGAACGGCTATCAACTGTGGTCCGAGCGATACGATCGTCAGCTCGAAGACATCTTCGACGTCCAGGACGACATCGCGCGGTCAATCGTCGAGCGGCTGAAGGTGGCGTTCGGCGCCAGTGACAGCGAGCGGCTCGTCAAGGTCACCACGAACAACATCGAGGCTTATCAGCACTATCTGAAGGGGCGCGCGATGCTCTACCGGCGCGGTCGCTGGGTCGCGCCCGCGCTCGACAGCTTCAAGAAGGCCGTGGAGCTGGACCCCGGCTACGCGCAGGCGTGGGCCGGCGTCGCCGACGCGTACACGGTGCTCTGCTACGGAGGCGACACCAATCCGATCGACACGATGCCGCGGGCGCTCGAGGCCGCGACGCGTGCGACCACCCTCGATGCGGCCTCAGCCGAGGCGCACAACGCGCTGGCGATCGCGGCGCTGTTATGGGAGCGCGAGTTCGACAAGGCTGGCCGGGAATATCGTGAGGCGCTCGCGCTCAATCCGAAGTACGTGCAGGCACGCTGTTGGTACGGATTGTTCTTCCTCCAATGGTCGGTGGGCCGCCTCAGGGACGGGCTCGCCGAGTCATCGCGCGCGATCGAAGACGACCCGCTGTCCAGCTACGCGTGGACCGTGTGGTCGTTTGCGCTCGCCACGGTCCAGCGTTTCTCCGAGGCCGTGCGGGCGGCCGAGTCCGCCATCGAGCACGACCCGGTGTCATATCTCGCACAGTGGGAGCTCGGGCTGGCGTTCTATTGGAACCAGCAGTACGACAAGGCCATCGCCACGCTCGAGCCGCTGTGGACACAAACCGGTCACGGCTGGATCATTCTTGGACTCGTTCCCGCCTATGTCAGCACAGGACGCATCGACGATGCCCGGCGGGTCTTCGATGGACTGCGTGACCGCGCGAAGGAGACCTACGTCCCAGCCTTCAACCTGGCGGTGTGCGCGTCGGCGCTGGGCGATCACGAAGGAGCGCTGGCGTTCTGCGAAACCGCCATCGAGACGCACGACATGCTCTTCGCGTTGTTCCACCGCTGGCTGCCGGACTTCGACGCGGTCCGCAACGACCGCCGTTTCCCGGACATCGTCGCGCGCTTCAACGCGCGCCGGCGTACATAAGCAAATCGCAATCGCCCTTGATCTGGGCGTCGCCTTGTATATCATGCGGTTTCCTCGTCACCCTGAGGTACCCGCATGCTTGTCCCAGTTAACATCACCATCAACGGACGCCGGTACGACCGAAACGTCGAGCCGCGCCTTCTCCTCATACATTTCATCCGTGATCTCGGCGGACTGACCGGCACGAAAGTCGGCTGCGACACGAGCCAGTGCGGCGCGTGCACCGTGCTGCTCGACGGCGTCGCCATGCGCTCGTGCACCTGCCTCGCCGTGCAGGCGGACGGATCGTCCGTCACGACGATCGAAGGCCTCGCGCCCGCCGGCTCGCTGCATCCGCTGCAGGAAAGCTTCTGGAACAAGCACGGCCTGCAGTGCGGCTTCTGCACCCCAGGGATGATCATGGCCGCCCACGAACTGCTCCGCACGAATCCGAAACCGAGCGACACGGAGATCCGGCACGGACTCGAAGGCAACATGTGCCGCTGCACCGGCTATCAGAACATCGTGCGCGCGGTCCGCGACGCCGCTGAAAGGATCGCGCGATGAGCTCCCGGATTTTCGGCTCAGGCATCCGCCGCCGCGAAGATCCGCGGCTGATCACGGGCACCGCCACCTACACGGACGACTTGTCGCTGCCGGGCATGCTGTACGCCGCCATGCTGCGCAGCCCGCACGCGCACGCGCGCATCACGAAGCTCGACACCAGCCCCGCGCGGAGCGCACCAGGCGTGGTCGCGGTCTACACAGGCGCCGACGTCAAGGACGCGCTGAAGCCGGTGCCGTGCGCGTGGTTGCTGCCGAACGCGAACCTGAAGATCGCGGCCTACCCGGCGATGGCGATCGACACCGTCCGCTACGTCGGCGACATCGTGGCCGTCGTCGTCGCCGAAACGAGATACGAGGCGTACGACGCGCTCGAGCTGATTCAGGTGGACTACTCGCCCTTGCGGGCCGTGACCGACCCGGTCATGGCGTCGACCGCCGGCGCGCCGCAGCTCCATGCGGACGTCCCGCGCAACGAAGCGTTCCACTGGACCGTCGGCGGCGGCGACGTCGACGCGGCGTTCAAGAACGCCGAGATCGTGATCAAAGAAACGATCCATCAGCAGCGTCTGATTCCGAACGCCATGGAGCCGCGCGCGACGCTCGCGACGTGGAGCGCCGCGCCGGGCGAGCTGACGGTGTGGAACACCACGCAGAATCCACACATCCTCCGCTTCCTCTGCTCCGTCGTGACGGGTGTCCCAGAAGACAAGCTGCGCGTCGTCGCGCCGGAAGTCGGCGGCGGATTCGGCAGCAAGATCGCCGCCTATCCCGCGGACTTCCTGACGGTGTTCTGCTCGATGCGGCTGAACAAGCCTGTGAAATGGGCCGAGACACGCAGCGAGAACTATCAGGCGACGACGCACGGACGCGACCACGTGCAGCAGGTCGAGCTCGCGGCCAAGAAGGACGGGACGATCCTTGGCTTGCGCGCGACGATTCACGCCGGCATGGGTGCGTACTTGTCGACGGCGGCGCCGGGCATCCCGACGATTCTGCACGGGCTGATGTTGTCCGCTGTGTACAACTTGCCCGCCGTGAAAGAGGACGTATACGGCGTCTACACGAACACCACGCCGGTCGAAGCGTACCGCGGCGCGGGACGTCCTGAAGCGACGTTCATGCTCGAACGGATGATGGACAAGCTCGCGGTCGCCCTGAAGATGGATCCTGCCGACCTGCGGTTCAAGAACATGATTCCGCGGTTCGAGAACGGCCACACGGTCATCACCGGGCTTACGTACGACAGCGGCGACTATCCGGGCGGTCTCAAGAAGGTTCTGGATCACGTCAAGTACGCGGACCTTCGTCGTCAACAGGCTGACGCGCGCAAGCAAGGACGCTATGTCGGCATCGGCGTCGCGTCCTACGTGGAAATCTGCGGACTCGGTCCGTCGCAGGTCGCGGGCGCGATCGGTTTCCAAGGCGGACTGTGGGAGAGCGCGATCGTCCGCGTGCATCCGACGGGCAAAGTCCAGGTGTTCATCGGCGCGTCGCCGCACGGACAGGGCGAAGAGACGACGTTCGCACAGCTCGTCGCGAGCGAGATCGGCGTCGACGTCAACGACGTGAAGGTGGTCCATGGCGACACCGACGTGACGCCGATGGGTTGGGGCACCTACGGCAGCCGGACGACCGCTGTCGGCGGCGCGGCGCTGATTCTGGCCACGAGAAAAGTGAAAGAGAAAGCCAAGATCGTCGCGGCGCATCTGCTCGAGGCGGCGGTCGAAGACATGGACTACGCCGACGGAACGTTCTTCGTCAAAGGCTCGCCCGACAAGTCGAAAACGATTCAGGACATCGCGTTGATGGCGAACGTCGCGTGGAACATGCCGAAAGGCGTCGAAGCCGGCCTTGAAGCGTCGATGTTCTACGACCCGCCGAATTTCGCGTACCCGTTCGGTTCTCACGTCGCGGTCGTCGAAGTCGACGCCGAAACAGGACAGATCGATCTGAAACGCTACGTCGCGCTCGACGACTGCGGTCCGCAAATCAACCCGGTGATCGTCGAAGGCCAGGTGCATGGCGGCGTCGTGCAGGGCATCGGCCAGGCGCTGTGGGAAGAAGCGGTGTACGACGACACCGGACAGCTCGTCACCGGATCGATGCTCGATTACGCGCTGCCCCGCGCCGATCGCCTGTGCGACATCGAAGTGATCAACACGGTGACGCCGTCGCCGCACCATCCGCTCGGCCTCAAGGGCGTCGGCGAGGCGGGCACGATCGCGTCGACCGCCGCGATCTACAGCGCCGTGCTGGATGCGCTCGCGCCGTTCAACGTGGAAACGCTACGAATGCCGTTCACGCCCGAGCGTGTGTGGAATGCGATTCATCCGAAAGCATAGGGCTTAGGGCTGAGGGCTGAGGGCTTATGTTTGCATCATCGTTTGATTACTACCGCGCCAAGTCAGTCGCCGAAGCCGGCGATCTGCTGCGGAAGAACCCCGGTGCGAAGCTGCTCGCCGGCGGACACAGTCTCATCCCGCTCCTGAAACTGCGGCTCGCCTCCCCCGGCGCCCTGATCGACATCGGCCGCATCGCCGAGCTGAAGGGCATCAGCGCGAACGCCGGCGTCGTTCGCATCGGCGCGTTGACGACGCATGCAGAGCTTGCCGCATCGCCGGTCATCCGCGATGCCTGCCCTGCGCTCGCGGAGGCGGCGAAGATGATCGGCGATCCAGCCGTCCGCAATCGCGGCACGATCGGCGGGAATGTCGCACACGCGGATCCGGCGTCGGATCTGCCGACGGTGCTGACGGCGCTCGACGCCCGCTTCGTCATCTCGTCAGGCGGACAGTCGAAAACCAGCGACGCACGAACCTTCTTTACTGGTCTCATGGCGACCACGCTCGCGGAGAACGATCTGCTGATCGCCGTCGAAGTCCCGGTGAAGCCAGCCGGTCAGGGACAGGCGTACGTGAAGTTCTCGCATCCGGCGTCGCGGTACGCCGTCATCGGCGTGGCCGCAGTGATCAACGCGAACGCCGGCAAATGCACGTCGGCAGCCGTGGTGCTCGGGGGGCTGACACCGAGCGCCGTCCGTACACCGGCGGTTGAGAAAGCCATCACGGGACAGACGCTGTCGCCCAACACGATTGGAAACGCCGCCGCTCAGGTGACACGCGACCTCGGCGACGACATCCTCGGTGACGTATTCGCGTCGGCCGCGTACCGCAAGGCCGTCGCACCGGTGTGGGTCAGGCGGGCGTTGACGGCGGCCGCCGACCGCGCGAAGTGATTCCGGCCTCGATCGACGAGCTGCAGTCGATGCTCGCGGCGGAGCGGTACATCGCGGACCGCAGCCTCGCGACGTCGCTCTTCATCGCGCTCAAGCTGCAGCGTCCGCTTCTGCTCGAAGGCGAAGCGGGCGTCGGCAAGACCGACGTGGCGCGCGCGCTCGCGTCGGCGCTGTCGACGAGCCTGATCCGGCTGCAGTGTTACGAAGGCCTCGACATCAGCCACGCCGTGTACGAATGGAACTACGCGCGGCAGCTGCTCGAAATCCGGCTGATGGAGGCGTCAGGTGATCTCGATCGCCGCAAGGCCACCGCCGAATTGTTCAGCGACGCATTCCTGATCAAGCGTCCACTGCTGCAGGCGCTGTCCGCGCCACGCGAACACGCACCAGTGCTGCTGATCGACGAGCTCGATCGCGCCGACGAAGAGTTCGAAGGGTACCTGCTCGAATTCCTCGCGGAGTACCAAGTGACGATTCCTGAGCTGGGCACGCTCCGCGCCGAGGTCCCGCCGACGGTCATCGTCACGTCGAACAGGACGCGAGAGCTGCACGACGCGCTGAAGCGGCGCTGCCTGTATCACTGGATCGAGTACCCGACGTTCGACAAAGAGCTCGCGATCGTGACGACAAAAGTGCCCGGCGCGCCGGCGCGATTGGCATCGCAAGTGACGGCGTTCGTGCAGGAGCTGCGGACGACGGAACTCTACAAGACCGCCGGGATTTCTGAGACGCTCGACTGGGTGGCCGCGCTGGTGGCGCTCGACCGTCAGGAGCTGGACGCCGGCGCCATCGAGCACACGCTCGGCGTCCTGCTCAAGAACCAGGAAGATCTGCAGGCCCTCCGCGGCGAACGCGTTCAGGATGTGTTGAACAGGTCGCAAACGAGGCGATAGTCTGAGCACATGCGAGCCGTCCTCGTGGCATTCGCGTGTCTCCTGGCCGCCGCGTGCGCTGACACGCCGGCGCAGCCTGGCGGCGCGACGCTGCTCGCCGGCACATGGATCGGCGACGGGTGTCTATCCGTCGCAGGAGAGGGATGCGATCTGGTCGTTGGGTGCGGCCACGGTCGATTTCCCGTCCCCGCAGTGCGCGCCGACGGCACGTTCGACGTCGACGGTACGTATCGCGTCGAGGCGGGTCCCGTCAGCACGAACCCGGCGCCGCCCGCGACGTTCTCCGGCGTCATCAACGGACAGACGTTGACACTCACGGTCACTCCACGCGACGCGTCGGGCCTGCCCGGACCAAACGCGCTGCACTTCGTGCTGCAGTTCAAGGGCCCGGGCGGCGGATGCGTAACCGCATGCGTGTGACGTGACGTACCTTCTCCACAATCTTCTGCACTTCGGGGAGCTGCTGCATCGCGCGGGCCTCGACGTGCCGGCCGGCCGCACGATCGACGTCGCCAAGGCGCTCGAGTTCGTGGACGTCGGACGGCGCACGGACTTCTACATCACCCTGCGCTCGCTGCTCGTGCATCGTCCTCAGGATTTCGCGATGTTCGACGACGCATTTCGCACGTTCTGGCGGCGTCCGCCGGGTGAGTGGTCGGCCGACGATCTCCGCGTGATGGGCGAGCAGCGGCGGGTGGGACCGCCGCAGGTGGACATCCCGCCATCGGAATCGGGAAGCCGTGGCGCTGGCGGCGCGTCGCTCCCGGATCCGGTGGAACGCGTCGCTGCGATGACCTACAGCGAGCGGGAGATCTCGCGCACGAAGGATTTCGCCGAGTTCACCGACGTGGAACTCGAAGACGCCCGACGAACGCTTGCACGGCTGTCGTGGGACGTCGGGCAGCGCCGGACGCGGCGGTGGACGCGGTCGCGGCACGGGCGCGCGATCGATCTCCGGCGGATCGTGCCGCACAACGCCCGTTACGGCGGCGAACTGCTCGCGTTGCCGGCGCGCACGCGGACGACCAAACGCCGTCCGCTCGTGTTGATCTGCGACGTGAGCGGATCGATGGAACGCTACACGCGGATGCTGCTCCACTTCGTGCACGGTCTGTCGACGCGCGCCTGGCGCGTCGAGACGTTTCTCTTTGCGACGCGTCTCACGCGCGTCACGCGCGAGCTGAAGCGAAAAGGCGCCGGCACGGCGACCGTGCAACGCATCCCCTGGGCCGTGCCCGACTGGGGCGGCGGGACGCGCATCGGCGACGCGCTGCGAACGTTTAATACGCAGTGGCGCCGGCGCGTGATGGGTCACGGTCCGGTGGTGCTGCTGATTTCAGACGGTTGGGATCGCGGGGATCCCGACGTCCTTCGCCGTGAAATGGCGCGGCTGCAGCGAAGCAGCCGGCGGCTGATCTGGCTCAACCCGCTGCTCGGCTCCCCCGACTACCGTCCGCTCACGCGCGGCATGCAGGCCGCGCTGCCGTACGTCGACGATTTTCTGCCGGTCCACAACCTCGAGAGCCTCGAGGCGCTCGCGGAGCAGTTGAATCGGTTGGATTCACCGGGATCTCGTGGGAGATTTGCAGAAACCCGTGATTAGACGCGCTCAATGAGACACGCAAAGAACCTGTCCATCATCATTTTCGAGACTGATCCCAGCAGCCGCTGACCGACGCGCGCGATGACGCCGCCGACGTTGCCGCGTCCGGTCACGCGCACGGTCGTGCCCGCACCATCGGCAACCAACTCGATCGTCGCTTCGCCGTTCACGAAACCCGGCCTGC
>Ga0068871_100001005_pt1 | contig 18907 bp, 16 predicted proteins | sample KBSMisM72_FD_72750 | JGI IMG/M metagenome (GOLD analysis project Ga0068871, IMG submission 72750) | Miscanthus rhizosphere microbial communities from Kellogg Biological Station, Michigan, USA - KBS Miscanthus M7-2 | ecosystem: Host-associated > Plants > Roots > Rhizosphere > Soil ...
GCAGCAGCGAACGGGCAGTACCTCTTGATGTCCCGCGAGGCCTATGCGGCAGTCGGCGGATTTGCATCGGTTGCCACGACGTTGCTCGAAGATGTCGCCATGGCGCGAGCAGTGAAGGCCTCGGGACGCAAGACCTTCTTTCGCTACGGGCCGGACGCTGTGCGTACCCGAATGTATCGCAATTTCGTCGAGCTGCGAGATGGCTGGACCAAGAACCTTGTGTTGCTTTTTCCCTCCACTAACCGGCTAGCGGCATTGCGATTGATGGAATTTGTCCTCATCGTCGGGTGCGCCACGTTGGCCGTGGTTGGGGCGGCCAAGGAAAGAGCTCATACCGGGATAGTAGCGGCCGGCGTTGGCGCGGTGATTTATGTTTTGTTTGTGATGCGGATTCGTAAAGCGCACTTTCGCTGGGATGCAAACCTGTTTTCGCTACTTGGGCTGCCAGTTTTTGCGTATCTTTTGCTGCGCTCGCGACTCTTTCACGGCAGAGGCAAGGTAAGCTGGAAAGGGCGCCTTTACGATGGAGAGGCCTCGCAGGTAGACAATCGCACTTTCCAGAAGGCTGCGAAGACCGAGATCACTCCAGCAGCCCCTTTGCCACCCTTATGATTTATCTCACGCGCAAAGCCGAATTCGCCGCTTCCCACTACTACCACAACCCGGAGTTCACACCCGAGGAGAACCAGCGTGTCTTCGGCAAGTGCAACAACCCGAACGGGCACGGCCACAACTACACACTGGAAGTAACGGTGAAGGGAGAGATCGATCCGCGATCTGGGTTCGTGGTCGATCTCAAGCAACTCAAGGGCGTGCTGACCCGCGAAGTTTTGGATGCTATGGACCATCGCTTCTTGAATCGAGAGGTACCCGAGTTTGCCAACCAGATACCGACTACCGAAAACCTGGCGATTGCCATATGGCAACGGTTGGAACCCAAATTGAAAGCGGCGCAACTGCATCGGGTGCGAGTGTATGAAACGCCGGATTTGTTCGTGGATTTTTACGGAGAGGCATGAAGGCATATCTCACTCGGCGCTACATGTTTTCGGCCTCGCACCGCCTGCACAATGAGGCCATGTCTGCGCAGGAGAACCTCGATACTTATGGCAAGTGCAACAACCCGCATGGCCACGGGCACAATTACATGCTCGAAGTGACAGTCAGCGGGCAGGTCGATCCATCGACAGGAATGGTTTGTAACTTGGCCGATCTGGACGGGTTCGTGCATCGAGACATCCTTGAACGGGTCGACATCCAGAACCTCAACACGTTGCCGGAGTTTCAAAGCGAAGTTCCAACTACTGAAAATCTTTGCACTGTCCTCCACGAAATTTTGCAGCGTGGGTTCACCGAGGCACATCTTGAGAAGGTGAGATTGGAAGAGACGATGATGAATTCGTTCGAGTACACGGGCGGCAACGAAAGGATTTGGTGATGGCGCAGATCGTAGAAACCCCGACTTTAACCAGTGCGAGCTTTGAAGAGTTAGTCCGCGAAATGATCGTGCGGCTTGGAGAAGACCCATCCCGAGAAGGACTGGTGCGGACTCCGGAGCGTTTTCACAAAGCGTACGAATACCTGACGCGCGGCTACAAGCAGGATCCTGAAACGCTTTTAAAGGATGCCCTCTTCACGGTGAACTACGACGAGATGGTTATCGTCAAAGATATTGAGATGTACAGCCTGTGTGAGCATCACATGCTCCCGTTTATCGGTAAGGTCCACGTTGCCTATATCCCGAACGGCAAGGTAGTGGGGTTAAGCAAGATTCCGCGGCTGGTGGAACTATTCTCGCGGCGGTTGCAGATTCAGGAAAGGCTCACGACCCAAATTGCGGAAACTATACAAAACGCGATCCACCCGCAGGGCGTCGGCGTAGTCATCGAGGCTCGCCACCTTTGCATGATGATGCGCGGCGTTGAGAAGCAGCATTCTGCGGCAGTGACTTCGGCAATGTTGGGATGCTTCCGCGAGGAGCAGGAGACGCGCACCGAATTCTTGTCGCTGATTCGAAGCCGCCCCAACGGGGTCTAGCGCCCCCAAAATGTCATCCCTTGGGGAATGACGGTTGAGTGGTGCGCTGGAACATTCGTGGGGGGATTATTTTTTTCGCTGAACTAGGTAATCAGCCAGCGCCCCCATGGTTTCGGCTCGAGTCCCGAAACCCTCGAGGGCGGCGGAGGCCGTCATGATAAGCTTGTCGGCTTTCTTCCGCGACTCTTCTATTCCAAACAACGCGGGGTAGGTAGATTTCTCGGCAGCAGTGTCTTTGCCCGCGGTCTTTCCTAGCTGTTCTGAGGTTTGAGTTACGTCGAGAATATCGTCAACTATTTGGAACGCGAGTCCGATGGATTGCCCGAAGGACCGCAGCTTTTCAACTTCACCATCTTCCGCACCTGCGAAGAGGCCTCCGGTTACCACACTGGCCGTGATGAGCGCGGCGGTCTTCGAGCGGTGAATGTATTCCAGCGTGTCGGCATCCGGTTTGCTGTGCTCGGCCTCGAGGTCCACGACCTGTCCGCCTATCATTCCATCGACGGTTCCGGTGGCACGAGCGACTTCCTCGATGATGCGGACTCGATCCTCAGCAGGACATTTTAAGCGAGCCAGAATTTCGTAGGCCTGCGTCTGCAGCGCATCGCCCGCCAAGATCGCCATGGCGTCGCCAAAGACTTTGTGGCAGGTGGGACGTCCGCGGCGGAGATCGTCGTTGTCGAGCGCAGGCAGGTCGTCGTGAATCAATGAGTAGGTGTGAAGCATTTCCAACGCTGCACCAAGATCGGCGACACCATCCGCTAGCGACCCGGCGATCATCCTCGCAGCTTCCATGCAGAGAATCGGCCGCAAACGTTTGCCACCCGCGAAAACGCTGTGGCGCATAGCCTTATGAATCGAGGCGGGCCGCTGGGTGGAAGCCGGCAGCAGGCGTTCCAGAGCGGCGTCGGTTGACGCCTGTCCCTGTGCCAGCGTGTCTTTCAGAGGCAGCATTAAGGCTGAGTATAACAAGCAAGACTAACGCTTGCGGGCAGCGGCGATAGCATTGCGAACGTGACCCGATGTTTTTTTCAGGGCACCTTCCGCCACTTTGAGCTTTACTCCGGCTTGCAGCATGACCATTGCCACTGGAACGCGGTTGCTGGAATCCTGCAATGCTTTTGCCGCGGCTTCTCGATCGACATTGGCGGCTCGCTGCAGAATGGTGATCCCGCGCTCGACGAGTTTTTCGTTCTTCATGTGGACGTTGACCATTAGGTTTCCATAGACATAACCCAGACGGGTCATGGCGCCTGTAGAAAGCATGTTGAGCACCAATTTTTGCGCCGTGCCGGCCTTCATGCGAGTCGAGCCTGAAACCACCTCGGGGCCAACCTCGGTGACGATGGCGAAATGAGCTGCTTCCTCCAGCGGGGAACCTGGATTGCAGACCACGGCAATGGTCTTTGAGCCGTGGCGCCGTGCTTCTTCAATCGCGGCGATGGTGAAGGGTGTGCGCCCACTAGCGGCGATTCCAACTACAACGTCGTCTTTGTCCGGCTTCCGATCCGCGATTGCGCCGGCGCCCAGTTCCGCCGAGTCTTCACTTGCTTCAGTGGCGGACCAGAGCGCCCGGGTTCCACCGGCAATCACGAACTGCACAGTCTCAGGATCAGTGTTAAAAGTCGGCGGGCATTCTGAAGCATCGAGCGCAGCCATGCGGCCACTCGTACCCGCACCAACGTATATCAAACGTCCTCCGCGTTTTAGGGCAGCAGCAATCTCATCGATGGCACGCGACACCTGGGGTAGGGCTTTCTTCACCGCCCCGGCGACCTTGGCGTCTTCCGCGTTGATGATGCGAGCCAGTTCGAGCGAGGGCTTCTGGTCCAGATTGGCGGCCGCGTGGTTGGTTTGTTCGGTCAGAAGCCTGCTGAGTTCTTTCTTACCTTTTGATTTCAACCGTTCTTCTCCAGAGCTTCTACGACGGCATCATGAAATTGTGGACGGACCTGTCGAATGGATTGGTTGGAGCAGTCCGGCCAGATGCGATTTGTGAGCAGGATAATCGAAAGCTGGCGTTCGGGATCGATCCAGATCGAAGTGCCGGTGTATCCGAGATGGCCAAAAGCATGATCGGAAAGATACCTGCCCGACTGGGATGGCGCTGAAGGCGTATCCCAGCCCAAAGCGCGTGAGGTGTTTTTCGGGGCCGACTCCCGACGGGTGAAGACCACGATGGTTTCTGGGCGCAAAATAGGCGCACCGCCAGACAACATTACGTTTGCAAACGTTGCCAGGTCTTCCACGGTTGAAAATACCCCGGCATGGCCTGCGACTCCACCAAGAATGCCGGCATTCTCGTCTTGCACCTCACCTTGAATGATTCGGTGGCGAAACGACTGGTCATCAACGGTAGGCACGATCGAATCGCGCCATGAGGCGGGCGGATTGAAAGCCGTTTCCGACATTCCCAGTGGTCCAAAAACCTCACGCTGCGCAAAGCGGTCGAGGCTCTCTTCTACAAGACGTTCCAGAACCGTACCCAGAATGATGAATCCGATGTCACTGTATTCAGCTTTGACGCCCGGTTCGCTGATCAACGGGGTTGTAAACGCTTGCGACAGTAACTCATCTCGCGTCCTGCATCGTTGGAATAGCTTTTCGTATGCGGGCAGCCCTGATGAATGCGCCAGCAACATGCGGAGTGTAACTTCACGACGGCGGGAATCGTCAGCGATGAACTCCGGCACGATGGCGGTGACGGGCATGTCGAGGTCTAGCAGTCCGCGTTGGTACAGCAGCATAGCCATGCTGGTGGTGGCCACAACTTTTGAGACCGAGGCGATGTCGAAAATACTTGCCGGGATAACAGCGGGCGACTCGGGATCATAAGTAAACTGCCCTAACGCTTTCAATGCAACCAGTTTTCCGTGATACGTCACGGCACTGGTAGCGCCGGGAAAGGCACGGCTTGAGATGGCATTCTGTAGAACGGTGAAAGCTCGGCTAAAGCGCATGTCCTGCTCGACCCATGCGGGAAGAGGTGAATGCGGCGTAGTTGCGGGGATAGCTTTCACGGGAGCAGCTTGATCGGGTTATAGCAACTGTGAGGGTTAAAGACAACTAGCCTAAGTCCATCTCGCGGTACCCCCTTACTTGAGTTTCTTGAGCAATTCGGCTGCGGTTGTTAGAGTCGGAGTATCCCCTATGAATCAAATCCTGCGGCTACATGCATGCATCACCCTGCTGCTGGTAATACCGGTTTGTCATTCCCGTGCGTTCTCAAGCGCCGCATCCGATCCTGCTGCAAATTCGCCGCATCTGGCGGGCATAGACTCGATCGTCACGAACGCGATTCAGGACCAACAGGTTCCGGGAGCAGTGGTGCTGGTATGGCACGATGGCCGGGTTCTATACCGCAGAGCTTTTGGACATCGTTCGCTCGAGCCTCGCCGCGAACTCATGACGGCGGGCACCATTTTCGATGTGGCATCACTGACCAAGGTAATCGCGACGACCACGGCCGTCATGCAACTGGTGCAGAAAGGGGACGTAAGGCTGAACGATCCGGTGGCGAAATATCTCCCCGAGTTCTCGGACAGCGATAAGAGCGAGATTACGGTACGCGAACTGCTGACTCACCACTCAGGTCTCCGCGAAGACCTCGATCTGACCACGCAATGGCGGGGACGTGACGTCGCACTGAAAATGGTTGGGGCGGAGAAGCCGATCTTTCCACCGGGGTCGCGATTCCTTTACAGCGACATCAATTTCATTTCACTGGGCGCACTGGTTGAAAAAGTTTCGGGAGCGCCGCTTGATCAATATTGTCTAAAGCATGTCTTCCGGCCGTTGGGGATGTTGCACACCCGCTTTTTGCCGTCGCCGGCATGGCTTCCTAAAATCGCACCCACGCAGTACGACGAAAACAACCGCATGCTGCGGGGAATTGTCCACGACCCGACGGCCCGCCGGATGGGTGGAGTGGCAGGCCATGCGGGACTCTTCTCAACCGCGGATGATCTCTCTACGTTCGCCCAAGCGTTGCTGAAGGGGAGTTCGGTGCTCTCTCCGCTGACCGTCGAAAAGATGACGACGCCACAGCAGCCGCCGACCTCGCAGGTGTTACGCGGATTGGGTTGGGATATCGACTCGCCCTTTTCCAGCAATCGAGGCGATCTACTGCCAGTCGGCTCGTATGGTCACACCGGCTTTACCGGGACCTCGTTATGGATCGATCCAGTGACCCGCACGGTCATAATAATTCTGGCGAATGGGGTTCACCCCCGCGGTAAGGGGACAGCAGTTCCTTTGCGCTCGAAAATCGCCACCGCGGTTGCTGCCGAGTTAGGTCTCGAGCCAAGTGAAAATGAGAAGCTGAGGTGGCAGAGCCTCACTGGCTACAATGAGGCTCAGACAACAGCCCGGCGAGTGGCCAACAGAAATGGCGACGTCAAGACCGGAATCGACGTGCTCGAGGCGCACAATTTTGATGTTGTTTCAGGAACCGATGCGACGAAGAAAAAAATTGGCCTGCTTACAAACCAGACCGGCGTCGACCGGCAGGGCCGACGTACGATTGACGTCCTGGCAAAAGCTCCCGGCGTGTCGCTCGAGGCCATTTTTAGTCCGGAGCACGGTGTCACCGGAACGCTCGACACCACCGACATCTCCAACTCAAAGGACGCCGCCACCGGCATACCAGTGTACAGCGTCTATGGAGCTACCAAAGCAGCGCGCCGGCCGCCGCTCGATGTACTCAAGAATCTGGACGCGGTTGTCATCGATATTCAAGACGCGGGGACGCGTTTCTACACCTACGAAGCCACTCTGGGATATTTTCTGGAAGCTGCAGGCACTACCGGAACGGAAGTCATCGTGCTCGATCGGCCAAGTCCGATCACGGGATCGTTTGTACAGGGGCCGGTTTCAGACATTGGGCTCGACAGCTTTGTGAATTATTTCCCCGTTCCGCTGCGCCATGGAATGACCATGGGAGAGCTTGCGCGGATGTACAACGGCGAGCGCAAGCTGAATTCGCGGCTGCAGATAGTTCCTCTCGAAGGCTGGCTTCGTGGCGATTGGTTTGATGCCACAGGGTTGGCATGGATCAATCCGTCTCCAAATCTCAGGAGCCTCAATCAGGCCACGCTCTATCCCGGTGTGGGATTGATTGAGGGCACCAATGTTTCTGTGGGACGTGGGACCGACTCTCCATTTGAGTTGCTGGGCGCTCCCTGGATCAAGGGCAGGGAGCTGGCGCAATACTTGAATGCCAGAAACATCTCCGGGGTCCGCTTTGTCTCTACCAGCTTCACCCCTACAACCAGCAACTATGCGGGCCAACGGTGCGAAGGAGTCAACATGGTAGTCACCGAGCGTAACGCCTTGGATTCCCCGGAATTGGGTATCGAACTAGCCTCCGCAATGCGCAAACTCTACCCTGAGCAATGGCACATGGAACGTCTGATTGAGCTAGTGGTCAATCAGTCGGTTTACGACGCCATCGCGCGGGGTGAGGATCCTCGCCGTATCGCGCAAGATTGGCAGCCCCGCTTGGATGAGTTCGAGCAGCTGCGGCAGAAGTATCTGATCTACAAGTAGGCACGAGTCGGGTGTTTTTCGTCCAACTAACCGGCCCTGACCCGGCATCGTACCTCTATTGACCAGCCGCCTTGCCTCAGGCTAAATGTCTCTGGGTCAGATTAAGAGGAATCACGATGCAGACCTTCGGGCTCTTGGTCCTACTTTGCTCTTTGGCGGTGGCGCAGGCGCCTCCAGAGCTCTCCAAGACTGCTCCTTCGACGGAGCTGACCATACCGGCGGGAACCAAGGTTCCCGTGGCTTTAAAACATGCGATCTCGACCAAAGGTGCCCGCGAAGGCGATCCAATCTATGCCGAAACGACGTTTCCCGTAGTGGTGAATGATCGCGTGCTCATTCCGGCAAACACATTTGTCCAAGGACGAATTAGTAACATCAAGCGTCCGGGAAGAATTAAGGGACGCGCGGAAGTTTTGATTCACTTCACCACAATGATCTATCCCAGCGGCTACACGGTTTTGTTGCCGGGGGCGATCGAAAACGTCCCCGGTGCCGAAAACACCAATATGAAGGGCGAGGAAGGCACGATCCAGCAGAGTGGAAGCAAAGCCAAAGACGTCGGAACGGTAGCGAGCACGGCATCCACCGGCGCTGTGATTGGGGGACTAAGCCAGGGCGGAAAAGGAGCATTGATTGGGGCGGCAGCAGGTGGCGTGGTGGGAACCGCCATCGCCTTGCTCACCCGTGGCAACGACGTACGGCTGGAATCAGGAACGACGTTAGAAATGGTGATACAACGGTCGATTCCTGTCGATTCAAGCCGTGTACCGTCCACTACCCGATAGTCATTTCAGATTGAATAGCGCATTTACGTGAGCAGTCACGTTTAGCGTCTGCGGTGTGAATTCCTCGGTCGGAGCAGGCGCTGACGCGGCCATCGTCTTGAACTGTGCGCCCATAGGCCGGATCATCGGAATATTTTCGAACGTATCGACCGAAGCGTACGACAGCTCTCCCAAAGTTCTTCCTGACGCCTTGGCCACAGCTTCCGCCGACTGCCGGGCACGCCGGTAGGCATCTTCCACGGCCTTCGTCTTCGCACTGTCCATTTCTTCGAGCGTGTATCCGAGCGATTGCGTGTCGCTCACGCTGGCGTCTGCCAGGGCCTGCAGGATTGGAGGAATTTTGCCAAAATCTTTGAGCTTTACCGATACGCTGGCGCTCACTCTGTAACCCGCTAATTTCCGCTTGGGCGGCTTGTAGTCATACACCGGCTGAAGCGAAAATGAACCGATCTGTGCAGTCTTAGGGTCGATGCTATTGGCGCGAAGAATCTGACGCACCTGCTCCGCCTGCTGCGAGGCGCGGTCGTAGGCAGTGTGGGAATTCTCATCCTGTACCGAAATGTTGAAGTCGACCACAGCCAGGTCAGGGGCAGCCTCGAACTTGCCGTCGGCGCCTGCAGAAATGCTATTCGGCGGAAGCGTAGGACGATCCTGCGCCATTGCAATAAGCCCGCTCCATACCAGAGCCGAAACAAGAAGAAGTCTTGTCATCCGGAAATTGTATACCGCTGCATCTCGTGGAGGTGGAGGAGGTTAAATTCCCAAGCCTTTGGCAACCGGGGGATAGGCGAAGCGATAAACCTGGCTGTCGATTTGCTTCCGCAGGTTTTCCCAAAGGTTGTCAGGCATGGAAACAAAGACCTGCACAACTTCGGGATCGAACTGCCGACCTGACCACTTTTGAATCTCAGCTTTTGCGGCGCCTACAGTCTGGGCGGGCCGATAGGGACGGTCAGAGGTGATGGCATCCAGGGTGTCGGCAACCGCGAAGATTCTTGCGCCCAAGGGAATCTCATCACCCTTCAGACCCCGGGGATAACCGGTTCCGTCGAATTTCTCCTGATGGGAATAGACAATATCGGCGGCCTCTCCCAAAAACGGAATCTTCTTCAACATTTGATAACCGTGATAGCAATGCTCACGCATAATCGCCACTTCGTCAGGTGTAAGAGCGCCGGGCTTGCGAAGGATGGCATCGGGAATTGCCATCTTTCCGATGTCGTGCAGAAAGGCTCCACGGGCAATGATTCGTATCTGGTCATCGGGAATTCCCATTACCCGGGCGACGGCGATGGTGAATGCAGTCACCCGTTTGGAGTGGCCTTCGGTTTCAGCATCCTTCAGATCCAGTGCATCGCCCAGCGCTTCCAGCGTGATGTCGTAGGAGCGCTCAAGATTGGCCCACGCTTCTTTCAATTGCCGGGTACGCGCATCAACCTTGGCTTCCAGGTTGGTCTGGTAGGCGCGATTTTCCAATTTTAGGCGACGATTCTCCAGCGCGCGTCTGACTGTCGCAAGCAACTGCTCTCGTTCGAAGGGTTTAAGCAGATAATCGTAAGCGCCATTGCGCAGCGCTCCCAAGGCAACCGAAATGTCATGGACGGCTGTGACCATGATGACTGGCATATCGGGAAAGCGTTCTTTCGCCCGCTCCAGCAGTTGCGTCCCGTTCATCTTGTCCATCATCAAGTCGGTGAGCATGAGCTCGAATTCCTCACCGGATTCAAGCAGCGCCAATGCCTCGACACCGGAGCCAGCCTGACGGCAGCTGTAGTTCGCGCTGCCCAACATGGACGAGACAATCTCGCGGATCGCCTCTTCGTCGTCGACTACGAGTATCCGTTCCTGTGGCATGGAGAGTTAAGTGTAAGGCCCATTCTACAGCAGCACTGAGGTTCCCAAAGTAATGGCAATCAAGGGGAAAACACATCAGTAACCCCGGGCTGCGTGCTATCAAAGGGAGGGCCATATTGGTCCTCCAGGGATGAATCCGACTACTCTAGGTGCCTGTTTTGCGCTAGCGGAGCTCACTGTCGTGCGGTCGACGCCGCACGAATCGGCTGTGCTTATTATGCTGGCCGCCAGCCTGCTGGTCTTCCGCACCTTCCGCGAGCGCTATCTGTTGGTCTGGATCCTGGCTTGGTCAGCGTACTTCGTTTCGCAATGTTCTTTAAGCGGGGCGGCCTCGGGGCCGTCTCTTCTCGCAGCTTCTGGCCGAGCGGAATTTGTGCTCGCCGTCTGCCTGTTCGCCGCCACCGTCTTTCTCTACACCCACGCGCGAAAACTGATATACGTGCTTTGCTATGTCGGGGCGGGGCTCACGGTTTACGCCTTTGTTTCAGGACTCTTTCAGCCTGACGAACTTTTGATCCGAGTGCCACTTGAGGTTGGATACCGGCTGGTAGCCATATTCGCCGCTATCCATCTTGTCCGCTGCCGCTGGGCGCGGTGGGAAATCGGATCATGGTTGCTGAGTATCAGCCTGGTGATGTTGCACTTACCCTGGAGGGTCTTCACCGAGCGGATTCCGGTAGGCCTTGCCTTAATGTCCGACATGGTACTCGGGCTCAGCTTGTTGATCGTAGTTTTTGACGATTCCAAGACGCGCACCCGCAGGCTTGGGGTAATCAACGCGTTAACCACCAGCATCATGCGTGAACAGCAACACGGGCCTATGATGGCGACGGCTCTCGAGGAGCTGAAGCGGTTGATGAACGCCAAGGCAGCGTGGCTACGGGTTCTGGAAAACGGCAAGCTGGTAATCGCGCAACACATTGGACTGTCTCCCGCATTTCTGCAGGAACGCCTTTCGATTCCCATGGAAGACTCGTTCGAACGAACCCTAAGCGATGGCGGTCCCATTGTCGTGGCTCCGGCTTCGGTGGACGAATCAGGTACGGTAATTCTGAGCGATGAAGGCTTCCACCATGTAGTCGTAGTTCCCGTTCGGGGAAAGAAATCCGTAATTGGGACGCTTAATCTCGGTAGCCCGCGCGGTGTGTCTTACACCGTCGACGATATGGAGTTCCTGGCCACAACTGCCTTGCAGCTCGGACTCGCGGTAGAGAACCTCCAATTGCTCGAGCAGATACTTCGCTCGCATCGTCAGTGGACGAACACCTTTGATTCCATTCAGGACGTGATCCTGCTTCACGACGCTGATTTCCGGATCATGAAATCCAACCGCGCGTTGCAGCAGAGACTGGGCCGTGCGGTGGCGGACGTGGTTGGCAAGACCTGTGGAGATGTGCTGCCCAAGACGCAGATCCGGTGGCAGGGCTGTCCCTATTGCAGCGAAGGAGATGAGACTCTGTACGAGGGATTGGACGCCTGCTTCGGCGGCTTCTCCATGGTCTCAACATCCTCCTACACAGACCAAGTCACGAAACAAAAGGGCACGATTCACGTCATACGCGATGTCACCGACCGCCGTATCGTGGAAGAAAAATATCGATTGTTGTTCGAACAGATGCAGGAAGGTGTCTTCGCGGCGACCCCCGAGGGTAAGCTGCTCGATTGCAACGACGCCTTCGTTCGCATGCTGGGCCACACTAGCCGATCGGAATTGATGGCTCTGAATCTCGACCGTGAACTGTACGCTTCTCCGGAGCAGCGCGAAAAATTCCGGCAGGAAGTGGAAGTCCACAATTACGTCCGAAATTTTGAAGTTACTCTGCGCAAAAAGAGCGGCGCCTTACTTACGGCAATGGAAAGCAGCTTTGCTACCCGGGACGCGAGCGGAAAAATCGAACGCTATCAGGGATTTCTCCTCGACATCACCGAGAAGAAGAAGGCGGAAGACGAAATCCGACGCCGTAATCGCGAGCTGAACGCTTTGAACGCGATGGCTGTAATTGCCACCCAATCCTTTGACTTGGACGAGATCTTGAACCTCACCTTGCGGCAAGTTCTAGGGCTGCTCGCTGCAGAAGCTGGTTCGGTGTATCTAACCGATGGCGAGGAAGGAATCTTTCGACGGCGCGCAGATTGGGGCCAGCGTAGCAGTGACCGTCCCCGTCTGGGTGAAATACGGTTGCCGGGAGGGTTCGGTCACCTGGTTACTCTATCCCGGACAGAAGTCATTACCCCGGACTATCTCCCACACTTACCGCCACTGGTGGCCGACTTCATTAAAGCCGAAGGGCTGTCGGCCTGGATTTGGGTGCTGCTCTGGAGCAAAGACAAACCGGTCGGCATGATGGGGGTGAGCCGAAGCCATGTTCGGGACTACTCTACCAATGATGAAAATCTACTGGTGGCCGTCGCGCGGCAGCTAGGCACAACTATTGAGAAGGTGCGCTTGTACGAGGAAACCTGCCGGGCTTACGAGGACCTTCGCCGCACTCAGGAGCAATTGCTGCAGAGCGAAAAGATGTCTGCCGTGGGGCAACTGATCGCCGGCGTCGCTCACGAATTGAACAACCCACTCACCGCCATTCTCGGCTACGCCCAACTTCTCGAAGGCGAAGGCCTGGGAATCCGTGCCGCGGATTTTGTCAGCAAGCTTTTCAAGCAAGCACAGAGAACCCACCGGGTGGTGCAGAACCTGCTTTCGTTCTCGCGCCAGCGCAAGCCCCAGAAGCAGCCAGTGGATGTTCGCAAGGTGATTGAGGAGACTCTGGCGCTGCGCGACTACGACCTCAAGGTTCATCGCATTCACGTCGAACGCGAAATCGCAGCCAGCATTCCCGCCGTCACAGCTGACGCGCACCAATTGGAGCAGGTGTTCCTCAACATTGTGAACAACGCCGTTGACGCCATGCTTGAAAAGGCGGAAGGAGGAAGGCTCACCGTGCGCGTCTCTGTCATCGAAGGATACGTGCAGGCTGAGTTCCTTGATTCCGGGCCTGGAATCAAGGAGCCAAATCGCATTTTCGATCCTTTCTACACCACTAAAAGCGTGGGTAAGGGCACCGGTCTGGGACTAAGCATTTGCTATGGAATTATCAAGGAACACGGAGGAGATATTTCGGCCCACAACCGCAAAGAGGGAGGCGCCGGTATCATCATTCGCCTGCCATCGGCGGGAGTGATTGCCGGCCATGACTCAGCTCCGGTAGCTCCTCGTCGCGATGCAGCCATTGCAGGACGCATCCTGCTGGCGGAAGAGGAAGAGGCCGTGTTGCAATTCGAGCACGACGTCCTGGTCGGAGCCGGCGCCGAAGTGGTGACCGAGATGTCGGAGGATCGCGCCAAAGATCAGTTGACGAAAGAAAAGTTTGACGCCTTGGTCATCAACGGCAAAGTCACCGGCGGATGGGATGCCCCCGAAATCTACCGCTGGCTCGGAGAAACCCAGCCCGAGCTCCAGAAACATGTTCTGTTCACGTTCTCCACGCTTCCTGAGCCGGAGATCCGCGACTTCCTGCAGCAGCACAATCTGCCATCGCTGGTAAAACCGTTTGAAGTCGCCGATCTTATCGCTCAAGCCAAGCGGTTATTGCAGAAGACACAGGCAGCCTCCGCTGGCTAACTTCAGACTACAAACTATCTTTAAGCCCCTTCGCAAAGTCCTTGAGAGTCGCCTCATTGCGGCGGTACCACATCCAGTGTCCGATCTTTTTGGCCTCAACCAGTTCGGCTTTGGCAAGCACCGCCATGTGGTGGGAGATCGTAGGCTGTGAAAGCGGGATTCGCTCCTCGATATCGGAGGCACAAAGCCCGGCGTTTTTTCCGATGGAGTTGGATCGTTTCTCTTTGAGCACTTTCAGGATGCGGCGGCGTGTGGGATCGGCAATGGCACGTAAACGGCGGTCTAAATTCTGCTCCGAATGATTCATATGAACTACAAATAAAAGCCGAATTGATGGCTGTCAATATAGACGAATTACTCCATTCATTGGTCTAGAATGAGCGCGGTGTTATTCGAAGGAAACGAGCGTCGCCAACGCGAGCAGGAAATGAAACGCGAGGGAAGGCTGCCGCCGGGACAGTCTCTGACCCTCAAGTGGCCTGTGTTGCACTATGGATCTGTGCCGAAATTCGACGCCGCCCGTTGGGATTTTCGGGTCTACGGATGGGTGGAATCTTCGATAAGACTCAATTGGAACGAGTTTAATGCGCTGCCCAAAGTTGAAACCCAGAGCGATTTTCACTGTGTAACTCGCTGGAGCCGGTTCGACAACCGGTGGAGGGGCGTATCTGTCCGCGATCTTTTGGATCTCGCCAAACCCAAGCCGGAGGCGGCATTCGTGCTGGTCCACGCCGAACAGGGCTATACGGCGAACGTCCCGTTAGCCGACCTGCAGCGGTCGAATGTTCTGCTGGCGACGCACCACGACGGCCAGCCTCTTCCCGCCGATCATGGATATCCTCTGCGGCTGATTGTGCCACATCTGTATGCATGGAAATCGGTGAAGTGGGTTCGAGGGTTTGAACTGCTCGATGCGGACGCTGCCGGATTCTGGGAACAGAACGGCTATCACATGTATGGCGATCCCTGGAAAGAGCAGCGCTTCAATAGCAGGTAGCCGTTATTTCTTTAGGATCGGATTGTAGCCATCCGCGACCAGTTTGGCACGCACGGTTTCGGCGTCCTTGATATCGTTGAAAGGTCCAACCTGCACATGGAACAGTTTGTCGCCCGTGCTTGCGGCGACGGCCGGATAGCCTTTTTTCTTCAGGGCATCCACCAGCGCCTCGGCGTCTTCCTGTTTGCTTACAGCCGCCACTTGGACAGAATATCCCGTGGCTGAACTGCTCAGATCGCCTTCCGAAGCCGGGCTGTCGCTAACCGGCGTGGGCGTCGGGCTTACCGTAGCTTTCGAGTCCGCACTCTGTGGCGCTGTCATGTTTGATTTCGCAGCCGATGGGCGGACGCCTCCTGACAAGGCCGCAGCCGATGGGGTGGCGTTGGGGGGAACCACATAGCTCTTGCCAAGCTTGAAACCAAGGGCAAAAAAAACCGCGCACAGGGCCACCAGGCCAAAGAAAATGCCGACCATCTTGCCGGTGCCCAGCGTAATTTCGGTGTCGTCGGAACGCGCCATAGGAATTACAAGCTTACCCTGCCTGCCGCCTTAGCAAGAGTTCAGCTCTTGGTTCCTGTATCAGGTGCCTTGGCGAGAATGTTCCTCAGGCCGGCGAATACGTCCACCGGGACCGGGAAGACCACCGTCGTATTCTTCTCGACTCCGATCTCAGTCAAAGTTTGTAAATAGCGTAGCTGCACGCTGACTGGCTCGGTTGCCAGCAGGTGTGCGGCGTCCACCAGTCGTTGAGCGGCGGAAAATTCGCCCTCCGCGTGGATGATCTTGGAACGCTTCTCGCGTTCCGCCTCGGCTTGTTTTGCCATGGCGCGCAGCATCGATTCCGGCATATCGACTTGCTTTACCTCCACGTTTGCTACTTTCACTCCCCAGGGGGCGGTATGGGTATCGAGAATGCTCTGCAAGCGGAGATTGATCTTTTCGCGATGGGCCAGCAATTCGTCAAGCTCCTGCTCACCGAGCACAGATCGCAAGGTGGTTTGCGCAAATTGCGAAGTCTGGTAGGCGTAGTTCGAAACCTCAACCACTGCTTTATTTGGATCCACGACCCGCAGGAAAATGACGGCGTTTACTTTGAGCGTCACGTTGTCTCGGGTGATGATGTCCTGCGGCGGCACCTCAAGCGCTTCTTGTCGTAGAGAGATCCGTACCATGCGGTCAACGGGAGCGAAAACCAGGATCACACCAGGACCCTTTGCCGCGCCAAGCAGTCGCCCCAGGCGGAAGATCACGCCACGCTCATACTCGGCCAGGATCTTGATGGAACTCAAAATGTATAGAAGTACGATAACTACCACGACGGTACCGAAGCCAAATTCAAAGGGCATGCCTACCTCCAGAATGCTTTCGAGCGAGCGGAAGATGCTGCGGCGGATTGTATCTCAATCAGTCACCGGTTGTTCTGCTTAAAGCCGGAACCGGCGCGGAATCTGTCACGGGATCGACCTCGACTTCCAGATCGTGCACACTCTTCACCACTACCCGCTGGCCCGCTGAAACGCGCTGGCGAGCGCGCGCGTCCCAGATCTCCCCATGCACGAACACTTTGCCGCATGGATCGAGGTCGGTCTGAGCTAGGCCGACTTCGCCAATCATCCCCTGAGGACCAGTTGTAACTTTATTAGCTCGTGCCTTCAAAGCAATCGTCATTAAAAATACGGTAATTGCTCCCAACGGCAGGCTAACCGCCAGTGCGGTCCAGAAACGGACTCTCATCTCCGGGATCGGTCCATCCACCAGCAGCAGACCACCCACAGTCAATGTGACGATGCCACCAATTCCCAGAACTCCGTGGGAAGCGAACTTAGCCTCCAGCGCGAACAGTACAAATGCCGCCAGAATCATGACCACGGCGGCGAAGCGGGTCGGCAAAATGTTCAATGCAAAGATGGCGAGCAGGATAAACACTACGCCGACCGTTCCGGGAACGACGGCGCCGGGATGATTGAATTCGGCGTAGAGCGCGAGCACTCCGATCGCCAGCAGGATGAAGGCAACGTTCGGGTCCATGAGATATCCGAGAATTCGCTGCTTCAGTGTCATCTCATAATTTCGTATCACCTGTCCTACCAGGTTGAGCGTGGCCGTCTCTCCATTGAACCGCTTGATGGTCTTGCCTTGTAGCTGTCGGAATATGTCCTGCTCGTTGGGTGCGACGTAATCAATCAGTTTATGCGACAGGGCTTCGCCATCGGTAAAAGATTTCGACTGACGTACCGCCGTTTCCGCCACTTCAACATTTCGCCCGCGCTTTGACACCACGGAGCGCATCAGCGCAGCAGTATCGTTCTCGATCTTCTCCTTCATCACGTCATCCATCTTGCTGCCGCCGATGGTCACCGGATGGGCCGCGCCGGTATTGGTGCCGGGAGCCATGGCGGCTACGTCCGCACTTTCCAGGATAAAAAATCCCGCAGAAGCCGCACGGCTGCCGCTAGGAGTGACATAAATGATCACTGGGATGGGCGATGCCACGATCTTTTCGATAATGCTACGCGTGGAGTCGAGCAATCCTCCGGGTGTGTTTAGCTCAATAAGAACTGCCTGGTCTTTGTTGCGTTGCGCCTCCACCAACGCGCGCCCAATGTATTCGTCGGTGATGGGCTGAATGGTGTCGTTGACGACAATCTTCAGAACTTCTGCGGAAGAGGAGAGTGGGAACAGCAGAAACGAGCCGGCCAACGCGAACCTTCGCCAGGAACGAAGCAGCTTCATAGACGCCTCGGCCTATTGTCGCTCAAAACCAGGTCCAGCACTAACTTCAGCCCGCTTGGCGCACTTTTTCCTCGGGCTGTTCCGCTTCCGACCAGCCCGGCAAAGTGGAATTCCCGGTAATCAGCCGGGCTCCACGTTCAAAGGTGAAATAAGACCAGGCCCACTGGATCAGTACTATCAATCGGTTGCGAAACCCGATCAGGAAGAAAATGTGAATGAACAACCAGGACAACCAGGCGAAGAATCCTGAAATGTGGACCTTGCCAAACTCAGCAACGGCGGCCGATCTTCCGATCGTCGCTAGGCTGCCTTTATCCAGATACCGAAAGTTTTTTCGCGGTTTCCGCTCAAGGTCGCGGCCAATGTTGTGGGCCACTGCTTTTCCTTGCTGCATGGCCGCAGGGGCAACTCCCGGTACGATTTTGCCTTTGTCATCCTTGAGTGAGGCCAGGTCACCGATGGCGAAGACTTCCGGATGTCCGGGAACACTCAGATCGAGGTTTACCAACACCCGCCCCGCGCGATCGGTGGGCGCCCCGAGCTTCTTGCCCAGCGGGGAAGCTGCCACTCCCGCCGCCCACAATGTCACGGCCGAGGGGATGCGAGTCTTACCGACGTACACAGCGCCCGGCTCCATACCGGTAACTAAGGCGGACGTCTGTACCTCGACACCTAGTTTCTGCAGTTGGCGCACCGCGCTGTCTGACATGTCTGGGGAATAAACCGGAAGAATGCGCGGGCCCCCTTCGAGCAGAAGGATGCGCGCACACTTGGGATCGATCGAATGGAATTCCTCGGACAGCACTTTGCGGGCGATTTCGGCCAGCGTCCCCGCCAGTTCGACTCCGGTCGGTCCGCCGCCCACCACTACAAAATTGAGCGGAGCGTGCTGTTTTCCACGCGCTGCTTCATTTTCCGCCAACTCAAACGCCAAAAGGACTCGGCGGCGAATCTCCAGAGCGTCTTCCACAGTCTTCAGTCCGGGAGCGAGAGGCTCCCACTCATCATGGCCGAAGTAAGCATGCGAGCCCCCAGTCGCTACTATGAGATAGTCATAGGGCACGTCAAGATCAGGCAGCTTCGCCACGCGTCGTTGCAGATCAAAGTCTTGCACCTCGCCCAGTAGGACCTGGACGTCGGGATGTCCTCGCAATATCCAACGAATAGGCGCGGCAATCTCCCCGGGCGACAATCCGGCCGTCGCCACCTGGTAAAGCAGGGGTTGGAAGGTGTGATGGTTCTTGCGGTCGATGAGCGTTATGCTCACCGGGTAGCGGCTGAGGGTGCGAACCGCCAGAAGGCCGGCAAACCCGCCGCCGATGACCACAACGTGCG
>Ga0068871_100001007_pt1 | contig 18888 bp, 16 predicted proteins | sample KBSMisM72_FD_72750 | JGI IMG/M metagenome (GOLD analysis project Ga0068871, IMG submission 72750) | Miscanthus rhizosphere microbial communities from Kellogg Biological Station, Michigan, USA - KBS Miscanthus M7-2 | ecosystem: Host-associated > Plants > Roots > Rhizosphere > Soil ...
GCTCGTCGTCGGCCACCCGCATGCCAAAGGTGAACGAATCGCCCAGCAGCAGAATGCGAAACGTGCCGTCCGGTTTCGGCACCGCGACTTCCGGAGAACGCAGCCCGAACGAATTCGTCCGCACGACAGGGCTTTGATAACCGGGCCGCATCTCATGGTGAATACGCCAGCTGCGGATGCCGAAGCTCAAGTCCGGGGCGCGCTGCGCCGAGAGCGACCCCTTCGTCGCGAAGTCGGCGAGGATGAACGCGCACTCGAGAAGGCCGATCGTCGTGAAGACCAGCGCCACGAGGAAGAAGGCGCGAAGGACGAGCGACGGTTTGTCGGACGTGGTCATTCGGCCGGCGACACGCGATACACGCGGAGGATGTGCGAGAACTGATCGAACCGCCGATGGTAGATCTCGCCGAGCAGCTCCATCTGGCGTCCAGGCATGACCGGCAGCGGGGCCCAGGCGTTCATCCGCGCGACCAGGTAGAAGGTGGACTCAGGGAAGTGGGTCACCTTCGTCCGGACGAAAAGGTTGTGTCGCAGCGTGTCCGGCAAGTAGTACGAAATGGTCTCGGCATCGTCGCTCAAGATCGGATCCCGATCGCGATCTTGTTGAATCAGGATTTGTGCGGCCTCGCGATAGTTGTGGCGCGAGCCGTCGATGTAATGACTCAGCATGCTCGGCGCGAACAGCAGCGCGACGGCCGCGTACCAGACGATGCCGTTGAGCCAGAACCCCGCGCGTCGCGCGACATGCTCTATCGCGTACGCGGACAAGACCCACGCAGCCGGAAAAAAGAAGATGAAATAGCGCGGGTTCCACTGGATCGTCGGCAGCTGCATCAGGCAGATGCCGGCGCCGAAAATGAGCAGCGACCACATCACCGGCGCATCGTCGCGCCGCTCGAGCGAGAGCCAGCCGCCGAACAGCGCCAGCGCGAGAATCGGAATCCCGATTTGCGCCGCGAACGATACCAGCACCGGCGTCGGGTTGCCCGTGCTGCTCCAGCCGCTGACAATCGGCCGCAGATACAACACGTAGATCGACCCTGCCACGGCGAGCGCAAGCGCACTCTTCAGCGGCAGCTCAATCGACACCTTTCGCAGGAAGTACAGGAGAACCGACGCGCCGAACGCCAGGCCGAAGACGACCAACGTGACGTTGTGCGACAGGACCGATAGCGCGGTGAGCACCGCAATGGCGACGTACACGAGCGCGCCGCCAGACACCCACATCAGCACCAGCGTCGCGATCATCGTCAACAGAGGTATCGCGTAGAACCGGTCGAGCTGCGCGAGATATATGAACAGCTGACTCCCGTTCATCACGATTGCGAGCGCGGAGGCGAACCATAAGCCCCGCCAGCGAGCCGCCACGAAAAACGCGAGCATGGATGTCAGCACGCCGAACACGAGCGACGGCAGGCGGTACGACACCTCGCTTTTCGGAAGGTGGTCGATGGCGAACCGCTGAAAACGATAGAACACCGGCACGGCGCGAGGAAGCCGGCCGACCTGGCTGGCGGGCACGGAAAACGCCTGCGGGTCGACGTCGAGAAGACCCATCTCGACCAGAGAGGGCACCTCGTCGTCGGCCATGGGCCAGGAATTGATGCCGTAGCCCTGCAGAACGAGCGCTAGAATCCCAACAAGCAGCGTCGCCAGCAGGAGCCTGGATCCGCGAGGCTCTTCAGACGCGTCGACAACCTCCGATTGCATGGGAGAAAGATTGTACAGCGAGGGAAAAAACGGGCACCCCGCCGCGCAGACAGAAGTCTCTGAATCAAGGTACTTCCTGGTGCCGCCTTCGCAATTTCCCCTGTAAAACAGGCGTTTTTGCTCGAAACACCGGGCGCTGACTGGTACTCAAGTTGCTCAAAACGATGTGTTTCTCCTATGGCTTCAACCATTTCTGTAACTGACCGTTTTGCAGCTGTCGCGCCGCGTCCCGTCAAGGCCTATGCACGGCCTGCTGTCGAATTGACAGTCGTGGTGCCGGCGTTCAACGAACGCGACAACATCGAGCTTCTTGTCGATCGCCTCGAGGAGGCGCTCGGCCGGACGGCCTGGGAAATCGTGTATGTGGACGACGATTCGCCCGACGGCACGGCGGCCGCCGTTCGTGAGCTGTCGCAGATGAATCCGCGTGTGCGAGTCGTGCAGCGCATCGGCCGGCGTGGGCTGTCGACCGCGGTCATTGAAGGCATCCTTGCGAGCAGCGCCCCGTACGTCGCGGTGATGGACGCCGACCTGCAGCACGACGAATCGGTGCTGCCGACCATGCTCGAGACGCTGAAGCGCGACAAACTCGACGTCGTCGTCGGCAGCCGATATACGGGCGGCGGCGGCATCGGCGACTGGAACAAGGGCCGCGCGGCCATGAGCAAGTTCGCCACGCAGCTCGCCCATGTGGTCGTCCCCGCCGAGCTCAGCGATCCGATGAGCGGCTACTTCGTGATGACGCGAGCCGCGTTCGATCAATCGGTGCGGCGCCTCTCGGGCCAGGGCTTCAAGATTCTCCTCGACCTCTTCGCCTCGTCGCCGACGCCGTATCGCTTCAAAGAGGTGCCGTACACGTTCCGCGATCGCCTGCGCGGCGAAAGCAAACTCGACGGCGCCGTCGTGTGGGAATACCTGATGCTGCTGGTCGACAAGACGGTCGGCCGCTTTGTTCCCGCGCGGTTCGTGCTCTTTGCGCTCGTCGGCACGCTCGGCCTGGCGCTGCATCTCGGAATTCTGCGCGCGATGTTGATGGCGTTCAGCTTCCCCGCGGCTCAGGCCATCGCGACAGCCGTCGCGATGATCAGTAATTTCACCGTCAACAACGGGCTCACCTATCGCGATCGGCGGCTGCACGGCTGGAAGTTCGTCGGAGGTCTTGCGACGTTCTGTGCCGTCTGCGCTGTCGGCGCGATTGCGAACGTGCGCCTCGCGTCGCTGGCCTTCGAGCAGCACTACGTCTGGTGGCTGTCGGGCCTCGCCGGCGCCGCCGCCAGCGTCGTCTGGAATTACGCCGTGACGTCCATCGTCACCTGGCGCAAGTAGACGCAAATACTTGATCGACACCACCGCGCGATTGCCGATTCGCGGCATCGCGCTCGCCTCGCTCGTCGTGTTGGCGATGTTCCTCGGCCCGATCGGCAGATGGCCGTGGGACCACGACGAAGTGCAGTCGCTGATGGAAATCGGCGCCGTGCCGATGCAACAGTACCCCGGTCCCCCGGCGCAGATGGAGCGCATGGGCCGGCTCATCCCACTCTGGACCGCCGTCCAGAGCACCGCGCTCAAAGTTCTCCCAGTCAACGAGTGGGGCACGCGCGTACTTCCATCGTTCTTCGGCGCGCTGGTGGTGATCGTCGCCGCGATCGTGGCGTTTCGAACACGTGGACAGTGGTTCGGCTGGTCGACGCTCACGCTGATGGCCGGCAGCCAGACGCTCGTGTGGTTGTCGCAACAGAACCGCTTCTATTCGCTCGCCCTGCTCTGTTCGACGTTGGCTTTCATTTCGGCGGCAATCGACGACGACCGGCCGATCTACGACGTCTTCGCGGCGCTGTTTGCCGCCGCCGCCATGCTCTCGCACAACCTCACTCTGGTGATCTTCGGGCTGGCCGCCGTGGCCGCCGCAATCGCGTGGCTTCTCAACTGGATTTCGACGACCGCAACTCGGCGCCTCGTGATCTGCGCGGCGGCGACGAGCGTCCTCTATCTCGTATACGTCCGGCCGCTTCTTGGCAGTTGGGTGAGCGGAGGCACGGGAGGCACCGCGCCCATCGTGTCCTTCGTCGCGCAAGCCGGCATCGTGCCCGTCGCGTTGGCCGCGCTGGGATGCTGGCAGGCGTTGACCACTCGCAGCGAAGGCTGGCTCCGATGGTGGGGCCTGGTGCTCGTGCTCGGCCTGGCCTTCGTGACGACCGCTCCGTGGACGCTCAAAAATTGGAACCCGCGCTACGCGCTTTTCTTCATGCCGCCGCTATGGGTGCTCGCGGCCGCCGGCGCTGCCGCCGTCGCGGAAGCACTGCGCCCGACAACGCGCGCCGTCTGGCTGTTGGTCGTGTTCGCGCTGCTGCTGCCGAAGTTGGGCAGCCACTTCATCGACGGTTCCCGCCACGACTTCCGTTCAGCGGCGCAAATCATCGCGCGTGAAGCGCCGCATGCCGCGGTGATGAGCGATTGGCCCGGCGAGCTTCAGTATTATCTCGAGCCGCTCACCGGGCAGAAGGCCCGCTACTGGGGAGGCGTGGCGGCCGACACACCGCTCGTCGTCGCGCTCGGCACCAACGCGTGGGAACCGCCGCTGACGCTTCCGGGCCGAACCGTGCACCTGCTCGGCCAGATCGCGCGGCGCAGGTTTGACGAGCAGTCGCACGTCGTGCGAGTGTACCTGGTCGATCCCAAATGAATTCGCCGGCTTCTCCTGCACGCGGGCGCTTCGCTCGCGGACTTGCCGCGATCGGCGTCGCCGCGCTCGTCGCCTTCGGCGCGTGCGAGGTGGCTGCGCGAATGATCTTCCCCGCTCCGCCCGATCGCACTCGGCAGCCTCCCGTTGCGTACCTCTACGATCCGGAAGTCCGCTACGTGCTCGCGCCGAACCAGCAAGGCTGGATCGACGATGGGCTCGTCACTGTCAACGCGCAGGGCTTTCGCAGCCGGACGCCGACGGCGCTGCCGAAACCGGATGGACGATTTCGCATCGTGACGCTCGGCGATTCGGTTGCCATCGGCATGGGCGTCGCCGACGACGAGACGTTTTCGGCGCAAACGGAGCGCTTGCTGCGACAGCGCTTTCCGGGAAAAGACCTCGATGTCGTGAACCTCGGCATCCCCGGCTACGACACGCGTCAGGAAGTGGGCCTGCTCCGCCGTCACGCCGCGCAACTCAAGCCCGATCTCGTCCTCGTCGGCTTCTACACGAACGACGTGCCCGACGTGCTCGAAGGAGGCGTGACGCCGACAGGCACGCCAATCGCCGCGGGCCAGCAGCGCGCCGGCCAGGTGCTGCACATGGATTCGACGAATCCGTCGTTCGCCGATCGCTACCTGCGAAGGAGCCGGATCATCTTCATCGCGGGCCGGACGTTCAATCGCGTGCGAGGCGCCGGGGAATCGGGAATGGCACGGCTGGCGATCGAGATGGACATGGTGCAGGGCAAGCGCTCGCCGGAAATCGACAACGCGTGGTCGAAGATCGGAACGCAGTTTCAGGCGCTGCAGGCGCTCGCCAAGGAGCACGGATTCACCTGCGCGATCGTCGCGTTGCCGCCGAGAGAGCTCGTCACGGGCCAGTATCCCGGCAGCGCGTACGTGTCACAGCTTCACGCCGTCGCCGATCCCGCCGGTTTCTCCGTCATCGATCCGATTCCGACGATGACCGCAAAACGCACGGACAAGGACGGCTTATACATCGCGTACGACCGCAACCACCCCGACGCGCAGGGACACCTCGCCATCGCCGAGGCGATCGTCTCGCAGATTCAAAGTCAGATTAGATAGACCGCCACGAAGACACGAAGTTCACGAAGACGCACGAAGTCGGGCTTGTACAAGACCGGGCTTCGTGTACCTTCGTGCTCTTCGTGACTTCGTGGCTACCTTAACGTCAGTCGAGCACGAATTCCTTGCGCCACGACTCGTCCTGCTCGACGGGCGCCTGCTCGGCCTTCTCGAGGATGAAGTTCTCGAGGACGAGCACGTCCATGTCCGTACGCATGAAGCAGCGATAGGCATCTTCCGGCGAGCCGACGATGGGCTCACCGCGCACGTTGAACGACGTGTTGACGATGACCGGGCAGCCGGTGCGTTTGTGAAATGCGTTGATGATGTCGTAGTAGAGCGAGTTCACGTCGCGGCGGACCGTCTGAATGCGCGCCGAGTAGTCGACGTGCGTAATGGCCGGGACGGTCGAACGTGGGACGTTCAGCTTGTCGATGCCCCACAGCCCCTCGGTTTCGGGACGCGACGGCAGCCGCTTGGACGACTGGACGTCCGCCACGAGCAGCATGTACGGACTTTCGCCGTCGAGTTCGAACCAGTCGTGCACCTGTTCGCGGAGCACTGCGGGAGCGAAGGGACGGAACGACTCGCGGAACTTGATCTTGAGGTTCATCACCGACTGCATCTTCGGTGACCGGGCGTCGCCGATAATCGAACGCCCGCCGAGCGCGCGGGGGCCGAACTCCATGCGGCCTTGGAACAGGCCGACGACCTTCTCCTGCGCCATCAGCGCCGCCACGCGGTCCGCGACTTCGCACCTCTCATAGCGGTGAGCGACGTAGCCGTTCTGCTCCACGAACCGCGCAATCTGATCGTCTTCGTACTTCGGACCCAAAAACGAGCCGCTCATGCCGTCGGCGTAGCGCGGCAGCCGCCCAGTGGTCCTGACCGACGACGGGCGCTCCCAGGTGCCGAGCGTTTCGGCGCTGATCCGCGGGAACTCCTTGTAACGATGCGCGAGCGCCAGCGCGACGCCCAGGGCGCCGCCAGCGTCGCCGGCCGCGGGCTGAATCCAGATCTGATCGAACGGCCCCTCGCGCAGGATGCGTCCGTTGCCGACACAGTTCAGCGCCACGCCGCCGGCGAGGCACAAATCGCGCATCCCCGTGAGCTTGTGCGCGTGGGTCGTCATCTTGAGCATCACTTCTTCGGTGATGTCCTGGATCGACCGCGCCAAATCCATTTCACGCTGCGTCAGCTTGCTTTCCGGCTCACGCGCCGGGCTTCCCATCAGGCGCGCGAGCGCACGGCCGGTCATGGTGAGGGCATGGGGGTACGTGAAGTACTCCATGTTCATCCACAGGCTGCCGTCGTCGCGGATCTCGATGAGATGGTCCTTGATTAACTTGACGTACTTCGGCTCGCCGTACGGCGCGAGGCCCATCACCTTGTATTCGCCCGAATTCACCCTGAAGCCCGCGAAGTAGGTGAACGCGGAATACAACAGACCGAGCGAGTGCGGGAAGCGAAGCTCGTGGAGCATCTCGATGTCGGACCCGCGCCCCACACCGATAGACGACGTCGCCCACTCGCCCACGCCGTCCATCGTCACAATCGCCGCTTCTTCGAAGGGCGACGGATAGAACGCCGACGCGGCGTGCGACTCGTGATGCTCGCCGAAATAGATCTCGCCTTTGTACCCCTCCAGGCGCTCTTGGATGTCGCTCGACATCCAGAGCTTCTCGCTCAACCACACGGGAAGTGCCATCAGGTAGGAGCGCCAGCCGCGCGGCGCGCACGCTGCGTACGTCTCGAGCAGCCGGTCGAACTTGACGAGCGGCTTCTCGTAGAACCCGACGAGATCGAGGTCGGCGGTCGTGATGCCGCCTTCGCGCAAGCAGTATTCGACGGCGCGCGACGGGAAGTTCGCGTCGTGCTTCTTCCGCGTAAATCGCTCTTCTTGCGCCGCCGCCACGATGCGGCCGTCTTCGACGAGACAGGCGGCGGAATCGTGGTAGTACGCCGAAATACCGAGGATTCGTGTACCCATTTAAAAGAGTGTGTAGATGAAGGGCGCCACCGCGCTCGATTGCGCGAACACCATCAACAGCCCGAAGGCGATGAAGACGACGACGATCGGCACCAGCCAGAACTTCTTTTCCTGGCGGAGGAACTGAAAGAATTCGGAAATGACACGGCTGCTTTTCATAAAGTCCTCAGAACATGCGCTCGAAGTGCTTTCGGTCCGCGTACCTCGCCGGATACGGCGTCCACCCCGGGAACTGCCGGCGGCTCCGCGCCAGCGGGTCTTTTCCAAGCGCCTTCCACACGAGCGACAACGGGACGAGAATCACCGAGAACAGCAGCGTCAGCAGGATTCGCGCGTTCACGTATCCGAGCGCGTGCGAGAACCGCCACCAGAGCGCGCTCGGCCACTTGAGCAACGCGGGGCTCACGAGCCCAAGGACGAGCAGCACGCCGCCAATCGCGCCGATCACTTCGGCGCGGCCGACGCGGTGGCGCCACACGAGCAGCGCGGCGATGAACAGGAGCACCCCACCAACTGAGACGCCAAACGAACGCTCGGGATTCTGCGGTTTCTTCGCCATGGTTGTTACTTTTTGATCACCAGGTTTCCCAGAACGGCCATGTCGAGGCCGGTTCCATAAAAGACACGGACGGCGTCCCGCGGATCGCACACGATTGGCTCGTTGAAGCCGTTGAATGACGTGTTGACGAGCACGGGCACGCCCGTTAGGTCGCCGAACGCACGCAGCAAGTCGTAGAACGGCCCAGTCGACGCGTCGACCGTCTGCACGCGCAGCCTCGTCGCGTGCTCCGGCAGCAAATGCCGGAACAGCGCGCGGTCGAGCACCTCGTATTCGTACTCCATCAACGGCGATCGCGCCGGACCACAGAAGTATTTCGACCGGTCCTCAGCGCACACCGCGACGCTATATGTGCGATGCGGCTCCCGGTGCTTCAGGAAGCGATTGAGGTTCTCCAGCACGTAAGGGGAAACCGGACTCGCGAGAATGCTCCGGTTGCCAAGAGCGCGGACGCCCCACTCCATGCGATCGTGGAACCATCCGATTAGTTTCCCTTTTGAGAGCGCGCCGATTGTTTGATCGATCAAACGCCCGTTCGACAGGTAGTCGTACGACAACTTGCAGTTGTCGAGCGTCGCCTTGACCTCTTCAGGTGTGAAGCCGGGCCCGAGAAATGGCGACGTCACGGACGCATCGCGTCGAACAGCACCTGGAGTCGCCACCAACGCCGCACCAATGGCGACGCCCGCGTTGCCAGGATTCGGCGGAACGAACGTGTTCGCGAACGAGTTCGATTGCGCCAGCGAGGTGTTGAAAAAGCTGTTGTAGAAGAGTCCGCCGCCGAGGCACAAGTTCGAGCCGCCCACTTGCCGTTGAATCGACGTGACGACGTCCAGAAGCACGCCGCCGAGCTGACGCTGCACGTGCGCTGCGAGCGCGGCGCGGCCATCCGACTGCGCGGCATCGTCGATCGCCGTTTGAAAGTCCGACGGAACGTCGAGGCTTTCGCCGTGATAACGCACGGCAGGAATACTCGAATCGACATCGACCGCGCCAATCCGCGCGAGCGCTTCGACCTTCGCTTCGCCGTCGCGCCCGAATCCCATCGCTTCCGACACGCGCGAATAGATCGTCGCGAAGCCGGGCCCACGCCAGTCGAAATCGGCCCGGCGAATGCCACGCTCGTCGCCAAGCCACACGGTCAGTTCCGGATCGCCGCTGCCGTCGCAGACGAGAATGGTCGCTTCGGCAAACGGCGAGGTGTAAAACGCCGTCGCGGCGTGCCCGCGATGGTGATCGACGTACTCGAGCGGAAGTCCCGGCGGAAGCGTGATCGCGTGCTCTGCCACGGCGCAGGTCGCAATGTCCGGACTCGTGTAAGGTTCGTTTCGCAGGATCGTCGCCACTGTCTGCGCCGGCAACCTCCCCGCCGGCAGCGATTCACGACGCGTCCTGCTGACCCGTTCCTGCTCGCACATGCCGACGACACGACCGCCGTCGCACACAGCGACCGCTCCGTTTCGTGACGCCCCAGCAAGTCCAATGACTAATCCCATATCCAACCTATGGGATCGCCCGCACGATGAACGGGCCGACGCGCGTCGCGACGGCGAGCGGCAGCTTCTTCCAGAGCGACACGGCGAGCTGAAACTTCGGATTCGTGGGCCCGGTGTCGGGTAACGTCGCACGATCGACCAGCCCGTATTCCCAATGCAGCGGCACCGGCTGTGCGCCCCACTGCTCTTTGAACTTGTACGTGCCCTCGTGTGGTGTCGAGCGACCGAAATCGAACGTCGCGCATCCGCGGTCGCCAGCGCTCGCCAGGATGCTCCAATACAGCAAGTGATTCGGACACAGCGCGTTGAAATCGCGCACCGACGACGCCCACGGAATTTCGACCGTGCCGCGTGTTTCGAACGTGAAGCCGGCGGCAACCGGCGTCGTCTTCAGCGACACGACGTGAATACGCGCACGGTCTGGAAACGCGGCGAGCATTTCTTCGAAAAACCTGCGGGCATATACCGGCGTTCCAAGGTCGCGCATGTTCCGCGCGAACACCTCGTAGAACTCACGGAGCAATTCCGATCCGCCCGACGCGTACGTCAACTCGGACTTCTGCGCCTTGCGCACCTGATTCCGGACCTTCCGATCGAGGGCCTCCCACATCGGCGCCGACGGCTGCAGCGGCAGAAGCATCGTCACCTTATGGCGTTTGCACGGGAGATCGCTGAAGTGCTGCTCGACGTGGCGCAGTTCGACATGCCGGCAACGCTTCTGGCGGGTGATGCTCAGGGCGTACTCGAACAAGACGCGCTCGGCTGCGGCATCGTCCGCGATCACGCCGCCGTAGTTGAGATAGGGAAGCGAGATCAACGAGCGGCCGAAGAGCCAGCTGTCGAGAAAAACCGCAGGCAGCACGCCGACGATGCGTTCGCCGCGCCGCGCTGAGATGTAGATGGGCTCACAACCGAACGCGCGCGTGAACACGGTCCGCCACGCCCACTCATGATAGCCAGTCGCCCGCGGATGCTGCGCGACGTACGCGGTCCACGCCGCCTCGGACTGCTCGACGCCGGCCACCGCCGCGTCGAGCTCCGTTGAGCTGGTCGTGTCGCGCTCCAGGATCGCAGACGCGCCTGCCATCAGGCCACCTGCAAGGGCTCGACATTCAGCACGGCGCTGACGGCGTCGAAGCGAAAATCCTTCAGCAGCCGAATCAGCCGGCCGCGTGTCTGGTCGAGACCGCGATAGTGCCGCATGCGGCGCGCCGCGCCCACCGGCAGTCGCGGTTGATCAGGGTCGATTTCCCAGGGGTGCAGATAGAACACGACGGGCTGCCGCTCGACGCGATTCACGCGGTCGATGCCCCACTTCGTCCACATGTACGGAAACTGGCGGAAATAGCCGCCGCCGGCAATCGGCAGGTTCACGCGTCCCAGTCGCACCGTCGACCCAGGCAACTCGAGCAGCGAGCCGCCTTCTCGTTTCAACTCGTACGGATGACGCGGCGACTCGGGGATGCCGTATCGATCGTGGTGAATCGGGAAGATGCTCGCGTCGTACGCGTAGCCTTCTTCGATGAGGATGTCGAGGGCCCAGAGGCTCGGTTGAATCACTGAGTAGCTCGGGGCGCGATAGCCCATCACCGGCTGGCCGGCCGCATCTTCGATAGCGCGACGCGCCGTGCGAATGTCTTCCCTGAACTGCGCCGGCGTCAGCAGGTACAGCAACTGATGATGGAAGCCGTGCGAGGCGACTTCGTGGCCGAGGTCCGCAATCCGCCGCACAAGGGACGGAAAACGCGCCGCGACCCAGCCGAGCACGAAGAACGTGCCGCGTACGCCCGCATGGTCGAAAATCGCCAACAGCTCGTCGGTGTTCTTCGACACCCGGCTCTCGTAGCCGTCCCAATTCGCGCGAGACACCACGGCATCGAACGCGGAAACGTGAAAGTAGTCCTCCACGTCCACCGTCATCACGTTGACGACCCCGCGCGCGGCAGACGGGCTCATCGCGCGCCTCGCCGCATGATGACGGTCTTCAGCGTCTCGAGCAGAATCACGAAGTCGAGCGCAATCGAGAGGTTCTTGATGTAGTAGAGGTCGTACTGAAGCTTCTCGACCGCGTCCTCGACGCTCGCGCCGTACGTGTACCGAATCTGCGCCCATCCGGTGACGCCCGGCTTGAGCACGTGACGCTGACCGTAGAACGGAATCTTCTCGGTCAGCTCCTGCACGAACTGAGGACGCTCGGGCCGAGGGCCGACGAAACTCATTTCGCCCTTCAGCACGTTCCAGAGCTGCGGCATCTCGTCGAGACGCGTGCGGCGCAGGAATCCACCGACAGGCGTGACGCGGGAATCGTTCGCGGTGCTCCAGACAGGACCGGTCGTCCGCTCCGCATCCTCACGCATCGTCCTGAACTTGTGGACGGTGAACTCATGGCCCTGCAGGCCGACGCGCGTCTGGTGATAGAGCATGGCTCCGCGCGACGTGCATTTCACGAGCGCGCCGACGACGAGCATGATCGGGAGTCCGATCATCAGACCGATGGTCGCGAACACGATGTCGAGCGCGCGCTTGGCCGCCATCAACAATCGCGTTTTGCGGAAGCCTTCCGAGAAAATCAGCCACGACGGACGAAGATTCTCGACGGCGATCTTCCCCGTGTATTCCTCGTAGACCGACGCCAGGTGATCGAATGTGACGCCACTGGAGAAGCGGATATCGAGCAGCCGGTTCATCGGCAGCTTGCCGCGGGCGTCGGACAAACTGACGACCACGCGATCCACGTTGAGGCGGGAAACCAGCGCCGGGATGTCGTCGATTGAACCGACAACTCCTGGATTGATGACCGGCGTCCCGATTCGCGACGGATCGGGGTCGACGAAGCCGACGATGTCGACGCCGAGCTCCTGCCGGCGTGCGAAGAGCTCGCGGGCGAGGTCGACGGCCGCCGTGTTGGTGCCGACCAGCAGCAGACGCTCGCGCGGCGACACGCGGCGCGTCAGCCAGGCAAACGCCGCTCGCCAGCCGATGACGAACGTAATCATGAAGGCGACGGAGATGACAAACACGCCGCGCCCGATGATCCAGTCCGGCACGAGGTAATAGAGGACCGCGAGGATGAGCGACGTGGTCCCCAGAGCGCTCGTCAGACGTACCGTCAAATCGCGGACGCCGGTGACACCTCGCAGGTCGTACAGATCGGAGTAGTGCAGCGTGACCTGGCAGACCCCGACGATGAGCAGCGCCTTCGGCCATCCGGCTTCGAACTCGAGCAGCCACCACGCCTCGGAGCCAAGGCGTACGTAGATCCCGAGGACGACGGCCCCAAGCAGCAGGCACGTCTCCCCGAGAATCAGCACGATCGGTCGCCAGTTGCGTACAGGCATTACTGGACTACTGCGTCAACTCCCGAAGGTGCCCCTATGTTCGCCACCGCCGGCGGTTCCGGCGACTTGCGCCAGAACCTGAAGCCACGGCGTTGTTTTCTTGGCCCGTACGCATACGCGCCGTAGCCATAGCCGTAGTAGTTGTAGGCCGCGACGATGTCGGCGGCCGTCATGCGATTGAGCACCACGCCGAGAATTCGCTGCTCGCCGATCGCCTCGATGGCGCGGCGGATCAACGGATAGGGCGTCGAGTTTGCGCCGATGACCAGCAGCGCGGTGTCGATCATCGCGGCCAGCAGGTTGGCGTCCGGCAGCAGCGCCACGGGCGGCGTGTCCACGATGACCCAGTCGAACTGCTGCGTCGCCTCGGTCAGAATCCGGTTCATCGTCTCCGAAACGAGACCCGCCATCGGATCAGAATCCGGCCGGCCCGCGCTGAACACGGACAAGGTCGACGTGATCGTGTGATACCGCGCCAGCGATTTCTCCGGATGGCGCAGGCTGTCGCTCAAGCCGACGGAATTCGGGAGCCGCAGAATCTCGTGCACGCTCGGCCGGCGCAGGTCCGCGTCGATGAGGAGCACGCGGCGCTGATACGAATGGCTCATCGTCAGCGCAAGATTCGTCGCCGTCAGCGTCTTCCCCTCCGATGCCGCCGCGCTCGTGACCATGAGCGTGCGCGCGCCGGTGGAGAGCTGATGGTGATGCAACGCCGCACCAAGCCGGCGGTACTGCTCTACGAGGCCCGGATCGGCGTTCGGTCCGACGATCACCTTGCCGATGCCTTTCGCTCCAAACGGGTACCGTGCCCAGAACTCCGCACGCGCCCGTCGCACCGACGCGCTCTCAGCGGCATCAGCGGCCGAGGGAGCGGTTGGCGGAGCACCCACCACGGCTTCATGATGCTCCGGCGCGAACTGCTCGGTCGTCGACATGGCTTCTGCCGCTGCCGCCGCCTGCGCGAGCGCGTCGCCGTGCAGCGGCGTCTCACCCACAATACGAGCCGTCAGCTCGTCGCCCTCTTGAAACGGCCACGCTTCAGGGACGACTTGCGTCGGCGGAGTAAAAGCCTGTCTCGGCTGCTCCGAAGACTTCCGTGCGGCTCGATCCAGCGCATCCTTCAAGCGGCTCATCCGCGTGCACCTCGAAAGAAAGAAAATCGGCGCGGCTCTTTCACGCCGCTGAACATCTCGCGCTCCGGCTTCGTGCTCGGAACTTCTGCCGCCGCATGCGTCTCGGCCAGCGACGGCACGGCGGCAGGTGTCGGCGGCGCCAGCACTGGCGCCACTTTGGGCGCCTGCCGGGCAGGTTCCTCCTGCACCGTCACCGTCACGCGTGGGAGGTCGAAGTCTTTGCAGACGTCGGCGACAACCGCCGAGCCGACCGGCCGCACGTTCGACGCGAAGCCCGTCACCAGCGCGTTGTCGCACAACACGCTGATCACACGCGGCAATCCTTTCGACGCCGCGTGAATCGCGAGCACGGCATCGCGTGTAAACACCTGGTCGGCGCGTCCGCCCGCAATGGTGATTCGCGAGGCGATATAGCCGGCCGTCTCCTTGAGCGAGAACGCTGCGAGCTCGGCGCGCAGCGCAATTCGCTGCTTCAACTGTCGTAACGACGGATCGTTCAGGCGCTCCGACAGCTCCGGCTGGCCGACGAGGACGAGCGTCAGCGAACCATGGCTGTCAGCTCCCGCGTTCGTCAGAAGCCGCAGCTCCTCGAGCAGCTCGCTCGGCAGGCTCTGCGCTTCGTCGACGATCACGGCGACGATCCCGCCCGCCTTCTGCGCCTCGACGAGCGCCGCATCCATTTCGCGCAGGAACGCCGTCTTCGAGCTCGCGGCCTCCGGGGTAAAACCCAATGCGCCGGCCAGGTGCTCGTAGAACTCGTGGCGAGTCAGGGTCGGATTCGCCAACAACGCGATTCGCGATCCGTCGCCGTGCGCGCTTTCGAGCGCGGCGCGAATCAACGTCGACTTGCCCGTTCCGGCATCGCCGATCACCATCGTGATTCCTGGACGACCCGACAGGCCGTAGTTCAAGTGCGTCAGCGCTTCCTGATGGTGCTGCGACAGAAAGAGGAAGCGCGGATTCGGAACGAGCTCGAACGGCCGCTCACGCAGCCCATAAAAGTCTTCGTACATCGCCTACCGCCACACCTTCCAGACAACGGCCGCCGTACCAGCGGCGGCCACGAGTAACACGGTCGCCGAAATCGCGACGACCTTCCAACGCCGATCCCCACGCCGCTTGACGTCGGGCAGGATCGGAATGCCTGCGAGCACCACCAGATTCAGTGCCGCTCGCACGTCCATCTCCGACTTGAGCGTCTTGTCGAGATATTCGATGAGCCCCGCGAGCGCGATTCCGAGGCCGATCGCGAGGCCCATGCCCATCGTCTGCAACTGCCGCCGGTTCGGGCTCGACGGACGTTCCGGCAACCGCGCGGGGTCGAGAATCTTGAACTGCTCGCCGATCTGACGCCGCTCGAGGTTGGCCGCGACCTTCGAGTCTTCTTTCTTCGAGAGCAACGTCGTGTACATCGACTGCAGCGTGCGGTAGTCGCGCGTCAGCTCCGTCAGCTCCCCGTCGCGCGCCGGCGCCGATTCGATGCGCTTCTGATAGGTCGCCATCGCCGCGCGGAGCTTCTGCTCGCCTTCGGTCCTGTCCGCAATCTGCTTGTCGACCTTCTGAAGCTCCGCCCTCGCTTCAGCCAAACGGTTCTTCTTGAACGTCTCAGCCGCCGTTGCCGGCGCCGACACCGGACGCGCGAGTGCTTCCGCGTCGACCTTCTTCTGCAGTTCGGCGATGAGCCGCTTCTGGCGTTGGACGTCTGGATGCGTGTCTTTCAGCTTCATCTGCATCCCTTGGAGCACGGCCTGCGCCGCGTCGAGCTGCTGCGCCGCGGTGGCTCCGATTGGAAGACCGTCGGCGTCCTTCGCGCTCGAGGTCGGCGCCGGCGTCTGCACGACCACCACCTCGGCCGCCTCCAGATCCGCGATCAACCGTTCGAGGGCGAGCTTTCTGTCGCGATCGCGATTGAGCGAGTCGATCAACGCCTGCAACTGCATTTCAGCGTTGTGCAGGCCCTGCATGTTGGCGTCGCGCTGCTCCGGCAGCTGACCGTCGTACTGCTTCTTGTATTCCTCGACCTTGTGTTCGGTTTCGACGAGCCGCCGGCGCGCGTCTTCGAGCTGCGCTTCGAGGAACTGGTTCGTGCCTTCCGCCAGCACTTCGCGGTCGCGGAGGTTTTCTTCGATGAACAGCGACGCAAGCCGCTCAGTGACTCGCATCGCAGTGCGTGCGTCGTCGGACGTGAAGCTCACGCGGAACGCATCGCCCTTCACCACCTGCACGGCGATGCTGGACCGCATGCGTTCGACGACGTCTTCCATGATGGCCGTCTTGCGCAGCTCGGGATAGAGATTGAAGTCCTGGATGATCCGCTCGAGACGCGTGCGGCTCAGAATCTGCTGCGTGATCGTCTGCAGCCGATCCTCGATGCGCGTCGTCACGGTCGAACGGACGTACGTTTCCGGCACCTGCTGCGGCACGACGAGAATCAGCGTGTCCGACATGTACTGGTTCGGCAGCGTCCGAATCCACAAGAAGGCCGCCGTCGCGATGAGGACGGCCGGCAGGATCGCCCACCATTTGCGGCGCCATGCAATGAACGCGATGTCTTCTGGCGTGTAAACTTTGCCGGGAATCACTGTTGCCCTGCCTGCTGATCGTCGGGTCGGCGTAGTCTCGGTGGCTTGATCAGCGGAAACCACGTGGTCACGCCCGCACTTACGCTGCGGCGTTCGAGCTGCGGAATAAACGCGAATGACTGCTCTACAGAAAGCGGTACTGCGTACTTGTAATAGGACGCCTGCGCATAGAGGCCGAGATTGCTGAACAGTCCGTAGGTCAACCTCGCCGACCCCGTGTATGCGGTCAACGACCCGCCTTCCGAGAAGATCTGCTGGCCCCGGGAGGCGCCGGCGCCGAGCGAGAAGAAGAGCCGCTCGACAACTTGGCCGCCGAGACCCGCGGTTGCGGAATCGGTGTAAAACGGCTCAGCAAACCCCAGCGCGTACGTCACGCCGCGCGAATATCCGAGTGAAGCGGACCACGTGCGCGAAAGGGAGTGGCTGAGCGTCGCAGCGCCGGTTACGAAAAACTGCGTCGACTTGCCGTTCTTGACGACCGACGCCGGGTCGCCGTTCTTCGCCACTGACACACCGACGTTCATCGCGAGCGTCGTGGATCGCCCGAAGTTCAACACCAGACCATCGCCGTAACCGAGGCCGATATCGACATTGCCGTATTGGAACGGCGCGCCATCGGCTTCCGGATACTTAGACTGTGAGAGCTGGTAGCCCACGTAGAACGAAAGCTTGCGCGTGAAGTTGTGATTGAAGCGCATGCCGGCGCTTTCGGTCTCGATGGTGCGGTTGTCGGCCATGAGAACCTGTTGCATCCAATTGACGCTGCCCGAAATCGACGACTTCTTGCTGAACCGATCGTCGATGGTCGCGCCAGCGCTCGTCGAACGCACCCACTGCGAGTCGAAGGCATACCCGTAGTCGCTCCCAACCGGGCTGTCTGTGGTCTGGGTGCTCTTCAGGAACGGAAGGTACTGGTAATACGGCGCATACGAGCCGGTGCCGCTAAACGACACCGACACCTTGTTCGTGATTCTCGTCCGCAGATTCGCGCCGAGGTTGTAGCTTTGGAACATCAGGGGCTTGCTGCTCGAACTGCTCTCGAAATACTGGAACGAACCGTCCCCCGACAACGACAGCGACGCTCGGTCGCCGCTGCGGCTCAAGCCGTAGCTCATCGCCGCCTGATACCCGTTCGCGATGCCAGGCTTGACGGTCTGCGGACCAATGCCGTTCCCTCCGCCCAAACCGCCAAGGCCGCCGCCGGTCGGCAGTTGCCCGAGGGCGTTGTCGTCCCACGCCGCGAACGCCGACGCGTTGACGTCGAGATGCTGCGGCTGTTCTCTAGGCGAGCCCCTGAAAAGGCCGGAGAACGGACCGCCGCGCATCGGCTGGGCTTCGGCCGACGCGCAGGCCGCCAACGCGACCGCAAACGCGCAGACCAATCGGATTCCGAATCTGTTTCGGTTCACTTCGTGCCCCGGAATCGTGAGCGCTATGGAACGACGACGGTGTCGCCAGGTTTCAGCTCGATGTTCTGGGCGAGCTTCTGCTCATTGAGTACTTCTTTGTAGTTGAATCGAAACGAAACCTGCTTGCCACCCTCATTGCGCACGATCCTGATCTTTTCGCCCTTCGCGTAGTCGCCAAGCCCGCCGGCTATCGAAAGCAGTTGCAGCACCGTCATCGTTCCGGTGATCGCATATGGGCCGGCTTTCCTGACTTCGCCGACGATGAACACTTTCCGGCTGTTAATCGCCTTCACTTCGACCGTGACGCTCGGATCCTCCACGTACTTCTTGGCTTCTTCCGTGATGCGATCCTTCAGCTGCGCCGGCGTCAGTCCCGCTGCCTGAATCTCGTTGAGCAGCGGCAGAGAGATCTTTCCATCGGGCCGCACGGTGACCTCGGACGACAGTTCCTTGTCGCGCCAGAAGTCGACCTTCATCACGTCGTCGGCGCCGATGATGTACTCCGTGGGCACAGCGACGTTTGGAGCGACGTTCGACGCCGCTGCGGGCGCGTTGCTCTTGGCAGCAACCGCTGACGTTCCGGACGCCGACTGAGCCGCGCACGGCGCGACGATCGCGCACACCGCGATCGCGGCGCTGATGCCGCTAGCGATACTCTTTGAACGGAATTTGGCAGTCATGTTTTCTCAGGAAGTTGAGGAACCGTTTGTAATCGCGGGGTTCCATATTGAATAAACGCGCGACGATCTTGTAGTTGCCGCGCGCCTCTTCCAAGCCCTTGCGGACGACCTCGCGAACATTCGATCGCGTGATCTCGCGCTCCATGAACAGCGGATACACCGTCACCCAGAACGACTCGCGCTGCTCCACCATCCGCTTATACAGATCGTCTGCAAC
>Ga0068871_100001008_pt1 | contig 18883 bp, 17 predicted proteins | sample KBSMisM72_FD_72750 | JGI IMG/M metagenome (GOLD analysis project Ga0068871, IMG submission 72750) | Miscanthus rhizosphere microbial communities from Kellogg Biological Station, Michigan, USA - KBS Miscanthus M7-2 | ecosystem: Host-associated > Plants > Roots > Rhizosphere > Soil ...
CAGCGATTTCGGCACGTTCATCGCCGACCAACTGAGCGATCACTCTGAGCAGCTCTTCGGTATCGAGCAGCCGCTCGAAGAGAGCGCGCTCGGGCCCTACGACGGACCCGACAATCTGCAGGCGATTCAAGTCGCGAAAGGCCTGCATGTGTCGCTCGTGTCCAGCAGCGTCGCGTCGGCCGCCGATCAGATCGCGATGTGGCCCGACGACGAGAATCCGAAGTACCTCTTCGTGTGTGATGAAGAGACAAGCAATCCTGCCGTGCAGCGCGTGGACCTGTCCAAGCCCGCAGGCAGCAACGCGACGACCATCATCACCGGGCTGTCCTCCTGCGACCCGGTCCGCCGCACCCCGTGGGGCACGATAGTCGTCGCCGAGGAAGGTGGACTGACGGGCGGCCTCTACGAGCTGTTCGATCCGGTCAACATCAACACCGCGATCAACGTCTCGAATCGCGACGCCGGGACGACGAGCGATCCGCTGCACCTCGTGAAGCGCAAGGCCGTCGGCAGCCTCTCGTTCGAGGGCATCGCGTTCAAGCAGGACGGGACGATGATCTACGCGGACGAACTCGCGCCAAGCGGCGGAAACGCCGGCGGCGGGGTCTACAAGTTCATCCCCGCGGTTCCGTTCCAGGGAAACGGCCCTGTCACCGTTCCCGGCCTGTCGCCTCTCGCAAGCGGTGCGATCTTCGGCCTGCGCGTCGCCGCACAAGGTTCCGCCAACTGGGGCCAGGGCGCCGAAACCGGCAATGGCGCGTGGCTAGCCGTGAACGCCGGGGCCGCAGGCGTCACCGACGCGAACGGCAACATCCTGCTGCGAAATGCGCAGGCGTTACAGAAGTTCACCGGCTATTACAGGCCGGAGGACATGGACATCGATCCCATCGCGCTCGAAGATGGGATCTTCAGGGTGTGCTGGGCCAACACCGGCCGCATGAGCCACACCGACAGCAGCCTGGTCGAGAACAGCGGCGTAAAAGCCGAGATCATGTGCCTGGTCGAAAATCCTCCAAGCACGTTCGCACCGAACCCGGTGACGGGGACCATCCCGACGGTCGATCGCTTCTTTGCCGGCAGCGAGGAACGAGGAATGTTCGACAACGTGGCGTTCCAGCCGCACACCGGCAATCTCGTCGTGCTCGAAGACAACTCCGTCGCGTCGGTGAAGCAGCTGAATCCGTTGGTGACCGAACTTCGCGGCAACGACCTGTGGATCTGCCTGCCTGACGGCGCGGACGACGACGTGCAGACCGACGGCTGCGTCCGGTTCGCGTCAATCCGCGACACGAGCGCTGAGCCAACCGGCTTCATCTTCACCGCCTCGGGCGAGTCAGCATTCGTGAACATCCAGCACCGGGCCGCGAACGACGCCCTCGGTAACGGGAATCACGGCGCACTCGTCAAGATCTCCGGCTTCAAGGTCAAGGAGAAGCGTCACCACCACGAGCACGGTCACGTCTCATGGGACGATGACGACGACGACTGGAACTGGATGGGGAACGGGAAGAAGTGAGCGAACGGCGCTCATCGCGAGCGCCAGGTGTTGCCGCCGTCGGTCGTGACGAACGCACGGCCGTCGGCGGCACCCAACCGTATCATTTCTTCCAGAGCCGTTCCCACCACGCCGCAGGCTGAGCGCCAACCGGAACGTCAGGATCCATCTTCGTCCGAATGTCCGCGATGTTCCAACCCGTCAACCGCGACAACTGCTCCGCTTCACGAGCGTGCCGTTCGGCCAGCGCCACTCGATACTCGGTCGCGGCGCTGCACGCCTCTCCGCCTGTCCAGGCGTGGCGGAGAACGTAGCGTCCCTGAAAATTCGCACGATCACCGGTTTCCTGAAACACCAGATCCTCTGGGAAATGCGCCCGATCGTACCGGACGTGGAGCCGCGACAGGAACACCTCCGGCGGCCGGCCGTCGCCTCCGTCCGCCCAGAACACCCCCAGACGCCGCAGTTCGTCCTTCGACAGCGGATCGGCGGCACACGGGTCGCACCATCGCATGTCCCACGCGTATTCGAGGAACACCGCGCGGCCGTCGCGAGCCTCGACCTGACGCGCGAACATCGCTTTGTAGAAGCTCGCGAACTCGTTCGGCCGTTTCAGGTATTCGGGCAGGTCCATGTCCGTCGGCAGCTTCGCCGTCCGGTAATTGGTCGTCTCGACGCGGCCGTTTCGCGTGAGCGCATAGACGAACAGCTCCTGCTGTCCTTTCGCGTTGACCGTGCCGAGGCGGATCGGCAGCATGAACTTCGGCGATTCGTACGCGATTTGCAGCGGCCTGAGGTAGGAGAACCCGAGCCGTGTCTGCTCGCCGAGGTTCACCTTCGCGACGAAGAAGCGCATGTTCTGCCTGAGATAGGTGGCGATGACGTCCGACGCCCCCGCCGGAATGCGGTAGCCGTTCTGCCGCAACCACGTCTCGAGGCCGGAACTCTCCTGCGCCGACAGGATCAGGATGTCGTATTCGCCGACCGTGTATTGAGCTTCGATCGTGACGCCCAACGCCTTGGCTCGTGTTGCCGAATCTCTGACCGCCGCGGATTCGGTCATCAGCGAGGGGGATGCCATGCCGCGTAACTCGAAACGCGCGCACGGATTCTGATCGAAGTACTCCACCAGGCGCGGCGCCGAGTACGCGTCGAGGTGATCGATGAGCGCCTTCTCACCGACATGTATCTGCCCGCGCGTGAGAAAGGTCGGCACCGGAATGACGACGGCGAATTCTTTCGGGTCGCCTTCGAAGTCGTTCGCCATGGTCATCACGGTGCGATCGCCATCCCGCACGAGCACCACCTGCGACGCTTTGTTAAACAGCTTGGTGTCGGCTTTCGCGACGTAAAAGCCGCAGAACCCGAGAATGGCCGACGTCGAACACCACACGATCGACACCAGCGCGATAGCGAACGACAGCGTGCGTCTCATGAGAGGCTCCTTGATTTATGTAGGTGTTCTGAAAGACCGGCCATGCGTAGCGCAGACCTGGGGCGAGGCGATTGATGAGCGGCACCAGCATCGAGCAACCGGCGAGCGACCACAGCAAGCCGTTCGTCCGGAACAGCCGGAATTGCACGTACCACGCGACGAACGCCACCAGCGCGGCGAACAACACACGTCCAAACCGTGAATCTGGTGTCGTCTTCGGATCGGAAATCATGAAGAACGTGAACAGCAGCAGCGCCCCGCTCTCCAGGCGGTGCAGTGGGATGGCCAGAGGCTCGCCGAGATACAACGAGCGGCCGAACAGGAGCGCGCAGTAACACGCGATGAATGCGTAGGTCACGTCAGACCTCGCCGCGCGGTTCACGACCAGCGAACCGGCGCAGGCAAGCAAGAACGCGAAGAACGCCGCCGACCCCCACTGGCCGGGTGACACCCACACCTGATTGGTGAGCAGCATCATCACGACGATGCCGCCGTTGGTCGGGTTGAAGACGTGCTTGCCGTCGACGCGAATCAGAAACTTGGCGGCAATCGTGAGAATCGCCGCCAGCACTGCAAGATCGTTCCGGTTCGTTCGCAACAGCAGACAGAGAGACAGTCCCGAGATGAGCGCGCTCCGCATGCTGAGCCTGAATGGCGGTCCTCCGGCCAGCCGATCGCCGATCCATTGCGTCGCAAGAACCGTCGTCAGCAGGAGTACGACCCGGATGGGCGTGATGTCGAAGTCGAGCCAGCCCATCCCATAAACGAGCAGGGACGCGAGCGTGCCGATTTGATACAGGCGGGGATCGCCCATAGCCTAAGCTCCTTTGGCTATAGAACGACCCAGCCGAGATTTCTTGCAGGGACGCCTAACGGGCGGGCGGAACTACTTCGCGAATCCTAAAGTCTGCAGTGTTTCGACCAAGTCGTGGAGGAACATCGCGCCGCGGGCGCCGTCGAGGACGCGGTGATCGCACGAGAGCGTGATCGTCATCATCGGCTTGGTCGCGATGCCGCCCATCACGGGAACGAGACGGTCTTTCATCGCGCCAACGGCGAGAATCCCCGCCTGCGGCGGCACGATGATGGCCGTGAACGAGTCCACGTTGTACATGCCGAGGTTGCTGATCGTGAAGGTCGCGCCGGTGATGTCGGCGGGCTGCAGCTTGTTCGCGCGCGCGCGTTCGGTGAGCTCGCGCCGGCGTGACGCGATGTCGCCAAGCGTCATGCCGTCGGTCTTCGGCAACACGCCGACCACCACCGCGTCAGTGACCGCCATCGCGAGGCCGACGTTGACGTCGGCGTTGGCCTTCACGGAGTCGCCAGTCCAACTCGCGTTCATGCGCGGATGCTTGTGGAGCGTCTGTGCGATCGCCGCGGTGAGCAGGTCGGTGTAGGTCAGTTTCACGCCGCGCTCGCGCTCGACCTGCGGACCGAGCCTCTTGCGCGCGGCGACGAGTTCGGTGCAGTCCACATCGCGCGACACGAAGAAGTGCGGCGTCGTCGTCCAGCTCGCCGTGGTGCGCTCGGCCATGATTTTGCCGATCGAGCTGAGCGCGCCCAGGTCGGCGGGCATCGTGGCGAGTGCGGGCATCGGCGGCGCCTGCATCGGTGGGGCAGCGACGGCGGCAGGAGCGGCCGCGGCGCCTCCACTCTTGGCGGCCAGCACATCGGCGGCGACGATTTCGCCGGACGGTCCTGTTCCTTTAATTCGCCGGATGTCGACGTTGTGTTCCTTGGCGAGGCGCCGCGCCTTCGGCGAGATTCTGATGTTGAAAGCCGCTGCGACGGCGAGCGGATCGCCCTGTGGCCCGGCGACGCTCTCCGGTTCCGCTGCGGGCATCTGCAGCGCCGCTGCTCCGGTACGTCCGGTCTGCACCGGCGCGGTCTGCGCCGGCGGCTTCTCGCCCGGCTTCAGCAGCCACGCGATTGTCTGGCCGACGGGCACCACCGCTCCCGGCTGGGCCGTTATGCCGCCCAAGATGCCGTCGCCGGCGGCTTCGATCTCGACGACGGCCTTGTCGGTTTCCACTTCGAGGAGCAACTCGCCTTTCTTGACCGAGTCGCCTTCCTTTTTCTTCCAAGAAACCAGCTTGCCCGTTTCCTGCGCCATCTCGAGCGCAGGCATCACGACAGAAATCGCCATATGTTTTGTCTGCGCTACGTACGAAGCCACAGAGGCACAGAAACCACAGAGACTAAGTCGTCTCCGTGTCCTCTGTGCCTCTGTGGCTTAGATCCTTTGCGTTAACGGGCGCCGACTTCTGATCGCGCGCTCGCTGCAATCATGTTGACCACGTCCTGGTTCGGTTCCGGTTCGAGCTCGCGCGTCGTGCTCAACGGGCCATTGACGGTGACGTAGGGCACACCGCAGACGAGGAGCTCTTCGGCCGGGAACCGTGTGATCACTTCGTGACCCGTCGGCGTCACGACGACTTCTTCTTCGATGCGCGCCGCACTCCAACCATCCTTCGAGGGCCAGAACGTCTCGAGCGCGAACACCATACCCGGCTTGATCTCGTACGAGTGCTCGAGCGACACGAGCCGGCTGATCATCGGCTTCTCCCAGATCGCCAAGCCGATGCCGTGGCCCATTTGCAACGCGAAGGCCGCTTCTTCGTTCGGGAACCCGAACTCCTGCGCCTTCGGCCAGACCGCCGCGATTTCCGCCGTCGTGCGTCCCGGGCGAACGAGTTCAATCGCCGCATCCAAGTAATCGCGGCAGCGCTTGTAGGCGTCGTTCAGCGCCTTTGACGCCGAACTGATCGCGAACGTGCGGTAGTAGCACGTGCGGTAGCCCATATAGGAATGGAGGATGTCGTAGTAGACCGGATCGCCCGGCCTGAGCATGCGGTCGGAGAACACGTGCGGGTGCGGGCTGCAGCGTTCGCCGGAGATCGCGTTCACGCCCTCGACATACTCCGATCCGAGTTCATACAACCGCTTGGCGACGATGCCCACCGCCTCGTTCTCGCGCAGGCCAGGACGCATCGCCTTGTAGAGATCGTGATAGGCGGCATCCACCATGGCCGCCGAGTGATTCAGGAGCGAAATCTCGTCCTGCGTCTTGATGACGCGGACGTTCGACATCAGCTCTTGACCGTCGACGATCGTGAGACCTTCCTTCTGGAGCGCGAACAGCACCGCGGGCTCGACGACGTCGACGCCGACTGGCGCCTTGTGGAGATTGAGCTTCTCGAGCTCGATCCTGATCTTCTTCGCGGTGTCCTCGGCTCGACCCATCTCAGGTGACATCGCACCGCGCATCAGCGGGATGCCGGCGCGCGAACGCTCGCCGAGCCACGAGCAATTCAGCTGGTGGTGGCGAGCGGCGGATCCGAAGTCCCACAGAATCGGCTCGGCGCCGCGCGAGAGCAGCGTGAAGCGGCTGATCTTGTCCTGCGCCCACGTCCCAATATGAGTGGCCGTGATGTAGCGGACGTTGTTCATGTCGAAGCACAGGAGCGACCCCATCTCCGACTTCTCGAGCGCGTCCTTCGCGCGCTGCAGACGCTCGGTGCGAAGGCGCTCGAAATTGATGCGCTCTTCCCAGTCCACTGCCATCGTGCCGTAAGTTTTCAGACCCATGTTCTTCTTCTTCTCCAGGGCAGGCCTCGAGGCCTGCACTACATCAGCTCCGCTTACACAACTGCTGCGCGACCCGGACGACATCCTTGTCGCTCGGGACCGTTGCGTCCTCGAGCGACGGCGAGAACGGAATCGGCACGTGCATCGCACAGAGACGCGTCACCGGTGCATCCAGGTAGTAGAACGCACCTTCGGCGACGACCTGTCCCAGTTCCGCCGACACGCCGTACCGGCCGTACCCTTCGTCCATCACGATGCAGCGAGACGTCTTCTTCACCGACTCGATCAGCGTCTTCTCGTCGAGCGGCCACAGCGTCCGCGGGTCGACGACTTCGACGTCGATGCCGACCTCTTCGCACAACTTCGCGCCGGCAAGCGCCGTCTGCACCATGCTGCTCGTCGCGATGATCGTGAGGTCTTTCCCCTCGCGCTTGACGTCGGCGACGCCGAGCGGAATCACGTAGTCGTCTTCCGGCACCGGCCCCTTCACTTTCCGGTAGCTGATCTTGTGCTCGAAGATGACGCAGGGGTTGTCGTCGCGCACGGCGGCCTTGAACAGGCCCTTCGCGTCATACGGCGTCGACGGGATGATGACCTTCAGACCGGGAATGTGACTTGGCCACGCGTGCAGCGATTGCGAGTGCTGCGCGGCCGACCGGCGGGTGGCGCCCATCGTCAGGCGGAAGACCATCGGCACCTTCCACTTGCCGCCCGACATGTAGTGGATTTTCGCGGCCTGGTTGACCATCTGGTCCATGATGATGGTCGCGAAATCGCCGAACATGATGTCGACAATCGGCCGCATCCCGGCCATCGCCGCGCCGACGCCGAGTCCACTGAAGCCCGCTTCGGAGATGGGCGTGTCGATGATGCGGTCTTTGCCGAACTCGTCGACCAGGCCGGTGAGTACCTTGAAGGTGGTGCCCGCTTCGGCGACATCTTCGCCCATCAGGACGACGCGCGGATCGCGCCGCATTTCCTGAGCGATCGCTTCCTTGATCGCGTCGCCGAACGTCAGCTCCCGAACCGAGGTGACGGTATCAAGCATAGATGTCCTCCGTCACCTTGCTCTTGTCGGGATACGACGCCGCAATCGCCCATTCCATCGCCGTGTCCATCTGCGCGATCAGCTCCGCCTGCACCTTGTCCAGTTGTTCGCGCGTCGCGACCTTGCTGCGCATCAGCCACTCGCCGTGCAGCGTGATCGGATCGCGCTCGGTCACCCACTCCTGCTCTTCGGCTTTCGGACGGTAGTAGCTGCGGGCGATGTCCCCGACGTGATGGCCGTGATAGCGGTAGGTGATGCACTGCAGAAACGCGGGGCCGTCGCCTTTTCGGGCGCGGTCGACGAGCTCTGACGCCGTCAGAAACACTTCGCGGACGTTCTGGCCGTCGATGGTCTTCGTCAGGATGCCGAACGCCTCGGGCCGCTTCGCGACGTCGCCGGCGGTCGACTCAGAGAAGTGGGTGTACTCGTTGTAGCCGTTGTTCTCGCAACAGAAGATGACCGGCAGCTTCCAGAGCTGCGCGAGGTTCATCTCTTCGTAGAGCAGGCCTTGTCCGAGCGCACCTTCGCCGAAGAAACACACGGCAACCTGGCCAGTCTTCAGGTATTTGGCCGCGTATGCCGCGCCGGTCGCGATACCCGCGCTGCCGCCGACAATCGCGTTGGCGCCGAGATTGCCCGTGTCGGGGTCGGCGATGTGCATCGATCCGCCCTTGCCTTTGCAGTAACCGGCTTCCTTCCCAAGAAGTTCCGCAAACATACGGTCCGGCGACGCGCCTTTCGCGAGGCAATGGCCGTGGCCGCGGTGGGTGCTCGTGATGAAGTCGTCTTGTCGAAGAGCTTCGCAGATGCCGCAGGCGATCGCTTCTTCGCCTATATATAGATGTGCGAGACCCGGCATCAGCGCGCGCGTGTAAAGATCGTTAACTCGTTCTTCGAACAGGCGGATGGCGACCATCTGCCGGTACATATGCAGCAGACGTTCTGTCCCAATCGACAGATCGGCAGACGTCGAGCTTGCGGTTGTCATCGGGACTCTCCTGCCATGAAGCAACACGCATCGTAACCCTTCGCCACGCTTGACGTCCAGTTCGTGCTCGGATAGCATCCGAACCCGCCTGCCAACCGATTAGGAGACCGAATGCCGCCTACAAGAATTACCGACACCATCCTTCCGACGACGATGGTCGGGTCGTATCCGCGACCGCAATGGTACCGCCACCAACTGCTCGGCCGAGACGTCCGCGTCGCATTCAAGGAAGTCCAGCACGAAGAGGCGTATCACGACGCCGTCGCGACCGTGATTCGCGATCAAGAAGAAGCCGGTCTCGACATCGTGACCGACGGGAACATGTGGTACGACGACTACGTCGGCGTCATCGGGTCGTTCTGTTGGTATATGTATGAGCGCATCGGCGGCTTCGAGCATGCGCGCGAGCCGCATCCGTCCACCGTCGGGGCGACGCAGCGCGACAAGGGCGTCGAGTTGCTCGACGATTGGGGCGGCGTCATCAACAGCGGACCAGTCACCCGCGGTCCCATCCGCCTCGCCGATCTGTACCAGGTCTCGAGCAAGCACGCGCACCGTCCCGTGAAGGTGTCGGTCGGCGCCGGCCCGGCGAACCTCGCGTGGCACGTCTACTTCAAGCACTACAAGAACGCCAAGGACCTCACGATGGCGCTCTGCCCGATCTTCAACGCCGAGATGAAGTCGCTGGTCGCTGCAGGTGCCAAGTACCTGCAGTTCGAGGATCTCGGCGCGTGGCTGCCGCTCTTCACCGGCAACAAGGACGACTACAAGTGGATTCGCGAGTCCGTCGAGCAGTGCTGCGACGGCGTCGACGCGAAGATCGGCTGGCACTTCTGCTTCGGCAACGCGTGGGGCAACGACATCCTCAGCGCGAACTTCCCGCAGGGCTACCAGACGGTGCTGCCGTACTTCTTCGGGACGGCCGGCATCAACGAGTTCGTGCTCGACTACGCGAACCGCGCGATGGACGGCGTCGACTTCCTCAAGAACCTGCCGAAGGACACGGGCGTCCAGATCGGCGTGCTCGACATCCGCACCAACGCCATCGAGAAGCCCGAGCAGATTGCCCAGCGCATCCGCGAGGTCCTCAAGTACGTGCCGGCGGATAAGGTCACGCTCAGCACCGACTGCGGCATGAAGCCACTCGCGCGCATGGTCGCAAAGATGAAGCTCAAGGCGCTGGCCGACGGCGCCGCCATCGTCCGCAAAGAAATCGGAGCGAAGTAGAAATGGCTGACAAAAAGATCATCGCCGTCATCGGATCGACCGGCTCACAAGGCGGCGGCCTCGCAAACGCGATTCTGAACGATCCCAACGGCGGCTTCGCGCTCCGCGCCGTCACCCGCAAGACCGACGGCGACAAAGCGAAGGCGCTCGCCGGCAAGGGCGCTGACGTCGTCAAAGCCGACCTCGACGACGTCGAGAGCTTGAAGAAAGCGTTCGCTGGCGCGCACGGCGTGTATGCGGTGACGAATTTCTGGGAGCACTTCTCCGCTGAGAAGGAAAAGGTGCAGGCGAAGAACATCGCCGACGCAGCCAAAGCCGCCGGCGTGAAGCACGTCATCTGGTCGACGCTCGAAGACACGCGCAAGCTCATGAAGGCGGACGACAAGCGGATGCCGATGCTTCAGGAGAAGTACCGCGTGCCGCACTTCGACGCCAAGGCCGAAGCCAATGCGTTTTTCGCCGGGCTTCCGGTCACCTATCTCGTGACGTCGTTCTACTGGGACAACTTCTATATGTTCGGCCTCGCGCCGAAGAAGGGCGCCGACGGGAAGTACGCGTGGGCGTACCCGATGGGCAACGCGAAGATGGCGGGCATCGCTGCCGAGGACATCGGCAAGGTCGCCTACGGCATCTTCAAGGCCGGCAATGAATACATCGGCAAGACGGTCGGCATCGTGGGCGAGAACCTCACGGTCGCCGAAATGGGCGAGAAGCTGAACAAGGGTCTCGGTCTCGGTCCAGTCACGTACAACGCGGTCGACGCGGATGCGTATCGCGGCTTCGGCTTCCCCGGCGCCGACGAAATGGGCAACATGTTCCAGGTCTATCGCGACTTCGAGAAGGAAGTGCTCGGCGCGCGCAGCCAGGACACGGCGAAGAAGCTCGCGCCTTCGCTGATGTCTTTCGATCAGTGGCTCGCCAAGAACAAGGGCGCGGTCCTGGCGGCTGCGAACGCGCCTGCCGGGTAGGTGAATTTCGGCATCTGATCATCTGGCTGTCTGGTCAATGATTCAATCAATGACCAGATAACCAGATGCCACATTGATCGAATTCGAGGAGGCCCCATGGCGAGTGTCTCACCGGCCACGACGGCCTCCCGCACCCTCTCCTGGCAACAATGGGTGCCCTGCCTCGGGATGGCCCTCTGTTCCTGGCTCTCCTTCGTCGACCGGCAAGTCCTCACAATCCTCGCGCCGACAATCATCCGCGACACCGGGCTCACCAACCAGAACTTCACCGACGCCGCGTCGTTCTTTTTCCTCGCGTACACACTCGGCAACCCCGTGTGGGGATCCGTGCTCGACCGCGTCGGCCTGCGCGTCGGGATGCTGCTCGGCGTAGCCATCTGGACGGGCGCGAGCGCGTCGCACGCGTTCATGGGCAGCTTTCTCGGCTTCGCGATGGCGCGCGGCGTCCTCGGACTCGGCGAGGGCGTAACGTTCCCCGGCGGTCTCCGCACGGCCGTCGAGTCGCTGCCCGCGCATCTCCGCGCCCGCGCAATCGCGCTCTCCTTCTCCGGGGGCACGATCGGCGCCGTGATGATGCCGCTGCTCCTGGGGCCGCTGGCCATTCAGTACGGGTGGCGCGCGGCGTTCATCTCGACAGCCGGTCTCGGCGCCGCCTGGCTGGTTCTCTGGGCGATCATCGCCCGTCCGCCGTTCCTGCCGGCCAAGCCGCCGACGACCGCGAAAGTGGCGTGGCCGAACTTCAGCGAGCGTCGCGTCTGGGCGCTGATGTTCAGCTACGCGCTGCCGGCGATTTCCCCCGGGCCGCTGCTCACGATCCTTTCCCTGTATCTCGCCGGCCGGCTGAAACTGGCGCAAGCGGAGGTCAACGCCATCGCGTGGATCCCGCCGCTCACGTGGGGCCTCGGCTACTTCTTCTGGGGCTGGGCGGCCGACCGCTACGCAGCGAACAACCGGCGTCCCGTCGGCATGTTCCTGCTGCTGACTCTCGTCTCGCTGACGCTCGGCTTCGTGACGATGACCACGTCCGTGCCGCTGGCGATGGCGCTGATCGGACTGTCCACGTTTGTCGGCGGCGGCTTCCAGATGGTGGCGCTGAAGGTCGGGTCGTACGCGTTCCCGCGCGAGCGCGCGGCCATGATGACGGGCATCGCGTCAGGCTCGTGGTCGCTCGTCAACTTCCTGCTGCTGCGCGCGATCGGGCCGTGGACCGGCTGGATCAGCGGCGGCAACTGGGAAGCGATCTTCTGGCTCATCGCCGTCCTGCCGGCCGTGGGCGTCGCGGTGTGGTACGTGCTCAGCCTCGGAGACAAGCAGACGGCGACGGCTTAGCCATCGACGATGGGCTGGCTATATGGCGTTATCGGGGTCGTCGCCATCTACGCCGCGCACAGGCTCTCGTGCTGGGCTGAAGATCGCGGCTGGATCTATTACCGAAAGAAGAGCGGCCGCTCGGGCATGGCCGCGTCGGCCTTTCTCGAAATCCATTCGATGATGGAACCGAGCAAGAAACACGTGCTCGAAGTCATGCGCGAGGACGAAGACCAGTTCTAATCCTTCCGCCAGACGAGCGAGTATCGGAACAGCAGCCGCCGTCTGAGGTCAGCGCCCGGCACGATTCTCTCTGCCGCCGTCCGAATCTCCGCGAGCGTCTCCTTCGGTTCCCGAATCGGCGCAGCAACGGGCGCCGACGGGTTCGTCGCCCGATACCACGTGCTCACGATGAATCCGGCGTGAGCCCACGCGAAGTCCGCCAGTGTCGACAGCCGGTAGAGTCCAATGACGGCCAGGGTGCCGCGTGGTTTCAGCAGCAGCGTGAATCGCTCCAGCGCGGGTTCGAGCGGCAGATGATGCAGCACCGCGACCAGCGCGATGAAGTCAAACGTGCCCGCGTCGAAGGGATGCGACATCACATCCCCGCGCATGAACGTGATGTTGGGCCGCTCGCATTCCGATCGCGCACGCGCCAACGCAGCCGTGTCGGCGTCGATGGCGACGACGTCGCGGCAGCGGCCGGCGAGACGGCTCGCAAGCTGTCCGATGCCGCAGCCAGCGTCGAGCGCTCGTTCACAGCCAGCCGGCACTGCGTTGAGTACGACGTCGTGATAGTGGAGGTTGCGGTTCCAGCCGCCGCGCATGCAGGCGCATTATCCGCCCACTTGCACCTGCGCCTGCTTTTCGCCTATAGTCCGCGCATCAACACCAAATAACTGAGTCCGTTCCGACGCGAGCCGTCGCGGCGTAGCTGTGTACGCCCGACGGCTTTCGTGTTTCTGCCGCGGGTGAGCGCCCGCGGCCAGCCGCGCGCAATCGCTTGCGGCTCGGCGTTAGCTCCGCGTGGGCGGGAGCCCACGCGCAATGCAAAAAAGAGGTGTGTCGATGAGCGAACAATCAGACCGCGAGGCCATCATTCGTGAGATCGCCAAGAAGAAGGTCCGCTACGTGTTGCCAAACATGGAGGCCGTCGAAGTTCAACGAGACCTGCCGTATCGTGACAACCTCCTGATGAACATCTACTGTCCGGCACCTCGGCCGGGCAGGCGTGCGCCGATTGTCGTCGTCGCGTTGGGCTATCCCGACCCGCTGGCTGGCGTCCGCACCTATGGCCCGATGACGTCATGGTCACAACTCATCGCCGCCTCCGGCATGGCGGCCGTGATCTACGGACCGAACGTTCCTGCTGAAGACATCGATGCGGCGCTCGCGTACGTCCGGGCGAACGCAGAACGATTCGATTTCGACGCGGATCGGGTCGCGCTGTTTGCGATGTCGGGCAACGTCCCCGTCGCCTTGTCGCTGCTGATGCGCGGACAAGGCATCTCGTGTGCGGCGTTGCACTGCGGGTACACCATGGATCTCGACGGTGCGACGGCGGTCGCCGACGCCGCTGCGCAATACGGCTTCGCTGACGCGTGCCACGGCAAGTCTGTCGACGATCTGCCGTCCGACATACCGCTGCTCGTCGTCCGTGCCGGACGCGACAAGGCCCCTGGTCTGAATCACGCCCTCGACGCCGTCGTCACGAAGGCCATCGCCAGGAATCTGCCGCTGACGCTGGTCAATCACGCGACTGGGGAACACGGCTTCGAGTGCGATGAAGACTCTGACATTTCGCGCGAGATCGTCGCCGACGTCCTCGCGTTCCTTCGGACGAAGCTTGGCGTCGGCAGATGACAATAGCCAATGCCCGCCGCGGCGCTGGCCATCTACGCTGTCTTCGGACTTCTGGCCGGCGCCGGGCGGGCGCTTCTGCAATATGGTCGCACCGGGGATTTCGGCCCTCGGCTGGAGAATCGGCCGGCATCTCTTTGACGAAACCACGGCGCTCGTCACGACGGGTGTATTCAAACTGATACGGCGTCCGATCTACACCGGCGCGCTGATCTCGCTGGCGGGCCTGACACTGGCCGTGCCGAACGCGCTTGCGATCGCGGGTCTTACCGCGGCGTTTGTGGGCATCGAAATCCTGGTGCGGCTGATCGAAGAGCCGCACCTGCTGCGCGTCCACGGCGATCGCTACGCCGACGACGCGCACGCCGCCGGACGCTTCGTTCCGGCCCTTGGAACGAAGTAAAATCCCTTGCCGTGACCACAGCCACTCTTTCGAATCCGAAGACGATCGACCGGCGCGATCTCCAGCACATGGAGGACGTCGGCTTCATGACCTGTATGACGCTCGTCCTGCTCGGCAATTACGCGCAGACGGGGCATTTCGGCGGACCGCTGGCGTACACGCCGTTCAACGTCGCCGCCCATTTGGCCGGGCGTACCCGAGGCGGGCTGCATTACGACTACCGCCGGCCGAAACATCCGTACAGCGACAAGTTCATGCTCGCGGCCGGCCACTGCGCGCCGACGTGTTACGCGCTGTGGATCATTCTGGGTGAGGCGCTCGCCCGCAGGTACGAGGCGACCGGCGACAAGCGCTACTACGTCGCGCCCGAGAACGCGATGCTCGCGATCGACGCGCTCGGCTTCCGTCGCGGCGCGGGCGCGCTCAAGAACCTGCTTGCCGATGCGGGGCTGGCCGACCATCCGCGGTTCGCGCAGGCCAAGGGTCGCGGCATCCGTGCGCTTTCCGGACATATCGAGTCGACCGACGTGACCAACGACGTCAACGGCGGTCCCTCCGGCGTCGGCATCGCGACGGCCGCAGGCAAGGCGGCATTTTGGGACTTCATCGGCGCGCCCTCGGGCTCGCCGAAGATCGTCGCGTTCGAAGGCGAGTTCGCTCTGTGCTCCGGCCACGCGCAAGAGCTGAAGACACAGGCGCTCGCGCTGCAGGTGGGCAAGCGTCTTCGCGTGTTTTTCTCCAACAACAATGCCGGCATCGACGACGCGCTCATCGGCGGCGTGGTGCACGACAAGTACACCACCTACAACCTCCGCGAGCAGTGGACGTCGTACGGCTGGAACGTCTTCGACGTCGCCGATGGCCACGACTACGGCCAGATTCTCGACGCGTTACAGAAGATGGAGAACTGGGATCCTGACGATCGCCGTCCGATGATCGTCATCGGCAAGACGACGAAAGGCTATTGGCCGGCGCCGATCGCGGAACAAATCGTCGGCTACGCCAGCCATCCCTTCGGCTTCAAGATGAACTCGGACTACATCGTCTCGCTCGCGAGCACGTACGAAGAGCGATACGGCGTGAAGTTCGAAGGGATGCGCGAGGGTCCTGTCGCCGACGCGCGCGAGCGTCTGGTGCAATTCAAGACGAACATCGACGTCGCGTTAGCGGTGCTCGACCGCAACGGCCTCGGCGATTGGCTGGCCGACCATCTCGTGGAGATGGGCGACGCCGTGAGCGACAAGACGACGGTGCGGATCGACGTCGCGCGCGATCCGTTCCTCGACGATCGGCTGCGCGTCAAGAATCTTCCCGACGAGCCGCAGAAGATCACGGTCAAGAACGCGCTCTCCGGCAAGGAGAAGACCGTGAACGTCGCGCTCTTCAGAAAGCCGGGCGAAGCGGCCGGCGCGCGGCGGGCGATTTCCGAAATCCTCAAGTGGCTGAACTACGTGACCGACAACCGCATGCTCAGCATCGCTGCGGACCTGTCGGAATCGGTCAACCTCGAGCATGGCAGCCTGTGGGGTCATTACGATCCCGAGACGAACCCGCTCGGCACGCGTCTGAAGGCGGCAATTCAGGAGGCCGGCAACGTCTCCACGGCCATCGGCCTCGTGAGCCAGAACGCCTCGGTCGATCCGGACAAGTTTGCGGGCGTGTGGGCGATCAGCGGGACATATGGCGCGTTTACGCCGCTGATGTACCTGCCATCGCGCGTGTGGAGCCAGCAAAACCAGGACAGCAAGTTCAAGACGGGCGTGCTGCATATTCTGTCGGCGCATTCCGGTCCTGAAACGGCCGCCGACGCGCGAACGCACTTCGGGATCTTCTCGCCGCAGGTGTGGAAGCTCTTCCCCCGTGGCCATGTCATCAACCTGAGCTTCTGGGACTACAACGACGTCGCGCCCGGCTACTTCGCCGCGGCGGAGATTGCAGCACGCGAGAAGAAGATTGGCATCATCACCATCGAAGTCGCTCGGCCGGACCTCGTCGTCGCCGATCGATCGACGTTTGCCGACACCGATCTACGCGCCGCCTCGAAAGGGATGTACGTCATCCGCGACTTCGGTCCCGGCCCTCGACACGGCTATGTGGTGTGCCAGGGAGCGAGCGCGACGTTCAACACGATAAAAGTGCTTCCGAAGCTGGAAGCCGCCGGTCTCAACGTGAGAGTGATTGCCGCCGTCAGCGAGGAGCTCTTCGACCGGCAGCCGCTCTCCTATCGCAACTCAGTGCTGCCGGATCCGGCACGCAACGATCTCATGTTCGTCACGGGAGCCACGCGCCGGATGTGGCCTCTGAGAAACGTGGGCCCGCTCACGGACGAATACTCGATGACCGCCGATTTCCACAACGACTGGCTCAGCGGCGGCCTCGAGACCGACGTGATCGCCGAAGCGCATCTGGACGCCAACTCCATCTTCGACGGCGTGTCGCGGTTCGCCAACGATCACGGCTCGCGCCTGAAACGGCAGCGGGGAGACCTCGAGTCGCTCGTGTGAAAACGAAGGGCCTCACGTTCGACGCCGTCCGCGAGATCGGCCTGAAGCTGCCGGGAACGGAAGAAGGCACAGCGTGGGGCACTCCCGTCCTGCGAGTCGGAGGCCGGATCTTCACGGGCATCGCGATTCACAAGTCCGCGGAACCCAACTCGCTCATCGTTTACGTCGATACGGCCACGCGCGACGAGATGATTGCGGAACAGCCGGAGCTGTACTACACCGCGGCGCACTATGAGAACTACCCGTGCGTGCTCGCCCGCCTGACGAAGCTTCGACGCGACGTGCTCGAAGATCTGCTGCGCATGAGCCATCGGTACGCGACGGAGCGGCCTCGAGCTCGGCGCGGGACGACGCGCGGCGCACCGAAACGCGGTACCGCACGCCGGCGCTGAGGCTGTTACCAGGGCGGCAGCGTCATGAAGAGGAACTCGCTGAGATAGGGGTCCTTCGCCGCCAGGAGCTCGGCTGCCGTGCCCTGAAAGTGCATGCGGCCCTGGTACAGCACCATGAACGTCGCAGGCCCTTCCTCCCTTTCAGTCTCCTCGAGGATCTCGATCCGCTCGTTCGCCCGTACAGCCCTGTGAGTCGCAATGTAAAAGGCGTCGCGGATCTGATGCGTTGCAATCACCGACGTGACGTGCTCGAGATCCCGAAGCTTGACGATCTCGTCGTCGACCGTCGACGCGACGATCGGATCGAGCCCCGTCGTCGGATCATCGAAGAGCAGCAGCTTGGGCCGCGACGTCATCGCGCGGGCAATGCCGACTCGACGGCGCTGTCCACCCGAGAGTTCGGAGGGCATGCGGTCGATGGTCTCGCTGAGGCCGATGAACGCGAGGACCTCCTCGACGCGCTTGCGCACCTGATCGAGAGGCAGACTGCTTTCCTCGTACAACCGGTACCCGACGTTCTCTGCGACGGTGAGCGAATCGAAGAGGGCATTCTCCTGAAACGCGATGCCGATGTCCGTCCGCATCCGCAGCAAGTCGCGCTCAGTCAATGTGTCGACGCGCTGTCCGTTGACGGTAATGGCTCCGCTGTCAGGACGCAGCAGGCCAAGAATGAGCTTGAGCACGACGGACTTGCCCGCGCCGCTCGCGCCGAGCAGCAGGCTCGTCCCGCCGACGGGGACGCTGAAGCTCAAGTGGTCGAGGACAACGTTGTCGTCGAAAGCAAAGGAGACGTTCTGAAACTCTATGGCCGCCGGCATTCTGTAACGTTAGCGGCAGCTTTCGATTTCGTCGAACAGCCGGCGTGACAGGTCAATTTCCTGCGCCTTGAGCCGATGAACCTGATTCTTCTCGACAGTGATGCGGATCCGAAAACCGCGCGTCGAGAGATCCTTCGCCTCTTCCTGCATGGCCGGCATCCAGCCTGAATCGCGGTCGCCGACATGCATGAAGACGCACTTGTCCTTGATCGCATTGGCGAGCGCCGCGTCTGGGCCGTCGAGCAATCCCGGGTAGCCGATCACGGTCGAGAAGTATTTCGGGTACCTCGCAGCGATGTGAAAGGCACTCAGCCCGCCATTGGAGTGCCCGGCGACGTGGACTTTGCCGACGTGATAGTCGCGCAACATCTGGTCGAGGAAGGACGGAAAGATTCGGTCCGCGCCTTCGAAGAACAGCTCGCCGTTTGGAGACGCCGGCGCAACGACGATGTAGCCGCGGCGTTCGGCTTCGGCGCGCCAATCCGCCTCCACGGTGCTTGTCGCGATCTGCAGTGTTTGCGGTCCGCCCGTAAACACCAGGACGAGCGGGTATGTTTTCGACGCGTCGTACGCGGCGGGAAGCACGACTTTATACGTGACACGGAGCCCGGAGAACGTGCCGGTCTTCTCGAGGACCTCGCCACGCGCCAGCGCCGGGCACACACCGACAGCGACGAGCGCTGCCGCGGCGAGCGCGAGACGCACGCGCATCAGCCGATCATCACCTTGCGCGGGTACTGGCTGTTGTCTTCGAGGAACGTCTTCTTCTCGGGCAGCTGCTCGGGCTGCACGTACCCATCCTTGTCCGTGGCGCGCGACACGATCGTGTGCTCGCCCGGCGTCGCACCA
>Ga0068871_100001009_pt1 | contig 18881 bp, 16 predicted proteins | sample KBSMisM72_FD_72750 | JGI IMG/M metagenome (GOLD analysis project Ga0068871, IMG submission 72750) | Miscanthus rhizosphere microbial communities from Kellogg Biological Station, Michigan, USA - KBS Miscanthus M7-2 | ecosystem: Host-associated > Plants > Roots > Rhizosphere > Soil ...
CGACGGCCAACGCCGATCTGGACTTGGCGCGGCTTACGGCTCCCACGTCGATCGATGAGTATTTCGGCAGCATGCGTCTGGACTACCGCATGAACGACAGGCTGACCGCCTACTTGCGTTACAGCCGCGATCAGGGATACCTGCAATCGCCGCTGGATGTCAGCGGGAGTTACCAGATCATCACCGCCGTTCCGCAAAATGCGGTACTGGGATTGCAGCAGATCCTGACACCGAGCATCGTGAATGAGACCAAAGTCGGATTTAATGGAGCCAAGACTCGGATTTCCGGTTTCGCGCCGCCGATACCGGGTATAGACACCAGCGCCTTCTCGGTGAGTTTCACGGGCAGCGTAGCCATTCCGGGCATCGGAGGGCAAGGCACCTCGGCCGGCGCTTCGACACTCGGCAATCTGATTCGCAGCAACAGTTCGCAGAACGGCCGCAGCCAGCCCTACACCAACTACACGCTGTCGTTTCAAGACAGCCTGAGTGTGACCCACCAGAGCCACTCCTTGAAATTTGGCTTCGAGTTGCGCCCCATCCGCCTTTATACCGACCGCCTGGGGGGCACGACGTACACCTACTCGAGCCTAGCTAACCTGTTGTCGAATACGCTAGCCTCGGTTCAAGTTCTGGGTGACACCAGCGCTCCCGATCCGTTCAATAACGGCGCCACGGGCAACCGCTTTCTGAAGCAGTATTACCTGATCGGCTACGCGCAAGATGAGTGGAAAATCCGTCCCAATCTGACCATGAGCTACGGGCTGCGCTGGGAGTATTACAGCGTGATGCACGAAGACCGCAATCTGTTCGTGCTGTTCAATGCGACTAGCGGACAAATCATGCCGAATACCACACCCTGGTACAACAGCTCGAAGAAGAACTTCGGGCCGCGCCTGGGCTTTGCGTGGTCGCCGGAACGCTTCAACAACAAAACCGTGTTCCGCGTCGGGGCCGGCTATTACTATGGCCCGGGGCAGACTGAGGATCAGGTGCAGCCTATCGATTCCGACCGCGCCAGCATCACGTTGACCAGCGGAGTGGCGTTCCCGGTGAATCCGGTGGCGTTGCTGGCGCCGATTACCGCCACCAATCACCCGGGCTACCAGCCGCGTGGTTATTCTCCCGATTATCGGCTTCCGGAAAGAGTGCTGTCCTTTACAGCATCTGTCCAGCAGCAATTGCCGGGCAATGCAGTGTTAACGGTGGCTTATGTGGGCAGTCAAGGCCGCAATCTGTTCCTTCGCTCCTGGACCAACGGGATCACGGGCGTGACGATGAATCAAACCACGGGTGTGGGCTCACCGGTTCTACAGTTTGGCTCGCAGTTTGCGCAGATCGATTATAAAACCAGCGGCGGAACCGATAGTTACAACTCGCTGCAGACTACTCTGAACCGGCGGTTTGCAAAGGGTTTGACGGCGGGGTTCCAATGGACCTACGGACACAGCCTGGGCAACACCGGTGGCTCGAATGAGGCGCAAACGGCACAGAATCCGTTCAACTTCAGCTATGATCGCGGCAACAACGCATTCGATGTGCGTCATAGTATGAATCTGTCACTTCTCTATGAGATCCCCGTCAAAACCAAGAACCGGCTGGCGGAGGCAATCGTGGGCGGCTGGGAAGTCGGCGGCATCATGAATGCGCGCACGGGAATCCCGGTAGACGTCACCATCACGCGGCCTGACATCGTATATCGGGACACCCGCAATGGCAACTATGTGCTGAATCCTATCCTGGTGAACAATATTCCGGTAACCACGCCGGTAATCAACAACCCCTTCGGCGGGGCCTTCCGCAGCAATCGCCGTCCCGATGTGGTTCCGGGTGTAAACCCGTTCTTAAACGGTCCGGACGAGCGGGCGTTCTTAAATCCGGCGGCCTTCACGATCCCAACACCGGGCGCCTTCGGCAATCTGGGCCGCTACGCCTTGCATGGCCCGGGCTTGCAGCAGATTGACTTCACCTTGCACAAGCGCTTTAAGATCGACGAACTTCGCAGTCTGGAATTCCGCGCGGAAGTCTACAACATTCTGAACCGCGCGAACTTCAACACGCCTTCGGCGACCCTGGGAAGCGCGCTGGGAACAGGCACGAATCAGTTTCAGCCTGGCGTGCCGTATACACAGGCCGCGGCGGGCGCCACCTTTGGGATCGCGCAATCGACCGTCAGCCGGGACACGGGGTTGGGAGCGCAAAGGCAGATCCAGTTTTCCCTGCGCTTTAATTTCTAAACGCAGCGGTGCGCATAATTGCTGGGCGATTTCGACGGGTAATCGAAATCGCCCAGTTTCCATTTGAAGCAGGCACACGAGTCGACGCGGCATTCGCGCAACATTGATGGCTTCGCAACGTGCTTGAAATTCTCCGTTGTTAGGTTACTTGGTAGTTCTTAAAACCTTTCGAAACGGAGATTCCATGACAAGAATTATCAAGAAGGCGCTACCAGTTTGCCTTCTCGCAGCAGGCGCATTCGCCGCCGACAATATACCAACTCACGTACCATCGGCCAATCCTAAGGCGCTGGGCATCGTAGCGCCCAATGTACTTTCCCCGGAGCTGTTCCAGACGCCGGTCGCCACCGGCTCGTTCAAACTGGAAAATCCTTCCGGGATTTTCACGCACTACGGCTACAATAGCTTTCCTGTTGGCGCGGCGATGATTCCGACGGCGCCCGGCAGCAAGACTGAGTGGAACAAGACGGAACCGGACAAGAACACCTACCTCATCTTGAAAAAACAGAGGGGCACCGACCCTTCCTATGACTATGGACGGCACTTCCTGTTTCAAGGACACGAAACCGGCGTCAGCGGCTACCTCACGCGCATCAATTTGGATGCCGATAGCGCACACAAGGTCACGTTGATGGCCACCACCGAAACCAGCGGCGCCGCGCTGCCGGTTTTCGATGGAAGCACCTGGTATCCATTTTCACAGCGTCTGTTGCTTACCTCGGAAGGCTCCCTGGGAGGCGGCGTGTGGCAGTTCAGTCTGGATGTTCCGTCCAAAGTAGCCAACCTGACGGGCATCATGGGCCAAGGCGGATTCGAAGGAATCCAGTCCGACAGCCAAGGCCGCCTGATGATCGTAGAGGATTCTGGCGGATCTGCCGGAGCAGTAAACAATTTTGCCAAGCGTCCCAACAGCTTCGTTTTCCGCTTTCTCCCTTATGACAAATCGGATCTCTTGAAGGGTGGAATCCTGCAAGCCCTGCAGGTAAAATCGCTCGATGGTACGCCGATGTCCTTCAACAAAGGCGGCAGCGCGGATGCCGACGTTCTCTCGCAAGATGTAAAGGATTTGCACACCTACGGCAAGAGCTTCCAAACCACTTGGATCCAGCTTCACGACACGAAGACAGATGGCACCGCTCCGTTCAACGCTAATGCTCTCGCAAAGACTCTGAAGGCCACGCCGTTTAAGCGTCCCGAAAATGGACAGTTCCGCCCGGGTAGTGGTTTCTCGGAATTTATCTTTGATGAGACGGGGGACACCGATGCGCGCTCTCAGGCCAACGGACCTTACGGCGGCTACGGTTCGATCCTACGCTTGCGGCTGACGGACGATGTTCACGGTGTGTTGTCCCTGGTGTATTTGGGAGACCAAGTCCACACGGCGTTCGACAATTGCTCTTTCTGGGACGAGCACCGCATTGTGTTCGTAGAGGACGCCGGCGATACACTGCACACACAACGCAATGGACTCGATTCCGCGTGGCTGTTCGACCTCAACACTAACTACAGTTCAGGGGCGCAGCCTATCCGCGTGTTGGCGCAAGGGCGCGATGCATCCGCCACGCTGGACTCCATGATCCTCACGGTGGGTGGATTCACTGGTACTTTCAATAACGAAGGCGACAACGAAGTTACGGGCTGGCATCAATCGGATGGAGATCCGACTGCGAGCGGCCTGCTCGGCGCCAAGATTCCAAAACCATTCCGCAATGGCTGGCGCTTGTTCTACACGCAGCAGCACGGGGATAACAACACCTTTGAAATTCTGAGCAACGACGACGTTGACGACGATGACAGTCACGATCATGGCCACGGGCGTGATAACGATGACGACTAAGCCGTAAGCAGATTTTAGGTAGAGAATTTCGGCCACGATTGCGGACTACTTAGGTATGAGTCCGCTAATCGTGGCTATTTTTCTTTTGGCAGCGCCTTTGGGAGCGCAAAGCAAAGCTCCCCCTGCGAAGTCTATTGCCGGGCAGGGCACGACCGCTCAGCAGGACAAAGAAATGGAGGCCGTCATCCGAGCTAAGCTGGCGAAATCAAAAATCGGTAAAGACGGGTTTAGTGTACGAGTGCAAGGAGGTGTGGCTTTTTGGGACGGCTCGACGAATGTGGTGCAACACAAGGGTGCGGCTACCCGCATGGCCAAGACCGCGGGAGCGAAGCGCGTAGTGAATAGCATCAGAGTGAGTGACGCGGGGAAGGAGGCGGCGTCGGCCAATCTGGAGCAGGGGCGGCGGCGGGCGCAAGTGAAGCGCGGGGAGGTGCGCAGCCAGTAGAACCGCTACCAGGTGCCCATGTGTAACACCAGTCCGGTCTTGAATTGGAACCCTTGCGGAGAGGTGAAACCATTCAGGTCGTTGGCCCAAGAGCGCGTGTAGTCCACTGCTAGTAGGCGGAACGCCAGCGCCCGGTTGAAGTTGAAATCGAGTCCCATGCCAGCGGCGAATGCGAAACCGTCATGTTCGAACTCCTGGGTGTACTGGCTGCGCTCGGGAGGCTCCGCACCGGTGCTCTTAGCGAGTCCGGTGAGATAGGCTTCCTGCTGGGGAGACACTAGTTCCTGGGTCAGCTTATTTCCGCCGAAGAGGACCTGGAAATAGGGCACCAGTTGTCCGGTTACGGGCGGCGTCCAGCGCGGGCCTGCCATATAGCTGAGGGAATCTCCGCTGAGATTCTTCACGAGGCCGGTCATCTTGCAACCATTGACGTCCAGCACCATTTGCCACTGGGAGCTGATGCGAAGCGCTGTGGTGGCGCCGCCGCCGGCGCAGGTGCCACTGGGATCAGCGAGAGCATACGCGTTTGCTGCGAACTCGAAGGGGGCCACTCCACCGCGCCGTTCCGCTTCGTCAGTCTTGCGCGATGCCGGCTTGGGCAAGACGGCGGCTAGGAGATCGGCGTGATCGCGAGGGCGCGCCCAGGGCCACTGCCCGCTGACGGCGTTGGCTAGGCTGCGGCTGGGATTCGCGCCGCCGCGAACTAATACTCGAACTAGCCGGTTTTGAGTCCGTTGCTCCACGAAACGCACCAGGTAGCGGTCGAGTGCATCTTCGGCGATCATCCAGCCCAAGCCGATGGCGGGAGTCACGACATGGTCGACGAGGCCCTGCTGCGGATAGGTTGCCTGCACGTTGCCAATGCTCGCTTCGCTCATCGGACCGATTTCCATTTGCTCGCTGTAAGCCCAGGAGAAAGCTCCGGCGCGAAGCCGGCTTTTCCAATAATCGGAGTTCCTGCCGAACTCGACGTTCCGGTAGCGGGGGTCATTGAAAGTCCACAGATATCCGGAGACGGCGCCCTGCATGGGGTGTCCGACATAGTTGACATAAAAGGGATCGCCGTCAGACCAACCATGCAGCGCGCCGACGGAATTCACGTACCCCTGAAAGAAAGGATGGCCAGGGTGGCGGGTTCCCGGTTCGGTGGCGTAGCGGAAGGCGTGCTCAACGAGCAGTAACCGGAAAGATTGACTGAATAGTGACCGCCACTGGACACTTAAGGGCGCCCGGCTTTCCACGGAAGGCTGCACTGTGACCTCAGTGGAAGTGGAATCCTCTGGAGAGACTAACCCGTCCTCCTGCTGCGCCCAGACGGCTGCGCCGGCCATCAGAAGGACGGCGAAAATGGATGCACGACGGCTTCTCATGGATTTTCTTCTCTATTTTAGTGCAGCAGGAATAGGGCCATTTAGCGTGCTGAAAAATACCACAGACCGCCAAACGCGACGGCGATCAGCAACAACAGTCCGGCCGCCAAAAGCCAGGCTCTCCCTGACGAGGACTTATCGGCCTGCGCCGGTTCTTGTGGCATATGAAATATGCTGGGCGGCGATTTCGGATCCCACTTGCCGAGGGTGCCGGTATCGAAAGTGACCGAAACCACGGTCACGTTATCCTGTCCCGGATTGCCTTGCGCCAGCGTGCGCTCGACCAACGTCTGCGGCCAGGATTGCGGATGGCCGATGAGGCATGCCTGGATTTCCTCCGGATCCAGGGTTTTGAACATGCCATCGCTGGCTAGCAGGATGGTGTCGCCTTCCGACACCGGCCAGGGTTCGAGATTGTGATCGATCTCCTCGAGCTGGTGAATGCCGATGAAACTAGTGAGCGATTCGCGCTCAGGGTGCTGTGCGGCTTCGGAGCGGGAGATCTGGCCGCGGTCGGCCGCTTGATCCAGCAAATTCGCGAACACATGCGGACGGTTGACCATGTGGACCAGGCCGTCGCGAACGTGAAACACGGCGCTGTCGCCCACCGAGATGAAGTACAGGAAGCCGGAATGGAGCACGGCGGCTACCAGCGTGGTGCCCACACCTTCTTTCAATCCCAGGTTGAGCGCGGCTTCGATGACGCGCTCATTAGCCTCGCGGGCGCTGCGCTCGAGCGCGGCCGGAATGCTCTCTTCGGGTGCCTTGCGCGCATAGGCGTCGAGGATCGCGCGCACCGCGGTCTGGCTGGCGATGTCGCCGTGCTCCATGCCGCCCATGCCATCGCAGAGGACCGCGAGGTAGCCTCCGTGAGCCAGGAAGGCGTGGTCCTCCGGATCCGCCAGACCTAGGGAATCCTGTTGGTAGTGGCGAGCTCCGATGTGTTGCGCGTGGGCCGGCAGGTAGCGCATCGGAAACGGTCTATTATAACGTGTTTGCACATAGGTCTATAGGGCCAAATCGATGACGTTTGGGTCTTGACTTGCACAGTCCGGTGTTAGGATGGGACTAGTTATGGGTTCACTGTCGCCGCGGCTGCAAGTCCGGATCTCGCAAAAGCAGATCCTCACGCCTGGGCTGGTGCAGATGGTTAGCTTGCTGCAACTGAACCGGCTGGAATTGAAAGACATGATCTCGGCCGAGGTGGCGCAGAACCCGGTTCTTGAAGAAGCCACCGAGGGCGGCGAAGAATTGACGCCGGAGGAATTGCAGCCGCTGCTCGAAGCCGAGGGGGAGCGATCGGGCGATCCCGCCGATCAATCCATTCTGGAAGTGACTGCGGGGCCGGTGGAGATCGAGGGCACCGACGCGGAATATGAGCCGATGGCCATGGCGGCGTCGATGGCGTTAGAAGATGCCGCGAACGGTATCGGGGCGGAGGATGCGGTCAATATCGATCCGGCGGCGGCATTGACGGCTGAAATCCCCGAAACCAAGGCGGCGGATCCGTTCGACGAAATCGATTTTGGGTCCTATTTCGACGATTATCTGGACCCGGGGTACAAGAGTCCGGCGGCGGAGATTTCTGAGAAGCCGTCTTTTGAGACGTTCCTTTCTTCCCCGGTGACGCTGAGCGATCATTTGCATTCGCAACTGGCGCTGATTGCGCTGCCCGAAGCGGTGCGCGACGCGGCCGAGGGCATCATCGGCAATCTGGATGAGAACGGTTACCTTACGTCGACTTCCGAGGAAATTGCCACAGCCGAGGGGCACGAGCCCGCGGTAATGGCAGAGGCGCTGCTGGTGGTTCATTCCCTGGACCCGGCGGGAGTGGGCTCGGCGGACCTGCGCGAGTGTCTGCTGCTGCAGATCCAAAGCCGCAACGGAAAAGACGGTCTGGCATGGAAGATTGTCGCGGATCATTTAAAGATGGTGGAGCTGCGGCAGTTCAAGGAACTGGCGAAGGCTCTGCACCGGCCGCAGGAACACATCGACATTGCAATCGACGTGATCCGGCATCTGGATCCGCGGCCGGGGTTGCGCTACTCGGGGCCGGGGGCGCGGCAAGTGGAGCCGGACGTTTACATTTCAAAAGACGGCGACGATTACTTAATTCAGATCAACGACGAAGACGTTCCGCAGTTGCGGCTCAATCCTCAGTACCGGCGCATGCTCGATCGCAATCAAGAGCCGGATAAAGAAGTCCGCAATTACGTGAAGGAACGCTACGCGAGCGCGATCCAGCTCATGAAGAACATCGAGCAGCGTAAGCAGACCATTTTGCGCGTCTGCCAGTCGATTGTGCGGCGGCAGATGGATTTCCTGGAACACGGCATCGACGAACTGAAGCCCATGATGATCAAGGAAATCGCGGAAGAGATCGGAGTGCATCCCTCTACCGTGAGCCGCGCGGTTTCGAGTAAATACGCGCATACCCCGCAGGGCGTTTTTGAGCTGCGCTACTTCTTCTCGGAAGCAGTGCAGGGACCTTCGGGCGGTGGCACTCCCCTGCTGATTCTGAAGCGGCGCGTTAAAAAGATGATCGAAGAGGAGGATACAGCCCATCCACTCACCGATGAACACATCACGGAGCGCCTGCAAGCTGAAGGCATACAGGTGACTCGCCGCACCGTCGCGAAGTACCGCGAGGATATGCGCATTCCTTCGACGCATCAAAGACGCGTCCGCAAATAGCCGGAGAGCCAACATGAAGGTTAGTTATAAGGGGATTAAGGACGACCTCCCCGCCAAACTGCAACAGAAGTTAGATGCGAAGTTTGCGAAGTTATCGAAGTTAGTAGACGGGCGCGGGGAAAAGCAGGCCCACGTGGTGGTGACCAGTGAACGCCATCTGCACAAGGCTGAAATCACGTTACACGTTCATAATCACCAGTTGGTGGGCATTGGATCGGATAGCGATGTTTTCAGCGCGATGAGCGCTGCACTGGACCGCATCGAAAAGCAAGCCACCAAACAGGGTGCGCGTTGGCGCGACACTACGCGGCGATCGGAGCCGATGAAGACCGCTACCGCGAGGGCTGAGGCACCAGTAGCGCCTACTAAAAAGAGCTCGCGTAAAGCTGCAACAGCCAGTTCCGACCAGCGCGTGTTCCGCCCCGATCATCACGAGCGCCGCAAGCCCATCACGCTCGAGGAGGCGCTGCTCGAGATGGAAGACGGCCGCGATTATGTGGCTTACCGTGACGCGGATAAACAGGTGCTCTCGATCCTGATCCGCAGGCGCGACGGCCATTATGATTTAATCGAAACCTAGGGCTCTTCGCATCCGCCGGCGCGGACGAGGCCCAGCGTACGCGCGAAAGACGGGGAATGAAACAGGCGGCGGCAGCACCGGCAAAAACGGAACTAGTTATTATCACGGGCCTGAGTGGGTCGGGTAAAGGGACCGTGCTCAAGGCGCTCGAAGACCTGGGCTATTATTCGGTGGACAATCTTCCCATCGATTTGATCCCCAAGTTCGCGCAGCTCACTAAGGACGCCCACACCATCCGGCGGGCGGCACTGGTGGTGGATATACGCGAGGGCGCGGCGTTGGAGCGGTTCCCCGCCCTCTTTAAACGCATTCGCCGGCTGGTGCCGACGCGCCTGATTTTTCTGGAAGCCGACGAAGCTTCACTGATCCGGCGTTTCAGCGAAACGCGGCGGCCGCATCCGCTGGGCACCGGGCAGAGTGTCAGTGCCAGCATCCGGCGCGAACGTGAACGCCTGGTGCCGATCCGCAAGCTGGCCGACCCTATCATCAACACCACGAAGTTCAACGTGCACGAGCTGCGTGAGACTATTCACCGCACGTTTGGAGGACCCAAGGGAACACCCGAAATCCTGGTGCAGGTGACCAGCTTCGGATACCGCCACGGCGTTCCGGCGGAAAGCGACCTGGTGTTCGACGTTCGGTTCTTGCCTAACCCCAACTACATTCCCGCGTTCAAGAATTACAGCGGCAAACATCCCAGCGTGGCGCGCTATATTCGATCGTTCCCGCAGACTACAGAATTCATCGAGCGCATTTCGGATCTGCTGATTTACTTGCTGCCGCATTATATTGCGGAGGGCAAGAGTTATCTGACGATTTCTTTCGGCTGCACCGGCGGGCACCACCGCAGCGTGCTGATCGCCAATGAAATCCGCAAACGTCTTGCGGCGGCCGGGTATCGCGTTAAGGAAACGCACCGCGACGTTAAGAAGGGGTGAAGGCGGTTAGCGGTGTTCCAAGTGTTTCAGACGGGCGTCGATCACTTCTTCGACGCGGTGAAGCTCGGTACGCCACATTTCCTTCATTTCGTCGAAGCGGCGGTCTACATCGGTTGAAGCGCGCGTCCATGTGGGAGCGAAACTCTCCCAGGCGCGAATTCACGTCGCTCAGACGAGCGTTATTGAGGAGGATGCCGACCAGCACGGTGAACATCGTGGGCACGGTGGCCAGCGCGACCGTCAACATCTGGGTATCGTTCATACTACCTGGTTCCAGTTTATCCGGAACGGCGGGCCATCACCTTTAAGCGTTGCTTCCGGGTTGGCTTCGCGAAGTAGCGCAGCATGCGCTCGCCTCCATCGGCGAAGAGCGCTGCGAGGCGGCTATCCGCTCTCCGCAAGGTCTCGAAATCCTCGGCCACAGCCCGGTGCAAGCGCTCGGCCGCGACACGGTTCCAGGCCTTGTCGCCGGCTTTTCCGTAGGCTCGAAGAGTCCGCTCCCCGAGTGCCTCGACCGCGCTGACGGCTTCGTTGCGGGGGAAGCCGGCGGCGCGTAAACTCTCCGCCGCGCCCGCCACCCAGGGCAACAAGAGGTGCGAGGCCAAATGCACGCCCGCAAGATAGAGAGGCTTGGTAGCGGGACGGATTTCGATCAGCCGGCGGCGATCCCGAGCCAACAGTTTTCGCAAATCCGCCAGCGCCAGAGGATGGCCTTCGGCTACAAATTTGCGCTCAAGCGATTCGGGAACACAATTCAAAGTGGCAACGCGCGCGCCCGCGGCTCGCAAGGGACTGGGCCAAAGGCTGTCGCGTAGCACGTCGCACAGCACTACCGTCTTGCCTGCCAGCGGCAGCGACGAGGCCAACTCTGACGCGATACCGCCCAGCAGGTCTTCCGGCACGCAGATCCAGATCAGACTGCAGGGTTCGAGCGCGCCGTAGGCGTCGACGCCGAAGCCGGCGCGCAGTCCGTTGGCAATACGGCGCGACACCTTTAGAGAAGAACCTTTGACGGGACCCATCTGTTCCAGAAGCGCAGGCATGCGGGCCACAAACGACTGGTTGACGCCTCCAGCGCCCACCAGCCCCGCCGATTTTCGCAACTTCATGTCATCGTCAAATCGGGAGTAATACCAATGACAGCCTTGCTCCTTAATTCCTTGATGCGATCGCGATATGCGGCCGCTTGTTTGAAATCGAATTTGCGAGCCGCCGCGCGCATTTTCTCTTCGAGTTCCGCCAGGTAGCGATCCATCTGTTCGGGCGGCACCGCTGCAATGGCCTCTTCTTCCGCTTCCAGCGGCACCGTCACGTAATCGCCTTCGGCAATGGCCACCAGATTTATGTCGATGGGCTTAATGATGGATTGTGGCACAATTCCGTTGGCTTCGTTGTAGGCTCGCTGCAGGGTGCGGCGGCGGGTGGTTTCTTCGATGGCGCGGCGCATGGAATCGGTCATCACATCGGCATACAGCAGCGCTTGCCCTTCGAGGTGGCGCGCGGCGCGGCCCATGGTCTGAATTAACGATCCGGCGGAGCGCAGGAACCCTTCTTTATCGGCGTCGAGGATGGCCACCAGCGAAACTTCCGGAAGATCCAGGCCTTCGCGCAGCAGGTTGACGCCGATCAGGGCATCGTAGGTGCCTCGGCGGAGGTCGCGCAAAATCTTGACGCGGTCGAGCGTCGAGACTTCCGAATGCAGGTATGCGCACTTCACGCCGGCTTCCGCGTAGTGTTCCGACAGATCTTCGGCCATGCGCTTGGTGAGCGTGGTCACCAGGACGCGCTGGTCGCGTTCGGTGCGCAGGCGGATCTCGTGCAGCAAGTCGTCCACTTGGCCGCGGATGGGGCGGATGGTCACCTCGGGATCAACTAAGCCGGTGGGACGCAGGATCTGCTCGATCACGGCGCCACTGGTTTTGGTTAGCTCGTACGGTCCCGGAGTGGCGGACACATAGATCGCTTGGTGCACGCGGTTTTCAAATTCTTCGAAGGTGAGCGGACGGTTGTCGAGCGCACTGGGCAGGCGGAAGCCGTACTTAACCAGTTGTTCTTTGCGCGAGCGGTCGCCGTGATACATGCCGCCCAGTTGCGGAATGGTCTGGTGGCTTTCGTCCAAAAACATGAGCGCGTCGTGCGGCAGATAATCCAGCAGTGTGGGCGGGGCTTGGCCGGGCAGGCGTCCGGAAAAGTGGCGCGAATAGTTCTCGATGCCATGGCAGTAGCCGATCTGCTTGATCATCTCCAGATCGAACTTGGTGCGCTGCCACAGGCGCTGGGCTTCGATGCGCTTGCCTTCTTTCTCGAGTTCGCCTTTCCACCAGTGCAGTTCGTTTTCAATGCTGCGCAGAGCCTGGTCGCGAGTCTCCGGCTGCATGACATAGTGGGTTTTCGGGTAGATGGGCAGTCGCAGGTAGGACTGCTTGACTTGACCGGTTAACGGATCGATTTGTTCCAGCGATTCGATCTCGTCGCCCCACATGGAGATGCGATACGCCGAATCGTCATAAGTGGGGAACAGTTCGATAATGTCGCCGCGGACTCTGAATGCCCCGCGCTTGAAGTCGCCTTCATTGCGTTCGTAAAGAATGCTGACCAGATGCGCGGTGATTTCCTCGCGGGCTATCTTCTGGCCTTTTTCGAGCATCATCAGCATGCCGTAGTAGGCTTCGGGAGAGCCGATGCCGTAAATGCAGCTCACGCTAGCGATGATGATACAGTCGCGGCGCTCGAACAGGGAGCGGGTGGCGGATAATCGGAGCTTGTCGAGTTCCTCGTTGACGGTGGCTTCTTTTTCGATGTAGACGTCGCCCGCGGGGATGTAGGCTTCGGGCTGGTAATAATCGTAGTAGCTGACGAAGTACTCGACCGCGTTCGACGGAAAATAGCTTTTGAATTCCTGGTACAACTGGGCGGCGAGCGTCTTGTTGTGCGCCAGCACCAGGGCGGGACGGTTGCTGGCCTCGATCACCTTGGCCATGGTGAAGGTTTTACCCGAGCCGGTGACGCCGAGTAGAACCTGGTGCTGATCGCCGTCGCGCAAGCCGCGCAAGAGTGCTTCGATCGCAGCGGGTTGATCGCCTCGCGGCTGATAGTCGATCCCGAGCCGGAAGGGCATCCTTCTATTATAAAAGAGCGTGGAAATGCGAGTCGCCGCGAGTGCCCAAACCTTCGATTTGTATCCGCTGCGCTTTCGTTTCGCGGCGTTGATGCTGCGCGATTTTTCGGCGAATACTCTGCGGGGGCGATTTGGGAGTGCGCTTAAGAAAATCGATGCGAACGCGTACTCGCGGTTTTTCGCTCCGCGCCTTGCGTCGGGACCCAGCGGACTAGCCGATCCGCCGCGGCCATTCGTTTTTCGAGTGTTTGGGCCGTTAGAAGTGGGACTGAACTTGTTTCTGACGCGAGAGCCGGCAAATGAATTGTTCACGCAGGTGATGGCGGGACTGGGGACGCTGAGCTCGGTGTCGGGCACCGAACGCTTGTGTCTGCCGTTATGCGCTCCCGAACGGCCGATCGATCGCCTTCGAGTACGGTTTCTGACCCCAACGGAACTCAAGGGGGCGGAACGGCCGGAATTCGGAATCTTATTGGCGCGCATCCGGGATCGGGTCAGCGCCTTGCGTGCGCTATACGGCGACGGGCCGCTCACCATCGATTTCAAAGCTCTTGGGGAGTGCGCGAGCCTTGTCTCGATGACGCGCTGCGAGTTGGCGACGGTCGCCGCGGAACGGATTAGCCGCGGCACGGGCCAACGACACTCGCTGGGTGGCTTCACGGGATTCGCCGACTACGAGGGCGGCCTGGCCGAGTTCCTGCCGTACCTCGAAATCGCGCGCTGGACCGGCGTGGGCCGCCAGACGGTCTGGGGCAAAGGAGAAATCGCTTACGAAACGCTTTGAACGGGATTTGATTCGAGGTTGGCTGTACGAGCCGGTGAAGGCATTGGGCAAGGGACTGGTGATCACGCACGGCGCGGGTTCGAACTGCGAGTCGCCGCTCCTGCGTGATGTGGCGGAAGCGTTTGCAGAGGCCGGATTTCATGTTCTGCGCTGCGATCTTCCTTATCGTCAGCTGCGCGCTTCGGGACCACCGTTTCCGGGCGCTGCGGCGCGCGATCGCGAGGGATTGCAGCGAGCTGCCGCAACGGTGCGCGAGATTACTCCGGACTACGTGATGCTCGGCGGGCATTCCTACGGCGGGCGGCAGGTTACTCTGCTCGCGGCGGAGGCCCCGACTGTTGCGGACGCACTTCTGCTGCTTTCCTATCCTTTGCACCCGCCGCGGAAGCCGGAGCAGTTGCGCACCCAGCATTTTCCGCAACTGCGGACTCCTGCGCTGTTTATTCACGGGACGCGCGACCCTTTTGGCTCGATCGAAGAAATGACTGCCGCGCTCACCGCCATTCCGGCGCGAAACCACATGGTTGCCATCGAAAAAGCCGGCCACGAATTGGGCGCCGCGGCCGCAGCGGTTATACTGCGAGAAGCAGAGTGCTTCGCGAACGCCTGAATCAAGTCGAGGAACGCATCCATAACGCGGTCGAACGTTCGGGACGCCGGCGTTCCGACATCACGCTCATCGCGGTCACCAAAAAATTCCCCGCTCCTGTGACGATCGAGGCATTCGATCTCGGCTTGCGGCATTTCGGCGAGAACTACGTGCAGGAATTCGAAGGCAAGCACGCGGCGGTAGCAAGTCTAACGGGGGCTAAGTTTCACTTGATCGGCCACCTGCAAAGCAATAAAACTCGGATCGCGGCGGAATTGTTTCAGGTGATCGAGACTGTCGATTCGGAAAAACTGGCGCGGCGGCTGGATCAAGCGGGCAAGCCCCTGGAAGTGATGATCGAGGTGAAGCTGAGTGAAGAAGAGTCCAAGGCCGGTTCGGCTGCGGATACGCTGCCCGGGCTCATCGACGCCATCCGCCAGTGCGCCAACCTGCGTCTCACTGGCCTTATGACCATGCCACCGTGGAGCGACGATCCAGCTCAGACACGCCCCTACTTTCGGAAACTGGCGGCGCTGGCGCAGACGCATGGCCTGGCGAAGCTTTCGATGGGAATGTCGCACGACCTCGAAGCCGCGATCGAAGAAGGCGCCACGCACATTCGCGTGGGCACCGCGCTGTTCGGGCCGCGCCCTAAAACGGGGTGACCGGGCGCGTTTCGGAACCGGTCCATAAAGCCGGCGTGACATATTCCCAGGGCGGTAAGGAAATCAAGCGGGGCTTCAAGACCAACAGCGTATCGCTGCGATCCTGCTCGCGCACGTGATGAGTGAACAGGCCGCCGATCCAGGGCAGACTCGATAATCCCGCGATCCCGGTGGGTGTTTCAGAATCGTTGGTGGTCACTAGCCCCGCGACTATCGCCCACTCGCCGTCTTTCAAGCGCACCTTGCCTTGATATTGCTGGCTGTTAATCACGGGAATGCCGTTGACGCTGGCGCTGCCCAGGGATTTGAACTCCGCGCCCACATCCAGCGTCACTTCCATATCTTCATGGACGGTGGGCGTCACTTTAAGCACCAGTCCCAGGTCCACGAAAGTAATGGACGGCGACAGGCTGCTGTCGGCCTGCCCAGGGGTGGCGCCGGAGAAGCTGGCGGTGATGACCGGGTAGCGGTCGCCCACATGCAATGAGGATGCCTGGCCGTCGAGGGCCACAATCTGCGAGTTCAGCAGTGAATCGGCCGAGGACTTGCTCAACGTCGCGAAGGCCGCGGCGTTGGCAATGCCTATGCCGATCAACGTCGATCCGCCGCCGAAGGTGGCGAACCCATTGAATACCGTCGAGGGAATGTTTTGGAAGGCCTTGCCGAAGTCGACGATTACCGCGGAGCTGGGCCACTGCAAGCCATAGCTCAGGTTGGAATTCCGGCCGACGGAGACAAATTCGACGTCGACTTCAATCTGCGCCCGCCCGCGCGAGAGATCGGCAAACATTTGGCGCGCCGCCAAACCTTTGGGAACGGTATCGCGGAAATACACTACGCGCTTCACCGCGTCAAGACTGATGCGCCGGATCTCGAGCGTCTGCTGTACGGCGGTGGCGATTTCCTGCGCTTCCTGAGCGGACAAGCGTTCCGGAATCGGCGCCGCTACAGCCATCACCGGCATGAGTTCGGTGCGCTTTTGGGCAGTGTCACGCGCCACCATGGCCAGGTGTTCTCCCAGAGGGATCAGGAACGAATCGGTGGCGGCTTCAACGGTACGCAGCGCTTCCTGCGCGGTGGCATCCGTGATGTGCAGCGTAATCGAAGCCGAAGGGAGAACGTAGGCGGCATCGAATACTACTTGCATCCCATACGCGGCAGCCACCTTTTCAAACAAGGTTTGTGCGGGACCTTTGAGATCAAAACTTTGGCGGCCGGGTGCCGGGACTAGAACTGGGGGAGGGGTGGCTGCCTGCTCCAAGCTGTCGATTATGCCTTCGGCTTTTAGCTGGGCCTCGACCGTTTCGATGGCAGGGTCCATCGGCTGCAGCAAAGCCGGCCGGGAGAGCGCTGGCGCTCCCTGAAGCGCCGCCCGCTTGCGGGCGTACAGCGAATTACCAGGATCGAGTTGCGCCGCCCGGGAATAGAAAAGCAGGGCTTGCAGGCTGTCTCCCGCCTTCATGGCCTTCTCCCCGGCCTCAAACATATAGGCAGCGGACTCAGAGGCTAAGCAGGCGACCGCCGCCAATCCTAGCAGACAGAGCAATCGGACACACTTCAGCATGGGCGTGGAACCTTAATCAGTGTAGACGATTAGGGGAGGTCGAACGTGCAGTGGATGGAAGGGCGATTAAACTCTCCTGCCTCCACAACCGATATTCAGTTGGAGAGGAATTTCCCTAGTTATGGCAACGTTTGCACCAGTTCGCACAGCCTTCAGCCCAGCCGTCCCGCAAAACTTCGCTCAGCTGGGGATTTCCGAAAACCTGGTGATGGATCTGATGCTGCGCCGCATGGTGATCGAGGGCAATTGCACGCTGGCCAGCCTCAGCAACTCGCTGCGTCTGGCGGTTCCCATCATTGACAGCACTTTCAAGCACATGCGCCAGCAGCAACTGGTGGAAGTGAAGGGGATGTCGGGTAACGATTACAACTTCACGCTATCGGCCGCCGGCAAGCAGATGGCTAGCGAGCGCTTCCAGGTATCTCAGTACGCGGGTGCCTGCCCGGTCTCGATTAAAGATTACGGCGCCGCGGTTAGGGCGCAAGCAGCCAAGGTTCACGTAGACCGGCCGACGCTGCGCAACGCGTTTTCGGACCTGATTGTGTCGGACCATATGCTGGACCAACTGGGTCCGGCCATCATCTCGCAGACCTCGATTTTCGTTTACGGACCCACCGGAAACGGCAAAACCAGCTTGGCCGAGCGCATGCTGCGCGTCTATAAAGACGCGATTTTGATTCCTTATGCGGTGGAAGTGGACAACCAGATCATCAGTCTTTTCGATCCGGTGGTGCATCAGCCGCTGGATAACGACGAGACTGAAGTGGACCCGCGCTGGGTGGTGTGCAAACGGCCCTGCATTCTGGTGGGCGGCGAGTTGGTTCCGAGTATGCTGGAGCTGCGCCTGGACGAATCGTCGAGCATTTATGCCGCGCCCCTGCAAATGAAGGCCAACAACGGCATTCTGCTGATCGACGACTTCGGACGCCAGTTGATGTCGCCGCGCGACTTGCTGAACCGCTGGATCGTGCCGCTCGACCGGCGTGTGGATTACCTGACCTTGCGCTACGGCGTGAAGTTTCAGATTCCGTTTGAAACCATGGTGGTGTTTTCCACCAACCTCGAGCCATCCGACCTGGCCGATGAAGCTTTCCTACGCCGCATTCAGAACAAGATTTTGGTGGAGGCCGTCGATCCCGATTCCTTCGATCAGATCTTTGAGCGCGTGGTGAAGGCGCGCCACATTGCTGCTGAGCCGGATAGCGCTGAATACCTGCGAAAATTGTGTCTGCGGCAGGGGCGAACGGAACTGCGCGCCTGTTATCCAGCGGACATTTGCACGATTCTGACGTCGATCGGACGCTACGAGGGCCGCGGGCCGGTGATGTCGAAGTCAGAACTCGAACGCGCGACTGCGTTGTATTTCGCGAAGGGTTAATTCTGCGGCTGCGCCACCGGCGGGGGGGCCACTGGCTCGCTAGCGGCTTGCGCAACACCACGCTTGGGTCCTAGTCCCAAAGCCATGAGGGAAAGCGACCCGATTTTGCCGTCGGGGTCCAGGTTCTGATCTTTCTGGAAGCGCTTGAGGGCGTCCACCGATTCTCCATTCCAGGTGCCATCCGGCGTTCCGCGGAAATAGCCTTTGTCGGCGAGGGCTTGCTGGATTTCCTTGTAGCGATCGGTGGTCGGCTGCATCTGCGCGGGCGGGCGGCGTGCCACGACTCGCTTGGATTTCGTCCCCGCTTTGGCTGTGGATTTCGCAGCACCAGCTTTGGTAGCAGAGGTTTTGGCAGTTCCGGCTTTTGACTTGGCCGGAGCTGCGTGCGCCACTGTTGCCTTGGTGCTCTTCGGCGCGGCCTTCTTCTTGGTTACAGGCGTTTGCGCGGCATTCGCCACGACGAGCGACAACCCAACAAACGCTACTGCCAGAAGACGCAAACTGGTGACCGTCTCTAGTTCTGCGGCAAGGTTCCGCTCAAGAAGATGGTGTTGGTACGCGGTTGCGCGCCCTTGGCGCGCACGCCGGGAATCTGGCGCACCACGCGGAACGCCACCGGGTCACCCGGTTTGAGCGTTCCCTGGACCTTACGAATATCGTCCACCGAAGTCATCGGCTGGCG
>Ga0068871_100001010_pt1 | contig 18875 bp, 21 predicted proteins | sample KBSMisM72_FD_72750 | JGI IMG/M metagenome (GOLD analysis project Ga0068871, IMG submission 72750) | Miscanthus rhizosphere microbial communities from Kellogg Biological Station, Michigan, USA - KBS Miscanthus M7-2 | ecosystem: Host-associated > Plants > Roots > Rhizosphere > Soil ...
ATGCAGAACGCGCAGCAGGTGAAGGCGATGGTCAACACCGATCCACCGGGGCCGCAGGGCGGCCCACCGCCACCGGGTGGCGCGCCGCAAGGCGCACCGGGGCCGCAACCGCCGCCGGGCGTCACCGGCGGCTTTCCGCCCAAGGCGCCCGGCCCGATGCCGGCGCTGCCGGGCCTACCGGGGATGTGAACCATGAAGGTACTGCTTACACCGGGCGCGCCGATCTGCGGCGTCTGCGGCAACATCATGATGATCCGCCGCGACACCGATACGCCGACACCGAGCCCGAAGGCGACGGTGTTCTGCGCCATGCTGACCTGTCCCGAGCGGCGCAAGCGCTACGTGCTCGAATATGAAGTGCGCGAGCTTGAACTGGCGCCGACGCAGGACGCGGTGTGACCCGGCGGCGCTTCATCCAAGACCGTGTGACCCTCGAATTTCACGAGGTCACGGCCGACCATGAGCCCGACAGCGCGCGCACCGACAGCGCGTTGTGGGGCGATCGGCACTACGACGGCCTGCGCACCACTGACGGTGCGGACATCAGCAGTCGCAGCAAGCACCGCGACTACATGAAGCGCACCGGGCTCACCACCGTCGATGACTACGGCGGCGGGCACTGGCAACGCCACGCCGAGCAGCGCGAGCGCATCGCCCGCGGCGTTGATCCCAACCGCAAGCACGATATCGCCCGCGTGATTGCCCAACTTGAAAGCAAGAGAGGCCGTCGATGACCCCCGACACCGAAGCGCCCGATAGCACCGTTGAAGAGCCCAGCCTGCGCGACTCGATCGAAGCTGCGATCACCGAGCACGTCGAGGTTGATCCCAACGCCTCGCCCGAGGCGGGCGGCGTAGCCTCGCTGGCGGCGCCACCAGAAGCCCCGCTACGCGATCCGGCGGCCCCGCCGGCACCGGGAGCACCCCGCGCGGCGCCGGCGGCCCCCAGCGCCGAGCCGATGGCCCCGGCGCCGGCCAGTTGGAAGGCCGGGCTGCGCGAGCACTGGAAAACGCTGGCGCCTGACGTGCAGGCCGAGATTCACCGGCGCGAAGGCGAGCAGGTCGAGCGCCTGCGCGAGAACGCCCACATGCGCAGCATGATCGGCCGCTTCAACTCGGTGGTGGAGCCCTACCGCGCGCTGATGGAAGCCGAGGGTGGCGAGCCGTTGAGCGCGTTCCATGACTACCTGCGCGCGGCCACGCTGCTGCGCACCGGGCCGCCGGGCGATCGCGCTGCGTTCGTCGCGGCGCTGGTGCAGCGCTACGCGGTGCCGCTCGATGCGCTCGACGCCCATCTGGCGAGCGCGATCCGCGGCGGCGGTCAGATGCCGGTGTACCCCAACGCGCAGGCCGGCATGCCGCCGCAGATGCCGCAGCAGCAGTTCCGCGATCCGCGCCTCGACGCGCTGCTGCAACAGGTCGAGCAGCAGAACGCCGACGGCATCCGCGGTGAAGTCGCGGCCTTCAAGGCTGACGGCCGCCACGAGTTCTTCGATGACGTGCGCCTGACGATGGCCGACGTGATGGACGCGGCGGCCAAGCGCGGGATCGAAATGAGCATGGAAGATGCGTACCAGCGGGCCATCATGATCGAGCCCGAAGTGCGCAAGGTGGTCGAGAGCCGCGGCATGCGGATGAGCGCCTCGCAGGCGGCGCGTACGCTGGCCGCGGCCCGGCACGCTTCGAGCAGCTTATCCACCGGGCCGGCGCCACCGGCGGCGCGCATGGCAGTCAGCGCGGGCGCCAACCCTTCGGTGCGCGCGAGCTTGGAAGCGGCCATTGACACCTTGCACACTAACGCGTAAATTTTTCTGGCTCGCAGCACCGTACCGCCTTCGGGTATGAACCCGGCGCCCCCGCGCCGCGCCATCCTCTGCCCCGGAGCGAGCCCCGCCTTTAAAGGCACTGGCTCCCCCACCGTCAAAGGCGACGACTAAGCGATTTCCGCTTCTATCGTCAACTTTTTCCGTGAGGGAGCTATGTCTTTTCCTAGCGTCACCGATATCGTCGCAACCACCATCGAGTCGCGGTCGAAGCAGATCGCCGACAACGTGACGAACAACAACGCTGGCCTCGCCTACATCAAGGACAAGGGCAACGTCAAAACGATTTCCGGCGGCTCGGAAATCCTCGAAGAACTGGCCTTCGCCGAGAACAACAACGGCGGCTTCTATTCCGGCTATGACCTGCTGCCGGTGGCGGCGCAGGATGTCATCAGCGCGGCACGCTTCACGCTCAAGCAAGCGGCCGTGCCGATCGTGATGAGCGGCCTCGAAGATTTGCAGAACTCAGGCCGCGAGCAAATGATCGACCTGCTCGATGCACGCATCAGCGTGGGCGAATCCACGATGGCGAACATCCTGAGCTTCGGCTTCTACGGCGACGGCACCACGGCCGGCGGCAAGAGCATCAGCGGGATCGACGCGGCGGTGCCCAGCGCGGGCGCCACCGGCCGGGTTGCTACCGGCACCTATGGCGGCATCGACCGCGCCACGTGGGGCTTCTGGCGGCCGTATTTCAACCTGATGGCGGCGGCCGCGGCGAAAGACACGATCCAAGGCGCGATGAACGACACGTGGGCCAACCTCGTGCGCGGGCAGGATCGCCCGAACGTCATCATCGTGGACAACTTCATGTGGGGCGTTTACATGGCCTCGCTGCAAGCGCAGCAGCGCTTCACCGATCCCGGCAGCGCGCGGCTCGGCTTCCCCACGATCAAGTTCATGGATGCCGACGTTGTGCTCGACGGCGGCATCTACTTCGCCAGTTCCTCGTGGGGCACCGGCGCGCCGGCCAAGACGGCGCTGTTCCTCAACACGAAATTCTTGAAGTGGCGGCCGCATGCGCGGCGCGACATGGTGCCGCTCTCGCCGAACAAGCGCTACGCGATCAATCAGGACGCGGAAGTGACGATTCTGGCGTGGGCCGGGAACATGACGTGCTCGGGCCAGTATTTCCAAGGCCGGCTCAAGAGCCCGTAGCCCTGTCACTGCGGCGCTCTTCGCGGCGGTGCGCAAGCATCGCCGCGTCATCACTTTAAAGCGAAAGGGAACATCATGCCCGCAGGACTCCCCGGCGATAGCGCCGTCAACAACGCGGCCAACCCGAACGCTGGCCGCCCGGTCATCTTCGATCCGCTGTCGGGGCCGAAGGGCTCGCCACTCGACCGCGACCCGGTGGGCAAGCAGTCCACCGGCGCGCTCTCGACCGGCATCGGCATCGGGATGAACTCGCTCTTCTTCACCAACCCCGGCGGGGTGGCCGAGGCGCCGCAGATCACGGTGCAAAAAGCAGGCTTCAACTACAATCAAGAGCCGGGCACCAAGCCGACCTACGCGGCGCCGCCCCCGGCCGGCGTGGTGCAGACCAACTTCACCGATGGCCGCTACATGTATATCGGTGGCGGCCGGTCGAGCGCCAATGTGGCAACCCCCGACAAGTTCAGCGTGCCGTTTGTCGCCAATCCCTACGTCACCGGCATCGCGCTGCTGGCCGCGGGCAATGGCGGCTCGCGTGACGCGGGTGCAGGCCCTGCCTTCACTGGCTTCGGCATGCGCCTGCTCGCCGCAACCGGCGCAGTGGCAAACGGCAACGCGGTGGCCGCCGGCTACACCAACCGCAGCGGCGTTGGCCTCGTCAACGGCCAGAGCGTGTTCACGTCCGAAACCGCGGCGACGGCCGCACCCGCCTAAAAGGAGCAGCCATGCGCTACGAGTTCGTGGACAGGAACGGCGTGCAGTTCGTGCGCATCAGCCTTGGCGCTGACGTGATCGAGCGCGAAGCCACCGAGCGGGATCACGCCGAGGCCGCGGCCGCCACCGCGGCCGAGGACTCGCTGGCGGCGGCGTTGGCGCAGGAAACCAAGGAGCGGGTCGAGCGTGAAAATGCGAACGAACGACGCGCGCTCGGTGACGAGCCGGCCGCCGCCGATCCGGTGGGGCAAAAGGCGCTCGAAAAGGAATTCGACAAGCAGCTTGCGCACGAGCTTGGCGAGGACGCCGACAACGGCAAGAAGAAGAGCCACAAGAAGGCCGCCGAGTAACGCTGACCCGCGCCTGCTCAAGCAAGCGCTCACCGCGCAGTTACTGCGCAAGCGAGGTACGTGATGGGTGCATCAATGGGTGGGCAGGCCCCCGACTACGGGCAGCAGATGATGGGCGGTGGTGGCGGCAAGGGCGGCGCGCCGCAGCCACCGCAGTACGGCGGCCAATTCCAGAACATGCAGAACCTGATGCAGAACGAGGCGCAGGCCGCGCAGGCGCAGCAGAACGGGCAGCAATCGTTCGCGCCGGGCTCGCTGGGTGGCGGTGATCCCGCGGCGATGCAGGATCAGATGCGACAGGCGATGCAGAACCAGAACTTCGGCCAGCAGGCCGGCGCGATGGGTGCGCAGAGCGCGATGGCGCCGGGCAGTGCGCTGGCGCCGGGCAGCGGGGTGATCGGCAACCTGCCCGCGCAGCAAGGCATGCAGAACCAGCTTGCGGCGCAGCAGGCCGCGATGGGCAAGATGGCGTTGCCGCCCGGCGGCGGTGGCGGCATGGGTATGACGCCCGGCGAGCAAGGCATGTTGAACGCGCAGCGCCAGAACGCCGCCGGCGGCGCCAACCAGCAGGCGCTGGCGAAGCAGTCGGCGAAGCCGATGCAGAAGCCGATGCCTGCTGCCGCACCGGCGCCCTCAGGCGTCATGGGGGTGCGGCAGGACGCGCAGCAGCAGGCGAAGCTGCAACGGCAGGCGCTGAAAGCACAAGCGCTGCGCGGGGGCTGACATGGGCGCGATGTTCGGCGGCGGCAACGGCGGCGGCTATCAGGGGCCGCAGTACGGCCAGCAGCAACCACCGCAGCAGTACGGGCAGGGGCCGTACAACCAGCAAGCCACGATGCAGAACGCGCAGCAGCAGCAGGCCGCGATGATGCAAGGCTTCGGCGGCCAGCAGCAACAGCCGACAGGTAAAGGCGGCAGCTTCAACGCGCCCAACTACCAGCAACTGGCCGGCTTCGCGGGCGGCCCGCCACCGGGCGCGAACGGTGCGCCGCCGGGCGCGAACGGTGCGCCGCCGCAAGGCCAGCCGCCGGGCGCGAGCCCACCGGGGCAACCGGGTCAGCCGGCGTGGCTGGCCGCGGCGCAGCAGGCCGCGCAGCGGGCCGGCATGCAGCAAAGCGACTACCAGCGCAATCTGGCGACGACGCGCGGCGACGGCATGAGCGGACAGAACTTTTCCGACGTGATGGCGATTCGCAACAACATGGATCAGAACGGCGACGTGCGGGCACGGCTGGCGCAGTCGCTCGGCGATCCCGATGCCGCGAGCGCCACCGGCTACGGTCAGAAGTCGGCGCAGGCGATCAACAACTACGGCGCCGGGGGCGCGTACTACGACCCCCAGCAGTCGATCGTGGCCGCGCGGCAGGCGGCGATCAACGTGCGCAAAAAGGCACTACGCGGCGGCTGAACGCCGGCGCGGCTTTAAAGGCAGTTCCTACAACCCCGTTTACCTAGCTAGGGAGTCAGACGATGGAAACGTATGACGGTGATCCGCAGGATTTTTCGCCCGGCGACAATCGCAAGGGTGACGAGCATCTGGCCGTGCGCTTCTTCCGCAAGGCCGCCCGCGACGACGCGGCCAGCGCCGAGGCCGGCGTGATGCGCTTTAAAGAAGTCGAAATGATCCAGATTATGGTGCCGGGCGACCGCGACAACATCGTGGTGCGGCCGGCGGGCGCGGGTGACCTGCGCCGCTTCGGCAAGCAGTACGAGGATTGGAAGCGCAACGAAACCAGCGAGCAGTTGAACGGCACGCCGCTGGAAATGTGGGGCCGCCTCTCGCTCGCGCAGATCGAGGAATACCGCTACCTCGGCGTGCGCACGATCGAGCAACTGGCGCAGCTTTCGGACGCCTCGTGCATGAAGCTGCCGGGCTCGCTCGAATTGAAGCGCAAGGCCGCCGCGTTCCTCGAAGTGCAGAACGACGAGGCGCCGCTGCGCAAGGTGCAGGCGGAACTCGAACAGCGCGATCAGGTGATCGCCGAAATGGCCTCGCGCTTGAACGCGCTCGAAGGCGCGCAGCGCGCCGAGCCCGCGAAGCACCAGCAAGCCAACCAGCGCCGGTAACAACGTGCCGCTTCAAATCACGCAGTTCGACTTCGGGCAGGCGATTAATTTCATCTGCACGCTGGTCGGCTATCCGGCTTCGCCTGACCCCGCGGGCTCGCAGGACGCCAAGCACGCGCAGATGCGGGGAGCGATCACCGAGGCGTGCGCGGAGTTGCTGGCCCTGCGTGAGTGGCAGGACTTGACGCAGGAAGGCGTGATTAACGTAGTGGCCGACAGCGCCGGCCAGAAGCAAAAAGCGTTCGCGCTGCCGGTGGACTTCTACCGCTTCATCGACCAGACGCAGTGGAGTTCACCGGCACTGGCGCCGCTGTTCGGCGGCCCCACGTCGCCGCAGGCGTGGGCGCGCTTCCGCGCGGTCGGCTACCCCGCCGCGCAATCGCAGTGGCAGATTCGGGGCGACAAGTTGTGGGTGCTGGCGCCGCCTTATCCGACCGCGCAGCCGTTCAGCTTTTTCTACATGAGCAAAGCGCAGATCATTGATGAGGGTGATCCGACGCTGCTCAAGAATCAGGTCACGAAAAACGGCGACAGGTTCCTGCTCGATGCGTACCTGATCGCACTGCTGGCGCGCAAAAAGTGGCTCGAATGGAACTCGATGTCGTCGGAAGCGGCGACCGCGGATTTCAACACCGCCTACTCGTCACGCGCCGGCGCGGACAAGGGCTCGCCGATCCTCTCGCTGTCGTTCCCGCTTGAGGGCGCCATCCTGATCGGCAACATCATCGGCACCGCCGGCATCCCCGGCCCGGTGGGGCCGGCTTCGACCATTCCCGGCCCACCGGGTCAACCCGGCGCGCCCGGCCCCGCCTCGACCGTTCCCGGCCCGATGGGGCTCACTGGCGTCACCGGCGCGAGCGGTGCTACCGGCGCCACCGGCGCCGACTCCACGGTGCCGGGGCCGATGGGCATGACCGGCGCCGCCAGCACGGTGCCGGGGCCAACCGGCGTGCAGGGCGATCCCGGCGTGCAGGGCGCGATCGGCTACACCGGCGCCACCGGCGCCACCGGCGCGCCGTCGTTCGTGCCGGGGCCGGCGGGTTTCACCGGCGCCACTGGCGCGCCCGGCAGCACTGGCGCGGTCGGCATGACCGGCGCGGCCAGCACGGTGCCGGGGCCGATGGGTTTCACCGGCGCAACGGGCGTGCCGGGCAGCACTGGCGTCACCGGCAGCACCGGCGCGCCGAGCACGGTGCCCGGCCCGCAGGGCGTCACTGGCGCAACCGGCACCCCCGGCACGGTGGGCGCCACTGGCTCGACAGGAGCGACAGGCACGCCCGGCGCTAGCGAGTGGAGCTAAAGGTGCCAGCTACACGCGCCTTTTCCCCGCAGCCCGCGCGCTATCAGGGCGGCATGTTCCCGGCCCCGATCAAGGGGCTGACGGTGCGCTATACGCTCAACGCGCAGGACGCGAACACGGCGCTGCGGCTGACCAACGTGCTGTGCCGGCGCTACGGGGTCGAGTTGCGCCGCGGCTACCGCCGCTGGGCCTCGGACATCCCCGGCGAAGTGCGCTCGGTGATGTCGTACCTGCCACCGCGCGGCGCCGGCAGCGCGCTGATGCCGGCGCTGTTCGCCGGCTGCGCGGACAACAAAATCTACAACGTGACGGCGACCTCAGCGCCGGGCACGCCGCCGCCGGTGATCAGCGTGGCGGTGCCGGCGCAGCGCAGCCCCGGCGTGTGGAGTTGGACGAATTTCAGCGCGGGCGGGCAGAATTTCCTCGTGATCTGCGCGGCCGGCGCGGGCGTGTGGACATACGACGCCGTGGGCGGCTGGGTCGATCGCACCGCGGCGATCACCGGCGTCACCGGCGCGGCGGCGAGCGATTTTGATTTCGTGATGGTGTGGAAGAACCGGCTATGGTTCATCGCGCTGAACTCCAACATCGCGTGGTACTTGCCGGTGCTCTCGATCCAAGGCGCGGCCAAGAGCTTCGACTTCGGCCCGCTGCTGGTGTTCGGCGGCGACCTCGCGGCGATGGCCTCGTGGACGCTCGACGCGGGCGACGGCATTGACGACAAGCTGGTGGTGATGGGCCGCGGCGGTGACGTGCTGGTGTACGAGGGCACCGATCCCGCCGACGTGAGCACGTTCCGCATCGCCGGGCGCTGGGCGGTGGGCCACCTGCCGGTGGGCCGGCGCTTCGCCTCGAAGTACGGCGGCGACTTGGCGATCATCAGCCAGAACGGCATCGAGCGCATGAGCCAGTTGACCGCGGGGCGCGGCATGAACGTGCCCGCCGGCGAGCTTGGCGGCACCGAGGATTGGGTGCGCTACATGGAAACCATCGCGCAGGATGTAGGCGCCACCTACTCGCAGACGTTTTGGCAGATGGTGCATTACCCCGGCGAGCAGTGCGCGATCATCGTCACGCCGCGCAACGTGTCGCTGGCCTCGTTGCAGTACGTGTACGGCACGCTGTCGGGCGGATGGAGCGAGTTCACCGGCGTCCCGATGGTGTCGCTCGAAGTGCATGACGGCAAATTGTTCTTCGGCACCAAAGACGGCAAGGTGATGCAGATGTTCGTCGGCGACAGCGACGACTCGCTGGACGAGACAACGCCGGGCGCGCAGGTGACTGCCGACGTGCAGACCGCGTTCGTGGCCGTCGCCAGCGACGAGTTCCACACCAAGCGGCCGTTGATGGTGATGCCGATGTTCGTCGCGCCCGCGCCGCCGAGCGTGAAGGCGCAGATCAACACCGAGTGGAGCTTTCAGAATCCGGCCGGCGCGCCGACTTACAACCCCACCGCCGCGGCGTCATGGGACAACGCGAAGTGGGACGACGCGCAATGGAGCGGCGCCGGCAACTTCTTCAATTCATGGGTGGGGGCCGAGGGATTGGGCACCCACTGCTCGCTGCGGATGTCGTTCACCGGGGTTTCGCCCGGCACCATTTTCACGTCATGGAAGCTGATGGCGGAAAACGGCAAGGGCGTGTTGTAGGTAGTCACTTTAAAGGAAGGCAGGCCGAAAATGAAACCACTGAAAGTTGACAGTCTGGAACGCAAGCAGATGCTGCACTTCATCGCGTTGAAGAACAGCAACGCGAACGAAATCCGCGAGCGCATGAAGGCCGGGCCGCTCGGCAGTCAGACCGACGCCTACATCAATCAGTACGAGGATGGCGGCGGCCAGTTCTATCGCTACGAAGCCGCGTTCTCGGCCATGTACCTCACGCTGCAAAACCAGCGCAACGGTGGTGGTGGCGCCGCCTACAGCGATGCGGAACTGAACGCGCTGCCGACGCCGCCGGCGTGGATGGACGTGCAGACCGATCCGCTGCCCGAAGAGTCGCAGGACTCCAATGCGTGGGGCAAGTACGTGAAGCACTACGCCAAGAATCACGGCTACGACGGCGCCGATCCGTGGAACGCGGGGCAGGACATGCTGGTGCAGGCGGTGAAGGCGGGCGATCCTTCCCCCGACAAGGGCGAGAAGCCGGAATAAACTATGCCGGCGCTTCCTGTTGATCTGCCGACGCGCGTGGCGTTACTCGAAGCCAAGGTGCGGCTGATCACGTTGGCGCTAGAAGGCATGATCATCGCGTTTTTCTCGGCGTTGATTGCTTACTTTTTCAAGACGTGAAAGGAAGGAACGCGGCCCCATGAGCTACGTCGTCACCGCACTGACGCCTGCCGAGAAGATCGTGATGCTCGAATTCTTGCACGCGCACGAAGTGCATCTGCCGCCGAGCGGCGACTTCCAAGCGTTCGGCTCGGTGTCGGAGCCCGCCGAGTCGCTGCTGGGCGTGGTGGCGTTCAACGGCTTTTGGGGCCGTGTCTGCACGATGCACACCGCGGGTGAAGGCAATTGGGTCAGCCGCAAATTGATCTGGCGCTGCTTCGACTATCCGTTCCGGCAACTCAACTTGCAGGCGGTGCTGGCGCCGGTGGCCGCGAGCAACGGGCGCGCTTTAAAGTTCGACCAGAAGCTGGGATTCCGCGAAGTGCATCGCGTGCGCGGCGGCTGGGCGGATGGCGACGATCTGATCGTGCTGCAACTGCTGCGCGAGGATTGTCACTGGCTGGATCGCCTCGATCGGCGCTTCGCGCACTAGGAGCTTCATCATGGGCAGCAAGTCACCACCCCCGGCACCGGACTACACCGCGGCTGCGAACCAGCAGGCGCAGGCCAGCAAAGAAAATATCAACATGCAGACGTGGGCCAACCGCGCCGATCAGAACACGCCGTGGGGTCATACGACGTGGGGCAGCGAGGCGGTGGTCGATCCCGCCACCGGGCAGACCGTCACCAAGTGGACGCAGAACCAATCGCTCGACCCGAAGTTGCAGGAAGCGCTCGACCAGCAGCTTCAACTGCAAAAAGATCGCTCCAATATGGCGGGCGGCTTCATGCAGCGCGTGCAAGAGGACATGGGCAACAACCCCTTCAATTGGGACAAGATCAACCAAGAGCACGCGATGGGTCAGGCGATCGACCCGAGCCAGTACCAGATCGGCCCCACCGGCGCGGTGACGTCGGTGGGGCAGCAGCAGCTTGACCTGTCGAGCCCGCAGCGCACCACCACCGGCAACGAGCGCCTCAACATCACCGGACAGGACACCAGCGGGCTCAACCAGACCACGCAGACCGCGAACCAAGCCAACTTTGTCGATGAGCGGCACCGCATCGAACAGTCGCTGTTCGATCGGATGCAGCCCGAGCACGATCGGCAGACGGCGGCGATCACCACGCAACTCGCCAACCAAGGCATCACGCCGGGCAGCGAAGCCTACAACCAAGAAATGCAGCGCGTGAGCGATCAGCAAGCGCGCGAGCGCTTCAACGCCGTGCAGCAGGGCGGGCAGGAGCAGCAGGGCCTGCAAAGCATGCTGATGGGCCAGCAGCAGCAGGCCTTCGGGCAGACGCAGGCCTCGCAGCAGGCGCACAACCAAGCGCTGAATCAGTTGTTTCAGCAGGGGCAGGGCGCGGCCGGCTTCAATCTCGGCGTGGGGCAGCAAGGCTTCGCGCAGGACTTGGCCGCGCAGCAGGCGCAGAACGCCGCCAAGCAGGCGCAATTCCAGCAAGCGCTGTCGTCGGGCCAGTTCACCAATCAGGGCCTCGCGCAACTGTTCGGGCAGAATCAAGCGACCAGCCAGCAGAACTACTCGCAGGCGATGGGTGCCTCGCAGTACCAGAACCAACTGCGCCAGCAGGCGATCGCCGAAGAAGCGCAGCGCCGCAACATGAGCTTGAACGAGATGAACGCGCTGCTCTCAGGCCAGCAGGTGCAGGCGCCAAACATGCCCGGCTTCAACACCGCGGGCGCCTCGCAGGCGCCGGAATTGCTGAAGGCGGCGGGCATGCAGAATCAATCAACGATGGATTCGTTCAACGCGCAGCAGCAGGCGCAGCAGGCGATGATGTCAGGGGTCATGGGGCTCGGTTCCAGCGCGATGACGATGTAGGCAAAATGCACAACGTGATCCAAGTTTCGGGTGGCATCGACAGCATGGCGCTGCTGTTCAGCTTGCGCCCGTTGTGGCATGACGCGCTGGTAATGTGGGGTGACTCAGGTGCTGCCTACAGCGACGTGGTGGAACTGATGGACAAGGTGCGCGCGCTGGTGCCGCACTTCATGCACGTGCGCGGCGACCAGCCGGGGGTGATCGCGGCGTTCGGGCATCCGGTGGACTTGGTGCCGGTCAGCCACACCCGCGCCGGCGAAATGATCTACGGCGCGCAGCCGATCGTGTTTCAGTCCTACCTCGACTGCTGCGCGCGGGCGCGCTTCTGGCCGTTGCAGAACGCGGTGCGCGGGTGCGGTGCCAAGGTGGTGTACCGCGGCCAGCGCAACGACGACAAGCGCCGCGCCCGCATCGAGCACGAGCACGTGGACGGTGCCGGCATCACCTACAGGTTTCCGCTGCGCGATTGGTCACGCGCGCAGGTGTTCGAGTTCATGGCGCGGGAAGCGCCTGACTACATCCCCGCGTACTACGCCGCGGGCGAACTGACCAGCCGTGATTGTTGGAGTTGCACCGCGTACCGGGACGACAACGCGGCGCGGGTCGAGCACCTGCCCGAACCGCAGCGCGCGCAGGTCGAGGGCGTCATCCGCCGCTGGCAGGCGATCGTGCAAGCTGAGACTTTAAAGGGAGCATGAACATGGCCTCACCCTTGGGCGGGATCGACCCGCAAACGCTGATGGCACTGATCCAGAAGCTGGGGCTCGCCCCCGGCGCGGCCGCGATGGGCGGCCCCGGTCAGCCGCCGCTGGGCGCGCCGCCACCGGCGCTCAACGCGGGCATGCCCCCGGCGCCGTCGAACAACGTGCCGGGCCTCACGCCGACGCCGCCGAGCCCCGGCGGGGCGCCGCCGTTCGGCCCGCCGCCGGGTGCGCCCGAAGCGCCCGGCGCACCGCCCGCGGCCGGCGCGGCGCCGAAGCCGCCCGGCAGCCCGTACATGGACGCGGTGAAGATGACGATGGGGCAGAGCGCCTACGGCCCCGAGGAACGCTCGCTCGATCGGCAGATGAAGATGGCCGACGAGTTGCGCGCGGCCAAGGCGCCCGGCATGCGCGGCACGCCGGGGCAGGGTTACACGATGGCGGCGAGCCCGTTGGAGTTCGCGGCCACCGCGCTCGATCGCGTCGGCGGCAAGATGATGGGCGATCGCACCGAGCAAAAGCAGAAGGACATGTTCGAGCAACGGATGAAGCGGCTGCAAAAGGACATGGGCGCGTCCGAGGATATGGCAGGGGATTACTGACATGGAACTCGACCTCTACGGCGCCGACAACAGCGACCTCGAACCGACCCCGGTGCTGCCGCTGGCGGCGGCCGTGCGCCGGCGCAAGAGCGGCGGCGTCGAGGTCGGTGACGGCAGCGTGTTGAAGCAGGCGCGCAACGCCGCCGCCAGCGTGCCGATCGGGCCGATGGATCAGTCGAGCCTGCCCGAGCAGCCGCGCGCACTGCCGCAGGCGCAGGCCGCCACGCAGGCCGGCGATCAGGCGCGCGGGCGCTCGCCCACGCTGGGCGGGCTCGCGGCCGGCTACGACTCGCAGATCGCCGAGTATCAGCGGCAGCTACAAGGGCTGAACCAAGACCCCGACTACAGCGCGCTCGGCGCGCAGCAGCGGGCGAAGGGGCACCAAGGCGTGCAGATGCTCGGCGCCGCGATCGCCGCCGGCATGGGGCCGCAGGACTTGCACGGCTTGCAGGGCCAGTTCGCGCAGGAGTCGGCGCGCATGATGCAGCCGCAGAAGATCGAGGGCGGCGAAGTGGACGTGAGCGGCGAAGTGCGGCTTGATCCCGGCTACAAGCGGCAGAAGCAGATCAGCGACCTGCGCGGCGCGATGGAGCACTTGGAAAAGGCCAAGCTGTCGGCGGTCACCGCGGAAGAGCGCTATCGCATCGAGCAGCAGCAGCACGAAATGATGAACGAGTTTCGCCGCATGCAGTTGCAAAACCAGCGCGATGCCAACGCCGATCGCGCCGCCAACCAGCGCGCGCTGCTCGACCTGCGGCGCGAGGCGCGCGATGCCAAGAACGGCCCGCTCAATCCGAAAGATCAGTTCCAAGTCGAGGATCGGATGGGCGACGATTTCCGCAAGGAAACCGACAGCCTGCGCGGCGCGGTCACCGCCACGCGCCGGGTGGCCTCGCTGCCCACCGACCGCAAGCTGAACTCAGTCGAGCAGCAGACGCTGGCGGTGCTGCTGCAAAAATTCCTCGATCCGCCCAGCGTGGTGCGCGAGGGCGAGTTCGACCGCGCGGCACAGGCGGGCGGCTTCTACGAGCGCGCGAAGCTGGCCCTGCCCAAACTCCTGCACGGTGACTCGCTGCCGCCCATCGTCATTCAAGAAATCCGCGACATGGCGAAGCTGTACGAGAAGGATTCAGTCGGCCAAATCCACAATATCTCGCGGGACTACACCGAGCGCTCGCACCGCCGCGGGCTCGATCCGCGCAACGTGGTCGGGGTCTGGATGGCGCCCGAAGCGCAGCAGCCGGGCGCACCCGCCGGCGCTGCACCGGGCGGCAACGCGGCGCAACGCGCACAGGGGTACTACAACTAAATCATGCCGACGCTCGAAGATCATCAGCGCGCGTATCACAACGCGATGCAGGCCGGCGACCGCGAGGCCGCGGCGGTCATCATGCAGAACATCGTCGGGGCCGAGCGCGAGAAGGCTTTAAAGGGCGCGGCCGAAGAGGGCGGTGCGTTCGAGCGCGGGCTCGCCAATCTCGGCGCCGGCTTCGACACGTTCGCGCAGGGCGCCAAGCAAATCCTGCCCGGCTTCAAGAGCCCCAGCGAGGCCGACATCAAGGCCAAGCGCACGCGCGACAGCGCGCTGGCCCAAGCCACCGAAACCGGCGCCGGCAACGAGTGGGTGCCGAGTGTCGGCACCGCGTTGCAGTTCGCCGGGGAAACGGCGCCGACGCTGGCGATCCCCGGCATCGGCACGGCCGGCAACGTCGTCGCCAAGGGCGCGCTGAAAGCGCTGCCAAGGGCCACCGAAGCCACGCAGGCGCTGGTGCGGGCCGCGGGGGTGGGGGCAGTAGGCGGCGGCGCGGGCGCGGCCTTCCAGCCCGTTCTAGAGGACGAGTCGCGGGCGCTCAACGTGGTCGGCGGTACGGTCGGCGGTGCGGTGCTGCCGGCGGCCGGCGCGGCGGCGCGGGGCGCGCGCCAGTTGTATCGTCACCTGTCGAGCGGTGGCGGCCGCGCCCGCGCGCCGGAAGTGCTGCGCGAAGCGCTCGGCGGTGGCGCCGACGACGTGGTGCTGGCGGCCGAGAACCGCGAACGGGCGCGGGCCTTCCAGCCGCGCGAAGTGCGGGCGATCCCCGAGTCGCTGTCGGAAGCGAGCGGCAGCGCCAACGCGGCGCGGGTCGAGTCGGCCGCCCGGCGGGCGCCGGAAACCGCCGACGCATGGGACGATTTCGTGCGCGAGCAGAACGCCAGCCGCTTCAACGCGATCGAGCGCGCCACCAGCGAAGCGGGCCGGCTCGATGCGCGGGCCTCGTCACGCGATCGCGTCACGTGGCCGCTGCGCGAGGGTGCGCTGGGCGAAGCGGCGAAAGACCCGTGGTTCCACGTGCCCGCGGCCGACGCCGCCGAGCGCGTGGCCGGCGGCGCCACCAGCGCCAACCCGGCGGTGGCGACCGTCGCCAACTACGTGCGCGATCAGATCGGCGCCAACGCGAAAGCGGCGATCACGCCGGAACGGCTGTACGAAGTGCGTAAGGTGTTGGCTGCCAAGCTGAACGGGCCGCACGTGATCGGCGACGACCTCTCGGCGGCGGCGAAAGGCGCGCAGCGCGAAACGCTGGGCCTGATCCACAGCATTGACGAGGCGCTCGACAGCGCCAGCAACGGCAAGTGGTCGCAGTACCTCGAACGCTATCAGGAGCGCAGCGCGCCGGTGAACGCCTCACGCGCGGCGCGCGATGCGCGTGCCGTGTTCGAGCAGCCGGGGATTCCCGAAATCGGCGGCGCGCCCGAAGTGACGCTGAACCGGCTGCGCATGGCGCAGAAGGCCGGGCAGTCGAACTTCAACCCGCGCATCACCGATTTCAGCCCGCGGGCCGAGCGCACGCTGCAAGCGGTCGAGGATCAGTACGTGCGGGCGCAGGAGCCGGCGCGGGTGCGCAAGCTGGTGGGCTCGCAGGGCGGCGGCTCGCAGACCTCGACCGACATCGACGCCGCGCTGCGCCAGTTGAAGCATGGCGGCGGCGGCCTCGTGGCTACCGTGATCGACAAGATGACGCAGGGGAGCGACCTCGCCATGCGCACCGAGCTTTCGCGCCTGCTGCAAAATCCGCGCGAGGCCGCGAACGCGATCCGCGCCGCGGGCGCGGCGGGCAAACCACTGACACAGGCGCAGCAGATTCTGCTCGAAGCGAGCGCCCGCGCCGCAGCGCTCGGTACAGCCGGCGCGCTGACAGCACAATGACCCGCGCCACGCACAGCAGCACGAGCAGCACGAGTGCGCGGGTGAGCCCGAGCCAGAACGCATCCATCGCAGGAGCTTAACAAAATGCCCCGCAACTCCGCTGGTATCTACGCCCTGCCGCTGCCCCCGGTGGTCACCGGCACGCCGATCGCGGCGAGCTTCGAGAACACCACCGATGGCGACATCGCCACCGAACTCACCAACAGCCTCGATCGCAACGGCCGCGGCGGCATGCTGGCGCCGTTCAAGATCGCCGATGGCACCGTGGCCGCGCCCGGCATGGCCTTCACGCAGGACGCCGACAACGGCATCTATCGCATCGGCCCCGACGATTGGGGGCTCGCGGTCGCGGGCACGAAGCTGATGGAGTTCACGGCCGGCGCGGTGGCGCTCGCCGGCACGCTGGCGGTGACCGGCGCGCTGACGGTGAGCGGCGCGGTGAACGCCGCCGCCGGCATCACCGGGCCGGTGACCGGCAACGTCGCCGGCACCGTGACCGGCGGGGTCTTGGCCTCTTGGCCCAACCAAGTTCTGGCGATCGGCACCACTGGCGCGATCGCCCCCGCGCCCGGCAATTCGGCGGTGCTCGAAGTGCGCAGCGCCACCGGCGCCGATGCCGCCTTCATGTCGTTCCACCGCGTCGGCACTTATGCCGCGTACTTCGGCATCGACAGCAACAGCGCATGGACGGTCGGCGGCTGGTCGATGGGCGCCAATTCGTACCGGCTCCTGCATGAAGGCAACTCCTTCACGCTCGACCCCGACAACCTCAACCTGTCGGCGGCCGGGCGCAGCCTCAAACTCAACAACCTCACGGCCAGCGGCATCGTCACCGCCGCCGGCTTCAACGGCCCGCTCAGCGTCACCAACCTGAGCGTGCCCGGCACGCTCACGGTCGGCGGCACTTCGTCGCTGCACGATGCCTACGTCAGCCGCAACGCCACTTCCGGCGCGATCTTTTTCGGCACCGACAACGCCCGCTACATTTACCAAGACGGCGCTAGCTGGCGGGTTACCGCGGTGCCGCTGGTGCTCGATGCCGGCCTGTCGGTCAACTGGCCCGGCACCGCGCCGCTGCCTTCCGCCGTGTTCCAAGTGCGCACCGGGGCCAACGCCAATTTCATCGTCAAGCAAGGCACGAACTACACCGCGCTGGCCGCCTACAACGATGACGGCAGCAGCTACCAGAACATGCAGATATGCGGCAGCGGCAAGCTGGTGCCGATGGCCGACAACCTCACCGACTTGGGCATGATTTCCCCGAGCGTCATCCGCTTCAAGCAAGTCTATGCCTTCAACACGTCGATCAGTTCATCCGACGCGCGCAACAAGACCGACGTGCTCGACAGCCCGCTGGGGCTCGACTTCATCAACGCGCTGCGGCCGGTGGCCTACCGCTGGATCGTCGGCGAGAACCGGCTGGATCGCGTGCCTGCCGGCGAAGAGCCGGTGGCCGAGCATTGGGACATCGACGGCACCCATCACCCGGCCAGCACGCGCACCGTCTACAAAGACGTGCTGGTGCCGCTGCCCGGCGTGCGCACCCACTTCGGCCTGATCGCGCAGGAAGTGGCGCAGGCGGTGCAGGCGTCGGGGGTGGCCGACTTCGCCGGCTACATCCAAGGCAACATGGACGATCCCAACAGCGAGCTTGGCCTGCGCTACAGCGAGTTCATCGGCCCCATCATCAAGGCCGTGCAGCAACTGACGGCGCGGGTGGCCGCGCTCGAAGCGGTCTAACCCCGGAGCTTTAAAGCCAATGGCTACACCTGCACCCGACACCATCGAACTGAGCGCGCAGGACGTGATCGAAGCGCTGACCGAGCAACGCAACAACGCGCTGAACGAACTGGCGCGCGTCACCGCGGCGCTGCGCGTGCTGCAACGGCGCCAAGCCAACGGCGCGGCCCAACCGGAGCTTCCCTTTGAGCGCCCTGACGGACTTCCTGCGCAAGCACACGGACACTGACAGTCCCGAGGATCGGCCCGGCTTCACCGGGCCGCCGAAGAGCGCCAAGCTGGCCGCGGAGTTGCGCGACAAGCCGGCGCTCGGCGGGCTGGAAATCCTTGGCGCGATCGGCAGCAGCATGGCCGGGCAGGCGGTCGGCGGCCTGCGCGGGCTCGCCACGCTCGCCACCGGCGGCGGGCTCGACAAGGCGGTGGACGACATCAAGGGCACCGAAGAGGCGCTGACCTACGAGCCGAAGAGCGAGGGCGGCAAGGCCGGGCTGGCGGCGATCGGCAAGGTGATCGAGCCGGTCAACGAGTACGTACGGGCGCACGTGGCCGACCCGATCGGCGAAGTGTCGCCGGCCGCCGGCGCGGCGGTGCTCGCCAGTTCGGCGATCCTGCCCGGCCCGAAGGGGCTGAAAGGCGCCGCTGGCGGGGTCAGGAAGGCCGCCAAGGCGGGCAGGGCGGCGGGTGAGGCCGAGGTAGCCGGCGGCGCCGCTGAACGCGCTGTAGGCCGTTCTGCGGGGTCGGAGCCGCTGGCGGGCTCCACCGCCGACTTGCAGCAGCAGCGCGCCGAGGCGCTGCGCGCGGGTGACGCCGGGGAGTTCGGGCCGTCGTCGGGGGTGGCGCTGAAAGCGCGCCTGCGGGCCGTAGGCGATGCGCAGCGTGCGTATGCGGCTGACGGCAGCCCGGCCAACGGCACGGCGCTGGCAGAGGCGCAGGCGGCCTTGCGCGGGCATCGTGAGCGCCGCACCGCGCAGCACACCCACACCACCGGCGAGCCGATCATGGCCGAGGCCACTGGCGATTGGACGCCCGAGCCCGAGCCGCTGTTCCCGCCGCCGAACTCGTGGACGCCGGCCGAGCAGCAGCGCGGCAGTTCGATCGGCTTGGCCGCGCTCGATCGCTGGCTCGC
>Ga0068871_100001011_pt1 | contig 18867 bp, 17 predicted proteins | sample KBSMisM72_FD_72750 | JGI IMG/M metagenome (GOLD analysis project Ga0068871, IMG submission 72750) | Miscanthus rhizosphere microbial communities from Kellogg Biological Station, Michigan, USA - KBS Miscanthus M7-2 | ecosystem: Host-associated > Plants > Roots > Rhizosphere > Soil ...
GGCGAGGCCGAGCCGGCAGGTGCTGCCGGTCCTCGCCGCCTTCGCGGTGTGGCTTGCGCTCGCCTGTCTCTCTCTTCTCAGCACGCGCGACTTCGCGGCGTCGGTGCAGGCCATCGAGAACGAAGTGCTGCGCTCGCTCATCGTGTTCCTCACGTTCTATCTCCTGAGCCGTCGCTCGGCCACCGCTGTGCCGGTGTGGACGATCGCCACCGCCGTGGGTTTCGGCGTCCTGTCCGCCGTCGCGATCGCCACTTTTTTTGCTTACCACGAGTGGCGCTTCAATTACGTGCAGCCGCTTGGCGATTACGCCACGTCGGCGATCACGGTGCTTCCGCTGCTGGCCGGACATCTCGCGTTCCGGCGGCCGGGCGCGCCGGTGGCGGCGCTGCTCGCGATATCGATCGCGCTCACGCTTTGGGCGGGGCTCCTGACCCTGAGCCGTGGTTTCTGGCTCGTCCTGATCTGCGGGATGGTGCTCGCTGCTGCGCTCGCCAGCTCCTGGGGACGCAGGCTCAGGAAGCGCTCGATAGCGCTCCTGGCGGTGGTTTGCCTCGCGGCGGTGGCGCTTGCAGCGGTCGCGGCGATGCTGCGCGGGCGGCCCCTGGTGGACCTCGAGCCTCGCGAAGTCATCTACTCGGCGGCCATCGCCAAGATCCCGGGGAATCCGCTTACGGGCACCGGCTACGGCCACGAGACGGACAAGGAATGGTATGCGGCGGCCATGCCCGGCACGTCGATCTTCCATCCGCACAATATCTTCCTCAGCTACGTCGACCAGATGGGTTTTCTCGGCGCGCTTGCCGTGGTCATGATTTTCGGCGCGCCGTGCTGGGTGTTCTGGCGCGTGTTACGGGGCGCTTCGACCGGCGAGGCGCGCGCCGCGGCGCTGTGCGGCCTGGTGCTCGTCGCGTGCGTGTTCGTCAAGAACAACCTGGACTTCTTTTTCTGGCAGCACAACCTCTGGCTTTTCTTCGCCCATCTCGGCATCTATTTTGGCGCCATCGACCGCGCGCTGGCGCCGCCCCGTGCGGAGCGCCATCAGCCTGCCTTGGACGCGCGCATCCGGTAGCGCACCTCGGCGGCGGGCACGATCCAGCAGAGGCGCCGCTCGTAGAAGTTCTGGCACCTGGCGGAGCGGTTCACGAAGTAGCGCAGCAACGGCACGAACAGCCGGTCGAAGAGGCTCGTGCGGTAGAACGACAGCTTCACGGATTCGATCTCGAAGCGAGTGCGGCTGTAGAACGCCGGCACGCGCCACGCCTCGGGCTGCTTGTCCGTGTCCACGAAGTAGTTCATGGTATACAGGCCGAAGAAACGCACGTGGGTCGGATCCGAGTAGTAGTATGGGTTCGAGAAATGCGGCACCACGAGCTCGATCAGGCCGCCGGGCCGGGTGATGCGGTGGATCTCCGCGAGCAGCAGCAGGAGGTCGTGCACGTGCTCGAGCGCGTGCGAGCTGAAAACATGCTCGGCGCAATTGTCCGGCAACAGCTCCAGTGGCCGGTTCAGATCCGCCACGATGTCGACCCCTTCGAGCTCGAGGTGATCGAGCGCATAGAATCCCGCTCGCGGGCGCGACCCGCTGCCGAGGTCGATGCGCAGCGGCTTGCCGTGCTCGAGGTCCGTGGCCACCCGAGGGTTCAGCAGCTTCATGCCGGGCGAAATTATGTCGAGAAAACGCGTCCTGATCAGCTATTTCTTCGGCGACGACATGATCCCGCTCGGCGTGTCGTGCGCGCGAGCGCTGGAGGGGCTCGGCTACGACGTGTATCGCTTCAACAGCCAGGTCGAGAGCGGCTGGCAGCCCATGCTGCTCAAGCCGCTCAATCGCCTTGCGCGGGGCCTGGGCTACCGCGGCCGCGAGATCGGGCGAGCGCTGCCTTTCGCGCGGATCCCATTCAAGCGTCGCATGCTGAAGGAGGCGGCGCACGCCTTCCGGCCGCACTGGATCCTGGTGATCCGCGCCCACGAGTTCGTGGACGCGCAGCTCGTCTCCGAGCTCAAGCGCGAATGCGGCGTCGAGCAGGTGGTCGGCTGGCGCGTCGACGGGCCGCTCGACTCGCCGGATCTGCTGGCGGATGCGCGCATCTACGACCTCTACTTCTGCAGCCACCGGCACGGCTACGACCCGGTATCGGATAGAATCGGCTACCTGCCCGTCTACGGGATGGACTTCGCGCTTTACCGCAATTTCCATGTCGATACGCCTCGCCCGTACGCGCACGATCTCGTGCTCGTCGGCGGGCACAACGCGCGGCGCGCGCAGTTCGTGGAGCAGCTCCTCGATCTGCCACTCGAGCTGTATGGGAAGTGGGGAAAATACGCCCGCAGAAACGAGGCGCTGCGCCGCCGCGTAAAGGCGCGCGGCGCATGGGGCGAGGCGCTGCTGCGGCTCTACAACACCAGCAAGGTCGTGCTCAACATCACGAATTGGGACCCTGCGCGCTATGTGGCGCTGAACCAGCGGGTATTCGACGTTCCGGCGACCGGGGCGTTCCTGCTCACCGACTACTCGCCCGAGCTGGAGGAGCACTACCGCATCGGTGAAGAGATCGCGTGCTTCGCGGGCGCCGAGGAGCTCGAGGAGAAGGCGCGCTATTACCTCGCGCACGACGCCCAGCGCGAGGCCATCGCACGTCGCGGCTACGCCAGAGCGCTCACCCTTCCGACGGTGGCCGACCGCATGCGCACGGTGCTGCGCGAGCTCGGCGCACTTTAGCGCCCGATGTGCGGCCTCGCCGGGTACCTGGGCAAGAGCGCCGCTGACGAGGTTCTGGGGCGCATGACGGGCCGCCTCGAGCATCGGGGCCCCGACGCCGCGGGCTACTACCGCGACGGCGCGCTCGCCCTCGGCCACCGGCGTCTCTCGATCCTCGACATCGAGGGCAGCCCGCAGCCCATGAGTACTCCGGACGGAAAGCTCACCTGCGTGTTCAACGGCGAGATCTACAACTTCATGTCCCTGCGCCAGGAGCTCGCCGCGCGCGGGCACCTCTTTCGCACGCAGGGCGACACCGAGGCGCTGCTCTACGCCTATCGCGAGTGGGGCACGGCGATGCTCGAGCGGCTGCAGGGCATGTTCGTGTTCGCGCTGTGGGACCGGGACGCGCAGCGCCTGTTCCTCGCGCGCGACCATCTGGGCGTGAAGCCGCTTTACTATTCCTGGGACGGCGCCACGCTCGTGTTCGGCTCCGAGCTGAAGGCGCTGATCGAGCATCCCGGGGTCAGCCGCGACCTTGACCTCGACGCGCTCGCGCTCTACCTCGAGTCCCAGTACATTCCGTCGCCCCGCTCCGTGTACCGCGCCGTGCGCAAGCTCCCCGCGGGCCACGCGATGACGCTCGAGGGCGGAAAGCTCGCGCTCTGGCGCTACTGGGTGCCCGACTATTCGCGCAAGCTCGAGCTGGACGAGGGCGAGGCGCTCGAGCAGCTCGAGAGCGAGCTGCGCCGCTCGGTGCGAAGCATGCTGGTATCGGACGTTCCGCTCGGCAGCTTCCTCTCCGGCGGCGTCGATTCGAGCGTCGTGAGCGCGCTCATGGTCGACATCTCCGGTCGCCCGATCGACACCTTCACCCTGGGGTTCGAGGGTGAAACGGCCGAAAGCGAGCACCGCGAGGCGGAGCGGGTGTCGCGCCACATCGGCAGCACGAACCACGTGCTCATGCTGCGCCCGGAGCAGTTGCTGTCTGCGTTTCAGCGCTGGGTCGAGGCCTTCGACGAGCCCTTCGCCGACCCTGCCGCGCTTCCGACCATGTTCCTCGCGCAGCTCACCCGTCGCCACGTCACCGTCGTGCTCACGGGGGAGGGCGCCGACGAGGTGTTCGCGGGCTATGGCAACTACCGCAAGCGCGTGTCGGAAGAGCGCATCAGCTCCATCCTCGGTGCGCCGCTTTCGCCGCTGCGGCCGATGGTGCGGCTCCTGCCTGCGCGCGCTCGCAAGGAGCGGCTGCTCAGGGCGATCGGCGAGCCGCGCGCGCGCCGCTATGTCACGATACCGCAGGTATTCGACGCCGCGCTGCAGCCTCAGCTCTTCTCCGAGCGCTTCCTCGCGGCGCGATCCACCAGCATGGCGGACTACGCCGAGCGCTTCTTCGAAGAATGCAACTCCGCCCATTACATCGACCGGCTGATGTACATCGACGCGCGCCTGTGGCTGCCGGATGACCTGCTCACCAAGGTGGACCGCGCCACGATGGCGTATTCCCTCGAGGCACGCGTGCCCTACCTCGATCACCGCTTCTTCGAGTTCTGCGCGCGCCTGGATCCGCAGCTCAAGCAGCGGGGAACCACGGGGAAGTACCTCCTCAAGAAGCTGGCCGAGAAGCTCCTGCCGCCCGACATCGTCCACCGCCGCAAGCAGGGTTTCGTGCCGCCGCTTGCCGAATGGTTCGGCGGCCTGCTGCGCGAGGAAGCCGACGGGGCGTTCGCCAGCCTCGCGAAGCGCGGGCTGTTGCGACCGTCGGCCCTGAGCGCCGTGGTGCACGAGCATCATTCCGGCCGCCGCCGCCACGGCGGGCGGTTGTGGGCGCTGCTGGTGCTGGAAAAGTGGTTCCAGCGCTACGCGCCCGGGTTTGCGCTCTAGTCCCATGTGCGGAATCGGCGGTTTCTTCGCGCAGCTCCCGGTGCAGGAACGGGTGGCCGAGGCAATGCAACGGGCGCTGCGGCCTCGCGGACCGGATGCCGAGCACGCCGCCGGCTACCAGCACAACCGCCTGCTCCACGCGCGCCTCTCGATCATCGACCCGCGGCCGATCGCCGACCAGCCGATGGTCAACGACCGCGGCGACGTCTGGATCGTCTACAACGGCGAGGTCTACGACTGGGAGGCGGCGGCTGACGAGCTGCGCGCGGCCGGCGCCCGCTTTCGCACCCGCTCGGACACCGAGTTCATCCTGCGCGGGTACGAGGCCTGGGGAATCGACCGGCTGCTCGCGCGTCTGCGCGGCATGTTCGCCTTCGCGATCCTCGATGCGCGCAATGCCAAAGCCTATCTCGCACGCGACCGCATGGGCGAGAAGCCACTCGTCTACGCGCGGGTGGGCGACGATCTCGCCTTCGGCTCGCTCGTTCGAGCGGTGCTTCCATTCCTGCCGCCCGAGCGCCGCGGGCTGTCGCCCGAGTCAATCGACGCCTACCTCGCGCACCGGTACGTGCCGGCGCCCCACACGGTATTCAGCCACATCGAGCGCCTCGAAAACGGGCACTACCTCGAGTTCGACCTGGGCACGCGCAAGCTCCTGAAGCGGCGCTACTGGGAGCCTGCGGCGCAACCCGGGTCGTGGCTCGAGGCGCTCGACGAATCCGTGCGCATGCGTACCATCGCCGATCGGCCGCTGGGCGTGTTGCTTTCGGGGGGCGTCGACTCCACGGTCGTCGCAAGCCGCCTCGCGCAGCAGCGCATGACGAGCTACCGCACCTACACCGCCGCCTTTCCGGGGAGCGAGATGGACGAGTCGCCGGTTGCCCGCGAGACCGCGGCGGCGCTCGGCCTGCCGAATACCCCGATCGTCATTCCCCGGGAGCTGGACAAGGATTTCGAGCGCATCGTGACCGCGCTCGACGAGCCTTTCGCCGATCCCTCCAGTTTCCCCACCTGGTTCCTCGCCCGGGAGGTGAGCCGGGAGGTGAAAGTGGTGCTGGCGGGCGATGGCGGCGACGAGCTGTTCGCGGGGTACAAGCGCATTGCAAAGCATCTGCGCACCGCGTTGCGCGGCTCGTTCCGGCTGCCGCTGCCGCTGCGGCCCGCCGTCGAAGGCGGCAAGCTCGCTGCCGAGCTGGCGATGGATTGGCCCAGCGCCTACTCGCTGCGCTTTTCCGGATTCGCTCCGGCGCAGCGCGCTTTTCTGCAGGATCGGGAACGCCTGTCTGCCATGGTCTACTGGCGAGCGCCGGACAGCGCGCCTTCGGCGCCGCTCGAGCAGCTTCTGGCAATCGACTTTGCCAACTACCTTCCCGAGTACATCCTGCGCAAGTCGGACCTCTGCACCATGGCCCACGGCCTCGAAGCGCGCGCACCGTTCCTCGATCACCGCCTCGTGGAGCGCTTGCTCGCGCTGCCGGCCGACGATCGGTTTACGCGCCCGCCGAAGCTCGTGCTGCGCGCGGCGGTCGATCCGCGCCTGCCGCGCGACCTGTTCGAGCGCAAGAAGCGCGGCTTCAATCCGCCGTTGCGCGACTGGCTTCGGGGCGGCCTGGCCGATCGCCTCGGTGGGCTCGGCAAGCGCTTGCAGGATCGAAGCGCCGGGCAGCTCGCGGCCGGCCGCGTGGACTCGTTCGTGCGGCGTTACGCGGCGGGCGCCGAGCCGCTCGCCGAGCAGGTGCTCCAGCTGCTCATCCTCGACGAAAGCCTGGCGCAGCTCTCCCGGGTGACCCATTGAGCCTTGCCTGGAACGGCATCGCTCGCGTGCTGGTGGTGAAGCTCGGCCACCTTGGCGACGTGCTGCTCGCCGCGCCCGTCGTTTCCGTGCTCAAGCGCCGCGCCCCGCACGCCGACATCGACGCACTGGTGTATGACGCTACGGCGCCCATGCTCGCCGGACATCCGGATCTCGCCGAGCTCCACGTGATCGGTGGCGGAGAACTGGAGCTTCTGCGCAAGCTGCGCAGCCGGAGCTACCAGCTTCTCGTCGGCCTGTCGGACAAACCGCGCGTCGCCTTGCTCGCCCGCCTTACCGGTGTACGCTACGCGGTGAGCCCGCTGCGTCCTGACCGGTCCCGGTTGTGGCGGCGCAGCTTTACGCACTTCTACTCCATCCCGCCGGGGAACAGCCGCCACACTGTCGAGATCCACCTGGACGCCTTGCGTGCGCTGGGTATCGAGGTCGGCGCCCAGGAGCGCCGCATCGTGCTCGTGCCAGGCCGCGACGCCGAACAGCGCGTCGCGGGCCTGGGTCTGCCGGCGCGCTTCGTCGTCGTACACCCGGCCTCGCGCTGGCTGTTCAAGTGCTGGCCGGCGGCGCGGGTGGCCGAGCTCATCGATAGCCTGCAACGGCGCGGCGAGTTCGTCGTGCTTAGCGGCTCGCCCAGCCCGGAGGAAAGCGCCTTGGTCGAGCAAGTGGTGCAGGCGATGCGCACGCGGGCGCTCAACCTGTCCGGGAAGCTCACCCTGAAGGAGCTCGCCGCGCTCATCGGCCGGGCAGCACTCTTCGTCGGCGTCGACTCGGCGCCGATGCATATCGCTTCCGCGATGGGCACGCCCGCGGTGGCACTTTTCGGCCCGTCGGGCGAAGTCGAGTGGGGTCCGTGGCAGGTGCCCCACAAGGTGCTGGTGTCGGCGCATTCGTGCCGCCCCTGCGGCTACAACGGTTGCGGCGGCGGCAACCGCAGCGAATGCATCGAGAGCATACCGGTGGCGCGCGTCCTCGAAGCGGTGGACGGACTGGCGCATGCCCGCTGAGCGCCTGCGCGTGGTGCACACCGAGAGCTCCACGGGCTGGGGCGGCCAGGAAATCCGGATCCTCACGGAGGCCGAAGGCATGCTCTCGCGCGGGCACGAAGTGATGCTGCTGACGGCGCACAGCGCCAGCATCTACGACGCAGCTCGCCAGCGGGGAATCCCGGCGCTCGCCGTGCCGATCGAGAAGAAGCGGCCGGGCGCTCTGGTCGCGATGGTGCGCTGGCTTCGGCGCCACGGGGCTGGGTACGACGTCATCAACACCCACAGCTCGACGGATTCATGGTTGACGGCCGCGGCCCGCACGTGGCTGCGACGCGCGCCTCCCATCGTCCGCACGCGGCACGTTTCGACCGCGGTGGGGAAGGGCTGGGCGGCGCGCTGGCTCTACATGCGGGCGAGCGCGCACATCGTCACGACCGGCGAGGCCCTGCGCCAGCAGCTCGCGCGCGACAACGGCTTCGAGCTGAGCCGCATGACCTCGGTGCGGACCGGCATCGACCTTGACCGCTTCCGGCCGATGGACCAGGCTGCCTGCCGGCGGGAGCTGGGCGTGGACGCGCGGCGCGCGCTCGGCATCGTGGCGACGTTGCGCGACTGGAAGGGGCACGACTACCTGCTCGATGCCTGGGCTCGCCTGCGCCAGCGGTTCCCGGAATGGCAACTCCTCGTCATAGGCGACGGGCCGCAGCGCGCGCGACTCGAGGGGCGGACTGCCGACGAGGGCCTGGCGGATTCGGTCCGGTTTGTCGGCAACCAGGACGACGTGCCGAAGTGGCTCAACAGCCTCGACCTCTTCACGCTCCCATCGTTCGGCGACGAGGGTGTGCCGCAGGGCATCATGCAGGCCATGGCGTGCGGGCTTGCCGTCGTATCCACCCCAGTGGGGGCAATCGAGGAAGCGGTGCAGCGCGGCCGGACCGGGCTGTTGGTGCCGCCGCGTGATGCTGCCGCGCTCGCCGATGCCCTCGCTTCCCTGATGGGCGACGCGGCTGCCCGCCGCACCCTGGGCGAAGCAGGCCACGCTTATGCACGGGCGCATTTCGGCATCGACGTGATGCTGGACAAGATGGAAGCGGTCTTTCGCGAGGCGATCCGTGGGTAGCCGCTTCTGGCCGCGGGCGTATGCCATGGGCGCGGGATCGGTCGGCCTGCTTTCCTCCAGACGGAGACCGGGGCCTGTGCGCCGGCTGCTGATCGTCCAGCACCTGATGCTGGGTGACACCATCATGCTGACGCCGCTCGTGAAGAAAGCACGTACTCGCTTTCGCGACGCCGAGATCGTGATGACCGTGCCGCGCGCCTATGCCCCTTTGTACTACGGGCGACCGTATGGACTGGCGGCCGTGCCGCTCGATCCGCGCTCGGTTGCCGACCATAGCGCGCTGCGCAGGGGCGGCGGCTTCGAGCTGGCGCTGGTTCCCGGAGACAACCGCTGGACCTGGCTTGCGTCGGCTGCCGGCGCGCGCTGGATCGTGGCGTTTGCATCGGACCGCTCCGGGTACAAGGACTGGCCGGCGGACGAGCTGCGGCCCATGCCGCAATCGCCGATGGCATGGGGCGAGATCGCGGCGACCCTTCTCGACGGCGAGGAGCCGGCGCCGTATTCCGTTGCCGACTGGCCCGCGCCGCCGTTCCAACCCTACGCCCGTCCGCGCGCCCCGTATTGCGTGTTGCATCTGGGCGCAAGCAGCCCGCACAAGCTGTGGCCGAGCGATCGCTGGCGCGCCGTCCTGCAGTGGGCCGAAGCCGAAGGCTACGAAGTAGTCCTGAGCGCGGGCCGGGGCGAAGAGCGGTTGCTCGAGCCGCTCGATCCGGAGCGCCGGCGCAGCGCGCTCGCCGGACGGCTCGATTTGCCGCAGCTTTGGGATCTGCTGCGCTGCGCGGCATTTCTCGTATGCCCCGACACCGGGGTGGCGCACCTCGCGCGGCTCGTCGGCGTGCCGACCATCGCGCTCTACGGCCCGGGGTCGCCAATCAGCACTGGACCCGGCCGCTTCTGGGCAGCGAGCCCGTTCCGGGCGCTCTGGGACGCGAAGGTCCCCTGCCGGGATCAGGACCTGCTTTTCGAGCGCCGGCTGATCTGGCTGCGGCAGTGCTGGCGTGGCGTCGAGGAGTGCGGCGACCCGGTATGCATCCGCAGGATCGCGGTCGAAGAAGTGATCCAGGCAGTAGGAGAGATGGCGCCCCTCAGGGCTTGAGCCGCGGGAACCGGAACCAGTGCGCGCTTTCGCCGGAGAGCGGCACCACCAGGAACATGACGCCGGTAATCGATTCGTACACGTGCGTGACCAGGAACGGATCGGCCTGGTTCAGCTCGATCTTTACGCTCTCCCGGCCCGACATGAGATCCGAGGCGACCCAGCGCCGGGCGACGAGCTCCAGGCGGCCGCGGTTGCAACGCGCCTCGCCTGCCTTGAGGCTGTAGCGTCGCGTCTCGGGTTTCAGGCCTTCTCCGGAGACCGTGACCTCGACCGAATCTTCGGTAGCGAACTCGAGGCGCACGCTGCCCGCCTTCTCCCACGGGCTGCCGGCGCCGAACAGCTCGCGCGTGAGCGACGGTCGCGCCGTCTGGCCGAACGCTTCGCCGCGATCGGCATACGTGCCCTCGAACTGCCGGCAATCTGCGGCCGCCGGCGCGGGGATGGGATCCCAGCCGATCGGATAGGGAGTGTCGGCGACGGTGCATCCGGCGAGGAGCGCGAGGAGGAAGAGCCGCTTCAAGCGCGACCGTAGTACTGCCTGAACCACGCGGCGAAGCGCTGCAGCCCCTGCGCCAGGGGCGTGGAGGGCGCGAAGCCGACCGCGCGCGCGAGCGCGGCGGTGTCGGCATACGTGGCCTTGACGTCTCCCGGCTGCATCGGCTTCATCTCCAGGCGCGCCTTCTTGCCGAGCGCCCGCTCCAGCTCCGCGATGTAGTCGAGCAGCGCCACGGGCTGGTGGTTGCCGATGTTGTACACGGCGTAGCGCTGCGGACGATCGAGCACGCGCAGCGTGCCCTCGACGATGTCGTCGACGTAGGTGAAGTCGCGCTGCATGTCGCCGTGATTGAAGACCTGGATCGGCTTCTCCTCCAGGATGGCGCGCGCGAAGAGCATCGGCGACATGTCCGGCCGGCCCCACGGGCCGTAGACGGTGAAGTAGCGCAGCGCCGTGGTGTGCAGCCCGAAGAGATGGCTGTAGACGTGCGCCATGAGCTCGTTCGACTTCTTCGTCGCGGCGTAGAGGCTCACCGGGTGGTCGACGTTCTGGCTCTCCGACCACGGCAACTCGGTATTGGCGCCATAGACGCTCGAGCTCGAGGCGAACACGAGATGCCGCGGCGGATGCCGCCGGCAGCACTCGAGCAGGTTGGCGAAGCCGACGAGGTTCGTCTCGACGTATACCGCCGGGTTTTCAAGCGAGTACCGCACCCCGGGCTGCGCCGCCAGATGCAGCACCGCTTCGGGTTTCGCCTCTTCAAAGATCTTTTTCAGATCCGAGGCGTTCGCGATGTCCAGCTCGTGAAATCGGATAGGCAACTGCTTGAGGCGGTCGCGCTTGAGCTGCACCGAGTAGTACGGCGAGAGGTTGTCGAGGCCCACCACCTCGTCGCCGCGCGCGGCGAGCCGCTGGGCGCAATGCATGCCGATGAAGCCGGCGACTCCAGTGACGAGCACCTTCATTCCCGTTCCGCCTTGTGCAGCTCGATCAGCTTAGCGTACTTCATGTAGCTGTTCATGCAGCCGATCGAGATGTGCAGCAGCCCCGGGACGCCGTCGAGGAATCCCAGGCGCAGCACGTAGAACTTGAAGAAGCGCACCACCGGCGAAAGCAGAAGGTGCGCCGCGCCCGCGCTCACGCCGCGCTCGAACGCCTGGCGCGCGGCGAGCGTGGTATAGCGGTTCTGCCGCTCGAGGTACCCCGTGAGGTCGTCGCTGGAGTCGTGCATCAGGTCGCCCTGCAGCGTTCCGGGCGTGACCGCGAACAGCACCTTCTCGTGGACCAGGTCGTCGCTCCAGCGGGCGTTCATGCGGTTGAAAAGCCGCGGGCTCCAGTCGGGATAGCCCTCGCCGTGCGCAAGCCAGCGGCCCAGAAAGCGGTTGCGCCGCGCCATGCGGTACACCGGGGAGACCGGTGCGGCGAGCGCGGCGTTGATGCTCGCGGCGAGCTCGGCGGAGACGCGCTCGTCGGCGTCCAGGCACAGCACCCAGTCGTTGCGCGCCTGCTCGACCGCGAATTGCTTTTGCCGGCCGAAGCCCAGCCATTCCTTGCGTACCACGCGCGCGCCGTGGCGCGCGGCGACATCGGCGGTGCCGTCGCTGCTTCCCGAGTCCACGACGACGATCTCGTCGGCGAAGCGCAGGCTTTCGAGGCAGGGCTCGAGGACGTCGGCTGCGTTGCGGGTGATGAGGACTGCGGAGAGCGCTGACTGCGGTGCGTTCAAGTGTGTTGAATGGAAATGCGCCGTAGAATCGGCGCTCACTATTCTAATCCGGCCGCCATGCAAAAGCCGAAAGTCGCCCTGATCACCGGCATCACCGGCCAGGACGGCGCCTATCTCGCCGAGCTTCTGCTGCAGAAGGGTTACGTCGTCCATGGCATCAAGCGGCGCGCCTCGCTCTTCAACACCGAGCGCATCGACCACCTGTACCAGGACCCGCACGTGCACGACCGCAGGCTCATCCTGCACTACGGCGACCTGACCGACGGCTCGAGCCTGGTGCGGGTGCTGCAGCACGCGCAGCCCGACGAGGTCTATAACCTCGGCGCGCAGAGCCATGTCGCGGTGTCCTTCGAGGAGCCCGAGTACACGGCGAACTCCGACGGGCTGGGCGCGCTCAGGCTCCTCGAGGCGCTGCGCATCCTCGGCATGGAGGCGCGCTATTACCAGGCGTCGACCTCCGAGCTCTACGGCAAGGTCGCCGAGTCGCCGCAGAAGGAGACGACGCCGTTCTATCCGCGCTCGCCCTATGGCGTGGCCAAGCTCTACGCCTACTGGATCACGGTGAATTACCGCGAGGCCTACGGCATGTTCGCGTGCAACGGCATCCTCTTCAACCACGAGTCGCCGACCCGCGGGGAGACCTTCGTCACGCGCAAGGCCACGCGGGCGCTTGCGCGCATCGCCCTGGGTGTGCAGGACTGCCTCTACATCGGCAACCTGAACGCGCGGCGCGACTGGGGACATGCGAGGGACTACGTCGAAGCGCAGTGGCTGATGCTCCAGCAGCCGCGCCCCGAGGACTACGTCATCGCCACGGGCGAGAGCCACAGCGTGCGCGAGTTCATCGAGGCCGCCGCCGCTCGGATCGACCTGCAGATCGACTGGAAAGGCAAAGGCGCGGACGAGGTCGGCGTGCTCGCGCGCGCTTCCCAGCGCTGGCCGGCAGCCAAGGCCGGGCAAACCATCGTGCGCATGGATCCGCGCTATCTCCGCCCCTCTGAGGTCGATACCCTGCTCGGCGACGCGACCAAGGCACGCCAGCAGCTCGGCTGGAAGCCGCGCACCGGCTTCCGCGAGCTCGTCGCCGAGATGATGGAGCAGGACCTGCGCCTGGCCGAGCGCGAGGATCTCGCGCGGCGGCACGGACACGCGGTCCACGAGCGCCGCGAGTAGCGCACGGTGAGCCCCGACACGCGGATCTACGTCGCGGGCCACCGCGGCCTCGCGGGCTCGGCGCTGGTGCGGCGGCTGCGCGCAAAGGGCTACCGCAACCTGATCACCCGCACCCACGCCGAGCTCGACCTGGCGGACGGCGCGGCGGTGCGCGAATTCTTCGGCCGCGAGAAGCCCGACGCGGTCTTTCTCGCCGCGGCGAAAGTGGGCGGGATCCTCGCCAACGATACCTATCCGGCGCAGTTCATCCACGAGAACCTCGCGATCCAGACCAACGTCATCCACGAGGCGTTCCGGGCCGGCGCGGGCGAGCTCCTCTTTCTCGGCTCCTCGTGCATCTATCCGCGCGACTGTCCGCAGCCGATCAAGGAGGAGTTCCTGCTCACCGGGCCGCTCGAGCCCACGAACCGTCCCTACGCCATCGCCAAGATCGCCGGCATCGAGATGTGCTGGTCCTACAACCGCCAGTACGGCACGCGCTACCTCTGCGCCATGCCGACGAATCTTTACGGCCCCGGGGACAACTACGACCTGCAGACGAGCCACGTCCTGCCGGCGCTGCTGCGCAAGTTCCACGAAGCGAAGCTGCGCGACGAGCGTTCGGTCACGGTGTGGGGGACCGGCACGCCGCGGCGCGAGTTCCTGCACAGCGACGACATGGCGGACGCCTGCATCCATCTGGTCGAGCATTCCGCCGAGGTGCGCTCGCGCCTCGGCGCCGGGCGCGCGCCGCTCGTGAACGTCGGCTGCGGCGAGGACCAGACGATCGCCGAGCTCGCCGCGGCGGTGCGCGGCACCGTCGGGAGCCGCGCCGAGATCGTCTACGACCGCACCAAGCCCGACGGCACGCCGCAGAAGCTGCTCGACATCGCGCTGGTGCGCTCTGTGGGCTGGCAGCCGCGCATCGGGCTGGCGGAGGGCTTGCGGTCCACCTACGAGTCTTTTGTCAACAAGTAAACGAATCCTTTTCGTCAAGACGTCCTCCCTGGGCGACGTGGTGCATCAGTGCCCGGCGGTGACCGACGCGGCGCGCAGCATCCCCGGGGCGAGAATCGACTGGGTGGTCGAGGAGGGCTTCGCCGGGGTGGCCCGCATGCATTCCAGCGTCGAGCGGGTCATTCCGGTCGCGGTGCGGCGCTGGCGCGGCGCGCTGTGGAAGCGCTCGGTCTTGAATGAAATCGCCGCGTTCCGCCTCACGCTGGCGGCGCAGCGCTACGACGCGGTCATCGACACCCAGGGCCTTCTCAAGAGCGCGCTCATCGCCCGCTGCGCAGCCGGGCCGCGGCACGGGATGGACCGCGCCAGCGTGCGCGAGCCGCTCGCCGCGCTCTTCTACGACCGCACGCATCCGGTGCCGCGCGCGCTGCACGCGGTAGAGCGCAACCGGCGCCTGACCGCCGCTTCTCTCGATATCCCTCTCCAGTCCGGCATCGACTATGGCCTGCGCTCGTCGCCGGCGCTCGGGGCGCCGAGCCTGCCGGCTTCCTACTCGGTGCTGCTTACGATGACCAGCCGCGCCGACAAGCTGTGGCCCGAGGCGCGCTGGATCGAGCTCGGTCGCGCGCTCGGGCTTCCGCTGGTGCTGCCGTGGGGAAATGCGGAGGAGCGCGGCCGCGCGGAGCGCATCGCCCGCGGCGTGGGCGAGGCGCTGGTTCCGGAGCGGATGACGCTCGAAGCGCTCGCCCGGGTGCTGGCCGGCGCGAAAAGCGTCGTCGGCCTGGACAGCGGCCTGTCACATCTTGCGGCCGCTTTCGGCGCCCCGGCCGTGGCGATCTTCTGCGGCTCGGATCCCTCGCTCACCGGGCTGTACGGGGCGCCGCGCGCGCGCAACGTCGGTGCGCCGGGCCGCCCGCCGCAGGTATTCGAGGTGCTGAAAGCGCTCCAATGAGGCGCCTGTACAGCGCGCTGCTCGCGCTTTCCATGCCCCTCATCCTGCTGCGCTTGTGGTGGCGCGGCCGGCGCGAGCCGGGCTACCGGCGCGATGTCGCCCAGCGCTTCGGCAGCTACGAGCTGCCGAAAGCGGAAAAGCTGGTCTGGGTGCACGCGGTCTCGGTGGGGGAGGTGCGGGCCGCGGCGCCGCTGGTACGGGCGCTGCAGGCGGCGCTTCCCGACCACCGCATCCTGATGACCTGCACCACCGCGGCGGGGCGCGAGACTCTGCGGCAGGTCTACGGCGACTCCGTGGAGGCGAGCTTCGTTCCGTATGACCTGCCCTCGGCGGTGCGGCACTTCCTCGACTATTTCAGGCCGCGGCTGGGCGTGATCATGGAGACCGAGGTGTGGCCGAACCTGATCGGCGCGTGCGCCGCGAGCGGCATTCCGCTCGTGCTCGCGAACGCGCGCATGTCGGAGAAGTCCGCCCGTGGCTATGCGCGGCTGAGCAGCCTCACGCGCCCGGCATTCGCGGCGCTCACCGCGGTGTGCGCGCAAAGCGCCGCGGACGCCGAGCGTCTGCGCTCGCTCGGCGCGGCACGCGTCCAGGTAAGCGGAAATCTCAAGTTCGATGCGGCGCCCAACTCCCCTCAGCTCTCGGCCGGACGCGCCTGGCGCGAGGCGCTGGGCCGGCCGGTGCTGCTCCTTGCGAGCACCCGCGAAGGCGAAGAGCAACTTCTTTTGAAGGAGGCCGGCGAGGTGGGCACCGATACGTTGATCGTCGTTGTCCCCCGCCACCCGCAGCGCTTCGACGAAGTGTCGCAGTTCGCGCAATCGCGGCGCACGCGCAACCCGGTGCCCGCAGCCACCGACCGCGTGCATCTTGGCGACACGATGGGTGAAATGGCCTTCTATTACGCCGCGGCCGATGTCGCGGTGATCGGCGGCTCGTTCCTTCCCCTGGGCGGGCAGAACCTGATCGAGTCGCTCGCCGCCGGCACGCCGGTGATCCTCGGCCCGCACATGTTCAATTTCAGCGAAGCGACCGCCCTGGCGCTCGAGGCCGGGGCCGCCATTCAGGCGAGCGACCCGCGCGCGGCTATGTCGAGCGCGAGCGAGCTGCTGCGGGATGAAAGGCGCCGGCGTGTCATGGCGGAGGCCGGGAAGAAATTCTGCGAGGCGCACCGCGGGGCTGCGCAGCGCCAGCTCGCCGTTTGCCTAGAAGTATTGGGTATCAAGGCCCAAGGACGCGATTGACTTCTTCGAGGTCCTCCTCGCGCAAGCTGGCAGCGAGGGACTTGAGCTTCAGCTGGTTGACGATCGTGTTGTAGCGCGCCACGGCGAGGTCGCGGCGCGTGGAGTAGAGCTGCTGCTGGGCGTTGAGGACGTCGATGTTGATGCGCACGCCCACCTCGTAGCCGAGCTTGTTCGAGTCGAGCGAGCTCTGCGAGGAGATCATCGCCTGCTCGAGCGCCGCGATCGCCGAGATGCCGTTGATCACGAGGAGGTAGTTCTGCCGCGTGGAGACCGCGGCCGTGCGCCGCGCGTTCTCCAGGTCGTCCTTCGACTTAAGGGACAGCGCCGCCGCCTCGCGCTCGCGAGAGCTGATCGAGCCGCCCTGGTAGAGCGGCATCGCGAACTGCAGGCCGATCGTGGCGGTCGTGACGTCCGCGCCGGCCGGACTGGTGGCCGAGGTGCTGGAGGCGCTCTGGCCGGTCTGGCCGTAGGTGGCGACCGCGTCGAGGGTCGGGAGGTGGCCCGAGCTCGCGCGGCGCGCTTCCAGCGCGGCGATCTCGGCGCCCGCGTCGGCGATCACCACCGGGTAGCCCTGCTTCTCCGAGAGCTCGACCCAGCTTTCCATGTTCTCGGGGTTGGGCGGCGCGAGCTTGACCTCGGGGCGCAGCCCCTTCAGCTCCTTGTAGGCCTTGCCGGTGATGAGCTGCAGCGCCTGGTGCTTGCTCTGGAGGTCGTTCAGGGCTGCGATCTCCTGGGCGCTGATCAGGTCGAAGCGCGACTGCGCCTCGTGCGTGTCGGTGATCGTCGCGGTGCCGACCTCGAAGTTGCGCTTCGCCGCCGCGAGCTGCTCGCCGGTGGCGGTCTTTTGCGAGCGCACGACCTCCAGCGTGTCGAGCGCGGCGAGCACGTCGAAATACGCTTGCGCGGTGCGCACGATGAGGTCCTGGCCGGCCTGGGAGAAGGTCGCCTCGGCCTGCATTACCTGGAGCTCGGATTGCTTGTACTGGAGGTAGTTCTGCGGCCGATAGATCGGCTGCGCGAAGGTCACGGTGTAGCCGAGCGTGCGCGGCTCGCGGGTGAAGCTCGGCGTCAGGGCAGTATTGCGCGACTCGGAGTCGAGGCGCGCGGCCTGCGCGTTCGCCGAGAGGTTGAGGGTCGGCAGCAGCAGCGCGCGGCCCTGCGGCAGGCGCTCGCGCCCGGCCGCCAGCGTCTGGCGCGCCGCCGCGTAGACCGCGTCGTAGCGCTGCGCGTCGCGGTAGACCTGCATGAGATCTTCCGCGTGCGCGCCAAAAATCGGGGTCAGGCCCCAAAAAAGAAGAATCGGGGTCAGACCCCGATTTCTAGTACAGGGGAACAGCCGGGTCGACGGTGCGAGACCAGGCATCGATGCCCCCTACTAGGTTGTGCACGCGCTTGAAGCCCTGCTTTTCGAGGAACATCGCCACCTGCATGCTGCGTCCGCCGTGATGGCAGATCGCCACCACCTCCTTGGTCTCGTCGATCTGCGCGATCCTCGACGGCAGCTCGCGCATCGGCATCAGGGTCGCGCCCTCGATGCGCGCCTTTTCGAATTCCCACGGCTCGCGCACGTCGAGAAGAACCGGCTTCTCGCGGCGCGCGTCGGCGAGCCACGCGGCGAGCTCGCCTGCGGTGATCCGTTCCATGTCAGAAGCGGAAACGCTGGGGCTGCTCGGCGTTCGCCAGCGGCCGCAGCACCGTCTCGAAGAGATCCACGCTGCTCGAGGCGCCCGGGGCGGTGCAGGTGACGAGGCGCGCCTGCATCGCCGGGGCTTCGCCCACCACCGCGAAAAGGCGCCCGCCCGCGGCGAGCTGGTCGAGAAAGCCCTGCGGCAGGATCGGCGTCGAGCCCGTCAGCACGATCGCGTCGTAAGGCGCGTGCCGCGCCCAGCCGCGCGCGGCGTCGCCGACCTCCAGCGTGACGTTATCGGCGCCATGGCGCTCGAGATTGCCCCGGCCAAAGGCCGCGAGCGCGGGCCGGATCTCGACCGAGCACACTTCGGCAGCGCGGTACGCCATCAGCGCGGTGAGGTAGCCGCTCCCGGTGCCCACCTCGAGCACGCGGTCGGTCCTCTTCAGGGCGAGCTCCTGCAGCACCCGGGCCTCGAGCTTGGGCTGCCACATGCGCTCGCCGGCGCCTGCCTTTGTTCCTTCCTCAAGCGGAAGCTCGAGATCTGAGAATGCGAGGGCGCGGTGCTGCTGCGGCACGAACTCCTCGCGCGGTATGACATAAAGCAGGTCGAGCACTTCCTGATCCAGCACCTCCCAGGTGCGGATCTGCTGCTCGACCATGTTGGTGCGCGCTTGCTCGAGATTCATTCGTTTCTTGGCCTGCTTTATTCGCCCGCTGTTGCCCGCTTGAAGGAGGGCGATTCTAGCTTATCGGCGCGTCACGCCCCACAGGGCTGTGGTACCTTTTCAGGTCCGCGGGGGTCCTCGCGCAGGGTAGCGTTGCTTCCCTCGCCGGGTGAGAGAGTCCCTTTGAACCTGATGCGGGTAATTCCGCCGAAGGAAGCGCAATGAACGCCAATCCCAAGTTCCTGGCCGCGCAAGCGCACGTCGACGCGGCGGCCGTGCAGCCGTTCCCCGGATCGCGCAAGGTCCATGTCGGTCCGCTGCGCGTGCCGATGCGCGAGGTCGCGCAGAGCGCAGACAATCCGCCGATCCCGGTTTACGACACCTCCGGGCCCTATACCGACCCGGCGGCGAGGATCGACATCCGCGCGGGGCTGCCCGCCCTGCGCGAGCC
>Ga0068871_100001014_pt1 | contig 18795 bp, 15 predicted proteins | sample KBSMisM72_FD_72750 | JGI IMG/M metagenome (GOLD analysis project Ga0068871, IMG submission 72750) | Miscanthus rhizosphere microbial communities from Kellogg Biological Station, Michigan, USA - KBS Miscanthus M7-2 | ecosystem: Host-associated > Plants > Roots > Rhizosphere > Soil ...
GGCGTCGCCGAGTTGGCCGTAGGCGCAGGCCTTTTGACCGAAACCTTCCACGGTGGTGTGCCAGATGACGGCGTTGGCGATTCACACACTCACCGATTCCGATGCATGGCCTCCGGGGGCATCAAGACACCTTGTGCGCCCCGACATAACTGCTGACGGCCACTTCAATAGTCGGGAAAAAGGCACGCTCGCCGAACGGATGGTAAAGCCCAAAAAGTTTCAGCTTGTCCTTGACCGGACCTTTCATCTCGGCAAAGCACAACTCGATATCGCTCGACGCGAGGGTTGCATCCAGTTCCAGCAGCATGTCCGCGGCAGTGACATCGACGCTGGTAACAGGCTCCGCTGCGACAACCACCCAGTGCACCGGCGTGGGTGACGACGCCGCCGCGTCCAGCAGGCACTCCTGGAACAACTCGGCGTTGGCGAAAAACAGGGGCGCATCCCAGCGAAACAGCACAAGTCCCGGGATGAGGTGAGCCTCCGGATGGCGCGTGATGTCATGGTAGCCCTCGATGCCATCGACGCGGCCAAGGACCGCGTGGTGCGGACGCCAGCCATCCCAGAGAAATTCAATGACGGCAATCACGATGGCCAGCCCGATACCCGGAATCGCGCCGAACACCGCGACGCCGGTGAGGCACACGATGGATAGCCAGAACTCCCAGCGCTGGATGCGATAGATTCGCCACAGGTCGCTGAATTCGAACAGGCCGATGGCCGAGGCGATCACGACCGCCGCCAGTGCGCTGCTGGGCAGGTACTGCAGCAATTCAGGCGCCGCGACCAGCAGCAAAGCGACGCTCATTGCCCCGACGACCCCGGCCAACTGGCTCTTTGCGCCCGCCGCCTCGGCCACCGGAGTGCGCGACGAGCTGCTGCTGATCGGAAAGCCCTGGAAGAATCCGGCAGCGAGGTTGGCCACTCCGAGCCCCACCATTTCCTGGTTGGGGTTGACGTAGGTGCCGGTCCGCGCCGCATAGGTTCGCGAGAGCACGCTGGTGTCCGCGAATGAAACCAGCGCGACGGTGCAACCACCGATGAGCACCGCGACGAGGTCGCCGGAGGAGATCCACGGTATCGCGAACGACGGCAGTCCTCTCGGCAGGGATCCCATGACGGGGACACCGGCACGCTCCGCCAGGTGGAGTCCTCCAACAACCACGGTTGCGCCCACCACGGCGACCAGGATTCCGGGCACACGCTTGCGGCCCTTGAGCAGCAGGATCACGGCCAGCGTACCCGCACCCACCGCAAACGCGGTCCAGTTTGCCTTCCCCTGCAGCACGGCCGCTATGATTGCGAACAATTTTCGCAGCGGCCCCGCACCGTCCACGGAGAAGCCGAACAACGTGGGCAACTGACTGATCAACACGGTCAGCGCGATTCCGTTCATGTAGCCATAGCGAATCGGCTTGGAGAGCAGTTCGGTGATGAAACCGAGGCGCGCCAGACCGGCCATGATGCACACAATCCCCGAGATGACTGCCATCATACCGGCGAGCGCGATGGCGCGCAGAGGGTCACCCCCGGATAGCGGCGCAACAACGGCGAGGATCACAGCGGCCAGCGAGGAGTCCGGCCCCAGCACGAGGATGCGACTGGGACCGAATAGCGCGTATGCCAGCAGCGGCACGATGGTGGCGTAGAGCCCGTAGATACCCGGCACCCCCGATGCCACCGCGTATGCGATACCGACCGGCACCAGCAAGGTCGTCAGCACTAGGCCGGCCGCGATGTCATGACGCAGCCAGCCGGCCTCGTAGTTGCGCACGGTCTGGAGTCCCGGCAACCAGCGCAGCCAACCTGCCTGATCCCTCTGCGGTCGCATAATGCGACCCGGTTCAGGCAGGGGATTCAAAGTCAGCGAATCACTCATGCGCCTTCCCCCTTCAACCATTCCATTCCACTGCCCCTCATCGGAAATAGAACTGCAATACCAGCCCCCCCACGTTCGTCCCTTTCACCGACGACTTCGAATCCTCCTGCCGCAGATAGTAGCCTTCCACAACGAATTGTTTGGTGACCACCCATTCCGCGCCCGCACTGTACCTCTGACGGTTGAAGGCGTTGTAGCGCCAGTCGTAGAACGCCTCGAATTCTGCATACGGCGTCAGCGCCGTTCGCGTCAAATTGAACGTTCTTTCCACCCTCAACCTGTCGCGAAAGCGCGGCTGAAACTCGCCGTCTACAAAGCGGAGGTCTCCGCGGAACCTGTTCTCCACCAAAACCAGCTTCGGCAGAAAAAACCGCGGTGTCACCTCGATCAGAGCCGTGTGTTCCCTGAACGGATCCTTGCTCCCTGGAGGCGTCTTCCCAAAATAGTAACCAGCCCGGATCATCAACATCTTGTTCCGGGCTGTGTCCGGGTGCCGCTGCTCCCTGGATTTGAACAGCGGCCTGAAATAGAAGTCCATGTACGCGCCTAATTGGCCGTCCTCGTACCCTGTTTCGCTCGCCCAAGTTCCGGCCGCTTGCAGGTAGATCCTGCTGGTCTGGCCCGTCTTGATGTACACCTTTGCCTCGGGCCAGAACTCATCCAATAGGTCCCCGCCCTGCAGTGCCGCCGGCATCAGTAACGCCGTCGCCAATGGCAGCCAGATTCTCAACTACTCTCCCTTGCTCTATGCTGCCTAAGCGACGGCCAGCCGGCTTTAGGAATTTATTCACGGCCGATAGACTTCGGCCATCTGGAAGCTATCCAGCGACGGCGTTACGGGACCTTTAAGATGTTGGCAGGATCGTACTTGAAGACAGTCAATACTTCTCAGCGACGAACCGGCGTCCCTTCAATGAAGCCTCGTCATTGTAGGCACCTTTCATGGAGCGTTTCGGCATCTTCACTTTCTCCTTGGGAACCTTTTTGTAAGGGATCTGCTTCAAGAAGTGCGCGATGGTGTTGAGGCGTGCCCGCTTTTTGTTGTCGGATCGTACGATGTACCATGGAGCCACTTTGGTGTCAGTAGCCTTTAGCATCATGTCTCGCGCCCGGGAATAATCATACCAGCGGATACGCGAGGGAAAATCCATCGCGCTTAGTTTCCACTGGCGCAAGGGATCCTCAATGCGGGCCCGGAAGCGCCGTTCCTGTTCCTCATTGCTCACCTCCAGCCAGATCTTGACCAGCATGATTCCACCTTCAACGATGTAGCCCTCCAATATCGGGCACAGTTTGAGGAATTCGGCATGCTCCTCTTTTGTGGCAAAGCCCATGACGTGCTCGACCCCCAGGCGGTTATACCAACTGCGATCGAAGATGACGATTTCACCCGCGGCAGGAAAGTGTGCCAGGTAGCGTTGCATGTACATCTGACTCTTCTCACGGTCCGACGGGGCGGGAAGGGCCACGACACGAAAAACGCGCGTGCTAACGCGCTCCGTGATCGCTCTGATGGTGCCGCCCTTTCCCGCGGCATCACGGCCCTCGAACACCACAACGATGCGCTTACCCGTGACCCTTACCCAATCCTGGAGTCTGCAGAGCTCCACTTGAAGTTTCCGTAATTCCTTTACGTATTCCTTGTTACCCAACTTTGGCTTGGCGCCGTTGTTCGAACCTTTCTTCATGATCTGATCTCCAGACTTTGGTGCAACGTTACTTTAGTTACTGCTTCCGGTACCGCCAGGCGCTGATCGAGAACAGAACGACCGCAAATGCCGACAAAATGACAAGGCTGGGCCACAGTGCGCTCCACGGCGCGTCTTTCAATGTCACACTCCGCACGATGTTTACTAAGTAACGGAGTGGATCCAGATACGAGAGCTTCTGAAAGATCTCCGGCATATTCTCGATTGGCGAAGTTGCACCCGACAGTAGCGTGATCGGCGGATTAACGCAGAACGTCAGTAATTGGGCCTGTTGCTGGGATTTCGAAACCGTCGCCACCATCACGCCGATTCCAATTCCTGCGAGCGCGGCGCACCCGCCTGCGACTGCAAACATCCACAAGGCTCCCCTGAGCGGCAGATCGAACACCAGTACGCCAGTGCCGAGCGCCATGAACATAACCACCATCATCAGCACGAACACGGGTGTCGTCTTGGCAAGCAACATTTCGCCCGTCTGCGCCGGCGTCATCAGCAACTGTTCGATCGTGCCTGTTTCTTTCTCTTTTACGGCCAGGGCCGAGGCAACCAGGGACGCATTGATGAACATGATGATACTCATGACGCCTGTAACGTAGTGCCAGGAGGTTACCAGACCGGGGTTGTAAACATAAGCGGAGCGAATTTCGACGGCTCCCGGCGGCGGGGCAGGGTGTGTCGAACGGGTGATCGCTCGACGCTGGCGAAAATCTGCAACCGGAACGGCTCCGCCCGACGTGTTGTAGTCTTCCATAGCCCGCTGCAAGTAGCCTTGCGCGATCTGCGCGGTGTTCGCATCCACGGCGTCGATCACGACCTGTATGCTCGCCGTCTGACCGCGTTGCAGCATCCGGTCGAAATCGTGTGGGATCGCGAGGAACAGGTCCAGATCCAGGTTCTTTAGCGCCCTTTCCGCCTCTCCTGTGTTCGAATACACACGCGTTACATTGAAGTTAATGTTCTGCGTCAAAGCATCGATGAAATGCCGGCTCTCGACCGTGAGATTCTGATCGACTACACCCAGGCGCAGATCCCGAACTCGGGGATTCAAGGCAAACCCAAAGATGACCAACACGATTGTGGGGGGAATCATCAACTGAAAAATGAGGCCAGGATTGCGCCTCAGTTGCTGGACTTCCTTTATGGCCAGAGCCATGTAACGCCTCATAAATGCGCCCATATGAACCTCCCTATGCCTTGAACTGCATCTTGCGCATCTGAATTACATTCACGGCGAATAACACGAAAGCGAGGATAGTGAGAGCGACCAACGGCTGAAATGACGCGGTCCATCCGACATCGCGCAAAATCGAATTGCGAACGATTTGAATGTAATGAGTCGCGGGCAAGAAGCTAGAGAACCAGCGAAGCTGCACCGGTATGTTCGCTATTGCGAAAAGATAGCCGGAAAGCAGCAATGAAAGCAGAAACGAGCCCATTTGCACGCCTTGAATCGCCGCGCTCTGGCTACCGGTGGCGTTGCCCATCATCATCCCGAAAAATACACCTGCGCAGAGATAAAGGAACGTGGCCAATAAGAGTACGCTGGGATCGCTCGGAATGTGGTAGCCAAACGCAACCAAGCCCAGAATGAAGCAGATCACAAATTCCACGATTCCGATCAGGACATAGACCAGCGCTTTGCCTGCGATCCACTGGGCCGCCGTAAGATTGGAGGCGTACGCCTGGATAATCGTCCCCATTTCGTATTCCTTTGCGGTCGCCAGTGCTCCCAGCAATGCTGGGAAAATGATGAGCATCATTCCGAGCGCACCGGTTCCGAAATAGATAGGATTTGAAAGGCCGGGGTTGTACCAAAGTCGGTTGTCCAACTTTGCCAGTTGCCGTTGTGTAGCCCAGCCGATTCCACTATTCCGGCCGAAGCTTGCATTGATTGCTTGCGCCATGTTGCCGAGGGCGGTTGCGGCATTGGAGTCGGTCGCGTCAATCATCAGCTGCACGATCGGTTCGGCACCCCGGCGGGCGTCCCGCTCGAAGTTCTGCGGGATGATGAGCGCCGCGCGTCCCCGCCCGCTGGCGAGCGCGCGCTCTGGCGATTCGTCAGTCAGATGCGCCGTAATGATGAACGTGATCGCTGCCCCGTAAGTTTCCAGGTAGGTCCGGCTGAGTGCGGTGTTGTCGTAATCGTATACGAGAAGCTTCACGTTGCGCAGTCTCAAGGATGAAGTCAATCCCGCCAGGGACATAAAGATCAAAGGCATTAGGACCGCGAGTACAATCAGCAGCTTGTCGCGGCGGAACAGGCGCCACTCCTTCAGTGCCTGAGCTAGAATCTTCTTCATCATGCCGGTATCAAAGCCCTTCGCGATTCAATCAGCGAAATGAAAACGTCCTCCAGAGAAAACTGCGTCGGACTCCAGGAAAGCACCTTCACGCCTGCACTCTCTAATAGGGCGGCTGCTTCCTTTTTCTGCTCATCATTTTCCGCCACCAGGTGCAGTTTGTCGCCAAAAAGTGACACACGGGATGCCCCGAATTTCTGCTTCAGAGTGCGTAGCGAGAGATCCGGCTTGTCCGTCAGGATCTCAGACATTGTCCCCTTCATCCCGGCTTTCACCTCGCTCGGAGATCCGTACGCGATGATCTCACCAGCCACCATAAAGCCAATGTTGTTGCACTGTTCGGCTTCCTCCAGGTAATGAGTCACCACCAGGATCCCCGCCCCTCGATCCGCAAATTCGTTAATCATCCTCCACATGGCGCGCCGCGCGAGCGGGTCCACACCGGACGTGGGTTCATCGAGAAAAATTGCGTCAGGCTCGTGCATGGTCGCCGCGCCGAAGGCCACACGCTGCTTCCATCCACCGGGGAGCGACTTCGTCAGCATTCCCGCCTCGCCGCTCAGCTCCGAGAGGTCGAGGACCCACTTCTTGCGCTCCTTGCGAACGCTTTCATCCACGCCGTAAAGGCGCGCGTAAAAGTCGAGGTTCTCGCCAATAGTCAAATCGTCGTAGAGCGCGAACTTTTGCGACATGTAACCGATTCTGGAGCGCACCGCAGCCGCGCGCAGCCCCTTAGACTTCCCCAGGAGACTGACGCTTCCGGACGTGGGGTCAGTCAAACCGCATATAATCTTGATCGCCGTTGTCTTTCCAGCCCCATTGGCTCCAAGCAGTCCATAGATATCGCTATTGCGAATTTCCAGTTGGAAATTCTTCACGGCTTGAAACGATCCGAAGATTTTGTTCAGGTCTTTGGCACCGATCACAATTCCCTTTTCTTTCCGTGGAGGGGAGGGGTTAGGAAAGTGAGGAATCACAGCAGCGCCGCGCATTTTCCGCAACTGGCCCACCACGGCGTTCTCCAGCGTTGGCTGGGAGCGGCGGATTTCGGTTACTCGCAATCCATTCGCTTCCGCCCGCTGGCGCAATTCGGCCTCGGCGGCATCCGGGCGGGCCGCCAACACGTCCAGCCTGTCGCCAAAACGCTGCACATCCCCTGCTTCGGGAGACTTAGCCAAAATATCTTCTGCCGGCGCCAGCGGATCCACTTTCACTTCCAGCCGTGTCAGTCCCATCTTGGAGCGAAATCGTGCCGGAGTATCGATATCGATGATCTTGCCTCGCTCCATGAGCGCGACACGGTGGCAGCGTTCTGCTTCATCCAGGTAGGGCGTAGCGACAACGATTGACATTCCCTCCGTGGCCAAGGATGTCAGAGCATCCCAAAAATCGCGGCGGGTTACGGGATCTACTCCCGTGGTGGGTTCGTCGAGCAGTAGCAGCTTTGGGCCGGCAATCAGCGCGGCAGAGAGGGCCAGCTTTTGCTTCATGCCGCCACTTAAGCGTCCAGCCAGGCGGTCAGCGAAACGCAAAATATCAAACAGCTTGAAATACCGCTCTCTGCGTTCGGCGTATTCCTTCGGCGGGACAAGACGCAGCCCCCCCGCATAACTGAGATTTTCGTCGATGCTGAGATCCATATACAGGCTGAACGGCTGCGTGAGGTATCCCACCTGTTTTCCTGCCTGGCGGGGCGTTGTTCCAAGAACACGAATGTCTCCACTGCCGTGCGCTAGTACTCCGGCGATGATCTTGAATGTCGTTGTCTTGCCCGCCCCGTCGGCGCCGATGAAGCCAAAGATCTCTCCCGGGCGAACCTGGAAGTCGACTTCGTCCAGAGCCTTGAGGGATCCGTAGCTCTTAGCGAGCCCGCGGGCTTCGACAACCAAATCCTCGGCCATCATTTACTCCCGGCCTTCTCTTGTCCACCCTGGTCTTGAACTTGAATTCTGCCGTCTGCCGGCATTCCCGGCTTGGCAAAGCCGTAGCCGCCGCGCAGTCCCAATTTCAGCCCCAGGACCTGTTTCACGCGATCGTCCTTGAAGTACGTATTCTCTGGGGTGAACATGGCTTGCGGATCGATGCGGATCACTTCCGCTGGAATGGCTTCCTTGGGATTCGAATCCAGGAACACCTGCGCCTGCTGGCCCACCTTCACCCGTCCGACGTCTCCTTCGGGCACGAAACCACGCAGATACAACTTGGTTAAATCCACCAACGTGAAGATTGTCTGGCCTGGCTGTATCACACGGCCCGGCTCTGCGGAGCGCGTCAGAATGGTGCCATCGATGGGCGCACGGATCGTCAGATCGCCTAAGTCCGCTTCAATTTTTCGGAGCGCTGCGACGTCCGCCTCCACATCGGCCTGCGCGGAGGCGACCTGCGCATTGACTTCCTCCATTTGGCGCATCAGAGTCAAACGATCCGCCGCTTTGATGCGCGGGTTTTCAAGTTGCGCCCGCGCCTGCCGCACGGCTGCCTCAGCAGCCGCTACTTGCTTACGGCTCGCTTCAGTAGAGGCCTGGGCAATATTTTCTCGAGTCTGGTATTGTTCGACTACCTGAGCCGAAACCGCGCCGGTCTTTGCCAAGGGAGCATATCGTCGCGCATCGGCCTGGGTCTGCCGCGTTTCCTCTTCCCAGCGCACCAATTCCGACCGGCTCGCCGCGAGAGTGGCCTCCGCGTGCGCGACTTGAGCCGGCGCGTCTGCCTCGGCCTGGCTTTCGTAAATCTGGGATTGCTTGATTCGCTCTTCGTAAGTGGGCAATTGCCTCTGCAGCTGTTCCAACCTGCGCCGGTCGCTCACGATCCGTGCCTTTTGTGTGTCGCGAATGGCTTCCTGCTGCGGACTGTCGAGCTTAGCCAAGATCTGGTCCGCTTTCACGGAATCGCCTTCGCGCACTGTAAGTTCGTGAATACGGCCCGCCATTTTTGAGGAAACATCCACTGAATCCCCATCAATGCGTCCGCTCACGAAAAGTGTGCCCTCCGGTTCGGCGGCTTGTTTGCAGCCGCTCAGAACCAATGCGATCATCGCAGCGAGTATCCAAGCCTGTTTCATACAATTCCTCTCTTTACTTGTGATAAGTCGTCTCGGCTACACCGACTGCCCGTGCAAAGTTCGCCCGTGCCAGCCCGAGCGTGTAATTGGCTCGGATCGTCGCGTCATCGGCCCGCGACAGGCGGTCTTGCGCATTCACGACTTCGGTGTTATCCGTGATCCCTTGAGAAAAACGTGCGCGCGACAGTTCGAGTTCCTGCCTGGACAGATTCACGTTCCCAGCGCTGGTCGCCACTTGTTTTAGAGCCCACTCCACGCCGGATATTGCTACCAACACTTCCGTCTCGATCTGAGAGCGGCTCTGATCCAGGGTTATTTGCGCCTCGCGCAGCGCGCCCTGTGCTTCATCAATCTCGCCCCGCGTGCGTCCGCCGGTAAACACTGGAATATCAATCGCGCCCTGCAGTTTGTAAGTGTTCAAGTTGTGCACCGGCGAGTTTCCCATTTGTCCGTCGTCGAACATTGCTTTGATCGTCGGCAGCCGAGTCGATTTGATAGACCGCACCTTCAACTCAGCCGCCTTCACGTTTGCTTCGGCCGCACGGTAGTCCGATCGGGAAGCAATGGCGGCCTGCACGGCAGCATCACGGTCGGGAATAGTTCCCTCCCCGTAGGCCGCGCTATCGGTAACATCAAAGTCCGAACTCACCCGCGCCTGAAGGATATTCGCGAGGTTCAATTTCGCGGCAATGTAGTTTTGTTCCGCTTCCTGCCGTTGCTGTTCAAGCGAATTGACTGGCTGCATCGCCCGAACGGCATCCAGTTCGGCGGCTACGCCTTGGTCCGTACGCTCGCGTGTGAGCTTGTATAGCTCGGTTGCCAGCCGGATCTGTTCCACAAGAGTATCTCGGGTCGCCTTTGCCCTCAGCGCTTCCAGGTAACTCACGACGACGTTGAGCGACACCAACTCCCGGGCATTGTTCACGAGGAACCGCGAGGAATCTTCCTGCGCCCGGACACTTTCCCAAGACCGCCGGTGTTCAAAGTTCAACAACTCTTGACTGAAAAAGATGCGGGCGTCCATCGAGCCGAACGGCCCTAATTTCCCCGTTGCCGAAGGGATTGGAATTCCTACGCCAATCAGGTTGACCGTTTGCAGATTCTGGCGCAAACCGATGTCCACCTGGGGCAGTCTGGTAGCCCGGGACTGGGCGTATCGCCCGGTGGCTTGGTCCAACCCCGCCTGTGCGCTGCGGATTACTGTGCTATTGGCTAGCGCTATTGCCAGCGCCTGATTAAGCGTAAGGTTCGCCGGCAGAGTCGGCCGGTCGGCCGCCCTTGCAAACGCCGCTATGAGCACGAGCAATATGAAGTTAGGTGTCATCGCCGTTCCTGACTCCCGCTTTGTTTGATTGATTCTTGTTTTTGGGATTCGCATAGTGATACGCCATTTGAGAATGCCAGAGCAAATTAATAAGCTTTTAGTCCTACCGCTCGAAACTGTTCGCGGGCGCGTTCCACGGCTTCCAGCGACGGTGGTTGCACGTCCGCGAGCTTGTAGTCGATGCGGAGTTTCTGCCACTTGAATTTGCCCAATTGGTGAAATGGAAGTACATCCACTCGTTCGACGTTCCCTAGACCCGCGGCAAAATCGGCAATCTTTGCGATGTCCTCATAGTCGTCAGTCAGTCCAGGTACCAGAACGAAGCGCATCCACACCGGCCGCTTATGATCAGCGAGCCTCTGGGCCAGTTTTCGAGTACGATCGGGATCCATTCCGGTGAGCCGCCGGTGCCTTTCGGGGTCCCAGGTCTTCATGCCCAGGAGCACCAGATCGATCTTTTCCAGATCCTCATCCGTCAAGAGATGGCCGAAGTTCCCGTTTGTCTCCATGGCGGTGTGGATCCCCATCTTCTTTGCCGCGGTCAGAAATTTGACGACAAAGCGGTGCTGCATCAAGGGCTCTCCCCCGCTTACCGTGACGCCTCCGGACATGATCTTCAGCCCATGGCGATATTTGCTTAGTTCTTCCGTGGCCTTCGCAATCGTCACAGGAATTCCATTGCTCATGGTCCAGGTGTCCGGATTGTGGCAGTAGCTGCAGCGCCATTGGCAACCGGCAGTCCACGCGACAACACGAACCCCCGGTCCGTCCACCGTGGAACCGGTTGTGAATGAATGGAGGAATCCCATATCTCCGTTAGCGAGCGCCGCGCGGACATCGGTTTCGGGAACATCCCGGCCGAGGTTCACGCGTAGTTCAAATGGGCTTTTGGCTGCTAACGACTCCTGCTGCAGCGTTTGATTCTCAGGCATAACTGCTACTCCCATGGAACGTTCGATTGATCACGTCCATTTGCTGTTCGCGCGTCAGTCGCACGAAGTTAACTGCGTAACCGGACACGCGGATGGTAAGACTTGGGTATTTCTCCGGGTGGTCCATCGCATCTATAAGCATTTCGCGATTCAGGACGTTTATGTTCATGTGGTAACCCGTAGCGCCGAAAAACGCGTCCAGAATACTTGTCAGATTCGTGATGCGTTCTTCACTCGTGTGGCCGAGGCCTTCCGGCACCAGGGTCGAGGTGAGTGAAATGCCGTCCTGCGCATCGCGGTACGGGATCTTCGCCACGGATGCCGCCGAAGCATGGATGCCGTGACTATCTCTTCCATGCATCGGATTCGCGCCCGGGGCGAACGGCTCCCCGTGACGGCGGCCGTCCGGAGTATTACCGGTGCTCTTCCCATAAACGACGTTCGAAGTGATTGTCAGGATGGACTGGCTGTGATGGGCATTTCGATAAGTCGGGTATTTCCTTAACTTGTTCATGAACCGGCTTACCAGCCCCGCGGCAATCTGATCCACGCGGTTGTCGTTATTACCGAACTTCGGAAACTCGCCGTCGACCTGATAATCCGTCACCAGCCCGGTTTTATCCCTGACCACGCTGACCTTTGCATAACGTATGGCCGACAGGCTGTCGGCGACTACGGACATCCCTGCCATTCCAAAGGCCATCGTCCGAAACGGGTTGTGGTCATGCAGCGCCATTTCGATCCGCTCGTAAGCGTATTTGTCGTGCATGTAGTGGATGACGTTCATCGCGTTCACATAAACACGGGCGAGCCAGTCCATCATGGCGTCGAACTTGTCGAGTACATCGTCAAAGTCCAGGTAGTCACCTTGGACCGCACCGAACGACGGGCCCACCTGCTTTCCCGTGAGTTCGTCTCTGCCGCCGTTGATTGCGTACAACAGACACTTAGCGAGGTTTGCCCGGGCTCCGAAAAACTGCATCTGCTTGCCCATCAGCATGGGCGAAACGCAACACGCAACGCCGCCATCATCTCCCCAGGCGCGGCGCATCATGTCATCACTTTCGAACTGCAGAGAACTGGTGTCGATCGCGACTTTTGCGGCGAAACGCCGGAATCCGTCGGGCAGGCGTGGCGAATACCAGATGGTAAGGTTCGGTTCCGGAGCGGGGCCCAAATTGTAAAGCGTCTGCAGAAATCGGAAACTTGCCTTCGTAACAAGGGAACGGCCATCGTCGCCACAGCCGCCGATGGACTCGGTCACCCAGGTAGGATCGCCCGCGAATAATTCGTCATATTCCGGTGTGCGCAGAAAACGCACGATCCGGAGCTTAATAACGAAGTCGTCGATGATTTCCTGCGCCTGCACCTCGGTGAGCGCGCCCGCCCTCAGATCGCGTTCAATGTAAACATCTAGGAATGTCGACACCCGACCGAGTGACATGGCCGCTCCGTTTTGTTCCTTCACGGCCGCCAAGTACGCGAAGTAAAGCCACTGCACTGCCTCCTTCGCAGTCCCGGCGGAGCGTGAGATGTCGAATCCGTAGGCCTCGGCCATTTGTTGCAGTTCTTTCAGAGCGCGGATCTGTTCGCTGAGTTCCTCACGATCGCGGATGACTTCCTCCGTCGACATCAATGCATCTAGAGCCTGGTGTTCCTGTTTTTTCCGTTCTATCAGCCGGCTCACGCCATAGAGGGCTACCCGGCGGTAATCGCCGATGATGCGACCGCGTCCGTAGGCGTCAGGTAGCCCGGTCAGAACGTGTGAACTCCGGCACCGCCGGATATCGTCGGTATAGGCGTCAAACACCCCTTCGTTATGCGTCTTCCGGTACTTGGAGAACGTCTCGACCATATGCGGATCTGGTTCATAGCCGTAGGCTTTGAGGGAATTGAGCACCATCCGCAGCCCGCCCGTGGGCATAATGGCGCGCCTCAGCGGCGCTTCGGTCTGAAGGCCGACGATGATTTCTTTGTCCCTGTCGATATAGCCGGGCGCGTGTGAGGTGATCGAACTGGGAACTTGCGAGATCTCAAGAACCCCCTTCTTCCGCTCCTCTTTAAACAATTCCTTGAGCCGGTTCCAAATGCTCTCCGTACGTTCGGTTGCCGGCGCAAGAAAAGACTCGTCGCCGTCATAAGGCGAATAGTTCTGCTGAATGAAATCGCGGACGTTGATCTCTCTCTGCCAAACACCAAATTGAAATCCGCGCCACGGATCGCTCGAGATAGCCCGCCGTGCATCGGATGTTGTTGGCGCGCTCATAATTTGCCTCCGCGCGCCGCTACGTGCGCGCCTCGATTTAATCCAAGTAACAACGCGGTGTGCCGCGCAATCATTAACTCCTCATTGGTCGGAATCACCCATACGCTGACCTGGCTCGATGCCGTGGATATTCGGGTCCGCTTATTGGTGTTGGCCTCCTCCTCGAGTTCAATGCCCAGCCAAGCCGATGCCTCGCAGATCCGCCGGCGAATCTCAACCTCGTTCTCTCCGATGCCGGCGGTGAAGACCAACCCGTCGATCCCGCCCAAGACCGCAGCCAGCGCGCCGATTTCCTTCACGGCGCGGTATATAAAATAGTCCACTGCCAGGCGCGCCTGCGGTTCGTCACTCGCGAGTAGATCACGCATGTCTTGACTGATACCCGAGATGCCGAGCAAGCCGGACTTCTTGTAGAGAATCGTCTCCACTTCCTTCGCGCTCAGGCCCAGAGTCTGAAAGAGGTACAAAACGACGCCGGGATCCAGCGAACCCGGCCTGGTTCCCATGCAAAGCCCGTCCAGCGCCGTAAAGCCCAAACTGTGATCGACGCCTCTTCCGCCCTTCATGGCGCAGAGGCTAGCCCCGCTTCCAAGGTGCGCAACGATGACCCGGCCCCCGGCGATTTCTGGCGCGAGCTCCGGCAGCACGGAGGCAATGTATTCGTAAGACAAGCCGTGAAAGCCGTAACGCTGCACGCCCGCACGGCAGATTTCACGTGGCAGCGGCACCAACTCTGCCACCGACGATTGGCCCCGGTGAAAACTTGTGTCGAAGCAGGCAACCTGCGGCACGTCGGGCAGCCGCTCCGCCACGGCTTCAATCGCCGCCAGATTGTGCGGCTGATGCAACGGAGCCAGAGGCACTAAACGATGAAGTTCAGCCAGAACTTGCGTGGTAACGATGATTGGGGAAGCGTAACGCGCACCGCCATGCACCACACGATGTCCAACTCCCATCAGGTGCGCGCCGGGATACCTGAATCTCAGCCATGTAACGACGGCCTGCAGCGCGTCGTGGCCATCCCGCACTGTCTCGTCCGGCTTCTGGTCGACGAGAACCTGGCCGCCGGCATCCTTTGCCGTTAGTCGCGGCGCTGCGCCGATTCCCTCAACTTGGCCCCTGGTTTCCAAACCCCAGGAACCGCCTTTCGGCCGCTGGTAGACACAAAACTTCAGGCTGGAAGAACCGGCATTAAGTACGAGTTCGTATTCATTTTTCATGCCGTTACGTGGTTTCCCTTCAACTTCTCCCGTCGTGCGTAAGCGACAAGTTTCGCCATCGCGCAACTGGCAATCCTTGACCGGACACTGTCGGACCGGCTGGTCAGAATGATTGGAACCCGAGCTCCCAGCACTAGGCCCGCGCTGTCTGCATTCGCAAGGAAACTCAGTTGCTTGGCCAGCATGTTGCCGGCTTCGAGGTCGGGAACCAGCAAAATGTCTGGATCCCCGGCAACGGCCGATTGAATTCCCTTGATCTCCGCGGCCTCTTTGCTGATGGCATTATCGAAGGCCAGGGGCCCATCGAGAATACCGCCGGTGATCTGACGCCGATCCGCCATCTTGCAAAGAGCCGCCGCGTCGATCGTCGCCGGCATCTTCGATGTAACCGTTTCGACGGCCGCAAGAATGGCCACTTTGGGCTTCTTAACGCCCAGATCGACAGCTAGATTGATGGCGTTTTGGCAGATGTCCACCTTGTCTTCAAGGGTTGGAGCGATGTTGATCGCCGCATCCGTCACGACAAGCACCTTGTGGTAGGTGGGAACATCCATAACGAACACGTGGCTGATGCGGCGCCCGGTCCGTAAACCGGTGTCCCGCGCGACGACCGCGCCAAGCAGTTCATCCGTGTGCAGACTACCTTTCATCAGAAGTTCCGCACGGCCCGCACGAACCAGTTCCGCGGCCTTCGCTGCGGATGCCTGACTGTGCGGCGTATCTACGATTTCCGTCGCGCCAAGGTCAAGCCCCGACGCCGCTGCGATTGTTCGGATCTTGGCTTCGGGACCTACCAGGATCGGAGTGATCAGGCCCTTCTCCCCGGCTTCCAGTGCTCCGGCCAGAGCCGTCTTCTCGCAAGGATGGGCGACTGCCGTAGGAACGGGAGGCAGGTTTGCGCATTTTTCCAAAATGCGTTCGTATTTGCCAGTACCGCTACTCATGCATTCCCTCCGCCCTTCGCCGTATTCAATCGGGCGCTTGCTGGCCCCGTTTCCTTTAACAGGAGAGTTAATACAATAGCCAACCCGACGCCGTATAAAAGAGGTTGGAACGTCGTTTGGTAATGCTCCAGTCCCATCTGGCCGCCGCCGGAAACCAGCTGCATGCCCCAGGCGAAGGCGGGCCCCAGCAGAGCGCTCAAGGTGAAGATCACAAAGTTGATAACGCCCGTAGCCGTGCCGCCCATCTCGCGGGGGTATGACTCCTTGACAACCGTGTAGGGGAGCATCGCAGCTCCTGACGCCAAACCCATCACGATGCCTATGACGTAGGGTGGGACGGAGCCCGGGCGACCGTACAGAGCCCAGGCGACACACAGGAACAGCACGGCTGCGCCACCGATGATTACCGGCTTACGGCGGCCTAGCCGATCTGATAGCGCCCCCATCAGAGGACACCCGATGATCCAACCCAGCGGGACGGTCGCCGATCGAATCACCGCTTCCCCATAGACGAATCCGTGCCCTTCCTGGAGAAACTGCACGCCCCAGGTCATGTCCAGAATAGTGGTCGGAATGAAGAGGAGACCGGCGATCACACCGCACAGCATTGACTGTGGATTTCTGAATACGACGCCTAAGGATTTGGCTGTGCCTTTGATCCAGTCATCGTGCCGCTCCGCGGGCGCATCGGGCGGAAGCATGAAATAGAGAATCACGGCCAGGGCGACTCCGATCAAACCCATGCCGATCCAGAAACCGTGCCACGGAATTCCCGCGGCAATGATTGGCCCAACCAGGAACTGCCCCGCCGATCCGCCGGCCATGCCAAACATTTGTGTAGCTCCGATCAATGTTGCTGCGCGGTTTGCGGGAAAGTTGTTGCTGGCGATGTAGACGGCCCCCACGAGCGCGAATACCCCTCCAGCACCTTGCAGGAACCGGCCCAGGTTCGCGGATCCGACGCTGCCCGTACCGAATAATAGAGCGCCAAGGGCTGCAAGAAGGGCACCCGCGGGGAGCACGGCTTTGGCGCCCATCCGGTCCAGGGCCGAGCCGGCAACCAAGCTGAACGGCGAATATCCGTAGTAGAAAACGCCGACTAACGATGCGACACCCAAGGCGCTTAGCGCGAAGCCCTCCGATAATTGCGGCATCATCACAGAGGGAGCGCTCCGGAGAACGTACTGATAGAAGTAATACACTGCCGCAAGCAGCCAGGCCATTCCTGCCCCGCTTCGGCGCTGTTTCATCTGACTTGAAAACTCCCTTGCAGAGATGGTCTTCACGGCATCCTCTGTTGAACAATGATGCTAATGATGCTCACGTTCTCTTTGAGATCTTTTTTTTTGGGGATATGCCCTTCCCTGTTGCCAACATGCAGGAGCCACCGAGGAATGAGGATTTAGATCTGTCCTGCAGCCATTGGCGTCACTGCAGAGGCGGCCAGGAAAAGTCGACGCTCGCCCGGGAGGAGAGTATGAGTTCCCATGGCAAAGGACACCGGCCATGACGGTTAAGGCGAATCATAGGACCAGCTCTGAGACAGGTGCGGAAAGTGCTGAAGAGGCTGTTCCGCTACAGTGGAAGTCTGTTCGCTGCGCGGCGCTGGTGAAGCCGCTCGCCATCAGGTGAATCTTTTCATGGATCAACGTCGGCGAATTCGTCATGCTGCCCTGCGATCCAGAGCATTTTACGGCTCGTCAATCGTTACTTTCCACGTCTTATCGGGATTATAAACTTCCATCTGTTTCAAAGCTTTCAGGGTTTCGGACCCCAAATCCTTCTCATAGACAGTCCCTTCGTGGCTAACGATGAATGTTTTTATCCCTGTAACGCGATATTGCGCCGGAGCGGCCGCGAGCGCGAATCCGCCGATCATCGCTCCATTCACCACGAAATTCATCTGCCCCATTACAGCGGCGGGGCCCTGGCCCTTCAATACCTTGAAATAGTAACCGTGATAAGGCTGCAGATTTGCGTCGTACCCTTGCGCCAGTGCCCTGGCAATAGCCTCGCCGACCGGACCACCCCAGCTTCCATCCGGGTTCTGCCAGGCCAGTCCGTCATGTTTTCCAGGCGTGCTTATGATCCGCTGAGCATACTCATTCAAATCTGAGGCGTCGTGTTTCTCGAGTGCGTATTCATACTGGGCCTCCACGAAACCACGGCAGATTCGAATGGCGTCAAGTTCGTTTTCACCAATACGGCGCAGCAATATCCGCTGGCGCCCCGAATTCGTGTCGTAAGACCACTTTCCGTTTTGCTTGACCAGAGGAATCGGTAGCGGCCATCCGGAGTTTCCAACCACCAGCTCCGCACGATTCGGATTCTTCGGATCCAAGTTAAGCTGCTGCTTCTCGCGAGCGAGTCGGGCGAAATCCGTAGCCCGCGTCTTGTCGACGACCGGATCGTCAGAGACTACCAAATCCGTGTTAGCTGGGCCGAGGATCCGCAGCAAAGACGGTACATCAAAACTTTCGGCGGCCTTGACGAGCGCTTCGGCAGCGACCTGCGGACTGCTAAACGTGTCCTGCGCGGCTTGCGCGGGTTGCGCGGCCTGCGCCGCGGCGTGAGAAGCCATCAAGGTCGCGATTACGACCGATGCGATCATCGGCTTGGTGAGTTTCACGGTTGTTCCCCCCCAATCTCGATTTTTCAGCCATGCTCAGCGGCGTCTTCCCCCGCCGCGGGCACCGCCACCTCCACCTCGGGAGCCTCCAAAGCTGGAGGAGCCTCGCGAACCACCGGCCCGCGCCCCTCCCCCTGCGCTGGATCCGCCGAACGCTCCTCCGGACCTGGAGCTCGATCCAGCGGTCTGCCGATTTCCGATGCGATCGCCGCCCCCTGTTCGGCTGGACAAGCCGCTTGAGCCGCCACCGCCAACTCCTCGTGAATTGCCGCCGAATCCCTGCCCGCCTCTCTGGCTGAAATTCTGGCTCGCTCTGGCTTGACGATTTCCGAGATCGCCTCGTGTCATACCACCGAACCTGTCGGCCGTAGCTCGATCTCCATAAGGCGTTCCGCCGCGGTGCTGCGGGTTGTGCTGCCACTGCGATGGCCTGTTGCCCCCGACTCCACCGGGACCTCCAACTCCGCCAACACCTCCAACTCCGCCAACACCTCCAACTCCACCAACACCACCAACTCCACCAACTCCACC
>Ga0068871_100001016_pt1 | contig 18778 bp, 14 predicted proteins | sample KBSMisM72_FD_72750 | JGI IMG/M metagenome (GOLD analysis project Ga0068871, IMG submission 72750) | Miscanthus rhizosphere microbial communities from Kellogg Biological Station, Michigan, USA - KBS Miscanthus M7-2 | ecosystem: Host-associated > Plants > Roots > Rhizosphere > Soil ...
AGGGTTACCGTAGGTCCTGATCATCCCGACAGTCGCCAGGCTCAACAACTGGCACGCTCCACAACCTAGCCCCACCTTCCCAACTCTACCTGTCGTCTTTTCCTTCTCTTTTTCGATATCCCAAGTAGAGACCAATAGTCCATGGCGCTCGGAAACCCACCGGGTACCAACGCCGGGAATGAGTCCCCGGAACTCAACCTTTAGGAGGATCTATGAAAAGCTTTATTGTCCGCATTTTTGCTCCGATGTTGTTCGTGGTCATGGGAATGGCGATGGCGGCGCCAGCGCAAACAATCTCCACCATCAAAGTCTCGATTCCTTTTGAATTTAGCTTTGGCGACAAGACCTTCCCTGCCGGCAACTACGCCTTGGTGCAACCATCGGAACATTTCCTGGTTTTGCGCGGTTCCGAAGGAAATAGTCTCGCAGAAGTCCCCACCCAGTTCGTCGAGTCTTTCCGGCCCGCGGATGGAACGAAACTCAAGTTCTATCCCTCGAACGGCAAGTACACGCTGGCTGAGGTTTGGCTTAGGGAAAGCTATTCCGGGTTAGAGCTCTACAAAGCCAAAGAACAGAATTTCGAGAAAGGCCATTCGGTCCAGGTTAGCTTGATCCACGAGTAGCACGAGAAACGAACCGTGAATACCTCGACAAACCGATGAACCATGACTGGATATTCAAATGGAACAACTACAAACCATCGTGGAAGCGCTTCTTAACCTCTGCCCAGTGAAGCGGAACGGCATGAGGTGCACTCTGCCGTTGGATCACGCACCGGCTACACCTCACCAATTCACCGGGACGCGCTTCCACCCATTCCCTGCCGCCCCGACGCCGTTAAGATATATCCATGAAGTTCCACACGGAATATCTGACCTTTCACACCAGGAAGCATCGCGAGTACATTCACCTAACCCCGCAGGTTGACACCATCCTGAAGAAGAGTGGGATCAAAGAAGGTATGGTGCTGGTTTCGGCAATGCATATCACCGCCGGTGTCTACGTGAACGACAATGAATCAGGATTGATCGAGGATATCGATCAATGGCTGGAGGAACTGGCACCCTTCCGCAAAGACTACAAACATCACGATACCGGGGAGGACAATGGGGACTCCCACCTGAAATCGCTCATCATTCACCATGAAGTAATTGTTCCCGTCACCGCCGGGCGACTTGACCTGGGGCCATGGCAACGAATTTTCTACGCAGAGTTCGACGGTCAGCGGGATAAGCGGCTCATCGTCAAGGTGATGGGGGAGTAGCCTTCAGAAGAGAAGCACCCCGGTGGCCGCGATCACCAGTCCGATGCCTCCGGTCACGATGCCGAGGAGCCAAAACGTCCGGCGACCTGAGAGCAGCGTTATGGAAGTAATGACCAAAGCAATTTCCAGAAATACCTCTCCCAAATCGAAGCGGTTGGCACGCCTGCGTTCGTGTTCGACTTCCTCTTCCAGCCTCCGGGCTTCGGCGTCGAGTTCTTTCTGTTCGTCGCGGTAGCGCTCGGCTTCCGCAGCGTATTTTTCGCGAAGCCTGTCCGCGTGCGCTGCCTCCTTGGAGTTCATCAGAGAAATCATGTCGGCGAACTGCTCGTCGCTGTGGCGTCGGATATTTTTGGCCTGGAAGTAAGCCCATTGATCGCTGACCTTATTCTGCAGAACGACCTCTTCGGTGTGAGCGCGGTGTCCGAGCAATGACACCGTTGCGACCAGGACTGCCAGGATCGCCATGGTCAGAGACACCGGCGCAAGATCGGGATTGTGACGTGCGTTCTCGGCGTGTTCCTGCAATTCTTGAAGTTCGTCTGTCATTGGTCTCCTTTAGGTGGGCGACCAGATATTTTACCCATAGTTCATGGCATGTTCGTCTGCCGGACTTAGGGGTTGGAAGCTTATTAAACACACCAATACCCATGACTGAAGATCGGCAGCTATGACATTCCATCGGCAGGTGGCGATTCCCATTTTGGAGGCTTAGCCGGAAAACTTTGATTAGACAAATCTTACTACCCGGCCTGAGGTCCGAAGTTTCGGTCACGAGGATGCAATAGGTTCTGCACCTACGCCGCTTTCTCAAAAGAGCGGCTGCTCTCGCTGGAGCCAGCGGATGCTTCACAAGTGTGTCAACTCGTCGTGTTCGAATCTGTTTCGTCGTTTGCAGTGGGGGAAGCCCTTCCCGATTGGAACTCACTATGTGCCAATTCCGCACGGCTCAAGTCCATCGCGACGCAACCCACCGCGGCGCTGCAGCGGGACAAGCCAGTTGTTGCACAGAGCTGTGACCTCGCAGATGTTGAGCTCCCGGGCGTCACTTGGGCGGTATGACGCCACTACTAGTGTGTCAGGCCTGACACATCGTGGTCGGAGTGGCACGAATTAGCCCCTAAGAACCTCAATAAATCTTCTCTTTTCATCAACCTACGTCTGGGGAGCAACATGCTTCCTATCTGGAGTGCCTGCGGCCAAGCAAAAGCGGCGGCAGGCTACCGGAGGATGTATGCAACTCATCATGACGACTCTATCCGTGATCGCTGGAATGGTGTTTTCTCTGGGAATCTCCCTGTTGGTTGAAGAATTGATCTTCGGCAAGGTATTCCCACTTCTCTTCGCCCCCGCGATGGCGGTTCGGATTAGATCCGAACGCCAATAAGACCGACGAACAAGAATCAGGGGGACTCTATGTTGTTCGGTGAATATTTTTGTCTGGTGGGTGGAGGGATGATGATCGGGATCGCCGCATCGATTTTGGCTTTCGAATCGTGGCGCGCCCGATCGCAAGCGCCCAGATGGCCCACCGCCTTGGCGCTGACAATGCTGGCGTGGGGTCCAATTCTATTAGGTGCTGGAATTTTGGTGGTCGCGGACGCGCAGTTGCACTAACGGGCCGCGTGTAGTCGGCACTATCGGGAACGGTAACGGGGATGACGAGGACCAAACTGAGGCGTGGCCGCAGCGCAGTTTATAATTCGCGCATCCTGTCCTTTCATTTTGCAGCCCGGGTTTTGCTGGGAGTTCTGGTGATGTGCCACGGAATCCCCGCAAACAGCGAAGACTTAGCTCCCCTTGAAGACAAATTCGCGGAAAAGATCATTTCTGTCACCGGACCGGGGCTGCTGTCCCTTGAGGTGGCGAACCATTCTTCCCTGAATCAAGCGGAAGTGGAAGCCGTGCAGCGAGGGTTGATAACGAGCCTGGCAAGCTTTGGTGGACGAGTCGTCAACGGCGATCAGGCAGCTGCTGCGGTTCGAATCTCTCTGTCGGAAGATTTGAAAAATTACGTCTGGATCGCGGAGATCAAACAGGGAGCCGGTGAACCTTCGGTTGCCATGATTTCGATGCCGCGATTGAAGCTGAATATTTCTCCGCTGGAAGGGGGATCGCTGGTCATCCGCAAAACGCTGGTGTGGTCTTCACAAGACCAGATTCTTGATGTGGCCGAGATCGCCGGCAATCCTGCCCGTGCAGTGGTTTTGTATCCCGAGCAGATCACCATCTATCAGTCACAGGGGGGTAAATGGCAAGCTGAACAGTCCGTTCCAGTGGCCCATTCTCAGCCATGGCCAAGGGACATGCGAGGAAGGCTCGCGCCGCGCAAAGATCGCCTCTTCGATGCCTACCTGCCGGGCGCTTTCTGTCAGAGTACAAGCGGCCTGCCATTTGGAGTAACTTGCCGGCAGAGCGACGATCCGTGGCCGCTGGCAGGCGAGCAATTTCCCCTGAGCGGATTCTTCACTCCGGCCAAGAATTATTTCACCGGAGCGCTTTCGCCGGGAATTGGAGGGCAGCGTTCCTTGCCGGCGTTCTATTCGGCGGCGGTCGTTCCTCGCACTCCGGCTCCTCTTTGGTTGTTCGCAGCGGTGGATGGCAACCTGCACTTGCTGGATGGCACAAAAGACCAATCCGCAATTTTGAGATGGGGCAGCGACATAGCCAGTATTCACAGCGGTTGCGGATCAGGTTGGCAGGTGCTGGCAAGTTCGCCAAATGGTGCGGACGATGCAGTGCGGGCATTTGAAATCCGTGATCGCGAAGCAGTGCCGGCAACGCAACCTCTCGCACTGGGTGGCAGTGTCAGTGCATTGTGGACGGCATTCGACGGCACCAGCGCCATTGCCGTTTTACACAGCCGGGAGATGGGGACCTATGAGGCTTATCGCCTTACGATTACTTGTGGCCAGTAGCCTGTTACTGGGGAATGCTGCGGCCGCGACCCGCCCGCACTATGGCGGCAATCTTCGCGTAATGATGTCCGCGTCAGGGAGTTTGGATCCGGTTGAACTTTCGGGAACAGTGGGGGGAGGAAACATTGCGCGATTGCTTTTCGACACCCTGACGACAACAGATGACCGCGGAATTACACAGGCTGGGTTAGCCACTTCGTGGCAGTCGGATCCGGAAAATCGCAACTGGCAGTTCTCTTTGCGGCCAGGGGTTGGTTTCTCAGACGGTTCCCCGCTAACTCCCGAAAGTGTCGCCGCTTCGTTGCGGACCGTAAACCCGACGTGGCACGTGGCGGCGGGTAGCGACAGCGTTGCAATTCAAGTCGATCCTCTGAACGTAGATTTGCCCGCCGTGCTGGCTCTGGTGCGCAACTCCATTGTGCGGCGTGAAGGCGGGAAGTTAGCCGGTACCGGACCTTTTACCGTGGGCGAGTGGCTGCCGGGCAAAAGGCTGGCACTCACAGCGCGAGAGGATTATTGGAATGGACGTGCTTTTCTGAGCTCGATGGACATCGATCTCGGTGGCAATTCGCAGGCGGTAGATTTTGGTAGACATCACGTGGTGGAGATTACGCCGGAACAAGCGCGTCGCGTTGCTGGCAGCCGCGTTTCTGCTCCTTCGGAACTCTTGGCCTTGGTGTTCGCACGCACTCCGGCGTCTGCCATGGAAGGACGACTACGAGGTGCGTTGTCATCAAGCATTGACCGCAAGGTGATTGCGGAAGTTATTTTGCAAAGCGGCGCAGAACCGGCGCGCGGGCTGCTGCCGGGATGGCTGACCGGATATGACTTCCTGTTTTCTACAGACACAAATCTAGCCTCTGCTCGCCAGGCAGTCGCCGAAACTAAGCAGAAGCCTGCCTGGAGCCTGGGATACGATGCCAACGATCCTCTGGCACGATTAGTGTCAGAAAGAATCGCACTGAATGCCAGCGACGCCGGTATCAGGCTATTACCGACGCCTCGCGCGGATTCGGATGTGCGCCTGGTGAGGCTGAGTCTGGCATCGCTTGATCCCCATATCGCCATTGAGAGTTGGGCGGCCAGCATCGGCTTGGTACCTCCGAAATTTGCGGGCGGTTCAAGTGAGGAGTTATACGCCGCCGAACGTGTGCTCCTCCAGACCCAGCAGGTTATCCCACTAGTTCATGTGAAAGCCGCGGTAGCGGTCGCGGGCGTGGTGAATGGTTGGAGCAACAGCCGAAGCGGCGACTGGCACCTCGTAGATGTGTGGCTGGGAGTCGAGAAGCCGTGAGCTTTCGCCGCAAGTTGCTGCTCGCGTTCGCGCTCACGGTGGTGCTTTCGGTGATCACAGTAGCCTGGATCGCATCGGTAGTAACGCGCCGTGCTTTCGAACAAGCGGATAACGAGCGTAGTGCGGCACTAGTGGCGCAGTTTCGCCATGAATTCGCGCGCCGCGGCCAGGAAGTGGCCCGCCGAGTGCACAACATAGCGGGAGGAGAAACTGCCACTCGAATGGCGGCAGCAGCGGCAAATTCGCCGCGTGACTACGGAGCCTTCGTAAACGATGCCAAAACAATCGCCGAAGAGCAACAGCTTGACTTTCTGGAATTTGTCGACGGCGACGGAACCATCCTTTCTTCTGCCCAGTGGCCGGCGAAGTTTGGCTATAAGGAAAGCAATCTTTCACCTAGCATCACCCAGGAAACCGTTCTACGTAAGCAGGAGGCTCCGGAAGGAACGGTGCTCGGACTGTGCGCCACCGACCAGGTTGCCAATGGAAGTAGCCCTATTTTCGTCATTGGCGGGCAACGCCTCGATAAGGATTTTTTGGCATCGCTCGAATTGCCCGCCGGTATGAGAGTGATGTTTTATCAAAATCTGGAAAGCCAACTCTCTTCGAAGCTTCTGCTTGATCCTTCCGGCAGCCTGCAAGATCCCGCCCAACTGACGACCCTGATCAATCATGCAAGGGCGCAGAAACAAGACGTCGCAGAGATCGTCCACTGGTCTGGAGACGCCGCAGAAGATGAGACGGTGCACGCCATCCCTCTCAGTGGTGATGACAATCATGTTTTGGGCATTCTGTTGGCCGGAACCTCCCGGCGGCCCTATGTAGAGTTATTGCGGCGCATTCGGTCAGGGGCGCTTCTGGCGGCCGCCGCGGGACTGGTGTTTGCAACTCTATTCAGCAGTTGGGTGGGAGCACGGGTGACGCGTCCCGTTGTGCGATTGGCGGAGGCCGCACGTGAGGTCGCTGCCGGGAACTGGTATGCCCAAGCTGAGGTTACGTCCTCAGATGAATTGGGAGAGCTGTCTGAAGCGTTTAATCGCATGACTCGCGATCTGGCAGAACAACGCGAACGATTGGTTAAGACCGAGCGAATCGCGGCGTGGCGTGAGTTAGCGAGGCGGTTGGCGCATGAGTTGAAGAATCCGCTGTTCCCGCTACAGCTGACGGTAGAGAATCTGCTGCGGGCGCGGCAACAAAGCCCGGAGCAGTTCGAAGAGATCTTTCAGGAAAGCTCTGCGACGCTGCTGGCGGAGATTGCGAACCTGAAGGCGGTGGTAGCACGCTTCAGTGATTTCGCCCGGATGCCGCAACCGCAGCTGCAGTCGCTGGATCTGAATGAACTCGTCCGCAACGCAACCCGTTTGTTCCAGGCCCAGTTTCAATCCGCGAGTCATGGTGCGATTGAATGCAAGCTCGATCTGGATGAAGCACTTGGACAGATCGAGGGCGATCCTGAACTGCTGCATAGGGCTCTGTCAAACTTATTGTTAAATGCCATGGACGCGATGACGCAAGGTGGAACTCTCACCGTCGCCACCCGAAAGGACCACAAGCAGGTAGTCCTCTCGGTCTCGGATACCGGCGTGGGAATGACAGAAGAAGAGTGCGCACAACTTTTTACCCCGTACTACACCAGCAAAATGCACGGTACAGGGCTAGGCCTTGCAATTGTGCAATCGGTAATTAACGACCATCATGGACGGGTCAGCGTGACCAGCAAGCGGGGCGCAGGATCAACCTTTGTGATCGAGTTGCCACGAACGGCGCAGCAGGCTCAAACAATTTCCCACTGGAAAGGATTCTCCTGAACGTGGCAAGCAAAGCGCATTTATTGATCGTCGACGACGAGGCCAATACGCTGGCATCGCTCTCCCGTGCCTTCCGCCTTGCAGGATATGAAGCTACCGTTTGCGATAACGCAGCCAAAGCTCTCGAAATCGCAAAGGCGCAGACCTTTGATCTGATCTTTTCTGACGTCGTAATGCCGGGGAAGGACGGACTCTCGCTCCTGGAGGAATTGAAATCGCAGGGAGTTTCTACGCCGGTGGTGATGATGTCGGGTCAGGCGCACATCGATATGGCAGTAAAAGCGACGCGGCTGGGAGCACTGGACTTCCTGGAGAAACCAATCTCCACCGATAAGCTGCTGCTGGCCGTGGAAAATGCGATGAAGCTGCAGCGGCTGCAATCGGAAAATCGTCAACTCTTGCAGCGACTGGGTAAGCACGAACTGGTATGGTCGGGCGAAACCATGAAGAAGGTGATGGCGCAAGTGGAGCGCGTCGCCGCGAGCGAGACACGGGTTTGTATTCTGGGGGAGACGGGAACGGGCAAGGAACTTGTGGCGCGCACGCTGCATGAGAAAAGTCCCCGGGCGGGCGGTCCTTTTGTGACTTTGAATTGCGCGGCGGTTCCGGCGGAGTTGATTGAATCAGAACTGTTCGGGCACGAGAAAGGATCCTTCACCGGCGCCGCTGGGCGCCACCTTGGGAAATTCGAACAAGCCGGGGGCGGCACCATCTTCCTCGATGAGATCGGCGACATGCCATTGGCCATGCAGGCCAAGTTGCTGCGTGTGTTAGAGGAGAGCGAGGTGGAACGCATCGGAGCTGAAAAGCCCATTCGGGTGGACGCACGGGTGATCGTGGCTACTCACCGCAATCTGGAAACGCTCGTAAAAGAAGGCAAATTTAGGCAGGACTTGTTCCATCGCGTTTATGTATTTCCCCTGGTGCTACCTCCGTTGCGGGAGCGCCGTGAGGATATTCCCAGACTGGTCGAGAGCTTTGCGCGGCAGGTATGTTCGCAAAACGGATGGAAGCCGGTTCCCTTCTCCTCCGAAGCCATTGGAGCTCTGCAGGCCTATGCCTGGCCGGGAAATGTACGCGAGTTACGGAATGTTGTAGAGCGGGTGATGCTGCTCGCAATGTCAGGAGAAGTAGATTTAAAGACGGTCCAATTGGCTATCCCGGAACAGGCTGCAGTTCAGGCAGCCTCGGGGTCTCTGGCCGATCGAGTGCAAGGCTTCGAGCGCGATGTGATTCTGGCTGAACTGAAGCGCAATGGCAATCACATTACAAACACGGCAAAAGCGCTGGGCCTGGAACGCAGCCACTTGTACAAAAAAGCCGAACAGGTGGGAATTGATCTATCAGCCCTAAGGCAGGGCAGCGGGTAGATACGTTTGGCGACAGGCGCACTCGCCGCCCCCGCCGAAACCCTTCATCATTTCTCGGGACTCGGGCCACCTTGACGGTGTCCCTTCAACTCCTGGTAAGTCTGCATCTCCCGTGCCGCAGCTCCTGATTGTGCATCCCGGCGGTATGCCATCGCCAGTTGGTAGTGGATGTAATCGCTGTTCGGACTCAGCTGACTTCCGGCTTCCAGATTTCCGATGGCGGCTTTCGTTTCGCCCTGTTCCAGTTGCAGCTTTCCGAGCTGGTAGTAAGCGTCGAAATATTTCGGATCTTGCTTGATCACTTCCTCTAGCAACCCTCGCGCTTCTGATTTCTTCTGTATCTGCAGTAAGGCGAACGCCAGGTGATATTTAGCCGGAGTATCCGACGGACTCGATTGCAACGCTGTCTGCAGCTCTGGAATCGCGTCCGCCGGCTTGCCTTGGCGGATGAGCGCCAATCCTAAAAGAAAGTGCACATGGGCTTGAGCAGGATCGAGGGCGAGGGATTTGTGATACTCCTCAAGTGCGGGCGCATAGATTCCCTGGTCGGCGTAGGCCCCGCCCAGCAGTCCGTGGATTTCCGCCGAGTTGGGATTTTCCTCCGCAACTCTTTTTAGCAGGCTCATGCCGCGATCGAATTGTCCGGCCTTCATCAGTGACGTGCCATATGCTGACGCCAGTCCGGGGTCCGATTGCGCGGTGTCTTCCATGGGCTGGAGCGTTGACAGAGTCTTCGCATAGTTTTCGACAGTGAAATAACTCAGCCCCAGCGCAGCTCGCGCCCGGGTGTCATCGGGATGAGCCGCCAGATGGCGTTCCAGTGCGATGATAGCAGCGGAATATCGCTTTCCGTAAAATTCCGCCATTCCCCAGTTACGGTCCACGGTTTCGAGCGAAGGATTCCAGGCGGCAGCTTTTTGAAAATATTTGGAGGCTTCCAGGAAGTCTTGCTGCGCGGCAGCTGCTACTCCCAGATTGTTGTAGGCATTGGCTAGCGCGGGCTTCAGTTGGTCAATCAATCGTGCAAGCTTTGCACGACCTTCCATTTTGACAGGAGCCGAGGGGCTTTCGAAATCGTTGGCGGCAAGCGTTCCGTCCTGTCGCGCCCGCTGCCGCTCCAGCCGCTTAGTACGAAGCCGCTGGGAAATCTCCATTTGCTCCTGCGCTTCTTCATTGTGCCCAGTCTGCTTAAGAATGCGCCCCAACAGGTAGTAGGCGCGATGAATCTGAAAGTCATTACGGGATTCATCCTCGGTAAGTGCTATCGCTTTGCGCGCAGCGGCTTCAGCCTCAGACAGGCGTTGGTTTTCCAGGTAGAGCTGGGCCAGATCGATAAACGCATCCGGGCTGTCCGGTTCGAGAGAAGTCGCGCGCCGCAGTTCGCTTTCGGAGCCGGCGAGTTCATGCTGCTTCAGCAATTCATAGCCGAGCATGTAGTGGCTACGGGCATCTCGCGAATTGATTTCCAGCTCGGCGCGGAATTGTTGAATTGCACGCGGAGAGTCTACGACTTCATCACGAGTGGCGTAGGCAAGTCCAAGAAAATAGTGGAGCTGTGGAGCTTTAGGATGCCGGGCGATCCCGGTGGTGAGTTGCTGAATCGCTTCCCGCCATGCACCTACTTCTTCGTAGGCGCGGCTGATCAGAATGTGCATTTCTGGCGTGTCGCCCAGACCTTTCAACATGTCGGCAAAAAGCATGCGCGCGTGCTGCTCATCTTTCAGTCTTAGATACGTCACGCCCAGGGTGTAGCCAACATCAAGTCCGGGAGCCGCCACTACCGTTGCTTCGAGACGGAGCTTGGCCTCGGCATAGACTCCCTGTTGAAAGAGGACTCGGCCGAGAACCCATTGCGCCCGCGCATTGTTGGGATCAGCTGCCAGTGATTTCTCCGCGAGCACTTTGGCAGCGCTGAGATCCCCTGCTTGCAAGGAGGCCAAGGCGCGATCAAGGGCGAATGCTGGGTCATCGGGCGCAAAGCTTGCAGCCTCTTCGAATGACTCATGCGCGGCTTTGAAATCTCGCAGTTGGCCCTGGGCGTTGCCCAGCCGCCGCAGCGCCTGAGAGAGAAATAACCTATATTCGGCGACAGCGAGAGCTTGGTCGCCTTTTTCGGAAAAAGTCTCAGCGATTTTATAGTGCTGCAGCAGATCGTCTTGAGGGGAGGCATTAATGGAAGCCGCCAACAGCAGGCAAGACGCTAGGCGGATAGGAGTGAAGAACATCACAAAAAGAATAGCGGGTGGAACCTGAATCGCGTCAAGTTCCAACCGGAGGGAATAATCGCGAACTACGTAAAAGCGCTAGAAGCTTACCTTCAACGAGTATTGGATTTCACGCGGGCCGCGGTCTGAGGTTACCTGACCAAAACCAGTTGCGAGGTCCGTGGCGGGGTCGTAGAGCACGGTGTTGTTGGCCACTCCGTTGCAAGGATTTGCCGCCGTGCAAGCCACAGCATTTCCATTGTTCAGAGTGACATTGACCCCATTGCCAGATTGCGAGTTGCCAATAAACTGCGTCTTGTTGAACGCGTTGTACAGCTCGATGCGGAACTGCAGGTTGACCTTCTCGCGAATCCTAAAATTTTTGTATACGGAGAAGTCGGTATTGGCCACACCCGGCCCGTAGCAATCGCCGACTGAGGCGTCACCAATAGTCCCGAGCTGGTAGCCGTTAAGCGTCCAGCGATTGGGATTAAGCCATTGAATGGACGAACCAGGAGCCCGGCAAGGCTGGCCGGAAACCACATTCGGACGGTCATTCTGGTCCGCGTAACCGCTGCCGGAAAGCCCCCCATTAGCGTTGATGATCGACCCCGTCGCGTAAACATTCAGCGGGGTCCCGCTGGAGTAACTGAGAATGGAGGCCAATTCCCAACCGCCCAAAGCATAACGGGCAACCGAACCGGTAGTCGCCAATTCCGGCAAATGGTAGACAACGTTTCCCACGAAGATCTGCGGGCGATCGATGAAGCTGGGCCCGTAGTTCAGGTGAGGATTGCTGGGATCCAGCAGCAGCGTGGTCTGCCCAGCACCGCCGCTGTTTGAAAGATCGGTATCCGAAAGTGATTTGGAATAGGTATAGGCGAACTGGGCATCCAGAGATTTGAATCGCGAACGCACCAATGCCTGCAGCGAGTTGTAGTTCGAGCTGCCGGTCCATTGGGCGTAGTTGATTCGCCCAAAGCTGCTAAAAGGGCGCAACGAATTTGCAGGACTGAGTGAATACGACAGGCGGTTGGCGGCCGGCACTCCATTCACATCGATATATTGCAAAGCGTCGTAGCCTCTATTGCCGACGTACCCAACCTCGAGTTTCGTATCGCGGAAAATTTCTCGCTCCAAGGTCAGGTTGTACTGCCACGTGTACGGGATGTTGTCGTTAAGGCTCTCACCAAAATTGGGAAAGCCGGAAGCGCCACTGGTCAAAGGGACTGCCGTGTCGAGGGTGCGAAGCAGTGTTCCGCCTCCACCCACGGAAAGCGAGAACGGTGAGTTCCCTGCCATGGTAAGGGTGTTGTTCAACCGCTCGCGCTGGTAGAACTGCCCTACGCCGGCGCGGATTGCGGTCTTGCCATTGCCGAACGGATCCCATGCAACGCCAACGCGGGGCGCGATGGCATGATTGTTGTTGGCTTTCAAGGCGCGGCTGGCTCCGGCCACTCCGCCGGCAAATCCAGCCTGATGGCAAAAGTCCGTGCCCGGCACGAGGACGATTCCATTGCAAGGATCGGCTCCAAGAACTGGATCATAGGCGCTGGCCTGGAAAGAGGAAATCGCGTCGGTGGCGCTGAAGGGGCTGCGCAACATCGAGTATCTTGCTCCCAGTTCAAGAGTGATCGTGCGGCGGAATTTCCAGCTATCGCCGAAGTAAAACTCAACGTCATGCCAGCGTTGCTGAGAGAAGGGATTCAGCTGGGATTCGCTTGCGTCCCACGTGCGGCCGGCCCAGAGTGCGTCATAGGTGCCGTTGCCAGTGCTGCCTGTGCTGTTCAGAGTACCAGCATTTGGATCTCCCGCTGGGGCTTTGACTCCGCTGAAGTTGACAGCTTCTGAATATGATCCGCCCAGCAATTCATTCTTCTGGTTATTGCTGATAAGGAATCCGACTTTGAAGGTGTGCTTGCCGGAAACTTTGGAAAAGTCGTCCTTTAGGGTAAAGAGTTGTTCGTTGTTGTGCCAGGGCGCCTGGGTCCAAATGGTGGCGCTGGCACCGTTACCCAATCCGCCGTTGAATAGCGGCATGCCGACGTTGGCGCCAGCCGTCTTAACAGAATCAGGAAACTCGTTGGGGATAGCGGCTGCGATATCGGCCATCAACCCGGGATTCGTCCCGGCCAGATCGGCGTTGATGCGATTCATGGCGTAGGAAATCTGGAAGTCATTCACCGCTGTGCTGCCAAACAGTTTGCTTAGCTTGATGGTGGCTTGGGCGCCAGGCTGAATCCAGCTGCTTTCCACTGAGGGATAAACGTCATCTCCCCAGAATCCCAACGTGCTGGGGAATGGCTGTGACCAGGCATCATGGGTGTAGCGGCCCATTAATGTCCACGTTGAGCCCAGCCTGTAATCGACGCGCCCACTTTCCTGCCGCCAGTAAATTGGAGCCGTCAAGGACTGTGACCAGTTGTTGCAACTGGAAGCAACGTTGCTGACGTTTGGATCCGGCAGCAATTTCATCAACAGCGCACCCGCCGGAGAGGTTGCCGGCACGGCTGTCGGCATGGCGGTCGTGCCCCCGGGAACGGTAGGCACTGCTTCGCACAGATTGCCGCTCTGGTCGCGGCGCAGGTTAGAAAAGTCCCCAGCCTTTTCCGCGACCGTTGGCACATTGGCGCTGCGCACCTTGCCGCGCAATTCGTGATTCCACTCTTCCGACCAGAAGAAGAACAACTTGTCCTTCTTGATGGGCCCGCCGATGTTGTAGCCCCAATCGTTGCGGCGAAGAACGTCTTTGGGGACGCCGTTCAGGTTGTTAAAGAAATCGGTGGCATTCAGTTTGTCGTTGCGGCCGAAATAATAGGCGCCGCCGTGGAACTCGTTGGTGCCGCCGCGGGTCACGATGTTGATGATCGCGCCCGAAGCCTGTCCGTATTCCGGGCCGTAGCTGTTGCGCAGCATCTTGAATTCCTGAATGGCATCGAGCGAGGGGTAAATGAGAATGGTGCGATTCGATCCGATGTCGTTGTCATTGACGCCATCGACCAGAAACAAGTTCGAAGTGGTCTGGTTGCCGTTGACCGAAAAGTCAACCCCCGCCATCAGTCCCTTGTTCTTGGAACTGAAATTGTTCTGCGCCGATACGCCGGGCTGAAGCTGGGTCAACTGGGCGAAGCTGCGGCCATTCATCGGCAACTCGCGGACCTGGTTCCCTTCCACAACGTTGCCGACCGTTCCGGTATTGGTTTCTACCTGAACGGCATTTGCCTCTACCGTCACCTGTTCGGTTACCGAGCCGAGTTGAAGGCTGGCATTCACCACCGCTTCCGAAGAAACATTGAGCTCCAGATTTTTGGTGACCGACTCGCGAAATTTGGGATGGCTGATTTTGACGTCATAAACCCCAGGCTGAAGGTCGGTGAATGCGTACAGCCCTTCTGACCCCGTGGTGGCAACGCGCGTCGCGGCGGTGTTGACGTTGGTGACCGTCACCTGGGCTCCGGCAACGACTGCGCCGGACGGGTCAGTCACTGTACCTCGAATGGTGCCTGAGGTCTTTTGTGCAGCTAGCGGTAAACTGAAAAGGAGAGCGAATAGAAAGACAAACTTCTGGACACCCATGAGAATAAATTCAGCCTTCCTGCCCCAATAGAATAACGATTTTGTTAAGCCCAATTTGCTACGACAGGTGGACAATATTGTTGTCATTAGGCGGCAGCGGCCCGCGCTTTGTCAAGCAACCGACCGATCTAATACAAGACTTTACATAAACTCTACATTTACAAATTTCTGAAGTTGGGCAATATAGTTGAGGCGGATTTGTGAAAGTTTGTATATCCTCACTGGTCGCGGGCCTCTGGGTCAGAAAGTAGGGTCAATGTCCAAGCCGGGCAACGAGGGGAACGGCACGAACACCGCAGTGACGTTAAAAGCCGTAGCCAACCACGTTGGACTCTCGCCGGGAACGGTGTCATCCGTACTCAACAACGCTCCATCAGCCCGCCACATCCCGCAACATACTCGCAACCGAATTGTGGCGGCAGCGCGCGAGCTTAATTATCGTCCTAACTTTTTCGCCAGGTCACTGCGCAAACAGCGGACCTATACGTTGGGCGTAATTGTCGCCGACTTCGCCGATGCCTACGCCGCGCTGGTCGTTGCCGGGATTGAAAAGTACGCCAGAGAGCGGGATTATTCCTTCATTTTGGGAGTCCATGGTCAAAACCCCGACTTGCTGGAAACCTGTTCGCGCCTGCTTTTGCGTCGTGGTGTAGAAGGACTGATCACTGCTGGGCTGAACACTCCCGCTCCAATTCCGCTGCCAACAGTAGCGGTTTCCGGTCACGGCCAGCACGAGGGCGTGACCAACATTGTCTTGAACCACCGCCGCGCTGTCGAGATGGCCCTACGACATCTGGTAGAACTTGGCCACCGCGACATCGCTTTCCTGGTGGGTCATCCGACCAGTTCTGATTCCGAGGCGCGCTGGAATGCAATTCGCGAAGTTGCGCCCGAGTTGGGCTTAACTATCCGGCCGGAGTTGACCCTGCACATCGAAGGCATGGATTCGTCGCCTGAGCTTGGCTACCCACTGGGAAAGCGGCTGATGGCGCAAAAGATTCCTTTCACGGCCCTATTCGCCTTTAACGATGTATCTGCGATTGGTGCCATTCGCGCGTTTCGCGAAGCCGGAGCACGGGTGCCGAATGATATTTCGGTCGTGGGATTCGACGACATTCTGGCGGCAGCCTACAACCACCCGAGCTTAACCACGGTTCGACAGCCCATGCGGCTGATGGGTGAGCTGGCGACCAAGACGCTCTTACAAAAGATTGAGAACGAAGGGGAGTATCCCACCGAAATCGAAGTGGACCCCGAGTTCGTAATACGCGAATCAACAGCACCCAGATCTTAAGACGATCTTGTCGTGCAGAGCGAAGATCCGCGAAGGATGAGTCCTTACGAAACCCGTTCGTGAGCGTACCCAGCCGCCCCCAGGGCCGACAACAATTCCACAATGTGATCGGGCCCGCGGGTCTCCATGGTGATGTCGATCGCCGTGTCCCCTAGGTTCACCCCGTAATAGGCGCGATCGTAGGACGTCTCGACGATGTTGGCGCGGTGCTGGGCCAAAATCGCTGTCAATTGATTGAGCGCGCCTGGATAATCAGAAAGGTGCACCCGTAACCGTACCAGCCTGCCGTCTTTCACCAAGCCACGCTCGATGATGCGCGAAAGCAACGTGACATCGATGTTGCCGCCTGAAACTATTACCGCAACCTTCTTCCCGGCCAACGGGAACTTATGGTTTAGGACGGCCGCAATCGCCGCCGCTCCGGCACCTTCCGCCAGGGTCTTCTCGCGTTCCAGCAAGAGCAAGATGGCGTTTGCGATCTCTTCTTCATCTACAGTGACAATTTCGTCGACGTATTTTTGGACCAGGGGCAGCGTCCGTTCTCCAGCTCGGCGTACTGCGATGCCGTCAGCGATCGTGGCTGCCGGACTCAAAGTAACCGCCTTGCCCTCAGCGATCGCTACCTTCATCGACGGCAAGCGTGCCGGCTGCACTCCGAGAATCTTAATTTTCGGATTAGTCTCTTTCACCGCAACCGAGATACCCCCAATCAGTCCACCGCCGCCGATCGGCGCGATGATTGCTTCGATCTCGGGATGCTGCGCTAGTATCTCCAAACCGACAGTTCCCTGCCCTGCAATGACCGCATCATCGTCGAAGGCATGGATAAAAGTCAGATGATCGCGCTGGCTGCGGCGCGCAGCTTCTTCACAGGCCTCGTCGTAATTGGCGCCATATAGCACAACATCGGCGCCGAAATTCTTGGTTGCCGAAACCTTGGTCAGCGGCGTGGTTAGCGGCATCACGATCTGCGCGCGGATGCCGTGACGTCCTGCGTGGTAGGCCAATCCCTGCGCATGGTTTCCGGCCGAGGCCGCAATCACCCCACAGGCGCGTTCCTTGTCGGCGAGCGTCAGCAAACGGTTGAGAGCGCCACGTTCCTTGTAGGCACCAGTCCGCTGCAAATTGTCGAGCTTTAAATAGACGGAATTCCCAGTGGATTGAGAAAAAGTCTCTGACTTGGCGCAGGGCGAGAGATAGATAGATCCGTTGATGCGCTTCGCGGCGGCTTGTACATCTGAAAGTGTGACCATGGGATGGATGCGAAGAACTATAGTGCCACAACCCCACCGATTCCCGGCACTTCCCGTGAAGATTTCAGGATATTCGAAGGTGCGCTGTTCAATCTCGTCTTGGGCGGGGCTTTCAGCGTGCAAATGAAAACTTGCACTTTCGCACGGGACCAGGTTGTTAAGCCGGCTGAGAAACCCTCGACCGGAAAAGATTCGCCGAAGAAATCGTCGCCGGAATCGTTTCCGTCTTAGCCAGTTCGCACAAATATTTATCGACGCCAACCGCAGCTTTGCGCCCTTCCGAGATCGCCCACACCACGAGCGATTGCCCGCGCCGCATGTCGCCGGCCGCAAAGATTCCCGGCACCGATGTCATGTAGTCAGCATTGGTCGCGACGTTGCCGCGCGCGTCGAGCGCGATCTTGAACTGCTCGAGCATGCCCTTGCGCACCGGACCCAGAAAGCCCATCGCCAATAGCACGAGATCGACATCCATAGTGAACTCGCTTCCCGCGATGGGTTCAAACTTAGGCGGAGGGCCAACTTGAACACCGTGAAGCTGCTTTACGTTTCCGTGCTTGTCGCCGGTAAATTTAGAGGTCGCTATACTCCATCCGCGAACACCGCCCTCCTCATGCGCACCTTCGATACGCAGTTGCATGGGCCATAGCGGCCACGGCGTTGATGGCGATCGTTGCTCCGGCGGCATGGGCATTATTTCAAACTGATGCACGGAGATCGGTTTCTGCCGGTGGGTCGTTCCCAGGCAATCGGCGCCCGTGTCACCACCCCCGATGATCACCACCCGCTTACCCGCGGCCAGAATGTCAAGCTCGGTCACGAGCGTGTCACCATGGCAACGCTTATTCTGCTGAGGAAGGAATTCCATGGCGTAGTGAATCCCTTTGAGTTCTCGTCCGGGCACAGGCAGATCGCGTGGCTGCTCAGCGCCGCCCGCCAAAACGATGGCATCGAACTCGCGCTGCAAATCCTCGACCGGCAGCGATTTTCCTACGTGCGCATCGGTGACAAAGCGAATCCCCTCTTTCTCCATCAGCTCAAGGCGGCGGTCGATGACCTTCTTTTCCAGTTTGAATTCCGGGATGCCGTAGCGCAGCAGTCCACCGATGCGGTCGGCCTTTTCGTACACCGTGACCCAATGGCCGCAGCGGTTAAGCTGCTGAGCTGCGGCCAGCCCCGAAGGACCCGAGCCCACGATCGCAACTTTTCTTCCCGTACGGAATTTGGGTGGCTCAGGCTTGATCCAGCCTTCCGCAAATCCGCGCTCAACTATGTTCTTCTCGATATTCTTGATCGTAACTGGAGGCTCATTGATGCCCAACACACACGAAGCCTCGCAAGGCGCAGGACATATGCGTCCGGTAAACTCCGGAAAATTATTGGTCGCATGCAACTGGCGAACTGCTTCTTTCCAGCGCCCGCGATAAACCAGATCGTTCCAATCCGGAATGATGTTGTTGACCGGACATCCGGTGTGACAGAAAGGTACCCCGCAATCCATGCAACGCCCGCCCTGTGCACGCAACTTCTCTTCCGGAAAATCCTGATAGATCTCGAACCAGTCGTTGACCCGCTCCGTTACCGGCCGGCGCTGCGGCATTTCGCGTCGTGATTCGATAAATCCGGTGCTCTTACCCATGGGTCACCTCCGCGAGTTCCGCGACCACCGGCAAGGGCTGTCCTGGAATGTAGTGATAGCGGCTGCGGCTGACGTGTAACACCCGCTTAAACTCGTGTGGGAACACTTTGATGAACTGCGGCAGCATTTCCGTCCAGTTATCCAGAATCATCTTGGCACGC
>Ga0068871_100001019_pt1 | contig 18769 bp, 15 predicted proteins | sample KBSMisM72_FD_72750 | JGI IMG/M metagenome (GOLD analysis project Ga0068871, IMG submission 72750) | Miscanthus rhizosphere microbial communities from Kellogg Biological Station, Michigan, USA - KBS Miscanthus M7-2 | ecosystem: Host-associated > Plants > Roots > Rhizosphere > Soil ...
GAACGACTGGCGTCATTTCTCTATTACAAGGATGTCGATTTCAACAACATCAATAACTTCCGCCTCGAGTCGCTCGATAATGAACAGAGCTATTACCTCAGTTCCCTAATTGGCCGCGGGCGATTCAATCCACGTCTTTCAGTTAACTGGCAACCAATTGCGACGGACGAAGTACGTGAGGCACTCGAGTACTACCGAAACTTTGTTGCTGCCTTTGACCGCACAAAAGCCGCGAGTCCGCTTGTCTCATATCTGTTGGTGTCCGCAGACGATCCAGTCAAGCTGTCGAATTTTGATCGGTGGTATGAACGTGATGAGGGTGAGCGCGTAGGGAACTACATTCTCTTTCGGGTGCACCTAAAAAGTTAGGAAGGTTGACTTCAACCAACAATGCGCAGAAATCCATCCTCAACCAGGCGGCGAACGAAGTTTAGTCTGCTAGTGTCCGTAAACTGCCCGGGCAATTCATGAGCGATAAATGATTTGTGCTCGGCAATAAAGCGAAAAGCTGGGGCAAAAGACATCGGCATCCAGAACACCTCCTGCCCAAGCGTCAGGCCCGCCATTGTTCCATCTGCAGATAAATAGACTTGGAGCCGACCTTTTGATTCCACTTTGGTCTCTCGAGTGATCAACTCAAGGTCAGCATGATCTGGTTCTACGTTTCGACGGCGGACTAAACTCTGCCTGATTTCGTTGAATGCTTTTTCAGGACTTGCCTGGCGAGTTAATGCCTCAACACATTCAGCGAAATCTTTTTCAAACTGTTTGCGGGTTCCGGGGTCTGCCAGCGACCCAAGAGGCAGGGCCTGACGAAGTCTTTCGTCCCGATAGGCAACTTGGCCCAGCACAACTGAGAGCAGGTCGAGCCAGGTGATCACGTGAACTCCCAGGCTAATGTGAGCCGATGACTCCTGCAGGGCCTCAGCCTGATGAACGAAGCCTCTCGGCAAATAGAGACAGTCACCAGGTTCCAATGTTGCCTCGAGTGCTAGTGGCCTAAGTTCCGACGCGTCGATGTCGTCCTGCCCGGCTTCTCGCCCACCGCGCGAGCGCTTAACTTCGTCGACGTCATCTTCGAACGACAAGGGTGGCACATATTCAAGCGGCAACCTTGTAATGGGCTCAAAGACTTGCCAACGTTTCTTTCCGAAAAGCTGAAGAACGAGAACTTCATGAGTGTCAAAATGGAGAGGGAACCCGCGCGAATGCGAAGGTGTACAGTAGAGATTTGCCCTGGCAGTAAAGCCCAGCTCCACTTCAACATTGCGACACAACTCTCTGAGTGGGTCACTATATTTTTCAATTCCTTTGACTCGAATGGTTGAGCCACTCATGAAAAACTGTGACACGGAGTCTGGTGATTTCTTGGCAGTCTCAGACACACTCGTTTCACCAACAACCTCCACCGCTTCAGCCGGCAATTGGTCAGCCATAGAAAGAATAGCTTGAATACCGGTCGCAACTAGCAGAGGGTCAAACCGGTCCGGTTTGTCCCCTTTGATCAGGAGCGAAGTCTTTTGCCAGTAGCGATCAAAGAAGTCAACGGGCGCATGCGGAGCGATTAGATCGCTGAAATCGAGTCTTGTCATGTTTGGTAGGCACGAGACTCTGCGTCTTGGCCGAAAGTCAGTCGGAGATTCTAATGCACCTTCACTACTGACGGCGAGAAATGGCGTAGGTTGTCGACTTTAGTTGAAGATGAGAGATCTTCGGTGGTGGGCTGCGGAATTGACTGATTTCGTACCGTACTAAAGAGGCCGGGGGTGCCCCTGACCGTAGTCTCCCCCGGCCCTGAAGTGTGTGTTCGTTTCAGTGCAGTTTCCTCCTGATCGTTTGCACTGCACCACACACCTCAAACTGAGTTTGTTAAGTACTGGTGGTCGGGTTCTTCAAACTCGGCAAACATGGCGAGCATCTTGTTGTCCTGTTCAGAGCTGACAGAGGTATGGACAATAGTGTCACCATAATTGCGCAATTGCTTGAGCACCACAGGAGCGTTTCCTGCTCGTAAGAGAAGAAAGATTGCTGATCCATGGGGGGCCATTAACGCTGCCACATCGCGCTGGAAGTTCACTGAATCTCGCAGGGATTCGCTCCACCACTTTGCCTCCTTGCTTTCACCTGAGTCATCGCTTCGGGCGTCCGACATTGCTCGTGACGAGGGACATAGGCCATTTGCGGCTTCGATCAACCCCGCAGTTCGCGGAACAAAAAGTGTTCGATCCAGAAGTGAGCTCCAAAACCTTGCCCAGCCACAGGCTCCGCACTTTGAAAGGTCAACACTGAAGTGACCTCGAGCTTGGCCGGCGTCGTTCAAGGTAATCACCATTGCATCCTCCAGGTCTTTCACCCAGGCCCAATCACGGCGCCGGAGCTCGTTGAGAACCTCGGGCGCCCGGTATTGATCTCGAAACACGAATGCTATGAGTTCGCTCACGAATTTACTCTCGAAATCATTTTCGACCTGGCAGCTGAGTAATTGGGGATTCTTTACTACAGGGCGTATGCGAAACCTGTTGGCTCTGAGCTTGCCAAGCGTTCGATTAGGAAGAATAGTTTGTCTGGTTGCGTGCAGGAATAGGGTGGAGTCTGTATTTCAAGCTAGGGGCATCCTGTAAAACGAGGCGTCGACATGACTAATTTTGAGCAGTGAGGCATGAATTGTTCAGGTGTTTGCTGGCCTCTGGGTCAAAAGCCAGGTGACACTCATTGTATCAAGCTTCAACCAATTGATTCCGAATCGCGTAGTGCACCAACTCGACTATTGAATTGATATCCAGCTTGCGCATTATCGTCGCGCGGTGGGTCTCGACGGTCTTCACGCTGATGCAAAGCTTGCTCGCTATTTGCTTGTTACTCTCGCCTTCCGCAAGCATTTGGACAATCTCTCGTTCCCGGTCTGTCAGGGTTCGGAAAACAGACTCTTCATCAGGATTTGAATCGGACTTTAGAAAGGCGTCCAGTAGCGCCTCCGACACCTTGGCAGTGAAAAAAGGCTTGCGGTGCGACAGCGCTTCGACTGCTTCAGTGAGGTGGCGCCCAGCATCGCTTTTGAGCACGTAACCTCGTGCGCCCGCCGATAAGACTTCTCGAATTAACTGTTCAGTCTCATGCATTGTAAAGATCAGTATTTCCGTCCGCGGTGATTCGCGGCGGATTTGGCGCGTGGCCTCCAGTCCATTCAACTCGGGCATTGAAAGATCGATCACGGCAACATCGGGAGCCAGTTTCGTTGCAAGTTTGACAGCTTGCCTTCCATCTGCGGCTTCTCCGCAAATCTCCCAACCTTCGTGTGCGCTTAACTGATCGCGTAGTCCGCGTCGGACTACATCATGATCGTCCGCGAGAAGAATGCGTAACATGGTTTGCTCCGTTCTTAAGTGGCACTATCGCAGAAATCGTAGTGCCGTCGTCATTGAAAGCGATTTCCAGCTTCCCTCCAAGTTGTCGTAGTCGTTGTCGCATTCCGGGGATGCCGACACCCATCGAAATGAGTCCATTGGAATCTTCCTCATCTCGGGGCTTTGTTAGTCCGCGACCCTGGTCCTTGATCTCCAGCAATATCTCACTCTGTTTCTTTTCCAATCTGATGCTTGCGGTCTCGCTTGCCGAGTGACGCCGTACATTTGTGAGTGCTTCCTGCACAACCCGGAAAAGCGTCATCTCGATTTCTGAGGGAAGACGCCCGATTGGCTGAGCATAAAGATTTACATAAATACCACTGCGTTTAGTAAAACCTTCGACGAACCACTGAAGGGCGGATATCAATCCAGCTTGATCGAGAAGTGGTGGATGAAGGAGATACGAAAGGGTCCGGATTTCCTGTAACGACTGATCTCCAAGTGACTGGCATTCGTCGATTAGTTGGTGGGCATCGCCGCGCTCATGAGGGATTAGTTGACTGACCTTCGCCAGATTGACTGAGATTGCAAACAGGTTCTGAGCGGTTACGTCATGCAGTTCCCGAGCTATGCGACGTCGTTCTTCATCCTGCAGAGTGAACAGGCGAACAGTTAGTTGCACGAGTTCCTGTTCTGCACGAAGTCGATCGGTAACGTCTTCACTTATTGTCATTACTGATTCAACAATACCTTCATCTGACAACTCGGGAATGATGCGCGTCCAATATTTCCTTCCCAGATAGTCGGAAGCTCGCTGGACTGATTTCTTCGTTTTTATCGCCTCGTTACAGCCCTCTTCCAATCCATCCGAAGCATAATTAGACGAGGAAATCTCGCGAGGTGTTCTGCCGACTATATGTTCGGTTGGAATTCCTGTAAGTCTTTCAAGCGTCGGGTTCACGTAGATGTAGCGAAGATTTTTGTCGAGACGAGAAATGATGTCGGGGGAGTTCTCAACGAGGGTCGAAAACTCACGTTCGCTTAATCGCAAGTTCTCCTCAAGGGCTTTACGTTCAGTGATATCGCTCGAAGCCACCAGGATGCATTTCTGTCCACTGATTTCTAATAATTCGGCTGATGAGAGAAGCACCCGAAACGCACCACTCTTCGTCCTAAACCGCATTTCGAAATTGGTGTTTGCTCCAGAGTTGGTCAAGGGGTCGACCAACAGAGCCCGTCTGTGGTCGGGCGTTTCAAAAACATTGAGTTCGAGGGATGTCTTTCCAATTACCTCTTCGCGTAAATAACCGGTCATGTTAAGAAAACTGGCGTTGACATCGATGTATGTGCCGCCATTCAAAGTTGTCAACGACATCGGTTGTGGGTTTCCTCTAAATGCTTTGGCGAAACGCTGTTCACTTTCCTGAAGCGCGTTCACTGCCAATTCCTGATTGGTGACATCTCTGGTTACTGCCAGCAGACGCTCAACGTTGCCACTTGGTCCGCGCATTGGAGAAATCACCGTGTGCCACCACTTTGGTGTGCCTTTCAGTGTTAGTCCAAAACCTCGAAAGGCGCCGAGATCGCCGTTTCGTGCTTTTTCAATCGCATCTCTGGCGCTCTGACCATCATCGCCCTTCCACAAGTCAATCCAAGAGGTTCCAATCAAACTCTCGACATCATCAACTTCTAATAGTTTCTGCCCATGCTCGCTCATGTAGACGAGATTACCGTCAAGATCCAGGACCTTTACGCAATCAGAACTACTCTCGACGATTCGCCGATTGAACTCCTCACTAACGCTAAGCGCCTCTTCCGCCAGTTTGCGCTCTGTTATGTCGCGCCCAATTCCTTGTAACTCAACGAGTCCATCTCGCGATATGACGTGATTCTCCCATTGCTGCCAGCCGATACTACCGTCAGGACGAATCACCTGGTGTTCATTGAGTTCGGTGGGGGGATTCTCGACCAATGAATTGATGTGTCGCAGAGTTATTTCCTGGTCGTTTTCCGGGATGAGATAGACAAACTTCGAGCCGATCAGTTCTTCGCGGTTTTTTCCAAAGTATCGACAATAAGCATCATTGACGAAGGTGAGGGTCGAATCAGGGAGGAAACGACAGATCAATTCTGTTTGAGTCTCAACGACATTGCGGTAACGATTTTCGCTTTCCTTGAGTGAGCGTGCCGCCATTCGTTTTCGTCTACGTTCAAATACGAGGCCCACGATCAATAGACTCTGTAAGGCGACGATTCCGACGGTCGCGACGATTCTCCATTTGTATAGACTCCAGGAAGATGCATCGAGAACGATGCAAAGACGGCTACTTAAGCGAGCCACTTGGGTACGCAATGTTTCAGACATCGCAACTTTGCTTGAGGTAGACGCAAGCTCGCTCGGCCAGGAGGACTGAGTCTGCTGTTGAATCAGAAGCGAGGAATTGACAAGTGCTTGTTCAGCAGGCGCGGGAGTCGTTGCCGCCAATAAAAGATAAAGGAGCAGCGTAGAATGGACAACTAATCCCACCGCAAGGAGGGGAAGAGTGAGATGCGAAGGAGTACATCTCATAGGGCTTGCGCTTTGTTAGAACACTACTTTCCTAGTTCAGAACATTAACCAAGCGAGTAATCGGGAACCTCTCTCGGTACAGGACGACGTAGCTGCGAGCAACGTCGAGTGAATCTGTTCTGGGCTATTTATTCGATTGAGCAAACGAGCGCAGGAGAACATTTGCTCGGTCTGGGTCTCCCGGGGGCAGGAGCGGCTTGCATTACCTGGGCTGAATGAATAGTCGTTCTTACGGCGACTTTGATGGTCGGAGTCTACGCTTGGGAGTCTTCCTGAGGCAACCCGAAAAACTACGGGTCGGGTTGCCGGCTCGCGGTTGAATTACTGAGGTTAATATTGGTTCTCAGTGGTAGAAGATAGCGCGACGCGATGTCTCTCTTCGGTTCCTTCTGTCGTTTCGGTTCTCACGAAGCCAAATTCAAAACCTCACCCTACAATATCTCCCCCTACGAAATACCGACTTCACCCGATTATGTTCGTTACTTGGGGTTGTTTAAGCTGCCAGCCAAACGTTCCAAGAGATTTGCCTGTCTGTGGAATCGCAAGCACTCCGAGTGATGGCTTCAAAGACGATGCTTGTGATCCCGCAGTGCTCACACCAGACATGATCTGTCTCGTTGAAGGAGCAGTAATACGTGAAGTTACTCCAAGGTTTTGGTGTGTCTTGCCTGCTGATCATCAGCTTCGGGGTGTTCGGAGAGGTTCAAGCAAAGATAGGGTTTGAGCTATGTGAATCAGAACCTCAACCCACTGATTGTGTAGTGTGTTTCAAAACCACTAATGGGGCACTCGCAAGAGAGCATTCAAAAACTGCAACTCAGTGGAAGAGCAACTGGTTTGCAGATCCTCGCGCTGACAAACGTCTAGCCAACAGATCGTGCACGAATTGGAAAATCGTAACTGAGAGACCCGAACTCGATTCCGATCAGACGCCGAGTGGTGCAGACCCTCAAGAATTGGCGAAGAAGCTTTCGAATCCGGTTGCGTCTTTGATCAGTGTTCCATTTCAGTCGAACTTTGATTTTGGCATGGGAAGCGGATCCGGTTGGCGATACACACTCAACTTCCAACCGGTTATTCCGGTGGCCTTGAGCCCTAAATGGAACATGATCTCCCGCACGATCCTCCCGATCATTCATCAGCACAACGTCGTCGGTACAGGAAGCCAAAGTGGTTTAGGCGACCTAAGTCAGAGTCTCTTCTTCTCTCCAACGGATAGTAAGAGATTTGTCTGGGGTGTTGGACCGCAACTGCTAATCCCGACAGCCACGAATGATTTTCTCGGTACCGGGAAGTTCGGCATTGGCCCAACGTTGCTGATTCTCAAACAGGAGCATGGCTGGACCTACGGAGCGTTAACAAATCACGTTTGGTCGGTAGCCGGAAGCGACACGCGTGAAGACATCAATTCAACATTCCTGCAGCCGTTTCTTTCATACAACACGAAGGATGCGTGGACATACAGCCTAAACACCGAGTCGAGTTACGACTGGGTCGGTAACCATTGGAGTATTCCGATTCACGTAACAATCTCGAAGCTCATCAAGTTTGGGAATAGTCCGGTGAGTATCGGAGGGGCACTTCGATGTTGGGCCACGAGTCCGGCAGGCGGAGCGGAAGGCTGCGGTTTCCGAATCACAGTGACGCCGCTGTTCCCAAAATAGAGGCGATGAAGTCGAAGATGGAAGCAACTGCGGTAGCAGTCAGGTCCGCACCGTAACGCGTTAACGCCCGGTCCGCTTGATTGAGACATTTTTTGACAGGGAATAGAAGTCACAAGGTGACACCCTTTAGTAGCTACTTCGGCAAACAGTGATCGCTCTTCCGGGACCGCAGGCGTCCTCGCCTGCTGAGGTTCGGGACAAGCTTGTAACGTGGCAAGCAGGCGAGGACGCAAGCGGTCCCAGAAGAGAGCAATCACTATGAAAGCAGTACCAGATCTGCCGTTGAGCGTGGAAACACGGACGGCGGGTGCAATGTAGGTAACAGAAGAAGAAGGAGTACATATGGCAAGTACGAAACCAAACATTTTGATTATCTGGGGCGACGATATCGGCTGGTTCAATGTCAGCGCCTACAACCACGGTGTCATGGGATACCGCACTCCCAACATTGACCGCGTCGCGAAGGAGGGCGCGCTCTTTACCGACTGGTACGGACAGCAAAGTTGTACCGCCGGCCGGGCCGCATTTATCACCGGCCAATCACCGATTCGCACTGGGCTGACAAAAGTAGGATTGCCCGGAGCCGATCTTGGTCTTCGGCCTGAAGATCCTACGATCGCTGATGTTTTGAAACCTCTTGGCTACGTGTCCGGGCAGTTCGGAAAGAATCACCTCGGCGACCGTAATGAATTCCTTCCGACCGTGCATGGTTTCGACGAATTCTTCGGCAACCTTTATCACCTCAATGCTGAGCAGGAACCGGAGTGCCCTGACTATCCGAAAGATCCGAAGTTCAAGGAAAAATTCGGTCCGCGCGGTGTGCTGCATACCTGGGCAACCGAACAAGCCGACGTGACTGAAGACCCGCAGTATGGCCGCGTTGGTAAACAAAAGATCGAAAATACCGGACCTCTAACGATCAAGCGCATGGAGACCGTGGATGAAGAATTCCTCGATGCAAGCCTGAAATTCATCGACAAGGCGGTTGCCGATGATAAGCCATTCTTTGTTTGGTGGAATTCAACCCGCATGCACATCTTCACTCACCTCAAAAAAGAGTCGGAAGGGGTAACAGGTCTTGGGATCTACCCTGACGGAATGGTCGAACACGATGGTCATGTGGGACAGCTGCTCAAGAAACTCGACGATCTTGGTATCGCTGACAACACCATCGTGATGTACTCAACCGATAACGGAGCCGAGGTAATGAGCTGGCCCGACGGCGGCACGACGCCATTCCGTGGTGAGAAAGATACAAACTTCGAGGGCGGTTGGCGCGTTCCGTGCGCTATCCGCTGGCCTGGAGTTATCAAGCCGGGTACGGTATCGAACGATGTTTTCTCCCACACCGATATGCTGCCGACACTGGCTGCCGCTGGCGGCGAGCCCGATGTCGTCGAAAAACTAAAGAAGGGATACAAGTCAGCAGATAAGACCTTCAAGGTGCACATCGACGGCTATAACCTCATCCCTTTCCTGAAGGGCGACGTCAAGGAGAACCCCAGAAAAGGATTCCTCTATTGGAGCGACGATGGCGACCTGATGGCGTTGCGTGTTGGTAACTGGAAGTGCGAGTTTCTACAGCAACGTGGTCATGGTCTCGACGTTTGGAAGGAGCCTTTGGTTCCGTCTCGAGCTCCCAATCTCTACAACCTCCGCAGCGACCCATTTGAACGGGCGACGGAGGACGCTACGATGTTCTACGGCAAATGGATGGCCGACCGCGCATTTTTGCTTGTGCCGGCGCAGGCGATCGTCGGTGAATTTCTTAAAACGTTTGAGGAGTTTCCGCCGAGACAAAAACCTGCCAGCTTTAGTATCGACCAGGCGCTTGATAAGGCCATGGAAACTCAGAAGGTCCTGGCCAAAGGAGCAGCAAGTGGTTAATTCAATCACCGTTGACTGTGAGATAGAGACAGTCACTCGTGAGTCGACTGTCTCCGTCCACGAAACAGCGATGTTGTCTGAGACTACCGGGGTCGGTGCGAATACATATGCTCAGAGTAGTGATCCGGTGTGCGAGTTCTACACTGATCATCCGTATCCGCCCCCGGTTGAAAACCTCGACCGTGCTCGCGACGAGTGGCGAGACGAGAATCGACCTCACGATCGAAAACGCTGGTGAGTTGGGCCGTCGCTTCGATTTGATCATCTGCACTGGTGTCTTGCATCACCTCGCCCGATCCGGATGCAGGCTTGAACGCGTTCCGCTCAGTGTTGGGAGCGGACGGCGCGATGTACTTGATGGTCTACGCGCCTTACGGTCGAGCCGGCGTTTACATGCTTCAAGACTATTGCCGGAAGCTTGGCATCGCGAACTCATTGGAAGAGATCAACGATCTGGCAACAGTGGTTCAGGCACTACCGTTTCGGCATCGAACTCGTCGTGAGGAGGTGAAATAGCAGCTTTGCACAAAGCAAAAAATCCCACCCACACAGTGGGTGGATGGCTTCAGATCCTTTCTACACTTGAATGTCACATGATTGTTTTCGCGCGCCAACGCGCCGGAGACTGAAGTCTCTGCCACTAAGTGAAAACACAGTGACCCGAACGAAACAATCATGAATACGAAAAACCTTAGGCGCATACTGCTGTTGGCTACGGTTTGGATTACCTTTCTAAGTTCGGTCCAGGCGCGAACTGATCCGCTTCCATCATGGAACGACGGCGCAAACAAGCGAGCTATTATCGAGTTCGTAAACAAAGTGACCAAAGCAGGTGGTCCTTACTTTGTTCCAACTGCGCAACGCATCGCCACTTTCGACAACGACGGCACACTCTGGTCGGAGCAGCCAATTTATTTTCAATTTGCCTTCGCGCTGGATCGAGTAAAAGCACTAGCCCCGCAACACCCCGAATGGAAAACTGAACAACCATTTCAAGCGGTGCTCGAGGGCGACACGAAGACTTTGATGGCGTCTGGTGAAAAGGGATTAGTTGAGTTGATCATGGCGACGCACACTGGAATGACCACCGACGAGTTCACGCGCTTGGTGACTGATTGGTTGCTAACAGCGAAGCATCCGACACGCAAAAAGTTTTATACGGATCTTGTTTACCAGCCGATGCTGGAGTTGCTTGCCTATCTCCGGCAAAACGGTTTCAAAACCTTCATCGTTTCAGGCGGCACGGTCGAGTTCATGCGGACGTTCGCTGAGAAGGTTTATGGTGTTCCACCCGAACAGGTCATCGGTACCAGTTTTGTCACCAAGTTTGAGGTTGGCAGCAACGGAGTTCCGGTACTATTGCGCGAACCAAAGATCGAGTTCATCGACGACGGTCCGGGAAAGCCTGTCGGCATTCAGAGATTCATCGGCCGCCGCCCGATCTTTTCATTTGGAAATTCCGATGGCGATCAGCAAATGCTCGAATGGACTGCCGCAGGCGGTGGATTGAAGTTTATGGGACTGGTCCGACATACCGATGCCGGACGGGAATGGGCATACGACCGCGAGTCGCAAATCGGAAAGTTAGACAAGGCTCTGGACGAAGCACTTGCGCGACAGTGGGTTGTTGTCGATATGAAGGCTGATTGGAAAGTGATCTATCCGAAATAGGTCGTCTAGTCGTTCTCACCTGGACGCTGGAACCGAGAAAATCGAACTCATGGGAGCACTCTTCACTCGTTGGGTACCTGGTCTCGGTACGCTTCTCACTTATAGACGCGAATGGTTTCGATCTGACTTCGTAGCAGGTTTGTCTGTAGCTTCGGTCGCACTTCCAATTGGTATTGCCTACGCACAGCTTGCTGGTTTTTCTCCGGTGGTTGGTATCTATTCGTGCATTCTTCCTCCGGTAGCCTACGCATTATTTGGCTCATCGCGTCAGCTCGTGGTGAATCCCGATGCAGCGGCGTGCGCGATTGTTGTGGCTACTGTTGGCCCGCTCGCTGCTGGAAATTCTGAACGATACCTGGAGCTGTCGATTGTTCTTTCATGTCTTACTGGAGTGCTTTGTATTGTTGGTGGGTTGTCTGGTTTGGGTGTGATCGCCAACTTTCTGTCGCGACCAATTCTAACTGGATACCTCAATGGAATTGCTCTGACAATTATTGCAAGCCAGTTGGGCCCGCTGCTTGGATACAAGCTCTCCCCCGCCGGATTTTTTCGTACGGTATTTGAGGCAATATCCCGCTTACGCGAAACGCAAATTGAGACGTTTATTGTCGGCATTTCACTGCTTGTAGTCTTGCTACTGACAAAGCGCTTTCTTCCACGCTTGCCTGCGCCCTTGATTGCTGTGGCGTTAGGGTGTGCAACTGTCTACTTTTTCAAGCTTGGTTCTAAAGGCGTGGCTATTGTGGGTGCTGTTCCAGCAGGCTTTCCAACACCGCTGATCCCACGGTTCAGCTTGTCGGAAGTTCCGCCTCTGTTAACTGGTGCGAGTGGCATCGCACTAGTTAGCTTCTGCAGCATGATGACGACGGCGCGAGGGTTCGCTGCAAAGAACAACTATAGGATCGATGTAAATCGCGACATGTTTGCGCTCGGCATTTCGGACCTCGCCTCCGCGCTGAATCGAGGGTTTGTTGTTAGCGGCGCCGATTCACGAACTGCCGTTGCTGATTCAGCAGGCGGGAAGAGTCAGGTGACGTCTTTGGTAGCGGCTGCTGTAATGGCGTTCGCACTTCTTTTTCTAACCGAGCCGCTGGCGTACGTTCCGAGCGCCGCCCTGGCCGCAATTCTAATGTCCTCAGCGCTTGGTTTATTCGACATCGGATCACTCAGGCATTACTACCAACTCAGCCGGCCTGAGTTTCGACAGTCGGTTGTCGCGACAGTTGGTGTTATGACTCTTGGCGTGCTGCCTGGAGTGCTGATCGCAGTAGGACTTGCAATCTTAAAGCTGCTTCGTGATGCGTCACATCCACGCGATGCGGTTCTTGGAATTGTAAGTGACGCCGACGAAGACTATTTCAAATCCGAAGCAGAAGGTGGAAGAACCATTCCCGGCGTAATTATTTATCGGTTCGAGTCTGCGTTGGTGTTCTTTAACGCAGACTATTTCAGCGACCGTGTCCGCACAGTGCTTAGAGAAGCAAGATCTCCAACAAGATCGTTTTTGCTCGATGCTGAATCCATGCCCTTCATCGACGTATCCGGTACCTATGCTTTGGAAACCTTATGCACAGAGTTAGCTCAAAAGGGCATAGTTCTTGGAATCGTCCGGCCCAGCAGCCGAATACGGCGAATCCTGGATCGAGCCGAGGTAACGAAAGTTATAGGTGCAGAGAACTTTCACTACACGATACGCGCGGGGATCAGAAAGTTTCAGGAGAACGGAGATCAGGAGAGTGGTCTCCTATAGTATGTTCTCCGCCTATCAGAGCAAAGTGGACTACCAATCGTTTGAGCGTTGGGCTAATTTCCTACGGAGAATTCCATACCAAAATACAAAGTCCACCTGATTCTGTTAGGCGCAGGCCTTCTTTAACCTCAGCTCAAACGAATTAGATAATGGCTGATGGAAGAGCTATTCAAAGAAACAGCCCGTCGTATTGCACTCACAGTTGAGTTAGCGTCGGCTCTAATCATTGCCTATGGGGCATTGGAAGCCATCATCGGTCTTTTGACTCCACGGCGTCGTTTTGAAAAAAAGAAGCTGTTCCACAAACGCCGACAAGTCTTTCTTCGTTTTGGCATGTGGCTAATTCTAGCCCTCGAGTTTGAACTGGCTGCCGACATTGTTCGCAGTGCCATCAGTCCTAGCTGGTCTGACATCGGACAGCTGGGAGCGATTGCCGCGATTCGAACGGTCCTGAACTATTTCCTGGAAAGAGACATTAAAGAGTTTGAAGAGTCAGAACAGGGCGCGTAGCACATTGAATAGGATTCGAGGAGTCGGGTTTGTCCCAATCACCTTCAACAACAACCACCGACCTGGCAGTTGATCGTACGCGACTCGCTCACGACCGAACGCTCATGGCCTGGATTCGCACGTCGGCGTCGCTGATCAGCTTCGGGTTCACTATCTACAAATTCTTCCAGTATCTGCGCGACAAAGGAGAAGCGATCGAAGGCAGGGCGTTTGGGCCGCCGAGATTTGCGATGTCGCTGATCGCCGTCGCGCTTGCCGCACTTGTCTTCGCGACGTATGAAAACCAGCGCGAGATGAAGGCGCTGCGAAAACGTTTTTCTTATGTTCCCTATTCTTTGGCAACGGTAGTTGCGGCTCTTATTGGTCTTCTTGGAATAGTGACGTTCGTCGCGGTGTTCTTCAGGCAATGACCTGGCTTTAAGCGTCACTCACATCTCATCTGTAAGCTGCGGCCGAGTTGTTATTTGTGATCACTCCGTGAAGCAAAATCAGCAACTTCTTGTTTTCGTAGCAGGAATAATTACAGAACCAGCAGCGAAGCGACTGCACGCCAGGCAGTAGTCGCTTGCTTGCCATTGTTTACTTCTTTCTGTCGTGCAGTCGCTTCGTTGGTTCTGTATCTGAGGCGCGACGTCAAAATTCTTATTGGTTGCGGCCTGAGCCGCGCTGCGAAAAGAAGTGAATCCTCGCCATCATGGTCAACTACTCGCAACAAATAGTGAATTGTTCCAGTCTGGTGTGCCGCACGAAAAACTCCGACTCCATCTTCGGCGTTAACCTGACAATACGCTGGGAGCGTGTGATAGGCTAACGCACCACTCAATCTTTTGTCGGGTGTTTCAAAATCCGACAAGATGTGTGACCGGGAAACGGAATTGCTCGTTGGTGCGCTTCATCAAACCGCAAATTTACGTTAACTAATGTTCGACTCTGAGCGTTTCAAAATTCTCCGCTCAAGTGCCGAGGCAGAATTGTTGGTGCACTGTTCTCGGTTGGATATCGATCCAGCGAGGGTCAAACGGATCCACGCGCTACTTGAACTCCAGATTGATTGGACAAAGCTGCTTTCCTTCGCACAACGCAACGCCCTGATTCCGCTGCTCTATTTTCAGCTCAATAAGATTGCGTCCTCCCTGGTCCCGTCAGATCGCCTTAAAGAATTGCACGATCGCTTTCAACACAACAGCGCGCTAAACACGTTACTAACGGCTGAGATGATCGTCTTGATCGATCTCTTTGAACAGAATCAAATTCCCGCCATCCCTTATAAGGGACCGGCCATTGGGGCTGGCGTCTATGGACAGTTAGTGCTGAGACAGTTCGCAGATCTCGACATCCTTGTACGCGAGACCGATGTATGGAAGGCAACCGATCTACTTCTGGAACGAGGTTATAAGGGTCATTTTGTGATTCCCGCCAAGAGACGACCAGCCTTTATTCGTCTGAGCTACGTTAGATCATTCACCCGAGACAGCACCACGGTAGAACTACATTGGCGATTGGCGCCGCGTTTCTTTGGACCATACTTTGACATTTCAAGACTTTGGGAGCGAACGCGAAAGATTCCGCTACAGGGTTCATGCGTCCGCATTCCATTTTCAGATGACTTGATCCTGATGCTTTGCATTCATGGGGCAAAGGATTGTTGGGAAAAGTTGGAGTGGGTATGCGGACTGGCTGAGGTCGTGCGCGCAGATCCGGAACTTGATTGGGAGGATTTACTCAACCGCGCAAAAGACGCTCAAGCAATCGGCGTCGTTTCAGTAGGCCTACTGTTGGCCCATGACTTTTTAGAAGCCCCAATTCCAATGAACATCATTCGAAAGTTGCGAGTACAAAGTCGAGAAGACGTGATCGATCAAATAGTCTCGCGCTTCTTTAACGGCAGTTCAGCGTCTTTCCCTCTCGCTCAGAGAATTAGACTGCACCTGGAGTTGATGGATTCGATCGGCGAGAAAGCTCGCTACTGTCTGCGTTTGGGTTTGACAACCACGCCCGTTGATTGGGAGATGATATCGCTGCCTGAATCTGCTTCGTTCCTTTACTACCCATTAAGAGCTCTCAGACTACTTAGGAAGTACGGTCGGAAAAGTACACCCCTAGCCGCCAAGGAGAGATCCGTCGGACCTTTCTGACCGCACACATGATCACTGGTCACGACATCCTCTACATATCGAGTATCGAGTGGGACTTTCTTTGGCAGTCGCATCAGGAGATCGTCCGACGTTTGGCTGCGGCCGGTAATCGTGTTCTGTATATCGAGAACACCGGGGTAAGGTCGCCTGGACTAAAAGATACAAAACGTGTCGCTTCACGTTTGTCCCGGTGGCTGAAATCGTTGCGTTCAGGTGGTGTTCGACACGTGGCCGAGAACATCTTTGTCTATTCCCCACTCGTCTTACCGCCGTTTGGTCCGACATGGCAGCGTCTATTGAATCGTCATGTTTTTCTGCGTCAGCTTAGAGGAATAGTTCGTACGCTGGGTATGAAGGACTGTCTGATCTGGACGTATCTGCCCACAGACACCGCCGTCGAAATTATTCGCGCTCACAGCAATCAACGAAGTTTGGTCATCTACTACAGCGTCGCAGATTTCTCTTATCTCACCTCTAATGGGAAGCGGCTGGAAAAGAGTGAAAAAGAACTCGTTGGTCTTAGCGATCTTGTGTTCGCGACTTGCTCCGAATTGGCAACCAGGCTTTCACGTAACGGCAACTCCGCACACCTTTTCCCACCCGGTGTAGATATCTCAGCATTTCCTGAAGAAACCACGAGTGATGCTCAATTCGATCAGCTTGGACTTTCAATTCTCCCAAGACCAATTATTGGTTACATCGGTGGACTTCATCGTTTCGTTGATTACGATCTGATTGCAGCCCTGGCAACGGCTCGTCCTTCCTGGTCATGGGTGTTCCTGGGAGCTCACCAGGTTTCGTTGGAAAAGCTTCACGGTCTACCAAACGTTCACCTCTTGGGTCAACGACGTCACGACGAACTTACAAAGCACATGGCCTATTTTGATGTTTGCCTGGTTCCTTATATCAACAGCCGGGAAATACGCACGGTCGTGCCTACCAAGATTAATGAGTACCTGGCAGCAGGGAAGGCAGTAGTCGCTACTAACTTGCCGACTGTGTCGGAGTTCAACGCCAAACACCAGGTCCTAACCATTGCTGAACCGACAGCGCGCGAATTCCTACGAGCTATAGAAAGTCAACTTGCTGCGGCCCATGATCCCCAATTAAGAACGACCAGGCGTCAGATAGCCGTGCTGTCAGATTGGCAGATTCGCCTCGAACAAATGAGTGAACTTATTGAGCAAAAGCTGGGTCAATTGCGACCGGCCCAACCGTAGGTCACGTTGATAAGTAAGCGAAATCTTCAAAACGGTCCGCCCTGGCTGCGCCTCCAAAATTTTCTGACCGGGCCGTTCGGTCTTCGAGTAGAATGACTTTGTTGACTGATTTCTGGGGCTGCGTTAAAAAAGCCCTCCCCCGTCCAAATTCAAGGTCAAACAACAAGATCTATTTCCAGTCTGATTAGACCATTGAGAATGGCAACTCAGCACACTCAAGATTGGCCGCAGTACTTGTTGTGGCATCTGGCCTAACCAAAAAAATCAAAGTGCATTACCTGACTGATCAGACACTTCATTCCCTCGGATCCTTTGAAGGAGGCTCAAATTGAATATGAGTAAGTGCTTCAGGTTTCTGGCAATCGTCGTCGCAACCGTTATTTTGTTTCAAGCTGCCCAGGTGAGTTATGCGAAAAAGCAAAAGAAAAGCAAACGAACCAAGCGTACGGTAGCGCCTCTTGTTTGGGCTCCCTCTCAGATCCAGACACCTTCTATGACTTCTAACTCGGCAACGGTTACCCAGGCACCAGACGTCAGACCCAATCAGTCGGGATCTGAGGCACTACGCAATGGCCAGAAACGAGGCACTGCGGCACCTCCGATTGACACGCGATCAGAAATCAAGGAACCGGTAAATCAGGCACCCGCTCGGGACCCTGGCGTGGTTTCTTCTGCACCAACTCGGAATGCCACCAGTGCGGAAGCAGAACCCAATGACACAGCAGGAACCGCAACACCAATAACTTTCACTCCGATAGCGATTACTACAGCTGCGATTAATCCTGGTGGTGATGTTGATTTTTATACCTTTACAGCGCCAGCCGGTTCGAGAGTGTGGATTGAGACAGATACTGGCGGAACCCAAAACGCCGGCGCGACATCCCGAGACACGGTCATCGACTTACTGGCAGCCGACGGCGCAACCGTTATCGAGAATGACGATGACGATGGCACCGGCAATGGCGGCGACGGCACAATCGAAACTGGGTTAGCATCGATAATCGCCGGTCGAACGCTTACAGCCGGAGGCACTTACTTCATTCGTGTGCAAGCCTTCAGCGCAACCGGGATTATCAATCCTTACCGATTATTCGTATCACTTACGAACGTAGCGGCAACTGCCGAAGTTGAGGCCAATGACACCGCGGCCACCGCGAACGTCGCAAACTCGCCGGCCCTGCGCTCTGGATCGATCGGCGTCGCAGGCGATGTCGACTACTACTCAGTGTCAGCCAACGCTGGCGATACAATCTTTTTCCCGGTTGACGCAGATCCTGAACGCGATGGTACTGGTACTGATCTGGTTGTGGAATTTCGCAGCCCCGCGGATGCTTTATTGCTGTCAGTCGACTCGTCTGTCACTGGCGATCTGGCGAATCCTGCCGCTGAGGGCGCGAACTATACGGTAGATGCTGCGGGTACCTATTTTGTAAAAGTGCGCCACTTCAGCGCGACAGGCACGGGAACCTATGACATTCATATCGTCAAAACCGGTGCTGCTACGTCCCCGCTGGTTATTAGTGAGTTTCGGGTTCGTGGTCCAAGTGGAGCGAACGACGAATATGTGGAAATTTATAACAACTCAGACATCTCCACTACTGTAGCTTCCCAAGTTGGTAGCGGTTTTGCAGTAGCTGCAAGTGATGCTGTTGTTCGCTGTACAATTCCGAACGGTACCGTGATACCTGGACGTGGACACTTCCTTTGTACCAATAGTGCCGCTTACTCACTGGGGGGCTATGCCACCGGCGACGCCACGTATGCGACCGATATTCCGGACAATGCCGGCATCGCGCTTTTCAATAACAATGTGCCGGCAAACTTCATCCTGGCAAACCGCCTTGATGCGGTTGGGTCAACGTCCGAAGCAAACACCCTTTACAAAGAAGGTACGGGCTACCCTGCTTTGACTCCTTTCTCTATCGACTATGCGTTTGTGAGAGATAGTTGTGGCCAGCAAGGCTCAATTACTAATCTCACTCCATGCCCACTTACCTCGGGGGTGGTCGACACGGGCAA
>Ga0068871_100001021_pt1 | contig 18762 bp, 16 predicted proteins | sample KBSMisM72_FD_72750 | JGI IMG/M metagenome (GOLD analysis project Ga0068871, IMG submission 72750) | Miscanthus rhizosphere microbial communities from Kellogg Biological Station, Michigan, USA - KBS Miscanthus M7-2 | ecosystem: Host-associated > Plants > Roots > Rhizosphere > Soil ...
TGATGGAGCATGAGTTGTTCGCGGATAACTCACATCTGTCTTGACCGAAATGCTCAGTGGCCGGTTCCCACCACCGGCTGCGGCATCCACAGATTACGCTGATGACACAGATTGGAGTAACCTGTTGCTACAAAACTAAACTCAACGCTTTCGAAAGGAACCTCACATGCCGAACACCTCGATCGCCTTACCGGACGAGTTAATTGAAGACACGATACTGCTCATTCGCGGAAAGAGAGTAATTCTTGATCATGACCTAGCGAGACTTTATGGCGTCCTACCAAAGTGTTGAATCAGGCCGTCAAGCGAAATACTGATAGGTTTCCGGAAGACTTCATGTTTCAGTTAACCAAAGCCGAAACTGATCCTCGTGGTGATTACTTCATCATCGGGCGAAAGCCGAAAGAATTTCGCGAGTTTGATTGCATCGAGTTGGCCGTAGAATATGACGACGACGGCAAGGTTAGCGGACGAACAATGATCTCGACTTACGTTAACGATCAGTACGGCGCGATCTACGGAATTTCTGGAGTTGTTACAGAGCAGCGGATATCACTCGTCGCCAAACCTGTGTCTGACGAGGATGTTGGATATCGGTTCGAGGGAGAATTTTTGCGGAAGGGCGAGCTGTGGCTGCGGGACGATCTCAGCCTGTGTTGAAGGGTCGCCTCAGCAAGATCAAAGGAGGGAAGACGATCGCTGAAGCAGTTGTTAAAGTTTCGGATTGAATATCTGGGTTGCTGAGCTGCGAGATTTGATTCCTGACACTACCGTGCTTTGATTGGAGCACTCATCGTGCTAGCACTCTATCGAATTGGTTGGCGACCAGGACCACGTTGGCACTTATTTAATCGGTGCATTCAGTTTAATTCCTGTTTTGAACAACGGCGAATCGGGTGGAGCAAGGCGGGAGAGCAATTCTGCTATCCGCGTGTACGAATGCTTTAGGGGATCTGAGCCTAGATCTTGCCGGACAATATAGGTACCGTACCTATAACGCGGATCATATGGAATTGCGGAATCCCACAGGTCGTCGGAAGTTATTTCTTCCGGTATGGACTTCCCAAAAAGAGTGACGAACTTCTCTTTAAATTCGTCTAGTAAGGCCAGTTCATTAAATTCAATTCTCGACGGAACTACGATGAGTTTTAGTGATGTATCGCGGAGTTCAGCCAGCCTGGCATCGCGAAGCTTCGACACCATCATGTCAGACCCCGAAATCTGCTGAAGATTCATTGTCGTAAGGAGCACAACCACATCAGCGACTTGCCCACAGCAAACTCCGCCGGCATCGGTAATGCCGGTTCGGCAATCAACAAGTGTCACATCCGCGTGTTCGTCGAACTGTTGTCTCAACCAACGAAAATATAATTCACCTTCCCACTTTTCATAGAAGTCCTTCCAGTCAAATGTTCTCACGACATTGGCATACTGACTCATGCTATCGGCACTTCGCCTTCCGACTGGGATCAGATCTACGGTGCCGCCGCTAACCTCATTTCGTACATTAACCATGAGCGAGCGAATGTCTTCAAACGGTGATGGCGAGTCAGCTGTCTGATAAAGAGAGCCCGGAGTTGCAATCGCGTGTTTGTAAGAAGTAATTAAGTCAACTACACCTCGTGAATCGAGGATGGTTTGGGTCTTGTCGGGGTAGAACATTTCTAAAGATGGTGCTTCCAAATCAAAGTCTACAAGCAGAACCCGCAGGCCAGCCTGAGCAAAGACTTCCCCTATATTGACAAGTGCCATTGACCTGCCGGTGCCACCCTTAATGGAAAAGAAAGTAACGATCATAACGCTTACCAGGGGCCGAAAATTAGGCGTCCGATTCCTTTGGGTTCTCCCAGGAGCTGGCGAAGAAACTTCCTCGTTTCCCGCGACGGCGGTTGTTCTTGAAGTTCCTCGCCGGAATTCGCTTGCAGCCTTCTTAATTCATAGTCGTGAAGCAACGTCTCGAGTGCCTGGATCAGACCGGCCATATCAGTGTCGAACTTGGTATGGCGAATTTCTACGGCATTAAAGTTGGGGAACATTATTAATTCTTCCGGCAACTCCTGCGGTAATGGCATTTTGGCGCCGGCTACCAGAAGAGGGATTATCGTGATCTTTTTTTCGATAGCAGTTTGTATTTCCTGGCGTACGAAGTCACCCGGCGCATTCAAACGGAACGTACCATCGGTTTTTGGGCCAAGCCAATTCTGTCCTACTACAGCAATTAGGACGTACGAGTCAGACAAAGCCTTTGAGAGCACCGAAGGAAAGTCCGCGCCAGGATCAATAGAATCGACGTCCATGAAGACGCCATCGGGGCCGAACTGTGAAGTTAGTCGATCCCAGATCCGGCCGGCATAGCCTTCGCTATCAGTGCGTCGATAACTAACAAATATTTTCGCCATGTGTGCGTTGCGAGTCTCTCACAACTAACGTTTTGTTGCCCACGGTCAGCGCTTCCGCTCACAATTACAATTCGGCGGGTCAGGCGTTGAACTTTTCTCGATACCACGGAAAAGAAGAAGGTCGCTTATGATTAACTGTACTATGATCTTCCTTTTATTATTCGCATCACTCTTCGGACAGGACGGTAAGCAGAAGGAACCTGCTGATTCAAAATACAAGGTCGGTCAGCAATGGAGTTACAGTGCTCGGCCGGGAGAAGAGAAGTCGTATCTGATCATCGTGAAGATCGACAACGACCCGAAGCTCGGGCGGATCATTCATATTGCACTGCGTGGGCTCAAGATGAAGAACCCGCACAGTCCGGACGGTTTCAGCGAAGACGTAAACCACATGCCATTCCTGGAGGCTGCGATTGAGAAGAGCGGGCTAAAGCTCCTGAAAGAAAAGGTCGACCTGCCTGATTTCGAAGAGGGTTATCAGATCTGGCGAAAAGCGTTCGATGCCGGGGATGCTGGGGCTTATTCGATTACGGTTTCTGAGGCGGTGGTGGTAATGGAAACGGCATTGAATCGCTAACGCTGTTTCTGCCGAGAACTGCGCGACTCAATGTTCTCACAACGTCGGCCGTTTCATAATGATGCCGATTCCTGGCAGCAGTGAGAGCCGACTCGAGGAGGGCTTCATCTCTGAGACCTTGCGTACCACCAGTCTCGGCGATCAATCTCGCGTGGATTGTCAGCACATCGAGCTTGTCCGGGAATATCATCTGCCGCTGTTATGGTCAGGACCCTTTGACAGCTCTTCGTATGCAGTGCGGCGTTTGGAGAGGATTGACTCGAAGGTGTTTATGAAGTCGGCCGAACGGCGGGCTTCTTCAACAGAGCGCACGACCAATGCACGTCCCACAATCTCGACCTCCAGTTCTGCCCCTGCCTCGATGCCGAGGGCATCAACCGCCTCCGGTGGAAGGGGAACAGATGAGTGCTGGTCTAAGGTGGTAAAGGTTTTTGACATGCGCAAATTGTATCACGACTGCTTTAGCTCAGTGCGGCCCCTTCGATTAAGGCGAGTTCTCAAATGCTCGCCAGCGCGCACCTGTGCACCACCCCACATTGCCGAGTCAATCGCTGAACTAAAACTCTGACATTTTGATGGCCCGGCTGTTGCAGTGCTCCCTGGTTCTCCGACTCCCACGTTTCACCGGAGACTCAATGCAGTTCAGTCCTATTGCTCAATCCATCAATTCCAAAATGTGGGATGTAATGATTTCCGGTAGGAATCATAAACACAGGGGCCTGTACTGGGAGTTGCTAAGCGAAACTTAGCCAGTTTAGAACCTGAACAGTTGCAAGTCATCAAACAGTTCACAGATCTGGAGAAACATTTTTCATGAGCGAAACGACGGAGGTTCAGCCAATCGTAAACGAAGGAGAATCGTGCCAAGTAGATCTTCGTGCTGAACTCAAAAAGCATCTTACTGAAGAATTCACTGCCGCGCTCGCATTACAAGAAGGCTTGACGAACGTTCAGCGTCGTTTGCTGCATTCGTTGATCTCTGAAACGCCGATAAGCTCAACCGCGATACTTCAAACATTGCGTTCGGCTGAAAATCAATAATGAACGAACGAGTAAAGGAAATAAGATTCGAACATTTCAGGGGGCTGCGTGATTATTCCTGCACGCTCAAAGGCAAGAGTATCGTCGTGCTCAGCGGAAACGGGAAGGGTAAGAGCGGAATCGTCGACGGAATTGAATTCACCTTCTCGGGCAGAATAGCTCGGTTCCATGGCGAGGGCACAGGTGCGATCGACCAGAGGGTAGCAATTCAACACGTCCAGAAGAAGGGAGAGCCTACTGTAGAGATATTATTTACACCTACGAATGGCAAGATCAGACGGGCCCTGTCCTCTCAAGAATTAGAATTGTCATCGAAAGCAAGTATCGACAACTATGTTGCTACGCACCCACCCGCTGAGTCATTTATTCTACGACGAGCGCAGATTCTCGACTTCATTTCTGCTCAGGACGCGAACCGTTACCGAAAGTATATAGCGTTGCTCGGACTGAGTGAGCTGGATCAAATCCAACGGGCGTTTGTAGAGGCCGCGCAGGATGCTGAGAACAGGGTCAGCCGTGCGCGACAAGATCTAGATGCTGAACTTGCGAGCTTCAAAGAACCCGGACAGTTAGTGCCAAGCCTAGATACACTCCTTGGGCGATGTTCAACCGCAACGACACACTTCGACATTCAGCCGCTAACCGCATGGGATCAACTTGATACAGTAATTGCAGAACTAGAATCCCGCCGTTCAGAGGAAACGCGCAGTGAAATTGACGCCCTTAACCTGGCTCTTGCGTCATTTGAAAGATCTTTGCCCACCGATCTCGAATCGTTAGCAAATACCACTAGCGAAGCTCAGAAACGTGTGAATCAATTGAAAGCAACGTCCGAAGAAGCTGCTGCGGGCGAAATCATTCAAGCGGGTATCTCGTTCTTTCATGACCATCATAACGTAATAGTCTGTCCGCTTTGTGAGCGTCCTCTGGACGAGGGCTACGCAGACGTTCTTCAGCGGCTAAAGAAACGTGACGAGGCATTATCCGAACTACGTCTAAGTGAGCAACAATTATCCGGTCTTCTCGATGACTTAGCAGCACGTTCTCAACAATGTGTTGCCCGGCTTACCACTGATCTAGAGAGCGGTGCCCTGCTCGACGCCGACGTTGTGAGTGTTCTCACTGAACGATGCTCTCTCCTGGTTTCCTACCAGGATCTCATAAAGCGGGTGCGTGAAGACCCCAGTTCAGCTGATCTAAAGCCACTGGGCGAAGTCGATGCGCTATCAAACCTACGCAAAGGCATAGCAGCACAACTCTCTGAGCGCCGAAGGGGTTTGATTCCGGCTAATACCTCGGAGCTTGAGACCACGATCGCTTTACTAAAGAAGGCCAGGACCGGAGTACCGAGAATTGAAACTTGTCAATCAGCGCTTAAAACTATTGAAGGAGAGAGTCTGGCTGCCTCACAGGCACGCGTCGCATTCTCGACAGCTCGCGAAAAAGCAATTCAGCGAGTCTTCGATCAGATTGCGGCAAAGGTCCTCGAGTATTACAAGCAACTACACGATATACCGGTTGGAGAAGAAAGTTGTGAATGTACAGGAATTAGTCTGACGACTACACCGCGCGCTGCCGCCGGGGGCTTGAGACTGGCGATAGAGTTCTTAGGATTGGTCGATTCGTCGGATGCACGAGCATTCTTGAGTGAAGGACATCTAGATTCCTTAGGCTTGTGCATCTATTTGGCGAGTGCTCGTATCTTCAATCGTTCGGGCTCATTGTTAGTTCTGGATGACATCCTCACCAGCATTGATATGGACCATCGACAGCGCTTTGCTGAATTGCTTTTCGAGGAGTTTTCGGATTACCAGATTGTACTGACGACTCACGATGAATATTGGTTCAATACCCTTCAGTCAATGGCTCACGCCCGCGGAGATCAAGCACAGTGGGTCTTTAGACGAATCGCACGTTGGACTCTGGGTGGAGGACCAGAATCTGCTGAATACCAGAGTACATGGGAGTTTATAGACGCTAATCTTATAGAAGATTCATACCGAGAGCTCGGAGGTCCATTACGTCTCGTATTTGAGGATTTTCTGAAGCGAGTAGCTGCAAAGATGGAATTGAAGGTTAAGTACAACTATGAAGGCCGCTACACAGCTGGAGACTTCTATCATGCCGGTATCGACCATAAGATCCTGGCACAACTAATCAAAGAGAACCAGTATGATGGTGACGTAAAACGTGACGTGGGACGAGTCTTTGGGTCTGACGCCCTACTCAATTTTCTAAGTCACGATAACCCTGGGCGACGTGAAGTCACGTTGACGCAAACGCGCGATTTTGTGTTTGCGCTTAAATCACTCATTAAACGGTGTCAGGAGAATAAACTGATCAAAAGCATCGACGGATGAGCGGGTAGTAGTTTGGTGATGCGCGAAGTATTCATCAAGCGGCGTCTGGTAATACAAGAACAGGCTTGTATTGGCCGGGCTGCTCACTGACGCCGGCAATTACAGCTTTCATATGTCCCACCACCGGCTGGTCCACAGATTGCACAGATGGTCTGATTTGAAGTTTGAGATTGAAGTTGCGCGACGTGAGTAATACACTACGGCAATGATGCAACGTCGCACAGTCCGGATCACCACTTATGTTCTGATATTTATTATTGGGACGATTGTTATCGACGGCTACGACGTACTCTCAGGTGGAAACATCAAGGAATTGTTTTATACACCGATCGTATGGTCGTTAGGGATATATTAGGAAAAAGCTCACCTACCATTTGACCAGCGCAAACGAAAATATGGTCCAATTTCCAGGATTTTGTTGATGCGTTCGCGCTGCGAGAATTAATCGAACCTCGAAGTATCCCAAAGCGTTCTCACTGCATCATAGGTGGCGTTCGAAAGCTTTACCTCGCAAAATCAGTTCAACCTTAAAGGAGATTTACTCGATGAGAGATAAGACTGAAATCTGCACTCCAGACACTTCCGAGCAGAGCCGGCCGTTCTTCGCGCGTTTCCTCGAAGGCCAGGACACCTCAAAGGATTCCTTCATGACACTCAAGTATCCGTCCGATCGTGATGAGGACGATCAGCCAATTGAGTTCATAGAAGCCCGTTAAGACGGTCGCGGCCCTCGTTCAGCAATATGTGAGGGCCGCACCTTTTGCATCACTTACACCTCCAATGCATGGAGCGCTTCGAAACTATGGTCCGATCTCCATGATTCTTACGCGTTAAGAATTAATAGAACCTGCGGAGTATCGAAAGTATTTTCAATCGATCGCAGTTGTCGTAAGATATTTGTCACCCTCCCATAACTCAACCAGCCCTTACAGGAGATCACTCGATGAGAGACAAGACTGAAATCTGCAACCCCGAAGCTTCTGACCAGAGCGTGCCGTTCTTCGCTCGCTTCCTCGAAGGCCAGGATCGTTTCGAAATTCCGCAACAGACGCTCAAGTATCCGTCCGATCGGGACGAGTGGGATCAACGAATTGCGTACATGCCGGACAACAACCGTCCAAAGCAGTAACAAGACTGTTTCGACGATCGCGGCCCACGCTTAAAACACGCGGGCCGCACCATTTTGAGTATTCAACCTGGACGCATGCCTTCAATTCCAACCCGCAATGTCGTTCTGCTGCTGACGCATAGCGGCGACTTCTACACTATCGATCTTGTTTCAGAGGCTCTTGCACGACGCGGCGTCCGTCCGATTCGATTCAACACCGATCTTTTTCCAACGTCGATTAAACTCGTGGCCCGCGCGGGCAACGAACACCTCTTTACTGAAACAGGAGAACAGATCTTCGCTGCGGAGGTACGCGCTGTTTGGGCACGCAAGCTCTGGCCGCCGCGCATGGCTCACGACCTTGATGATCGCTATCGCGCAATGTGTGTAAGCGAGTCGATGGCCGCGCTCGATGGTTTTCTCGACGCGCTGAATGACGCGCGTTGGGTCAACGATCTTCAGTGCCAACGCGCCGCCGAGAACAAGCAGCGACAACTCCGGCTGGCCGCGCGCGCCGGACTGCGCGTCCCGCGTACGCTCGTTACTAACGACGCGTCAGCAGCTCGACAGTTCTTTGCAGAGACCGATGGCCAGACTGTAGCGAAATTGCTTCGTCCGATCTCGGTCAGCATGGACGCTGTTGATTCTTTTGTTTACACGAATCGTGTCCGCGAAGAAGACCTGGCTGGTGCTGAGACACTTCGGCACTGTCCGATGGTGTTTCAGGAGTTGATTCCGAAAGCTTGCGAGCTGCGTGTGGCGTGGGTGGCAGGTCGGGTTTTCGCAGGTGCGCTTGATGCGAGTGAGACGTCGCGCGGGCAGACGGACTGGCGTCGTGTTGCGCCTGAGGAGTGTAGTTGGCAGGTGGGCCATGTGCCTGGCGAGGTTGCAAGCAGCCTGGGGGCATTGATGTTGGAGCTTGGGCTTGTGTTTGGTGCTGTTGATTTGATCTGTACGCCTGCGGGTGAGTATGTGTTTTTGGAAGTTAATCCGAGTGGGGAGTGGGGGATGCTCGAGCGCGAGCTTGGGCTTCCGATTTCCGACGCGATCGCAGAAGCGTTAGTGTCTACTCGGAACGTACTGTAGGGGCGGTCCTCCGTGGCCGCCCGTGGCTTTGATCGTGTTCGCGAAGCCGAAGCCATCGATTTCTTGAATCCTTGCCAAAACCACGGGCGGCCACGGAGGGCCGCCCCTACAGTACGTTCATAATTATGTCTATTCTGATTGTTACGCATAGCGAAGATAACGATAGTGTCGTAAGGGTGATTGAGGGCATCAGGCGGAAAGGCGAACAAGCGATACGATTTGATACGGATCGTTATCCGACTGATGTGCGTCTGACGGCTTATCACGGCACCTCGGACGAGCGGCTTACCCTGACGAATGACGAGGGTGAGTTTGATCTGCGCGAGGTCACGGCGATCTGGCACCGGCGCATCAACTTCGGAGCTAGTCTTCCGGCCGGGCTCGACAGGCAACTGCGTCATGCTTCCCTCGGCGAAGCGAGTGCCGCCGCTCACGGCATGCTGTCGAGTCTGAAAGCCTTCCGCATGGACCACCTCCACCACATCCGTCGCGCAGAGAACAAGCAGCTTCAACTCCAGGTAGCCCGCGAACTCGGACTCAACACACCGCGCACCCTCACGACCAACGATCCCACAGCCGTTCGCGCCTTCGCGAAGAGTTGCGAGGGAGGACTGGTGACGAAGATGCTCTCTTCCTTCGCGATCTATGAAGAAGGCAAAGAACTCGTCGTCTTTACGAATCCCGTGAAACCCCAAGACCTCGAAGATCTCTCCGGCTTGAGTCTTTGCCCGGCTACGTTTCAGGAACTACTCCCCAAGTCACTCGAGATTCGTACCACGGTTGTCGGCAACCGTGTGATGTCTGCCGCCGTGGACTCACAAGTGTCCGCACGTGCCACTCACGACTGGCGCCGTGATGGTGTTCGCATGCTGCAGGACTGGCGTCCTTACCAACTCCCACATGACGTCGAAGAAAAAATCCTGCGCCTCATGAATTTCTTCTCGCTGAACTATGGCGCCATCGACATCATTCTTACACCGGACAACCAGCACGTCTTTCTCGAAGTCAATCCCTGCGGCGAATTCTTCTGGCTCGAACGCGCTCCGGGCCTTCCGATCTCCGAAGCTATCGCAGATACTCTCCTTCAGCACTGACTAGACGCGGATGAACGCAGATGATCGACCCCTACCTGTGTGCTCGCTGTAATGCGTCGCTTGTGGTAGTTGACGCTCCGAGTGTTGAATGCCGGTACTGTGGTGCTGTGAACGAGGTGCCGGCGGCGTACCGCGAAGAGCTTCGGCTGACGCGCGACCTCGATCAAACAACGCGGCGCGCGGTAGAAGAGTGGGCGCGCCTCGACAGTATTAAAGTTCCACGCTGGTGGTTTGTAAGTGCAGTCAGCATTCCGTTTCTGCTTCTCGCGGGAGGTCTCGCGATTCTTCTGGTCCTTGGGTTGCTGAAAGTGGTGAGCAATACAAACCTTGTTCAGCTCGTCGCTTTTCTCGTTTGGTTTCCACTTGTGCCCGTTGCGTTGCTGGCATCGTGGGTAGGCATGAGAAACCTGCTCGTGAATGGCGCTGCGCGTATCGGCGTTGCGTTCGCAGCGATTTCGTCCGAGAGCGGTGAGCTTAACTGTCGCCAATGTGGCGCACCACTCACCGTTGAGCCAGGCGATATTATGGTGCGATGCCTGTTTTGCGAGGCGGAGAGTATTGTGCGTCTTGATGCTTCGCAGATGCGGTCACTGGAAGCAAATGTCGGAACGGCGAAGATGAGTTTAGCTCAGGCGATGGGCGCGTTATCAAAGCACGCCGAGCTTGCGTCATTTGAAACTCGTGGCCGTGTGTACGTGGTCGGCGGTCTGTTACTCTTGCCGCTCATCTGGTGCTTTGCAGCGGGTGTACAGTCAAGTTACTGGTCGCTCCTGATTGCATTGGATGTATTTGTGCTGAGCCTTTGCGTGTTCTGGATGATGCGGGAGGCGTTTCTTCTGCCGGTAACGATAGAAGAGGTTGATGCACTTCGGACGTCAGAAAAAGATCCACAAAACGGGAGACCTAAACGACCCGCCGGCACTCGCGGATGGTACGATCATTCATCCGATCCGGTGAACTTTGTCATCCCCATAGCCGTAACCCTCATGTTTGTTGCGATAGAGGTGATTGTTATCCGTGGCTAATATTCGTTGTCATCATCTTCGCACTGGCGGTGTTAACCAGTAAAAAAGACCTCCCGGAGGACCACAAATGCAAACGTTCCTGCAGGATCTGAAATACGCGCTGCGCATGCTGAGAAAGAATCCGGCCTTTACTGCCGTTGCGATTCTGACACTTGCGGTAGGAATCGGCGCCAATTCCGCCATCTTCAGCGTTGTTAACTCGGTCCTGTTAAGGCCCCTGCCTTACCGGCAGCCCGATCAACTCGTCCGCGTCTACAGTGAATTTCCCACGATGCAGCTCAGAAAATTCTGGCTCTCACCGCCCGAACTGCTCGATATACAGCGCGAAGCAAAATCCTGGGAAGCAATTGGCGCCTGGGCGCCGGGCGGGCGGAACGTAGGCACCGCGAGTGAGCCACTGCGAGTAACCTCGGCCGTCATTACGCGCAGCTTGCTGGATGTCCTCGGAGTGCAACCGGAACGTGGTCGCAACTTCACTGAAGATGAAGATCGCAATGGTGGACCAAAAGTCGCAATCATTTCGCATGGCCTCTGGCAAAAGGGATTTGGCGGAGCAAGTGACATTATCGGCAAACAGATTCAGGTCAATGCAACAACAACCACGGTTGTTGGCGTGATGCCCCCGAACTTTGGATTCCCGCCCGGCAGTAACGATCAGGTTGAAGTGCTCCTACCTTTCCAATTCGATCCCGCCAACCCCGGTAGTCGTGGCTCCCATTACCTTTCAGTGATCGGCAGGTTAAAGCCCGGCGTGAACAGCGAGCAGGCGATGAGCGAAATGACGAGCTTGATGGCGGGCTGGAAGAGTGAAGGTCGCTCGCAGCATTTACTCAACCCCGAACGCCATCCCGTGGTAATGCTCGGACTTCACGAAGACGTTGTCGGGTCAGCTCGCAGAGCCGTGTGGTTGCTCATGGCTGCGGTCGCTTTTGTTTTACTGATCGCGTGTGTGAACGTTGCGAACCTTTTGCTTGCTCGCGCGGAATCGCGTCATCGTGAGTTTGCAGTTCGTCTGGCGCTGGGCGCTGGTCTGAAACGGATGGTCCGTCAATTTGTCGCCGAAGGTTTTGTGCTGGTTCTGATGGCATCAATACTCGGTGTGGCGCTCGCGTTCGCGGGTTTGAAGACTCTGCTGTTGTTTGCGCCTGATAGCGTGCCGCGCACTGAAGAGATCACCGTTGGTCTTCCCGTGCTCGGATTTACTCTCGCGGTTGCAACCATCGCCGTCTTTCTCTTTGGCCTTGCGCCTCTGGCCCAGGTTAGTGAACGTAATTTGGCTAACTGGATTCGCGGCGCCGGGCAGCGCGCAATTCGAGGCGGAGGTCAGACGCTGCGCAAGAGTCTCGTAGTAACAGAGATTGCCCTCGCAGTTATTCTAGTCATCGGCTCCGGACTGATGATTCGCGCCTTCTGGAAGTTGCAACAGGTCAACACCGGCTTTGATCCGAAAGGCGCCGTCAGCTTCAGCCTGAATCTTCCGGCAAGTAAATACAAGGCCCCTGAACGACTTCAGTTTATGAACGCGCTCGAGCAAAAGCTCAGCGCTATTCCGGGTGTGGCGAACGTCTCGATGGCAAGTGGACTACCTCCGCTACGCCAGATCGATGCCAACGACACGGAGATTGAAGGCTACCAGCCGACACCCGATGGCCCCGCGCAGAATGTCGACTACTGGAATCCAGTCGGCAACGATTACTTCAAGACAATGAAGATCCGTTTGCTGGAGGGCCGCACCTTTGAGCCGCGAGACGACAATCCGGATGCGATGAAGGTTGTGGTCGTCAACCAGGCGCTCGCGAAGAGGTTTTGGACAGGTAGTCCGATTGGCCGTCGCGTGAATCCGGGGTTTTCCGATCCGAAAGTGTGGTTCACGATCGTCGGCATCGTCGAAGATACCAAGAATGCGGGTATGGATAAGCCCGCTGGCCCTGAACTTTACTTTGCGGCACGTCAGGTTAATGATTTTCTGGATTCAAATATAAGTTTTGTGGTTCGTGGTGCGAATGATTCCACGCCGCTGGAAGGTTCGATTCGCGGCGCCGTTCGTGAATTGGATCCAACCCTGCCGGTGTACAACCTATGGTCCATGGATGAAGTGGTGACGAAGTCGATGGTCCAGCCCCGCTTCCTCGCGTTACTGCTGGCGACGTTCTCGGGTATCGCTCTGTTCCTGGCGGCGATTGGTATATACGGTGTGATGGCTTACTCGGTGGCGCAGCGCACGCAGGAGATTGGAGTGCGAATGGCCCTCGGAGCGCGACAGCTTCACGTGTTGCGGCTCATCTTCGGCCAGAGCCTGGGCATGTTGCTTATCGGCGTCGTGATCGGATTGGTAGGCGCGTTTTTGCTGACGCGCTGGATGCGCACGCTGCTGTTCGAAATAACTGCCACCGATCCTCTAACGTATGTTAGTGTAATCGGGTTACTGACTGTCGTCGCATTACTGGCGTGCTACATCCCGGCGCGCCGCGCAGCGAAAGTTGATCCACTGATCGCGCTGCGTTACGAATAAAACGAATCTGTGTACTCTGTGGATAGAGCAATCAGAATGTTAATTGTGCGGTTTGGGGTGGCGGGTCTTCTTTATCTCCTTCACTAAAGGATCGAAAAGAGGCCGAAGCGATTGCTCCAGTTCAAAACACTTTTTGAGATCTTGCTCGGCCTGTGCATCCATGCGCAACACCAGCAGGGATAATGCTCGGTTCCCATAAGCTTCAGCGAATTTAGGATCGATGGCAATAGCCTGATCGTAATCGGCAATCGCCTGGTCTAAGTTGCCCTTATAGTAGTGTGCGAGACCGCGCCCGTTAAAAGCCTCAACCGATTTTGGATCGAGCGAGATCACCTTATCGAAATCAGCGACGGCTCCGTCATAATCGGATTTCTGGTATCTCAAATAACCGCGATTAAGATAGGTAGAGGGCATCGGATTGATCGCGATAGCCTTGTCGAAATCAGCAATTGCCTGGTCTAACTGTCCTCTGGAAAACCGTGTGAAGCCTCGACCATTATATGCATTAGCCGATTTGGGATTGAGGGCGATCGCCTTGTCGAAATCAGCGAGCGCTCCGTTCCAGTCTTTTTTCTGATTCCGCAGGTGTCCTCGATTGTTATAAACCAAATCGTCCTTGTCATTAAGTGCGATGGCCTTATCATAATCCGCCATCGCTTGATCGAGATTTCCTTTATCGGTCAATGCCAGAGCGCGGTTGTTGTAGCTAATCGCTAAGTTGGGATCGAGTGAGAGAGCCTTATTGTAATCGTCGAGCGCCTGGTCCACTTCTCCTTTGTAATAACGTGCCAGGCCACGACTGTTGTATGGCATAGCCGCCTTGGCATCGATCGCGATGCACTTGTCAAAATCAGCAATTGCTCCGTCCCAGTTTTCAAGCTGGATTCGCGCATCGCCACGGTTCTGGTAGGCGAAGATGTTTTCATCATCAAATGCGATTGACTTGTCGTAATCAGCCATCGCTTTATCGAACTTCCCTTGTGAGGCGAATGCCTGTCCACGATTGTTGTAGGCAAATGCAAAGGTCGGATCGAGAGCGATGGACTTATCACAGTCAGCAATCGCTGCATCGAAGTCTCCTTTTTTGACTCGAGCGAAGCAGCGGTTGTTGTAAGTCAATGCATTATCAGGATCCATCGAGATTGCTTTGTCATAATCCGCGATTGCTGCATCCAGAGCGCCTTTGTTTGCACGAGCCTTTCCGCGATTGATAAAGGGAATGACATTGCCGGGATCAAGAATCATGGCCTTCTCATATTCCGCAATCGCCGCGTCTGAATCTCCTTTATCCACCTGAGCGACGCCTTGAGCGATGTAGGTTCTAAAGGCATACTGTTTGGCGAATTCGTTGATGCCGGCCTGACTGATTTCATCTCTAATTTGGACCTCGGTTCCTTGAGCCGAAATCACCAGAGCTTTGATCAGATCGCGACTCACCTTCTCTTGACTTGTTTTGCCAGGAATAACGCTAGCGGCGAGCGTCTTAAAAGCGCCTAAGAAATCGCCTAAACTCTTCGTTTGCTCAGGACTGGTCGTGTTCAATGTAACCGCAACTGCCAACCCAATCGGCATAAGCTCAACTGAAGCGGAGAAATGTTTGACCGACGTTAACATCTGACTCAAATCGCTATTCGCCAACGGTTGTCCAGCAAACATTGATGAAGGTGGCAATTGACCGGCTGCACTTATTAAAGCCTTCGAATTTCTTTTTACAGCCGCCACCAACTCCGCGCTGACTGGTTTACCTGTCCCGGTATTTACATCGATGCTTGAACGCACGCGGGCTGGGCTACCGAAGACGAGAGTATTTGCGTCGAGCGCGACGATGGCCCATTCAGTCTCGTCAGAACTCGAAACTGTCCCTGCCACTGGAATCTGTTCAGTTTGTTCCAGCGAGGTGATATAGAGAAGTTTGCCGGCGTATTGCTGTTCCCGGTATTTACCAGCGCCGCGGCTGCGTATGATTGCGGGTAACTGTCCGGCGTCGCTGCTCTGCGCAATTGTTACCACCTCGAAGTCGCTCGGAGTCTTGTCGTTTGGCGGTTTGCTGTAGCGAACCCCTGCTACCACGAGTTGTATAGCTTGCGGATCGAGTAGCTGAATCAATTTTGGATCAGCGGTTGCGATAACCAGTGCGCGCGCGTTCGGTTCGTCAACGAGGAGTCGTGGAACCACATCTCTCTTGAAACGTTTGAGGTCCAGCATTAGCACCGCATCTGACGCCGGCAGAACTGCGAACGGATCGATATCCCTGGAGCTCTGGGCCAACGAAACAGCCGTTGAGATACAAATAATGGCCAGCAGGCCGAGTGCGGAAGTGCAGTGCCTTTGAACCTTACTCATGGAGCCTTTCTACCGGGGTTTTAATCACAGTATCCACTAATATATGTAAAAGATTAACGATTCATTTCGGGCTGGCAGCAGCTGGTTCATGGCTGCTCATCGAAAATTGTTGCGTGAATCAGAAGATTGCGAATAAAGTACAGGGTTTTCCTTACCCTGTTAGCTGGGAATCAGCGTGAAACTCACCGCCCGACAAATACTCGCTGTTGTTCTACTTCTGCTCCCGTCCTTTGTTGCGGTAGCACAAGAGCGCTCAATAACGTTGCGGGGCAGGGTTGTCGACGCGAATAGTGGGGAGCCGATGGCTAATGTTCGCGTCGTGGCTAAGCTTACGGACACGTCGACGATTACGGATGCCAATGGTGCGTTCACTCTCGAATTACCACCTGGACCACAGGAACTCTACATAACGACAGTCACTTATGGCCTTGTAAAAAAGACCATCAACGTCGGCGCCAGCACGAATGGTCCTGTCGAAATCGCCTTAAACGAAGATGCCGCCGCCCTGACAGAGCAAGTCACCGTTACTTCCGATCCATTCGAAAACACGCGCACGACCGCGACATTTGAGCAAACGCTGAATAAGCGTGAGCTGCAGGCGACGTCGAGCATTATCCTGAGTGATCCGATCCGCGCGGCACAAACCTTACCCGGAGTCGCCGCGAACGACGACTTTCGCAGCGAGTTTTCCGTTCGTGGCGCCGGCTTCGATCGAGTTGGTGTGTGGCTTGATGGTGTGCTCACGGACAACTTCGTGCACACCGTGGCAGGTGGTTATCTCGACACAGGTTCGCTGTCAGTAATAAATTCTGACGCGGTGAATTCAGTGTCGTTGCTGAGCGGCGGTAGTCCTGCAAACTTCGGAAATCGAACTGCCGCGGTGCTGGACGTCGACTCGCGCGACGGCAATCGTGTGAAGGCGGCCGGGCGAATAGCGGCTTCGTTAAGCGGCATTTCCGGAATTGTCGATGGTCCCATCGCGAGCGGAAAAGGTTCGTACCTGTTAGCCGCGCGAAAGAGTTATGCCGGTTACCTGATACGCCGCGTCAACGATCAGAATCAATTTGCCAACAACCCGCCTGTCCTTGGTTTTGCTGATATCCAGGGGAAACTCCTCTACGATTTCTCCGAGAGAAATCAGGTCGGCGTTTCGGCCATCTACGGCGCCTTTGACTTCGATCGCAATCGCGATCGCGAACTGCTGTTTGTGAATAATGTGTTCCTCGGCGAGTCACGCAATCTTCTGTTGAATGCGCACTGGAGCTTCACGCCAAACCACCAGGTCTTCTGGCAAACGCGCTTCTTTGCACTGAAGACAAACTTCAAGAATGAGAATCGAGACGAATTGATCCTCAACGACGGCGATCGTACTCAGTTCGGTGTACGTTCGGATGTGAGTCTGCAACTGCCTCATTCGAATCGTCTCGAAGCAGGTCTTTACGTTAGATCACAGCACGTCAACAGTGTCAGCCAGCGCTTCTCATTTTTAAATGTCCCCTTTGACTTCGGCAGCTTCGACGAAGACGGAACTGAACAGGCCTATTACGCCCAGGATTCATGGAAGAGTGAACGTTTGGGCCTTCAATTGACTGGCGGCTTGCGGATAGAACACAGCGACGTAACGTCACAAACGTTGACCTCGCCGCGCGCGTCAATGAGCTGGTCCATCAATGAGCATTGGCGAGTACATGCGATGGTGGGTCGCTATTACCAGTTTCCGGGTTTTGAGCAGATCTTTGGCCGTCTTGGGTCTTTCAGTTTGCGCGCCGAGCGAGCAACGAATGTCAGTGGCGGTGTCGAAGCGTTGGTTGGCGATCGCGTGCGTGTGAGTGCTGAGGTATTCGATCGCGAGGACGCGGATCTTTTCTTCAGTCTCTCGGAGCCGCGGTTGGATGGAGGCTTCGTGACTTTTGTTCAAGGTCAGTTCCAAAATTCCTTAAAGGGTCACGCGCGTGGATTTGAGTTGACGTTGCAACGGCGAAGTGCAAACAAACTTGCCGGCTGGATCTCGTATTCGTACCTGCGAACTAAGCTCACCGACTCGCAAACCGGTTTGTCGTTTGTTGCCGATAACGAGCAGCGACATCTTCTTAATACCTATGCCAGCTATCGCTTCACTGACACATGGAATCTGAGCAGCGTCTTTCGTTTTGGCACTGGCGCGCCGATTCCCGGGTTCTTCACGCAAGTGGGCGGCAACTATTTCTTGTCCGATCAGCGCAACAAGGTTCGGTTGCCTGATTACGCGCGCTGGGACGTTCGCGTTAGTAAAGCGTTTCTCTTCAAGCGCTGGAAACTGACCGCGACCGGAGAAGTGTTGAATGTCCTGAATCGCAATAACTTGCGGTTTGCGGGCTTTGATGGTTTCGATTTAACTGGTCGTGTGTTTGGTAAACTCGATCGCGTGCTGCCAATCCTGCCGTCTGGCGGCGTGGTGATTGAGTTCTAATCTAATAGGCCACACATACCCTACTTTCCTCAAAATCAATGGGTTGCACTTGGATCGGGTCAGTACAGGGAGCGGTAGCGACCTGGTCAGTGATCAGCATTTACCTCCATGGTTGGACCAGGTCGCTACCGCTCCCTGTACTGACCCGATCCAAGAATGGCGTCCGACTTTGAGGCAAGAGCACATCGCCCACGAAAACCTAGCACTTTTGTCAGGTTCACTCTCTTACAACACCCACTAACATCCAGACCAATGAGTACCTACGAGTGGAGGTGTGTCATGAGTCGAGTAAGACTATTTGTTGCGCTTGGTTTGATCCTGGCGGGCGCGTTTGTCGTCGTTGCGAAATCAAAGGAAGAGAAGCAGGCTGAAGCTCGCAAGAAAGCCGACGCCACGCTGCATCGTCTCTACAAAGCGCAGCCGTCCGCACAGGCTGCGATCAAGAAAGCCGCTGGTTATGCGGTTTTCAATAATGGTGGCGCGAAGATTTTGGTTGCCGGAGCGGGAAGGGGAAGCGGCCTTGCCGTCGATAATGCAACAAAGAAAGTCACCTACATGAAGATGCGGGAGATTCAGGCCGGTCTCGGAATGGGCGTGAAGAAGTTCAGCGTCATTTTTGTGTTTGAGACCAAAGACGCGCTGAACGGATTCATAGATGGCGGTTGGGAGTTTGGCGGACAATCGACAGCCGCAGCCAAAACCGGTGATGGCGGGGGATCGCTTCAAGGCGCGGTTTCGGTCTCCCCGGGCGTCTGGATGTACCAGATG
>Ga0068871_100001022_pt1 | contig 18742 bp, 19 predicted proteins | sample KBSMisM72_FD_72750 | JGI IMG/M metagenome (GOLD analysis project Ga0068871, IMG submission 72750) | Miscanthus rhizosphere microbial communities from Kellogg Biological Station, Michigan, USA - KBS Miscanthus M7-2 | ecosystem: Host-associated > Plants > Roots > Rhizosphere > Soil ...
ACGCGCTCGCTGCGTGCCTGGCCCTGCAACGAATAGTCCGCGATCGCCGTGGATACCGACTGCAGGCCCGATCCAACGACGATCTCCTCGTTGCGCCGGGCAGCCTCCGCGGGCTTTGCCAGCTTCTCGTGCGAGACGATGCGGCCGTGCGACAGCTCGAGCGCGCTCGAGCAGAGCTTCCTCACGGCATCCATGTCGTGGCTCACGAAGAGAAGCGTGCGTCCCGAGTTGCCAATGGCGAGCATGCGGTCGAGGCACTTCTTCTGGAAGCCCGCGTCGCCGACGGCGAGCACCTCGTCGACCACGAGGATTTCGGAGTCGAGGTGCGCCGCCACCGAGAAGGCGAGGCGCATGTACATGCCCGACGAGTAGCGCTTGATGGGCGTGTCGATCTGCACTCCCAGCTCCGAGAAGTCGACGATCTCGTCGAACACGGAGCGGATCTGGCGGTCGGTGAGGCCGTTGATCTTCGCGTTGAGGTGGACATTCTCGCGCCCGGTCAAGTCGGGATGGAAGCCGGTGCCGATCTCGAGCAGGCTGATGAGGCGGCCGCGGAAACTGAACTCGCCCTGCGTGGGGCTCGTGATGCGCGACAGGATCTTCAACAGCGTGCTCTTGCCCGAGCCGTTGCGCCCGATGATGCCGATTCGCTGGCCCTGCTCGACGCGGAACGAGACGTCGCGCAGCGCCCAGAAGTGGCCCGGCGGCGCGCCCTCGAACTGCGCCTCCGACAGCACCATGTGCTCGCTCTGGATCTCCAGGGGCCGCGCCGGGATGCGCGCGGGAAGGAAGCGCTTCGAGCGCCCGCCCGTGAGCCTCTCGGCCGCGGCCAGCATGGCGTCGGTCACGACCTCGTAGGCGCTGTCGAACTTCTGCGATGGCCCGCGGCCGACGCGGTACATCTTCGCGAGCCCGTTCACCTGGATCGACCACGTCATAGCACGTCGACCATGCTCTTCTCTTTGCGCATGAAGACGTAGGCGCCCCACGCGAGCACCGCCACCGACAGCACGACGGCGAGCACGAGGCCGGCCCAGTCGATCGGGTACCCGTTCAGGAGCGAACGGTACGTGGTGATGATCGCCGAGAGCGGGTTCACCTTGTAGAGCCAGCGCACCCACTCCGGAGCCGCGGAGATGGGATAGACGATGGGGCTCGCGAAGTAATAGAGCTGGATCGCGAGCGGCACGCCGTGGCGCACGTCGCGGTACTGCGCGTTGTAGGGCGCGAGGAGCAGGCCGAGACCGAGCGCCCAGGCCATCTGCAGCGCGAGCAGCAACGGCATGGCGAGGAGGAAGCCCGCCGTGAGCAGCCCGAAGTGGATCGCGAAGATCACCGCGACCGCATAGCCCACCAGGAAGTCGATCGACCCGTTGATCGCGTAGGAGGCCGCCATCACCAGGCGCGGGAAGTAGATCTTGTTGAAGAGGCTCGCGTTGGCCTCGAGCGAGGAGAGCGACTGGTAGAAGACGGTGGTGAACGCGAACCACGGCACGATCGCCACGAGATAGAAGAGGAGGTAGGGCAGGCCGTCCGATGGAATCTGGATGATGAGCCCGAAGACGAAGGTCATCACGCCCACGGTGATGAGCGGCGTCGCCACCACCCAGATGGGACCGAACACCGTCTGCGCGTACTTGACCTTGAGGTCCTTCACCGAGAACGCCCAGATGAGCGCGCGGTACTGCCACAGCTCCTCGAGGAGGCTCGGGATGCTGGCGGCCCTGCCGCCCTTGACGGTGGTGATCCGCATGGCGCTCAGCGCGTGCCCGCGCGGATGCGCAGGTACCAAGGCAGCATCTCGAGCTGTTCGGCGATGGTGGGCAGGATCGCGTCGCCGCCGGCGAGGAACGCCTCCACCTCGCGATGCAGCCCGGGCTTGAACTCGCGGTCGAGCGCGTCGTCGATCTCGACGAAATCGAGCGCGACGCTGCCGATCTTCTGCACCTGCAGCTTCTCGAGCGGCCGGAACACGAGCCGGTGCTTGCGCGTGAAGAGCTCCAGCACCCAGCGTCCCGGCGCCTCCCAGTTCGCCGCGTACGAGAAGAGCGCGCCGCCCTCGCTTCGGCCCGCGCCCGTGAACACTGCCGCGGCCGGGTGCCATGCCAGCTTTCCGCCGGCGAACGCGGCGAGCTCGACCGGCTTGCCGCCGAGGTGGAACGCGAGGTCGATCACGTGGGTGGAATTTGCGAGGAGCCACTCCTCCTTCACGCCCTCCTCCTTCGCGATGCCGGAGATCACGTGGGACCATTCGGTGAACTCGAACGCGAACGAGGTCACGCCCCCGTCTTCCGCCGCGAGGCGCCTCGCGGCCGCCACCGACGCGTAGAAGCGCCGGTTGTACCCGACGAAGACCCGCGCGTGCTTCTCGGCGGCCTTCGCGCCGACGCGGCGGATGTCCTCGGCGTCGAAGCCGCCCGGCTTCTCGACCAGCAGATTCGTCACGCCGCGCTCCATCAGCGCCACCGCCGCGGCGCCGATCCACTTCTCGCCCACCGCGACGATGGCACGCTCGGGAAGCGCTCCGGCATGCGCGCGCAGCCACGCGTCGAAGCCGCCCTGCTCGACCGGAATCCCGGTCTTCGCGCTGAAGTCGGCGGCGGAAGCGGCACCGCGCCCGACGACGATGGGCGTGATGCCGAGGGCGCGCAGGACCTTCGCGTAGTCGACAGCCATGGGGCCGCAGCCCAGGAGGAGGACCGGGGACGCGCTCATCAGGTGAAGGGGTAGTCGACCTGCGCGGAGCGCGCGCCGAGGAACTTCGCGAGCGGCTCGAGGAGCGCGAGGTGCACCGGCACGCTCTCGGCGAACGGAGTAAGGCCGCAGTCCCCGGTCGCGAGGATCGCTTCGACGAGCCGCGTCGTCATCTGGCTCTGGAACGGGATCGGGGCGTCGCGCTCCTGCCACGCCCACTTCGATTCCTCCGCCGATTGCCACAGCTTGCCCTCGGATTCGCGCACGATGTAGCGGCGCTTGTCGTTGCAGATCTCGACCACCACGGGCATCGTGCCCGTCGCGAAGCACGTCATCTCGCAGCGGCTGCCGTCGGCGAAGCGCGCGGCGAGCGTCCCGTTCACCTCGAGATAACCCGGCCGCTTGCTCTCGACGGGCGCGGAGTCGAGCCCGCTCGTGTCCAGCGTGTATTCGGTGCAGCCGGAAAGATGCGCGAGGTGATCGAGGTAGTGGATCGCGTTGGTGACCAGGCCGAACTGCGAGCCCGTGACGCGGTACTGCACCGGGCCGCGGCCGAGCTCCTCGCGGATCGCCTGGTAGGGCGGCATCACGCGCATCGGGCAGTTCACCCAGGTACGCGGCGCACCTTTCGCAGCGAGGCGTTGCGCCATGGGCGCGTAGTCCGCACGATTCGCGAAGAGAAGCTTCTCCAGGATCATCGCACGCACTTCGCCTGCGAGGAGCGCCTCCATCGCGGCACGCCGCACTTTCGACCCGGTCGCGACGATGGCGACGTCCACGGCGCCGGGCTTCTCGCGACGCGCGCTGAAGGCGATGCGATGGGGGACAGGCGTGGTGACCGCGTCGTAGCGCTCGCGGGCGACGCGCAGCGCGTCGGGCGACGGGTCGACGACCTCGATATCGAGCGGCGTCGCCACGCCCTTCAACGCCTGCAGGTGTCGGCTGCCGAGCTGTCCCGCGCCGACGATCACCACGCTCTTCATGCCTTGCGCCACGCTATCGGCTCTCCAGGAAATTGCCGATGATCCTTAACCCGATGGGCCCGCTCTTCTCGGGATGGAACTGGCAACCCGAGACGTTGCCGCGCTGGATCGCCGCGGAGACGCGATAGTCGCCGTGCCACGTGTCGGCGAGGCGATCCTCCTCGCGCGCGGGCACCACCGAGAACGAGTGCACGAAATACGCGCCGCTTTCTACCGGCAGGCCCTCGAGGATGGTGTCTTTCCAGGTCGCCCGCCGCTCCGGCATGGTGAGGCGGTTCCAGCCGATGTGCGGGATCTTCATGGGCGTGCCGTGCGCATCCTTGCCCGCGATGCGCGTGACCTTGCCGGGCAGTATGCCCAGGCCATCGTGCGAGCCGAACTCCTCGCTGCGCTCGACCATCATCTGCATGCCGAGGCAGATGCCCAGGAACGGCCGGCCGCTCGCCGCATATTCGCGCACCGGTTCGACGAGCCCGCGCTCGCGCAGCCCCTGCATGCCGTTGGCGAAGGCGCCGACGCCCGGGAGGATGAGGCGCTCGGCGTGACGGATGACCGCGGGATCGCCGGAAAGGACCACTTCCGCGCCGAAATGCTCGACCGCGCGCGACACGCTGAAGATGTTGCCCGCGCCGTAGTCGACGATCGTGACCTTCTGCGCCATCTTCAGGATACGAGCGCCGAGGAGGGCACGGCGCGCACCGGCACGCCGGCGCGCCGCGCCTCTTCGCGCAACGCCGCGAGCTCGAGCCGGTTGTAGTGCAGCGCGTCCGCAATCGCCACCGCGTCCGCGCCGCCGCGCAGGCACACGTCGACCAGATGCTGCGGCGCGCCCAGGCCGCCGCTCGCGATCACCGGGATGTCGGTGACGGCGGTCACGGCGCGCACGAGCTCCACGTCGAAGCCCTTGCGCGTGCCTTCCTGGTCGACGGAGGTGAGGAGGATTTCGCCCGCGCCCAGCTCGGTCGCCTCGCGCGCCCAATCGACGACGCTCCTGCCGCTGTGCTCGCGGCCGTTGTCGGTGAACGCTTCCCAGCGCGGTTCACCTCCTTGACCCTGTCCCTGGCGCTTGGCCTCGATCGACAGCACGATGCACTGCGAGCCGAAGGCGCGCGAGCATTCCGTGAGGAGCGCCGGCCGGTTCACCGCGGCGGTGTTGATCGCGACCTTGTCCGCGCCCGCGCGCAGGAGCTCGCGCACGTCCTCCACGGAGCGCACGCCGCCTCCGACGGTCATGGGAATGAAGACGTCGCGCGCGGTGCGGCTCACGATGTCCTTCAGGCTGTTGCGCCCGTAAAGGCTCGCGACGATGTCCATGTAGATGAGCTCGTCGATGCCCTGCTCGTAGTAGCGCCGCGCGAACGCCTGCGGGTCTCCCACCTTGCGCAGCCCCTCGAGGTGTATGCCCTTTATGAGGTTCGGCCCCTTGATGTCGAGCCGCGCGATGAGCCGGACGTTGCGCATCGGATCTAGCGCGCCTCGTCCCACACGCGGTGGCGAAGCTGCCACTCGCCCGCCTTGAAGCGCCACAGGTGCGGCGAGCGGAAAGTGTCGGCGAGGTGCATGAAGTATTCGTAGTTCATGATCGGCTGCTCGAACATCTTCGAGGCCTCGGGGAACTCCTTTTCCGGCACGCTGAGATACCTGAAGATCTCGTCGGCGAATCGATCGGGGAACTCGCCGTCGAAGCGCTTCACCAGCGCGACGCCCTCGTCGCGGTTGATGTCGCCGGAGCGGATCTCCTGCGCGGCGTCATACGTCGCCCGGCCGATGCCGAACTTGATGAAGGTCGTGTAGTAGTGGAAGTCGTCTATGCGGTCGTCGATGCTGTTGTACTTGCTGTAGGTCCCGGGCGTGCGCTCGGGAGAGGCACGGAAGCCGCCGTGCTCGACCGCGTAGTAGTAGCAGCTCTGCGGGTGCCACCTGAGGTAGTAGCCGAGGTAATGCACCTCGACTTTCTGCGCCTCGAGGTGCGCGGGATCGGCGGGCAGGTACGGCTGCAGCTCGTGGTCGTCGATGCCGAAGTGCGAGCTCAGGTCCGCGATCGGCGTGCCGCCGAGGTAGATCTTCGACCTGTCCGACGACGAAAAATACGACCAGTCGCGCTTTGCAGTCTGCGTATCCTCGATCGGGTTGCCGTACTCGGCCTCGTTCTCGCCGTAGAACACGAGCGGGATCCGGTGCAACAGCGCCATCTTCGGCGCGAGGGACTTCTGGCCGAGCATGAAGGGCTGGAATGGGTGGAACAGGTTCTCGACCGCCAGCCGCGTGATGACTCGATGGACGCGCCCGTTGGGCGTGCACAGGAAGTTGTCGAAGCCCGCGTGGATCCAGCTCTGGAAATTCTGCCAGCCCCACTCCGTGTAGACGTGCGGTGCCCACGTGACCGTGAGCGGGTGCATGCCGTACTTGTATTTGAGCATGTGCGCCGCGTAGAAGCTGTCCTTGCCCCCGGAGCCGGGCACCACGCAGTCGTACGAGCCGTCCTTGCTGCGGTGGCGGTCGCACAGCTCGCGCAGCTGCCGCTCGCGCTCGGCCCAGTCGATGGTCTTCTGCTTCTGCTCGGCGATGCGGCACGCGTCGCACACGCCCTGGTCGTCGAAGTGGATCGTCGACTTCTTGCTCTTGATCGTGTGGCCGTACTCGACGGCGGAATTGGGCCGCTGGTTGGAGATCACGCACTTCGTGCAGAACGCGACATGGTGCGGCAGGCCGTACAGCGTCTGCGGCGGCGCCGGGTCCTGCTTGAACGGCTCGATGTCGAAGTCACGACGCTTGGGATAGCGAAACATCTCTTGCACCACTCAGGATGGATTGAAGTTGGGCGAAATCGGATTCGGTGTCGATGTCGAGCGAGCGCTCCGCGGGCATCTCGTAGGCCACCGTTTCGGCGGTGACGAAGCGGCGCTCGCGCACGAGCCAATCGGCCCGGGCGACGTACACCGCCCCGTTCAGCGAGTACGCGCGCGGCAGGTCCTGTCGGCGCGTCGCCGTCACGCCGGCAATGAGCGGCGCCAGGCGCGCGTCGTCGCCAAGGGTGTACATCCAGTACGGGCTCTCGCTCGCCGCAGTAACCGAGACGCACGAGGGCGCGCCAAGCGTGCCGCAGCGATCGATCGCCGCATCGATGTCCTGCGAAGTGCGCAGCGGCGAGGTCGGCTGCAGGTACACCACCCAGTCGTACCCGGGGCAGCGAGCGAGCGCGTCGAGCGCGACCTCCACGCCCGGCGTCGTGTCGCCGGCCAGCCGCGCCTCGCGCACGAAGGGCACGTCGCAGCCGAGCTTGCGCGCGACGGCGATGATCGCCGCGTCGTCGGACGACAGGATCACGCGCCCGACATGGCGCGCGCCGCGCGCGGCCTCGAGCGTCCACGCGATGAGCGGCTTGCCACCGGCCTCGCGGAGGTTCTTGCCCGGCACGCCCTTGGAGCCGCCGCGCGCGGGCACCACCGCGAGCACGCCCCTGCCGTCAATCACCGCCGCGCTCCGCGACCGACTTCCACTCCTGCTGCGCGCGCTCGAACTCCTCGAGGCGCCCGACGTCGAGCCAGTACTCGCGCACCGGGTACGCGGATACCTGGAAACCGCGCGCCACCATGCGCTCGAAGAGCGTCGGCATGTCGAAGAAGACGCCGTCGGGCACGTGCTCGAGGGCCTCCGGCGAGAGCGCGTAGATGCCGGCGTTCACGAAGAAGCGCTGGATCGGCTTCTCGTCGATGTGCGAGATGTTGATGCCGTCGAGGCGGACGACTCCATAGGGAACCTGGAAGTCGTACTCGCGCACCGCCATCGTCGCAGCCGAGCCGTGCTCCGAGTGGAAGTGCAGCATGTTGTCGAAGCGCACGCGCGTGAGCAGGTCGCCGTTCATCACGATGACCGGCTCGACCGGGCGATGCGGCAGGAGGGAGAGGGCGCCGGCGGTGCCGAGGCGCCTGTCCTCGACGAGGTACTGGATGTCGACGCCCCAGCGCGCGCCGTCGCCGAAGTGCGCGCGCACCGCCTCGGCGAGGTAGTTTACCGACAGGAAGAAGCGGCGGAAACCCTGCTCGACGAAGCTCTCGACGATGTTCTCGAGGATGGGCTTGCCGCTCACCGGCAGCATCGGCTTGGGCGTGTCCTTGGTGAGGGGCTGCAGGCGCGTGCCGAGGCACCCGGCCATGAGGACCACCCAGTTGGTGCGCTCGGCGACGCCGGCCAGTTCGTCCAGCGTCGCGAGGTCCACGATGCGCCCGGCCTCGTCCAAGAGGGGCAGCTGGCGCAGCACCTTCTTTCGCATGAGCGCGAGGAGCTCTTCCTTGGTCGCGTCGGCCATGGCCGTCGTCGGATGCGGATTCATCACCGAGGAGGTGGGCGTCGCGAGGTCGCAGCCGCGCAGGATCGCGCGCCGCACGTCGCCGTCGCTCAGCGTTCCCGCGAGACACCCTTGGCCGTCGGTGACGAGGGCGAGTTGGAAGCCCGCCTTGTCGATGCGCGCGATCGCTTCGCGCAGCGGCGCATCGGGAGCCACCACCGCGTTCTGCCATTGGTTCATCGGCCCGCTCCCGATTCGCGCGCGGGAACGCCGCGCACGCGTGCGCCGTCAGTGACCGCGCGCGCCACGACGGCGCCGGCACCCACCACGGCGCGCTCGCCCACGGCGATTCCCGGCAGCACGATCGCGCCCGCGCCGAGGAAGGCGCCGCTGCCGATGGTGACCTCGCCGCACAGCGTCGCGCCCGGGCCGATGAAGGCGTGGTCGCCGACGGTGCAGTCGTGGTCGATGCTCGCCCGCGTATTGATCACCGTATTCCTGCCGATGCGCGCGCGGCACTGCACCACCGCGCCCGCCATCACCTGGCTGCCGTCGCCGAGGGTGACATCGCGGCCGACCGCGGCGGACGGATGGCGCACCGCGATGAAGCCGAAGCCGCGACGCTCGAGGCGCTCGAAGATCTCCTGCCGCGCGCTCTCGTGGGGCGTGCGCCCAACACCGTTGGCGAGGAGCACCTTCGCCGGATCGCACCGGTCGAGCCACGCGTCGTCGCCGACCACGAGCACGCCGAAGATCGTGCTGTCGCGGGCGAGCCGCGGATCGACGATGCCCGCCACGCGCACGTCCATGCACAGGAGCGCGTCGATGACGACGCTGCCGTGCCCGCCGGCGCCGACCACGTACACCGGGCGCTCACCCATCGATCGCCTCGTCGGGGGCGTACGCGCGCGCGGCCTTTCGCTCTTTCATCGTCCAGTACTCGAAGGGGGAGACGCCGGTTCCGGGCCGCTTGCATGTGATGTCGAAGCCTTCCCCGGCGGCGAGCGCTCGCGCGGCGACGAGGCTCTTGCGCGCGACGTCGCGGTTGCCCAACTCGGACGGCGTGGGCCGCTTGATGCCGTCGCCCATCGCGCGCTCGACCTCGCGGATCGCGGCGACCATGTCGCGAAGCTCGCCGGGCTCGAGGGACGCCTTGTGGTCGGGCCCCGGGAGCGCGCGGTCGAGCGTGAAGTGCTTCTCGATCACGCGCGCACCGAGGGCGGTAGCGGCGACCGGGATGTGGATGCCCCGCGTGTGGTCCGAATAGCCGACCCTCACGCCGAAGGCCGTCGCGATGGTCCGCATCGCGCGCAGGTTCACCTCGTCGACCGGCGCCGGATACTCCGTCGTGCAGTGGAGCACGGTCACGCGATCTTCCAGCGCCGCGCGGCCCTCGGGCGAAGCGAACGCCGCCTGGAACGCGGCGCGTCCCGGCTGCGCGTCCCGCCCGCGCGTGAAGCCGAACGCGAGCACGCCGAGCGCGGCCTCGATGTCGGCGAGCGTGCTCATGCCCGTCGAGACGATCACGTCGCGCGCCTCGAGGGCGATGTCGAGGAGGAACGGCGCATTCGTGATGTCGCCCGAAGAGACCTTGACCGTGGTCATGCCGAGTCCCTTCGTGAGGAAGCGCAGGCTCGCGGCATCGAATGGCGTCGAGAGGAACGCGATCTTGCGCGACTTCGCGTGCGCCGCGAGCGTCTCGTGGTCGCCTGCCGAGAGCTCGAGCGCGCGCAGCATGTCGAACTGGCTCTCCGACGAAGCCGTCGTCACCTTCTGGTATTCGGCTTTCGGCGCGGCGCGCGTCACCAGGTGCTTCGCCTGGAACGTCTGGAACTTGACGGCGTCCGCACCGGCGTCGGCCGCCGCGTCGACGAGACGGCGGGCCGTCTCCAGGGAGCCGTTGTGGTTCACGCCGGCCTCGGCGATCACGAACACGCGCGGATCAGTGGCCATGGGCGATGTCGAAGAACGGTTTCTGCACCGCGGGCAGCGGACGCTTCAGCTGCGCGGCGATGGCGCCGCCCGCGTCGCCCGCGCCATAAAGGGACTGCACGCCGCGCAGCCTCTCGCGGAACGGCGGCGACAGCGCGCGCGTGACGGCCGCCGCGATCGCGTCGGCGTCCTCCGCCGTATCGATGACCGACGCCGCTTTCAAGCGGCCGCGCTGGCGGTCGCCGACATTCACCACTGCTTTCTTCAGCGCCGGCGCCTCGATCAGGCCGCTCGACGAGTTGCCGACGACGACGTCGGCCTCGCGCATGAGGCTCAGGTAACGCTGCTGGCCGAGCGAGACGAAGGCGCGCGCGCGGTCCGGATGCTTCCTCACGAAAGCGTCGATCGCGGAGATGAGAGCGCGTCCCCCGGTGTCGGCGTTGGGATAGGTGAAGGCGACGCTCGCCTGCGGGAAGCGCTCGAGCGCCGCGAGGAGCGCGGCCATGGCACGCTCGGCCGCTCCCGCGGGCGCGAGCGTCGCGGGATGGTAGGTCACGAGGAAGAGCTTTTCGCCGAAGCGCATGCCGAGCTCATGCTCGAGCTCGGCCCGGGAGAGCCACGCCATGCTCGCGAGGTGGTCGAGGCCCGGCGCTCCCACGTTGAACACGCGCTCGGGCGCCTCTCCCATCTGGATGACGCGCTTGCGGTACGGCTCCGCGGCGACGAAATGCCACTGCGCCATCTTCGTCATCGCGTGGCGCATCGCCTCGTCGAAGGAGTCCTCGGAGGTCTCGCCGCCATGGATGTGGGCAATCGGAATGCGCGCGAGCATGGCGGCCGCGGCCGCGGCGAAGATCTCGAAGCGGTCGCCGATCGCGACCACGATGTCGGGCTTGAGCGTCGCGAACGCGTCGCCGAAGCCGATCACGCCGAGCCCGAGGGACTTCGCGATCGCCGAGGGCGTGTCTCCGGACAGCAGCGTCTCGACCTTCGCTGAGATGGTGAACCCGTCGGACTCGACCTGGCGATACGTGAGGCCGAATTCCGGGGAAAGATGCATGCCCGTGGCGACGACCTGCAGCTCGAGCGCGGGTTCGGCGGCGATGGCGCGCATCACGGAAATCAGCAGGCCGTAGTCGGCCCGCGAGCCGGTGACGACGCAGACCTTGCGCGGCGCGCTCATTGCGGCGCCGTGAGACGCGCGCGCACGGCCTCGATGCCTTCGGCGCGCGCGTCCGCGAGCTTCGCGCTGCTCGGCAAGTTGACGAGGCTCGCCTCGAGCACCTCCGCGACGTCGAGCGGCGCTCGCGGCGCGTCGCGATACATCGGGAGCTTGTGCAGCAGCGTCCACGCCGGACGGCAGTGGTAGCCCGCGTCGTTCGCCGCCGCGAGAAGCACGTCGCGGCGCTCGAGCGACGGGGTGTCGAGGCGCACGGCGTTCAGCCAGTAGTTGCTGCGCGTACCCTCGGGCTCGCCGACGAAATGCAGGCCGGGAACGTTCTCGAACGCCTGGCGGTAGCGCTCCGCCAACACGCGCTTGCGCGCGAGCATGTCGGGAAGCTCCTCCAGCTGCGCGCAGCCGAGCGCAGCGTTGATGTTCGGCAGCCGGAAGTTGTACGCGACGGCGTCGTGGACGAACTCCCAGCGGTGCGGGCGCTTCGCGGTGGTCGTGAGGTGCTTGGCGAGGCGCGCGAGCGCCGGATCGCCGGTCACGATCGCGCCTCCGCCCCCGGTGGTCACGACCTTGTTGCCGTTGAAGCTCAGCACGCCGACCCTGCCGAAGGTACCCGTGTGGCGCCCGTGATAGGTGCTGCCGAGGGATTCGGCCGCGTCTTCGACGATCGCCAGGTCGTAGCGCAACGCCACCTCCATGAGCCCGTCGAGGTCCACGGGATGGCCGAACGCGTGCATCGGCACGACGGCGGATATGCGCCGGCCGGTCTTCGCATTGCGCAGCCCGCCGGCCGACCGCTCGGCGACTGCGGCGAGGTGCGCGTCGAGCGCGCGCGGATCGAGTCCGAGCGTGGCGGCGTCACTGTCGACGAAATGCGGGATCGCGCCGGCGTGGGCGACGGCGTTCGCGGTGCCGACGAAGGTGAGCGCGGGGACCAGCACCTCGTCGCCGGGCATCACGCCCGCGATCTCGATCGCGACGTGCAGCGCGGCAGTGCCGTTCACTATCGCGACCGCGTGCGGCGAGCCGGTGATCTCCTCCAGCCTGCGCTCGAACTGGTCCACGTACTTTCCGACGGAGGAGACCCAGCCGCTATCGATGCAATCCTTCACGTAGTTCCACTCGTTGCCGCGGAACTCGGGCTCGTGCAGCGCGATCGGCCCCCTGGCTTCACCCAGGACCTGGCGCAGGCCCGCGAGCAGTGAAGCGGCGACGCGCGGATGCGATTCGCCCATCTTCAGACGTTGTAGCGATCGGCTCGATACGCGGCAAGGTTGCCCGAGCTCGTGAACCACGCCGCCGTTTCCTCGAGGCCGCGCCTGAACCCCTCGCGGCCGGCGTAGGCGGGAGTCCAGCCGAACAGGCGCCGCGCCTTCCCGTTGTCTGACCACAGGCGCTCCACCTCCGAGTTCTTCGGCCGCAGGCGCACCTCGTCGGCGACGATGGAGATTTCGCGTCCCATGACTTCGGCGATCAGCCGGGCCGTATCGCCGACGGAAATCTCGAAATTGCTGCCGAAGTTCACCACCTCGCCCACGCCCTCCCGCGACTCGAGCGCCGCGATGAAGGCCGACACGGTGTCCGCGACAAAGCTGAAATCGCGCGTCGGCGCGACCGCCCCCAGCTTGATCTCGCGTGCGCCGCTCGCGATCTGCGTGATGATGGTGGGGATCACGGCCCGCGCGGATTGACGCGGCCCGTAGGTGTTGAATGGGCGCGCGATGACGACCGGCACGCCGAACGCCGCATGGAACGAATAGGCAAGCTGGTCGGCGGCGATCTTGGTCGCCGAATACGGGGACTGCCCCTGCAGCGGATGCTCCTCGGTGATCGGAACGAAGCGCGCGGTGCCGTAGACCTCGCTCGTCGACGTGTGCACCACTCGCGCGACAGCGAGCTCGCGCGCGGCCTGCATCACGTTGAGCGTGCCCTTCACGTTCGTGTCGACGTAGGAATCCGGCGAATGATAGGAGAACGGGATCGCTATCAGGGCGGCGAGGTGAAGCACGGCGTCACACCCCTTCATCGCGGTGCGGACACCGTGAGGGTCGCGGATGTCGCCCGCGAACACGTCCAGGTCCCTGCGGACCTGCGGCTCCGCGCGGTCAAGCCATCCCCAAGAATTGAAAGAGTTGTAGAAGACGAAGGCACGAACATCGACGCCCCTTGCGACCAGCGCCTCCACGAGGTGGGAGCCGATGAATCCGTCGGCACCCGTGACCAAGACTTTCAACCTGCTCTCCTTCTGCCCCGCATGCACCGGCGTCCGCGTCGGGGTTCCAACCCGACAGAATATCGAATCAGATCAACGCATCCCAGCGGCTGCCCGAAGCTGTTAATTATAACGCGTCTGCCGAGCGCGGTGCCCTCGCGGGCGGGGAATCAAGCCTTCGCGAGGGCCTCGAGGGTGACCCGCGCCGTCCTGGCCCAGTCGAACCCGCGCGCGCGTTCCAGTCCCGACGCAGCCAATCGTTTTCGCGCATCCGCGTCAGACACAAGATCGATGAGCGTGCGCTCCAGCGCGTCGGTGTCGTCCGCGGCGCCGTAATATGCTCCAGCCTCGCCGACCAGTTCCGGCATGCTGTGGGCGCGTGGCACGACGACCGGACAGCCGCAGGCCATCGCCTCCAGGACCGGCAGGCCGAATCCTTCGTAGAGGCTGGGAAAGGCGAATGCGGTCGCCGCGCCATAGAGCGCGGGCAGGTCCTCGTCGGGAAGGTAGCCGAGCATCCTCACGCCGCGCTGCGCCTCGCCCGACAGCCAGCCGGCCCACCCGACGCATACCACCTCGCACGGCAGCCTGCCGCGCGCGATGATTTCGCCGAGCGCGCGCGCGTTCTTGCGCGGATCGCCGCTTCCCACGAACAGCACATAGCGATCCGGCAGGCGGTGACGGCGCCGGATCTCCTCGACCTCTTCGAGGCGGACGGGACGGAAGCGGCTATCGACGCCCAGATGGGAAACCGAGATCCTGCCTTCGGTGCGCGGATCGAAGCGGAGCAACTCGCCACGCGTGAACTCGGAGACGCATAGAATCCGCGACGCCCACTCGAGGCGGTCGGCGAAATAGCGCCGGGCATAAGCGACGCGCTCCCCGGGATGCCATCCGGGGTGAAATTGCAGCGACAAATCGTGCACGGTCTGCACGATGCGAACGCCCGGCGCAGGACGGAACGGGAAAAACGCGGTCTCGTGATAGACGTCCGCGCCGGCGCTGAGGCGGCGAAAGACGCTCTCCCTTCGCCAATGCATGCCGAGCCGCACGGCGAGCGAGAGCCCGACCGGCAGTCTCCAGAAGAGCGTTCCCAAGCGGGAAAAGCGGCGCAGGTCCGCCGGAGGCCGCGGCGGTCGCGGCGAGAGCGTGCGCCCGTCGAAATATTGCACGTCCACCTCGTGCGCCGCGATCTCGGCGATCGCCGCGTAGAGCTGGAGCACGTATCGTCCAATGCCGGTGACGGGGTTGGCCGCCGGAATCGCGTTGACGATCACCCTGAGTTTGCGGGCCACCCGGTGTGATAAATTCTCTCGATAAGAGAGTGATTCTCGCACCATTCGCCGAGCGCATGTCGTCGAGCCGCCCGGAGCGACACCGCGTTTTCAGCTCCGCCGATCCCAACGTCTTCGGCCCGCTCGCAGCCGACGATCAACCGAACTCACGATGCGCATCCTCCACATCGGCAAGTACTTTCCGCCAGTCAATGGCGGCATGGAACGCTTCCTCGCCGACCTCGTCCACGCACAGCAACGGGCAGGCGACGACGTGCGCGTCCTCGTGCACCAGCATGAACGCTCGGCGCGCGAAACGGATCCGCCGTGGCTGCTGCGCTGCCCGGTGTGGCTGCGGCTGTTCTTCGCGCCGCTCGCGCCGCGCTTTCCATTCTGGCTTTCGCGGGTGCTGCGCGATTTCGACCCGCACGTGATTCACATCCACATGCCGAACGTGAGCCCGTTCTGGCTGCTGCTGCTGCAGGCGGCGCGCAAGCGCACCTGGGTCGTGCACTGGCATTCCGACGTCGCGCCGTCGCGCTTCAAGCTCTCGTTGCGTCTGCTCTATCCGCATTACCGCATCTTCGAGCGCGCGCTCCTCGAGGGCGCGGACAGCATCATCGTGACGTCGCGCGCATACCTCGATGCCAGCAAGCCGCTGCAGCCATGGCTGCACAAGTGCCGTGTCGTGCCGCTGGGCGTGGATCCCGCGCGGCTTCCGGAAGTCACGCCCGCCGCCACGGAAGGACTGTGGATGAGCCGCGGCCTTCGCGTGCTCGCGGTCGGACGGCTGTCCTACTACAAGGGCTTCGAAACGCTCGTGCACGCCGTGCTCGGCGATCCCACCAAGGAGCTGGTGATCGTGGGCGAGGGCGACGAGCGTCGCGCGCTCGAAGCGCTGCTCGCCAGGGCGGGCCATCCGGACCACGTTCGCCTGGTGGGCGAGCTCGACGACGAAGGCGTGCAACGCTACATGGCCTCCTGCGATGTCTTCTGCCTTCCTTCCCGCGAGCGCACCGAGGCGTTCGGCATCGTGCTCCTGGAGGCGATGCGCTACGGACGCGCGATCCTCGCGAGCGACCTCGCCGGGAGCGGCGTGAAATGGGTCGCGCGCCACGGCCAGAACGCGATGCTCGTGCCTCCCGAGGAGGTGCTCGCGTGGCGCACCGCGCTCGATTCGCTGCAGGAGCATTCCGCACAGCGTGCGTTGATGGGAAAGCTCGGCCGCCAGCGCTACGAACGCGAGTTCGACATCGCGCAGATCGCCGCGCGCATCACGAAGCTCTACAGCCTCGCGCAGCACGTCGAGCTCGAAAGCGCGGCCGCGCAGGCGCAATGGGGGCGTGAAGCCTTGGGCAAGAGCGATGTGCCGGTTCCGCAAGAGCCCGTGCTCGCGCGGCCCAACGAGGAACGGCTCCTTGTCGTCATCCCGGCGCTCAACGAGGCCGACTGCATCGGCGAGGTGATCGACGCCGTGCGCGCACACGGCACGACGGACGTGCTCGTGATCGACGACGGCAGCACCGACGACACGGCGGCTGTCGCCACCCTGGGCGGAGCGCAGGTGCTGCGCGCGCCGTTGTGGCAAGGCGCCTGGGGCGCGATCCAGACCGGCATCCGCTACGCCGTGCGCAACGGATATGGCGCGGTGGTGAGCATGGATGCGGACGGGCAGCACCAGCCCGCGTACCTTCCGGAGCTCATAGCGGCGGGAAAGGACGCCGACGTCGTAATCGCCGCATGCGCCGCGCGCGGATCTCGGGCGCGGCGCATCGCATGGTCCTATTTCCGCATGCTGACGGGACTGCGCTTCGAGGACCTCACCTCGGGCTTCCGCTACTACGGGCCGCGCGCGTGCCACGTGCTCGCGGCCGAGGAAGCCACCTTGCTAGACTATCAGGACATCGGCGTGCTGCTGCTCCTGCGCCGCGCGAACCTCAGGATCTCGGAGATCTCGGTCAGCATGAACCCGCGCAAGGTGGGAGCCTCGCGCATTTTCTTCTCGTGGTGGACCGTCGGCCGGTACATGGCCGAGACGACGCTGCTCGCGCTCGCGCGCTGGAACCCTGCGCGCGGCCGGCGCTGACGCATGCGCAGCTACCACCTCACCGTCGTGGTCCTCGGCTTGGTGCTGGCCATCGGGATCCTGTCTCTCGTGCGGCGCGATCACCTGTACATTCGCCAGGGACTCTTCTGGATCCTCGTGGCCGTGGCGTCGCTACTCCTCGGCTTCTGGCCGTACATGATCGATTCGCTGGGGTCGCTCTTCGGCGTAGCCTATCCGCCGACCCTTCTCTTCCTGGTCGCGATCGTTGTCCTGGTGTTCAAGGCGCTGCTGGGCGACATCGAGCTCACGCGCGTGCGCCGCGACATGCGCCGGCTGAACCAGCGCATCGCGCTGATCGAGGCCGGCCATCGCGCCGACGACTCGCTCGACGCCCCACCCACCAATCCCGTCACCGAAGCGTTGCGCCAAGGCGACGAATAACTAGGCTGCCGCAGCGATCGATTCGCGCGCCCTGACGAGGGCATCGCTCCAGTCGCCGCGCCGCGTTTGCCGCAGGAGGCGCATCGACGGAGACCACGGCGTCGCCTCGCCTTCGGCGCGCCATCGCCAATCGGGAGCGAAGGCAGCAGCACCGTCGGGTTTGCCCATCGCGCCCGTGACGTGGACGACCGCATTGTCCACGGTGATGGCATGATCGAGCAGCCAGACCGCAGCCGCTGTGTCCTCCCAATCCGCGATCTGGCTGGCTGCATCGATCATCCGCGGATGCAGTGCCCGGCATTCGCGTGCGCCACTCCTATTCCAGCCAGCCGCGCGCATAGTCGCCGCGCATCAGCAGTGAGGCCGCGATTGTGGTGCGCCTGGGCGAAGGACGGATCCAGGGTGATGGCGGCCTCGAAGTTCGCCAACGCTCCATCCAGGTCCATCGCATCGTGGCGCTCGTGGCCGCGCCGGCTGATCGCGGCGGCATCGCGCTGCGAGGCGTGCTGCGGCGCGGCGCCCAGCGAGCCGTGGCAATCCTTGTAGCGACGACCGCTGCCGCAAGGGCACGGATCCAGGCGGCGTTGCGACGATGTGCTCATGGCTGCGCGATTCTAGCCAATGTGACGAATATTCCATAGAGAGCGCCAATCGCGCGGCGTATCGTGACGCTCCGTGCCAATCCCGCACGGAGACCCACGATGAAATCCTTGCTTCAAGCATGCGCTTTCGCCGCAGTAATTCTTGCATCCCCAATCTCCTTCGCAGCTCCGAAAGTTCTAAATAACTGCCAGCCGATCGTCGAGCCAGGCGCCTACGTCATCGGCAAGAACATCACGGCATCGGGCGATTGCTTCGTGATCGCGGCGGACAACGTAAACCTCGACCTCGACGGTTTCGTGCTCACCGGCAATGGCACCGGTTCAGCGTTCGTCGAGCAGCTCGCCGTCGGCCGCAAGGGCCTCAGCGTGCGCAACGGCGTGGTGACAGGTTTCGCCAATGGCATCTTCATGTTGAACTCCACAGCCATGGTGATCGACCGGATGCAGTTCACCAACAACTCGACGTCGGGCGTGCATGCGGGGGACACCGCCACGGTCACGAACAGCCAGGTCCTCGACAACGGCTCCGGCATCGTCCTCGGTCAGCGCGCGAGTGTCAGCGGCTGCACCGTCAACAACAACGCCGGCACGGGGATCTCGCTCAACATCGGCAGCACGGCGACGGGAAATGCCGTGGGCCGCAACGGCGGCACCGGGATCTTCATGGCCGAGGGCGGCCTCGTCGCCAACAGCGTGTCGCGCAACAACCAGCAGTACGGCGTGCTGATGGACTGCCCCGGCACCGTGGTTTCGAGCACGGTGAGCAACAACCTGGCCTTCAACATCTCCCAGCCGGGCGGCAGCGGCTCGTGCGATGAAGGCGGTACGTGCTGTCTCGTGATCGCCCATACGTCGACCATCAACTCGTTCTGATCGCGCAAATGAAAACGCCCGCTTCGGCGGGCGTTTTCTTGATGCGCGTTTCGATCAGCTTTCGCCTTCGAGGAAGCTTCGCAGCTTCTCGCTTCGCGAAGGATGGCGCAGCTTCCTCAGCGCCTTGGCCTCGATCTGGCGGATGCGCTCGCGCGTCACGTCGAACTGCTTGCCCACTTCCTCGAGCGTGTGGTCGGTGTTCATCTCGATGCCGAAGCGCAT
>Ga0068871_100001023_pt1 | contig 18737 bp, 18 predicted proteins | sample KBSMisM72_FD_72750 | JGI IMG/M metagenome (GOLD analysis project Ga0068871, IMG submission 72750) | Miscanthus rhizosphere microbial communities from Kellogg Biological Station, Michigan, USA - KBS Miscanthus M7-2 | ecosystem: Host-associated > Plants > Roots > Rhizosphere > Soil ...
CATTCCGCCCAGCCCGGCGGGAAGCCGCCGACCTGGTAGCCGCCGGGGCCGCAGTCCCAGGGCTCGGCGATCAGCTTCACCGCGCCGAGCACCGGGTCCTGCATCACGGCCTTCATGAAGCCGTTGTGCGTGTCGAAGCCGCCCGGCTCGCGCGCGAGGATGGTGCCCAGGTCGAAGCGGAAGCCGTCGACGTGCATGTCCTGCACCCAATAGCGCAGGCTGTCGCACACCATCTGGATGACGCGCGGATGGCTGAGGTTCAGCGTGTTGCCGGTGCCGGTGTCGTTGATGTAGTAGCGCTTCTTGTCCGGCATCAGCCGGTAGTACGACGCGTTGTCGATGCCCTTGAAGGAGAGCGTCGGGCCAAGCTCGTTGCCCTCGGCGGTGTGGTTATAGACGACGTCGAGGATCACCTCGAGCCCGGCGTCGTGGAAGCGCGCCACCATCTCCTTGAATTCCTGCAGCGTCTTCGCCGGGTCGGCGGCGTAGCGCGGGTCGGGGGCGAAGAAGCCGATCGAGTTGTAGCCCCAGTAGTTGGTCAGCTTTCTTTCCAGCAGGAAGCTGTCGTTGATGAAGGTATGCACCGGCAGCAGCTCGATGGTGGTGACGCCGAGCGACTTGACGTGGTCGATGACCGCCTTGGCGGCGAAGCCGCAGAACGTGCCGCGCTGCTTCTCCGGCACGCCCGGATGCAGCTTGGTGAAGCCGCGCACGTGCGTCTCGTAGACGATGGTGCGGTCCCACGGCACGGGACGCCACACCTTCTCGCGCCTCCAGTCGAAATCCGGATCGACCACCACGCACTTGGGCATGAAAGGCGCGCTGTCGCGCTCGTCGAACGCGAGGTCGGCCTGCTGGTCGCCCACCTTGTAGCCGAAGACGGCGGGATCCCACACCAGCTCGCCGATGTGCGCGCGCGCGTACGGATCGAGCACCAGCTTGTTCGGGTTGAAGCGGTGGCCGGCGTCGGGCTCGTAGGGGCCGTGCACGCGGTAGCCGTAGATGGTGCCCGGCGGCAGGTCCGGCACATAGCCGTGCCAGATCTCGTCGCGGTACTCGGGCAGCTCGATGCGCTCGCGCTCGGTCTTTCCCTGGTTGTCGAAGATGCAGAGCTCGACCTTGGTGGCGTTCGCGGAGAACAGCGCGAAGTTCACGCCTTTGCCGTCCCAGGTCGCGCCCTTCGGGTAAGGCAGGCCTTCCCGCACGCGGGCAAGCTTGATCTCGGGAGCGTTCATGGCGGGTTAGACCGCCACTATGGAGCGCACTCAGCGCCGAACGGTGGCACCCCGGCTGCGCCGTTCGGACCATTCGCCGCCTTCGGCCTTCGCGCGCAGCACCGCGGCCCCTTCTTCCGCGCGCGCGACGGATCTCGCCATCGGCAGCCGCAGCACGAACGCCGCGCCCTTGCCCGGTCCGTCGCTCTGCGCGGTCAGCGTGCCGCCATGCAGCGCCGCGAGGCGCTCGACCAGCGCGAGGCCCAGGCCGAGCCCGCCCTTCGCGCGGTCGAGCGGCTGCTCGCCCTGCACGAACGGCTGGAAGAGCTGCGGCATCAGCTCGGGCGCGATGCCCTGGCCGTCGTCCTCGACGCGCACGAGGACGGTCTCGCCTTCCTTGCGCACGCGCACCCGGATGCGCTGGCCGCCGTATTTCACCGCGTTGTCGACCAGGTTCTCGATCATCTGCGACAGGCGCACCGGGTCGGCATCGACCCACGCCTCCTCGCCTTCTAGCGAGAGGCGCGCGCTGCCGGCGCGCGCCTGCTGGTCGTCGACGACGGTTTTCGCCACGGCGCGCAGCTCGACCCGCCGCTTGTCGACGCCGAGCTTGCCGTACACCGCGCGCGAGGTGTCGAGCAGGTCGTCGAGCATGCGGCGCAGCTGCCGCACCTGCCGGCGGATCACCGCCAGCGAGCCCGCGGCCTCGCCTTCCAGGTTCTGGTGCTCGAGCACCTCGTTGGCGAGCGAGATGGCCGCAAGCGGGTTGCGCAGCTCGTGGCTCAGCGCCGCAACGAAGCGATCCTTCGACCGGCTCGCCTCCTCCGCCTCGCGGCCGCGCGCTTCCGCCGCGGCGCGACGCGTGCGCTGCTCGGCGAGCGAGGCTCCGACGAGCAGCATCGCGCCGGCCAGCAGGCACGCCAGCGCATACGGCAGCATGTCGCGCCGCCAGGCGTCCCAGATCACATCGGTCGACAGGTTGTAGGCCGTGTACAGCGGATAGTCGCCGACGCGGCGGTAGGCGAAGATCCGCTCCTGCCCGTCGCTCGACGACCTGCCGCTGAAGCTGCCGGACACCGGATCCTCGGCCAGGGCGCGGATGAAGCTGCCGTCAGCCGGCAGCTTCAGCGGCCGATCGAGGTCGGGATGCCTTGCGAGCACGGTGCCGTCGGCGCGGATCAGGCTCACCGAATCGAGCGGCGTCTCGACCAGCGTGGCGTAGAACTTCTCGAAGTACTCCGGGTTCACCGAAACGCCGATCACGCCGTCGAAATGCCCGCCGCCCGAAGAGCGGCGCCGCGCGAGGCTGAAGAAGCGGTCGTCGCTCAGCCGGCCGCGCTGGACGATGCTGATGTAGCGCTGGGCGCCGTCGCGCAATGCGGTGAAATAGTCGCGGTCGGCGCCGGGGATCGACGGCATCGGAAACCTGCGGCTCGACATCCAGGTGTTGCCCGTCGGGTCGACCAGGAAGATGCTCGACACGTCCGCCCCGCCGCTCTTCACCAGCCGCACGAGCAGCCGGTGCAGGTCCGCCGAACCCACGATCTGCGGCCAGCTCTTGCCGGCGACGGCGTGGTCGACGAAGTCGATGATCAGCTCGTGCGCGCGCATGCTGCGCAAGGCGTGCTCGCTCAATGCGGCGGTGCTGCTTTCCGCGTTGTGCAGCGCCTCGGCGAAGTGCTGCCGGTAGTTCAGCCAGCCCGCGAGCGCGAGCAAGGCCGCGGGCAGCAGGACCGCGCTGGCGATGAGCCATCGGTTGGAAGACAGCACCGGGCGATGATACTTGCCGGCTGCGGGTTTTTCAGTCGCGCTTCCGACTACAAAGTCAGGAGCAGAACACCAGGTTGGCGAACTCGAGCAGCATCCCCGGCTTCAGGTACGCGGCGAATGCCGCCGCGCTCGCGAGCGCGAGGAGCGCCGCGAGCGCCGCCTTCAGGTAGACCGGCCTGATCGCCGGCTTCACGCCGCGGCGGGCGCCGCGCGGCGCTCGGCGAGCGGCCGCTCGTTCACGGGCAGGTTGACGATGGCGGCGAAGATGCCCAGGCCGATCGACGCCATGAACGCGCCGCTGTACGAGCCGGTGTGGTCGTAGAGCCATCCCGCGCCCCAAACGCCGACGAAGCTGCCGATCTGGTGCCCGAAGAAGACGACCGACGCGAGCATCGCGGCATAGCGCATGCCGAAGATCTGGCCGACCAGCCCGTTGGTGAGCGGCACCGTGCCGAGCCACAGCAGGCCGATGCCGCACGCGAACGCATACAGCGTGAACGGCGTGAGCGGGAGGAACACGAGCATCGAGATCAGCAGCGCGCGGATCGAGTAGATGGTGGACAGCAGGTACTTCTTGCTGAACCGGCCGCCGAGATATCCCGCGCAAAGCGTGCCCACCATGTTGAACAGGCCGATCAGCGCGAGCGCCGTCATGCCGTGCGAGGGCTTGAGCCCCGCGTCGCTGACGAACGCCGGCAGGTGCACCGTCAGCATCGCGATGTGGAAGCCGCAGACGAAGTAGCCCCAGAACAGCAGGTGGAAGCCCTTCTCGCTGATCGCCTCGCGCAGCGCGGCGCCGATCGACTGCTGGCTCGCCACGCCGCCGCCGGGCTTGCCCGCCAGCGCGAGCGACAGCGGGATGATCAGGGCGGCAACACCGGCAAGCACGAGCAGCGCCGCGTGCCAGCTGAGGCTCGCGATCAGCACCTGGGTGACCGGCAGCAGCGCGAACTGGCCGAAGGAGCCGGCGGCCGTGGCGATGCCCATGTACAGGCTGCGCCGCTCCGGCGCGACCGTGCGGCCGATCACCGCGAGGATGATGCCGAAGGAGGTGCCGCCCAGCGCGCCGCCGAGCAGGAACGCCGCGTTGACATGGAGCAGCCACGGCGTCGCGATGTAGGCCAGGCCGATCAGGCCGAGGATGTAGCAGATGGCGCCGCCGGCGACCACGCGCCCCGGGCCGTAGCGGTCGGCGAGCGCGCCGGCTACCGCGCCGAGCGCGCCCCACATCAGGTTCTGCAGCGCGATCGAGAAGGAGAAGACTTCCCTTCCCCATCCGTACTCGAGCGCCATCGGCTGCAGGAACAGCCCGAATCCCGCGCGGATGCCGAACGAGATCGCCATGATGGTGCAGCCGGCCGCGAGGATGACGAACGGGGTACGCCAGGATTTTTGCATGGCGAGCAGTCTAGCCCAGCGCCGGCCGCGCCTTGCCGGCGTATTTCGCATGCCTTGTATACCGTTTGTTCATCTAAGGTAACTTTTCCACCTGCGGCAGGTTGCACGCGAGGATGCTCTTCCTCAGCACCTCGATCGCCTCGGGGCGCGGGAAGCTGCGCCGCCAGGCGAGCGCCACGCGCCGCGTCGGCGTGGGCTTGGCGAAGGGCAGGACGCGGATCAGGTCGCCGGCGCCCGGGTTGCCGCTCACCGAGGTCGCGGGCAGGACGGTGATGCCGACTCCGCCGGCGACCATCTGGCGGATGGTTTCGAGCGAGCCGCCCTCCACCGTGCGCGAAAGCGGGCTGCGGTCCTTCGCGCGCACGACCGTGCAGATGTCGAGCACCTGGTCGCGGAAGCAGTGGCCTTCGCCCAGCAGCAGCAGGCTTTCCTTGGTCAGCTCGTCGGAGGTCACGCGCTTGCGGTTCTCCCACGCGTGGCCCTTCGGCACGGCGACGAAGAACGGCTCGTCGTACACGGCGCGCGTCTCGATGGCGGGCTCGGAGAACGGCAGCGCGATCAGGATCACGTCGACCTCGCCGCTCTTCAGCGAATCGGCCAGGCGGTGCGTGAAGTTCTCCTGGATGAGGAGCTGCATCGACGGCGCGCTCTTGCGCAGGATCGGGATCAGCTTGGGCAGCAGGTAGGGCCCGATGGTGTAGATCGCGCCCAGGCGCAGCGTCCCGGCGAGCGGGTCGCGCCCCGCCGCCGCGATCTCGCGGATGCGCGCGGCTTCCTCGAGCACGCGCTGCGCCTGCTCGACGATGCCCTGCCCGCCCTGCGTCACCGTCACCTCGCCCGGGCCGCGCTCGAAGAGCGTGACGCCGAGCTCCTCCTCCAGCTTCTTCACCGCCACCGAGAGCGTCGGCTGCGAGACGAAGCACGCCTCGGCCGCGCGGCCGAAGTGGCGCTCGCGCGCCACGGCGACGATGTAGCGCAGCTCGGTGAGGGTCATTTCCTGCCGCTGAAGAAATACAGCGGCACGCCGGCCAGCATCACGACGAGCCCGGCCAGGACGGCGACGCCGAACTTCGGGCCGTAGTCGGGGTTGCGGACGTAGTCGATGCTCGAGTACAGCATGTAGGCGCAGGTCACGACGAAGGCGGCGGGAATGATGGGATAGAAGGGCGTGACGAACGCCGGCCGCTCGCCGCCCACTGCCCGGAACTTGAAGATCGTCAGGCCGGTCAGCAGGAAGAACGTCCAGAACACCGGCGAGGTGTACGCAACCATCGCGTTGAAGCCGTCGGGAGTGAGCGCGCTCGCCCCCACCAGGACGAGCGTGATGGCGCCCTGCAGCAGGAGCGCATTCGCCGGCGTGCTGCCGCTCTCCCTCCATTGCCCGAGCTCCTTCAGGAAATGGAAATCGCGGCCGAGCGCATAGCTCGTGCGCGCGCCGGTGAAAATGGCGGCGTTGATGGTGGTGGCCACCGAAACGCAGACGATCAGCGCGAGCAGCACCGCGCCCTTGTCGCCGGTGAGCGCCCGCATGACATCTGCGGCGACCGCCTTCGACGCCTTGATGCCGCCGTGGCCGAGCACCGCGAGGTAGGCCAGGTTGACGAGCAGGTACAGCGCGGTTACGCCGACCACGCCGAGCACCAGGATGCGCGTCATGTTGCGCCGGCCGTCCTTCACTTCGCCGGCGAGGTAGGCCGCCTCGTTCCAGCCGCCATAGGCGAGCAGGACGAAGATCATGGCGAAGCCGAAGGCGCCGAAGCCGGGCCCCGGCGCCGCCGCCTCGGCCGGCGCCCCGCCTTTTACGAGCGCCGCGATGGAGAACACGACCAGGCCGGCGATCAGCGACACCTCCATCACCTTCTGCAGGAGCTTGCTCTGCAGGGTGCCGGCGACGTTCAGCGCGGTGAACACGGCGACGGCGATCGCGGCCCAGATCGCCGAGCTGTGCGCGCCGAGGCGCAGGATCTCGGAGGCGTAGTCGCCGAAGACGAACGCCACCGCCGCGATGGCGCCGGTCTGGATCACCGTCAGGCGCGACCAGGCGAAAAGAAACGCCACGCCGCGGCCCCAGCCGCGCATCAGGAACACGTACTCGCCGCCCGTGTCCGGGTGGCGCGACGCGAGCTCGGCGTAGACCAGCGCGCCGCAGAGCGACACGGCTCCGCCGAGCAGCCACGCGAAGAGGAATTGCCCCGCCCCGCCGGTCGCGCCGGCGACCGTCGAAGGCGCCTTGAAGATCAGCGCGCCGATGATCATTCCCGCGGTGAGCAGCACCCCGTCGGTGACCGACAGGAGCTGCTTCGGCGTTACTTCGTTCTTGTTGCCGTCCAAGGGAAGGTCCTTCTGTTGTTGCCGTCGGAGACGGTGAGCTCGCCGGCGATGCGGTCGCCGTCGATGCGGCCCTCGAAGAGATGGTGCCAGGCGTGCGCGCCGACCAGGCCCGTGATCACCATCTTGATCTCGGTGCCGCGCAGGCGGCTGTTGCGCACCAGGATGTCGCGGCCGGCGGCGCTGGCCGTGACGTCCATCTCCTGGTACTTCTGCTGGATGGCGAAGCGCCAGCGCCCGCCGTGCTCGGGGATCTCGCTCGTCCAGGTGCCGCGCGCATCGGCGGGCACGATCCACAGCTCGACGCGCGACACGCCGCCGATGCCCACCGGCTTCTCGGGCGCGCGCATCTCGAGGCGCTCGTCGGGCGGCCAGTCGGCGATGCCGCCGTCGTGGGACACGATGCGCGTCCCGGGCTTGAGCTTGAGCAGCTTGGGCAGCAGCTTGGCATTGAATTCGGGCAGCAGGTAGAAGGCGACCACCGTCGCGCCCGACAGGTCGGTCTCGAAGATGTCGCGCACTTCGAAGCGCGCTCGCTCGCCGACGCCCTGCCGCGCCGCGTTCTCGGTCGCCTGGCGGACCAGGCTCGGATCGAGGTCGACGCCGAGCCCCGTCGCGCCGCGCTTGGCCGCCTCGATCACGATGCGCCCGTCGCCCGAGCCGAGGTCGATGAGGCGGTCGCCCTTGCCCACCTGCGCCATGCGCATCATTCTTTCCACGATCTCCATCGGCGTCTGCACGTACGGCACGGTGCCGTCGTCCCAGCCCCACGATTGCGGTTGCGCGCTTGCCGGAAGAGCCACTGCGAGGACTGCGAGGAACAGCCGACCGACGCCTTGCACTATCGACAATCCGTTTCCTATATAGAAGGCCTAAGTCTACCGGGAAAGCCCGCGCGTTCCCGGTAAAATCGCGGCGGGCCCAGGTAGCTCAGTGGATAGAGCAGCCCCCTCCTAAGGGGCAGGTCGGACGTTCGATTCGTCTCTTGGGCGCCAACTACCTAGAAATCGGCGTCGCCATCCGCGTCGGCGGCCAATTTCCGTTGCATCCGCCGGTGCTGCCAGAGCGCGGCGGCGATCGAAGCCACCGAAGCGGCGAGGAGCACGCCGGAGATCGGCCGCGTAAGGAACAGCCATGGGTTTGCGTCGGTCATGATCGAGCGCACCAGGTTGATCTCGATCTGGTCGCCGAGGATCACTCCTAATATGAAGGGCGCCAGCGGGTAGCCGAATTTCACCATCAGGTAGCCGAGCACCCCGCTGATCAGCAGGACGTAGACGGTCGCCATGCTGTTGCCGAGCGCGTACGCGCCGACCACGCACAGCACCAGCACCACCGGATAGAGGATCGACTTCGGCACGATGACGATCTTCATCACCCAGCGCACGCCCACGAACAGCATGATCAGCACCAGCGGGTGCGCGAGGATGTAGGCGGCGAACATGCCGTAGGCGAGCACCGGGTTCTGCGAGATGAACAGCGGCCCGGACTGGATGCCGTGGATGGTGAGCGCGCCAAGCATCACCGCCGTCACGGCGTCGCCGGGGATGCCGAAGGCCATGATGGTGACGAGCGAGCCGGCGACATTGGCGTTGTTGGACGATTCGGAGGCGATGATGCCCTCGGGCACGCCGGTGCCGAACTTTTCCGGGTGCTTGGAGAATTTCTTCGCCTGGTCGTAGGCGAGCATGTTGGCCGCGCTGCCGCCGATCGCCGGCAGCACGCCGATCACCAGGCCGATGAACGACGCCCACAGCAGCAGGAACGGGCGCGAGAGGATCTCCCATAGCACCTTCACGTGCGAGACGCGCAGGTTGACCGCCTGCGTCAGGACCTCCGGCGAGTCCTTCGCCGACTTCTCGATTTCACCCATGATCTGGGCGAAGGCGAAGACGCCGATCAGCACCGGCAGGAACGGGACGCCGCCCTCCAGCCACTCGATGCCGAGCGTGAGGCGCGGCTGGCCCATCACCGGATCGTTGCCCAGGATGGTGACGACGCAGCCGAGCGCGCCCGAGAGCAATCCCTTGACGAGCGAGCTTTCGACCAGTCCCGCCACCATCGACAGCGCGAGAATGAAGAGCGAGAAGTACTCCCACGGCCCGAACTCGAGCGCGAGCTGCGCGAGCGGCCCCGTCGCCGCGACGAGCACCACCGCGCCGAGGAGCCCGCCGAGGATGGAGGCCCAGATCCCGAGCCACAGCGCCCTGCCCGGCTCGCCCTTGCTCGCCATCGGATAGCCGTCGAAGGTCGTGGCGACCGCCGAGGGCTTGCCCGGGATGCCGAGGAGGCACGAGGTGATCAGCCCGCCGGTCTCGCCGCCGACGTAGACGCCGATCATGCAGGCGAGGCCCTGCAGGGGCTCGAGGCCGAAGGTGAACGGCAGGACGACGATCACCGTCATGGTGATCGTGATGCCCGGAAGCGCGCCGCCCACCACGCCGATCAGCGAGCCGATGAACAGCGGCACCATGTACTTCACATGGAGCATGCCGACGATGCCCGCGCCGAGGAGCTCGAACACCTAGAAATCCGTCCAGCGGCCGCGCGGCAGCAGCACGGTCAGGTAGCGCTCGAAGACGTAGTACACGACGACCGTGGTGATGATCGAAACGGCAGCGACGCGCGCCCAGCCCTTCGCGCCCTTGGGCATGTCGAGCATCGTGTTGGTGGCAGCGATGTAGAGCAGCGTCGCGATGCGGAAGCCGAGAAACGGCAGCGCGCCGCAATACACGCCGAACACGCCGAACATGGCAGCCACCATGCCGTAGTTCAGCTGCCGCGGCTTCGGTTGCTCCTTGCGCGAGAAAAAATCCGCGGCCACGACTCCGGCCGCCAGCAGCGCCGTGATGGCAAGAACGATGCGCGGGTAGTAGCCGGGGCCGATCGGCACCAGCGGGTTGTCCTTAAGCCCGAGCGTCAGGGCGAAAAGGACCAGGCTCGCCGCGAGGATGGCGAGCCCGCTCCAGCCGTCCCGCGACAGCTTCAGCGCGTTGAGCAGGCCGTTACCTCTTGAAGAGGCCGAGGTCCTGCGCCAGCTTCTTGTTCAGGTCGTCGTTCTGCTTGAGCCACTTGCCGTACGCGGCGCGGTCCATGTAGCGCACGTCGGTGCCCTGCAGCTTCATCGCCTGCGCGAACTCGGGCTCCTTCGCCCCGGCGGCGCAGGCTGCCGAGAGCTTCTGGATCACCTCGGGGCTCGCACCCTTCTGCACCATGATGCCGCGGTTCACGTCGTAGACGACGTTGACGCCGAGCTCCTTCAGCGTCGGGATGCTCGGCATCTCGGGATGGCGCTTCTCGGTGGCGATGGCGAGGAACTTGAGCTGGCCTGCGTCGACCTTGCCCTTCTGCGTCAGGTTCGAGTCGGTCAGGTCGATGTGGCCGCCGAGGATCGCGTTCATGCGCGGCGCGAGCCCCTCGTAGGAAACGTACTTCAGCTTGATGTGCGCCGCCTGCTCGATCAGCGCGGGGAAGAAGTGGCTGGTGGAAGCTAGCGTCGCGCCGACGGTGATCTGCCCCGGGCGCTTCTTCGCGTCGTCGAGGAATTCCTTCCAGTTGTGCCACGGCGTCTTCGGGCTCGCGGTCAGCACCGAAGGCGTCGAGGCAACCAGGCAGATCGGCTCGAAGTCGGTGTACTGCACGTCGGCCACGCCGGCGTAGTACGTCGAATGGATGTAGTCATGCACCGCATAGAGCGTGTAGCCGTCGGCCGGGGCGTCCTTCGCCTCCTTCGCGCCGCGCGTGCCCGAGGCGCCGCCCACGTTCGCCACCACGACGGTCTGCCCGAGATGCTTCTGGAAGGCCTGCGCGAACGGCCGGAAGATGTTGTCGGTGTCGCCGCCCGCCGCCCAGGGGACGATGAGCCGCACGGGTCTTTCGGGATACGCCGCGAGCGCCGCGAAAGGCAAAAGGAAAACCAGGGCCAGGCCGATTTTTTTCATGCTCTCCTCCTCCAAGGAAACCGCATAATAAGTCATGTTCCCCGGAAAATGGTACGACGAGGTGAAGGTCGGCGAGCGCTTCGGCACGAGCGTCACGGTGACCGAGGCGCATCTCGTGCTCGCCGCGGGACTCTTCGGCGATTTCAATCCGCTGCACGTCGACGAGGAATTCGCGAAGAAGTCGCGCTTTGGCGGTCGCATCCTGCACGGGCCGTTCAGCTCGGCGCTGGTCTCGTCGCCGGTCGGCATGTACTTCTCCGGCACCGCGATCGCCTACCTCGAGCACGCCTGCCGCTTCACCGCGCCCGTAAAGCCGGGCGATACGCTCACCACCGAGTGGACCGTGACGCAGAAGCTCGACAAGCCCAAACACAAGGGCGGCATCTGCGTGCTGCGCTGCGTGGCGAAGAACCAGAACGGCGAAATCGCCGTCGAAGCCGACGGCAAGATCCTTATTTCTTCTCGCCCCGCTCCTCTCCGGCCAGCCGCCTGAGCCATCGGCGGTCGATGCGGTTTTTCCAGCGCCAGACCCATCCGCCCTGCATCGTGCGCTGGCCCCACTGCGCGATGGCGTAGCGCCGGCCGCAGGTCATGAGGAGGAGCGCGCGGCGCTGCGGCCGGTAAGGCACCGGCGCCTCGCGCTGGGCGAGGTTGCGGAAGGTCTGCGCGAGGATCTCGCCTTGCCGCACCGCGTACACGCCCGACTTCGGCACGGCGGCGCCGTCCATCGACGCGCAGTCTCCCGCGGCGAAGATTTCGGGATGCGAGACGCTTTGCAGCGTCTCCCGCACACGAATGAATCCGTTTTCGTCGCGCTCCAGGCCCGAGCTCTTCAGCCATGGCAGCGGCGCCGCGCCGGTGGCGAGAAGCACGAGGTCGAACTCCTGGTGGGAGGCGCCCGCGATGATGAGCGGGCCGGCCTCGATGGCGTCGGCGCGCATGCCGGGCCGGAAGTCGACGCGGTTCGCGCGCAGCGCTTTCTCGGCGCGCGCCGCGAATGCCGCAGGCTCGAGCGGCTCGGCCGAGTACACGGTCACCGCCGCCCCGCGATACTGCAGCGCCATGGCGAGCTCCGCGCCGCCGGCCCCGCCGCCGATGATGGCGATGCGCTTGAACGCGCCGCGCTGCAGGCGCTCGAGCAGCGCCTCGAAGGGCTTCACCGGCGTCGCATAACCCGCGCCGGGAATGCCGGGGTCGATGCGCGAGCCGACGTTGAAGCTTGCGAGGTCGAAGGGCAGCGCGGTGCCGTCCTGCAGGGCGACGCGCCGCTCGCCCGCGTCGAAGCGCGCGATCGTGCCGACCGCAAGCTCCACGAAGGCGCGCTCCGCGAGGCGGGCCACGTCGATCTCGGCTTCGTCGCGCCGGTAATGCCCGGCGATGACGCCCGGCAGCATGCCCGAGTAGATCTGCCGCGCGTGCGGCGCGACGAGCGTGATGCGCATGCCGCGCAGCGGTTCCTCGGCGAGCGCCGCCAGCAATGCGAGGTGCGCGTGCCCGGCGCCGGCAAGGAGTAGCCGCCTCACGCCGCGCTAGGTCCTCGAGAGCTTCAGTTCTTCGCGCTTGCGCAGCTCTTTGCGCTGCACTTTCCCGGTGGTGGTCATCGGCAGCGCATCGATGAACTCGATCTCGCGCGGGTATTCGTAGGGCGCCAGCCGGCCGCGCACATGGTCCTGGATTTCCTCGACCAGCTTCTCGCTTCCCGAAAACCCGGCCTGCAGGACCACGAAGGCCTTCACTATGGCGCCGCGCGTCGCGTCGGGCTTGCCGATCACCGCGGCGTTCGCCACCGCCGGATGCTTGACGAGGCAGCTCTCGATCTCGGCCGGGCCGATGCGGTAGCCCGAGCTCTTGATCACGTCGTCGGAGCGGCCCTGGTACCAGAGGTAGCCGTCTTCATCCATGCGCCCCTGGTCGCCGGTGCAGCCCCAGTCGCCGATGAACTTGTCCTTCGTCGCCTGCGGATTCTTCCAGTACTCGAGGAAGAACACCGGGTCGTCCTTGCGGTGCACGGCGATTTCGCCGAGCTCTCCCCTCGGCACTTCCGTGCCGTGCTCGTCGATCACCGCGACCCGGTGGCCGGGATACGGCCGACCGATGGAGCCGGGCTTCACCGGCCACGCCGCTTGGCAGTTGCCGACCACGTAGTTGATCTCGGTCTGGCCGAACATCTCGTTGATGGTGACCCCGAGATGCTCGCGCGCCCATTCGATCACCGTGACGCCGACCGACTCGCCGGCGCTCATGATCGAGCGCAGGTTCAATTGGTATTTGCTCTTCGGGTTTGGCACCGCCTTCATCATCAGCTTCAGGGCGGTGGGGAACAGGAAGGAATTGCGGATGCCGTACTTTTCCAGAAGGTAATAAGCCCGCTCCGCGTCGAAGCGCCCGCGATAGCCGAGGATCGGGATGCCGAAGAGCCACGACGGCAGCAGCGCGTCCATCAGCCCGCCGGTCCACGCCCAGTCCGCCGGCGACCAGAACATGTCGCCCTTCTGCGGAAAGAAATCGTGCGAGTGCACGAAGCCCGGCACGTTGCCGAGCATCACGCGGTGCGCCTTCAGCGCGCCTTTAGGCGGGCCGGTGGTGCCGCTGGTATAGACGATCAGAGCCGGGTCATTGGCCGCCGTGTTTGCTTTTTCAAAAGAGGAACTTCCCTTCTGCAAAAGCGAATTCCAATCGTGCACTCCTGCTTCGCGTACCTCGACGCCGATCACATGCTTCAACTGTGTCAGCCGGTCGCGGACGGCCAGCAGGTTGGGCAAGGTCGACGACTCGGCGATCGCCACGCTCGCGCCGGCGTGCTCCAGGCGGTACTCGAGCGCATCGGGCCCGAACAGGTGCGAGAGGGGCAGCGCGATCGCGCCCATCTGGAAGATGGCGATGTAGGCGATCGCGGTCTCGGGGCGCTGCGGCAGCAGGATCGCCACGCGATCGCCGCGCTTCACGCCAAGCGCCGCCAGGGCGTTCGACAGCCGGTTCGCTGCTACCTGGACGTCCCAGAAGGAATAGGCGGCGGTGGCCCCCGACTCGTCTTCCCAATAGAGGGCGAAACGCGCCCGGTCGGACGCCCACTGCCCGCAGCAGGCGTGCGCGATGTTGTAGCGCGCCGGGACGTCCCAACGGAAGCTACGGTAGAGCTCGTCGTAGCGGTTGACCATGCGCCGGGGCAGTTTAACATCGGGGAAATGACGATCGAGGTCCTCCTCTACGACGCGTACGGCACGCTGTGGGACGTGCACTCGGTGATGAAGCGCTGCGAAAGCTGCTGGCCGGGCAAGGGCATGCAGGTCTCCCAGCTCTGGCGCATCAAGCAGCTCGAGGCGACCTGGCTGCGCAGCCTGATGGGACGCTACGTGCCCTTCTCCACCGTCACGCGCGAGGCGCTGGAGTATGCGTGCGACGCGCTGAAGCTCCCTTTGCAGAGGGACCATGAGAGCGAGCTGATGAGCGAATACCTCAGGCTCGCCACCTTTCCCGACGTCGCCGACTCGCTGATGCGCAAGCAGGCGGCGCGCGCCGGCATCCTGTCCAACGGTTCGCCGGACATGCTCGAGCCGCTGGTCAGGCATTCCGGCCTGAAATTCGACGCGGTGATGAGCGTGGACGAGGTGAAGATCTTCAAGCCGGCGCCGGCCGCCTACCAGATGGCGGTGGAGCGCTTCGGCGTGCCGAAGGAAAAGATCGGCTTCGTCAGCTCCAACTTCTGGGATGCGGCGGGCGCGAAGTCCTTCGGCTTCACGGTGTACTGGATCAACCGCGCGGGCGTCGCGCCTGAACGCCTGGGCTTCCAGCCCGACCGCATGGTGAAGAGCCTGGCCGCGCTGTGAAGTTCTGCTGTTATTGCGCCTCGCCGGTCGTGAGCCGCGTGCCGCCCGGCGATACGTTGCCGCGCTGGATCTGCGACGAATGCGGCGAGATCCATTATCAGAATCCCAAGCTCGTGCTCGGCACGATTCCGGAATACGAGGGCAAGTTGCTGCTTTGCCGGCGCGCGATCGAGCCGCGCTACGGCTACTGGACCCTGCCCGCGGGCTTCATGGAGAACGGCGAGACCGCCGGCCAGGCGGCGATGCGCGAGACGCTCGAGGAGGCCGGGGCGCGCGTGGAGCTGGGCGCGCCCTTCAGCATGATCTCGGTGCCTCGGGTGAACCAGGTCCACGTCTTCTACCTCGCGCGGCTTCTGCACCTCGATTTCAAGGCCGGCGAGGAAACGCTCGAGGTGGCCCTGTTCGATGAGGCGGGGATTCCGTGGAAGGACATCGCCTTCCGCACGGTCGGACTTACGCTCAAACTCTGGTTGTCCGACCGCCAGGCCGGCAGCTTCGCTTTTCACGCCGAAGACATTAATTCCTAAAGCTTTTTTGCACATCCCGCCGCCGTCGCGTGACGGAGTGCATTTATCCAAAAGTCTAGGGACGCGTAGTATTCGCGCGCGATGCCTGCGCGCCTCCTACTACTCGTACTCGCCTTCGCCGCCCAGACGGCCTGGGCCGAGACGCTTGTCGGGCGCGTGGTCCGCGTCGCAGATGGCGACACCCTCACCCTGCTCATCGACCGCAAGCAGATCAAGGTGCGCCTGACCGAAATCGACGCACCGGAAAGCAAGCAGGCCTTCGGCCAGCGCTCGCGCCAGTCGCTGGGCGACATGTGCGCGGGACAGGACGCCGTAGTGCAGGCGGCCGGCCGCGACAAGTACGGCCGCGTGCTCGGGCGCGTCGCGTGCCGCGGGGTCGACGCGAACGCGGAGCAAGTGCGGCGCGGCATGGCGTGGGTTTTCGACCGGTACGTCACCGATCGCAGCCTTTATGCGCTGCAAAATGAAGCGCGCGCGGCGCAGGTCGGCCTCTGGGCCGACAAGTCGCCGACCGCGCCGTGGACCTGGCGGGCGCAGCACAAGCATTAGCAGGTATGCTTCCTCCCGGTGCGAAAAGCCGCACCAAATCAGGGAGGAGTGAAAAATGAAGATCGACCCCGCCAACACGGCGTGGATGCTGACTGCCTCGGTGCTTGTCCTGTTCATGACCCTTCCCGGCCTCGCCCTTTTCTACGCCGGGCTCACGCGCACGAAAAACGTGCTCTCCGTCCTGATGCAGTGCTTCGCCATCACGTGCGTCGTGACGCTCGCGTGGGTGGCGGTCGGCTACAGCATTGCGTTCGGAGACGGCGGCGCCTCGAACCCCTGGTGGGGCGGCCTGGGCAAGGCGATGCTCGCCGGGGTCGACGTGAAGGCGGTCAAGGGCAGCATTCCGGAAACCGTCTTCGCCATGTACCAGATGACGTTCGCGATCATCACTCCGGCGCTGGTCGTCGGCGCGTACGCGGAGCGCGTGCGCTTCTCGGGCATGCTGCTTTTCAGCCTGCTCTGGCTGATCGTCGTTTACTGCCCGGTGGCGCACTGGGTATGGGGCGACGGCTGGCTCGGCAAGATGGGGCTGATGGACTTCGCCGGCGGCACCGTGGTTCACCTGAACGCCGGCATGGCGGCGCTCGTGTGCGCGCTCGTGCTCGGCAAGCGCCGCGGCTTTCCGGACACCGCGATGCCGCCGCACAACATGACGATGGTGGTCACCGGCGCCTGCATGCTGTGGGTGGGATGGTTCGGCTTCAACGCCGGCAGCGCGCTCGCCGCCGACGGCTCGGCGGGCATGGCGATGCTCGTCACGCACCTCGGCGCCGCGAGCGGCGCGTTCACCTGGATGGTGTGCGAATGGGTCCGCTTCCAGAAGCCTTCGGTGCTCGGTATCGTTACCGGCATGGTGGCGGGCCTGGGCACGATCACGCCGGCATCCGGCTTCGTCGGTCCGCTGGGCGCGCTCGCCATCGGCGGCCTGGCCGGCATCGTCTGCTTCTTCGCCACGAACTACTTCAAGCGCGTCCTGGGCATCGACGACTCGCTCGACGTCTTTCCGGTGCACGGCGTCGGCGGCATCCTGGGGACGCTGCTCACCGGCGTGTTCGTCTCGGCCGCCTTCAACGGCATCGGCTATCCGGACAAGGTGGGCATGAGCGACCAGATGCTGGTGCAGCTCTACGGCGTGCTCGCCATCGGCGCCTGGTCGGCGGTATTCACTTTCGTGCTGCTCAAGATCAGCGACGCCGTCGTGGGCATGCGCGTTGCGGGCGACGAGGAAACGGAAGGGCTCGACACGGTGCTGCACAACGAAAAAGGCTATAACCTCTGAGGCATGGAGCGGCGTGATTTCCTGAAATTCTGCACGGCGGGCGCCGCAGCAGCCGGCGGGCTCGCCGCCCCGGCCCTGGCGCAGGATGCGCGGCCGCACTTGTACGACCGCGCGCTGCTGGTGGACGGCAAAGGCGATCCGCTGCGGGCGAGCGCGGTTCCGGCGAACCGCAACCTGATTTTCCATTACCCGTACGCTTCGACGCCGTGCTTCCTGCTCAACCTGGGCCGGCCGGCGAAGGCGTCGGCGCAGCTCAAGACCGCCGACAACCAGGTGTATGAATGGCACGGCGGCGTGGGCCAGGCGCACTCGGTAGTCGCCTACTCGGCGATCTGCGCGCACAAGCTCACCTACCCGACCCGCGAGATCAGCTTCATCAGCTTTCGCAGCGAGACGAGCCCGCGCAACCGCCACGGCAACGTGATCCACTGCTGCTCCGAGCACAGCCAGTACGATCCGGCCGAGGGCGCGAAGGTGGTCGCCGGCCCCGCCCCGCAGCCGCTTGCGGCGATCCTGCTCGAGCACGATGCCCGGACGGATCAGATCTACGCCGTGGGCACGCTCGGCGGCGAGATGTTCAACGAGTTCTTCACGAAGTACCAGTTCCGCCTGGCGCTGGAAGGCGACAATGCGCCGCGCCGCCCGGTCGCCGGCCGCACGGCCGTCGTCGAGCTCGAAAACTACTGCCGACAGCAAGTGAAGTGCTGACCTGGCTCGCGGCCGGACACCCGTTTCCGCCGGTCGAGAAAGCCCTCAAGGAGCCCAATGGCCTGCTCGCCGCCGGCGGCGAGCTCTCCCTGCCGCGCCTGGTGGACGCCTACAGCCGCGGCATCTTTCCCTGGTCCTCGCGCGGCGAACCGCTGCTCTGGTGGTCGCCGGACCCGCGCATGGTGCTCTACTGCGAGGAGCTGAAGGTGTCGCGCTCGCTCGGAAAGAACTTGCGGAACAAGGGTTACGAGGTCGCGGTGGATTCGTCGTTCCGGCAGGTGCTAAAAGGATGCGCTTCCCGCGCCGAGACCTGGCTCGGCCGGGAAATGCAGGCCGCCTACCTCGCCTTGCACGAAGCTGGCTATGCCCACTCGTTCGAGACGTGGCGCGACGGTGATCTGGTCGGAGGATTGTACGGGGTGGCGATCGGCCGCATGTTCTTCGGAGAATCGATGTTTTCGCGGGCCACCGACGCCTCGAAGGTGGCCCTCGTCGCGCTGGTGTCCCACCTCAAGGAAAGGGGCTTTCCCCTGATCGACTGCCAGATGAAGACGCCGCTGCTCGCCTCGCTCGGCGGGCGCGAAATCCCCCGTCGCGCCTTTTTGCGCCAGGTCGCCGCATTGGTAAACTACGCGGAGCCTCGCGGAAAGTGGAGCCTTGTCGCGACTTAACGACCTGCCGCATGCAGTACTCCAGTTCTACGTAACTGCGCCTTATCCGTGCAGCTACCTGCCGGACCGTATGGCCCGCTCGCAGGTGGCCACGCCGAGCCACCTCATCAACACCGAGCTCTACGGCGACCTGGTCAAGGCCGGCTTCCGCCGCAGCGGCATCTTCACCTACCGCCCGCACTGCGATGCCTGCCGCGCCTGCGTGCCGGTGCGCATCCCGACCGCCGAGTTCACCGCCAACCGCTCGCAGCGCCGCGCGCTCAAGCAGCACGGCGGCCTCGTCGCCACGTCGCAGCCGCTGAAGTTTCGCCTCGAGCACTACGCGCTTTACCTGCGCTACCAGTCCAAGCGCCATTCGGGCGGCGGCATGGACAACGACAGCCGCGACCAGTATTCGCACTTCCTCCTGCAGAGCCGCGTCGATACGCGCCTCATCGAGTTCCGCGAGAACGGCCAGCTGGTGATGGTCTCGATCGTCGACTACCTGCCCGACGGGCTCTCGTCGGTCTACACCTTCTACGAGCC
>Ga0068871_100001027_pt1 | contig 18699 bp, 20 predicted proteins | sample KBSMisM72_FD_72750 | JGI IMG/M metagenome (GOLD analysis project Ga0068871, IMG submission 72750) | Miscanthus rhizosphere microbial communities from Kellogg Biological Station, Michigan, USA - KBS Miscanthus M7-2 | ecosystem: Host-associated > Plants > Roots > Rhizosphere > Soil ...
TGCTGCCTACGTTGAGCAGTATATTCTTTTCGCTTGGCGAGAAATCAGCATTTTTTATATCTCCGTCCTGGATGGCGGGCAGGTCGATCTGTTTGCCGGTGGCATGGTCAAATATCAGCGTTTTATATCTGCCGTCCTCATTAACCGAAATAGAATGGTATTTCTGATGCTCGCTCAGGCTCATACCGGCCACGTCCCAACCAGTCTTGTATACGGTCGACGCGCTGCCGGTTTTCAGATCGTATTTTACCAGGTAGCTAAACTCACTTCCATCGTTGGTAGTATAAAATAATGCGGCGTCATCCTTTTCAAAAGCCTGTGGCGACCATGTGGCTTCGTGATCGTTACTGAGTTTTTTTATCGATTTGGTTTGCCTGTCGTAAAGGTAAAGATCGCTCTTATCCGTAGTTATGGCTTTACCCAGTGCAATATACCGTTCAGAATGTGATACCGGCCCTACCGAATACCCGCTGTCGTTCTGGTAAAACATGGTGGGCGACCATGTGGCGGTATCCATCTTATAAATGTCGCTGAATTTAACGTTGCGTTTATTGCTGGATACATAAACAAATTTTTTGTCGTCGGTCCACCCTGCAATATTATTTTTGCTCCCCTGCCAGGGCGTAAGGTCCTTCGCCTGCGAACTGCCCTGTTTTTGCAGGTAGATGTGGCCGTTTTCGTTGCCACCCTGGTCGGCGCCATACAGGAAGTTGTTTGTCCCCGGCAAATAACCCGCAGCAAAGTAGGAATCCTTAAGTGAATGCGTCAAAGGCTTAATGGCCGTATCGGCTATACTAATGGAATAAACATTAAATATGCCCGAATTATTCGCACCGGCCAATACCTGGGTTTCATCGCCGTTAAAGCCCGCCCCATAAACATAATTGTTGTTATACAATTGTTCTGCGGTGTATTGCTTTACCGGTTTTTGTTCATTTGCTGAGTGGCACCCGCAGAATAACAGGCCCAGCGATACAAGCGACAGGTATTTCATAAAGGTTTAATTTTTAGAAAGTTAAACTAAATAAAAAGGAACTGCAAGTTATTTGACCACTGATTGTTATATTCTACAATCATGCTGGTAGGGACTTGCAATTATTAACAGATATGTGTAATTATGGCAATTATTACTAAACCTTTTACCACATAAATGGGAAATACATTCTTCACAAAATCTCAATTCAACAGCAATTTCGGCAAGGAAATGGCTTCTGCCACGTCTGTATACGAACGAAGAAAAGAAAGTGGCATGAATGACTATTCATTGGCTGCTTATGATTTTATTTTTATTTCAGATGAAAAAGATAAGCTTAATAGATTGGGGAAATTCTTAACCGACGACTATGACTATAAGATAAATCAAATAAAAAAGCAGGATGATTTTTGGGAATTAACAGGCGATTCAACAGAGTTTCCGGTTGATGAAAACAATCTAATGTATTGGGTCCTTGATCTGTATTGTAAAAGTTATGAGTTTGATTGTAAGCTTGATGGATATGGCGCGACGGGAGATCCTAAAGATCAGAGATTTCCAGATATGGAAACAAGTAAAGCTGATCATTATTTCGAGCTTGCTATGGATGCATACAATAAAAGAAATCTGGGCATAGCAATAATCCATTTTTCTACGGCGATAAAGTTAAATCCCAACGACCCAGATTCATGGTATTCGAGGGCGATAGTTAAAGATGAACTTTATACATGGAAATCCGCAAGACGCGATTACGATAAGGCAATAGAATTGGCACCTGATTTTATCGATGCAATAGTTAACAGAGCAGCAAATAAAGATGAAGCAGGCGAATACGATGAAGCCATTGAGGATTACAACAAAGCCATTGCATTAGCACCACAGAATGAAATGGCATACTTTAACCGCGGAAATTCAAAATTCAATAAAGGAGATAGCAATGGTGCCTGCGAAGATTGGCGTAAAGCAAAAGAATTAGGCGCGGACTACGCTCAAGAACGACTTGATAAGCATTGCAAATGAACAATTCACAGCAATCCAAGGTTCCTATATTCGTCTGTATTTATAATCCGCGACCCGAGCCCGAATAGCAGATTTGTAATCCACGAAAAGGCTATTCATCCAAAGCCTTTTTTATAATTAAGAATGCCGACCTTCGCAAAAAAGATCATCCTATTAAAAAATGTCTTCAGAGCCAAAACAAAAACCTGCAGAAAAGGAAAATTTGCACCCGCGGAACAGCCACCGGTCTGGGTATGATTTTAAACAGCTTTGTAAAAGCAGCCCGGGGTTAAAAGCATTTGTGTCCCTGAATCAATATAATGATGAATCGGTAGACTTTAGTGACCCCGACGCAGTGAAGGCTTTGAACAAAGCATTGCTGAAATATTTTTACGGGGTTGATCAGTGGGATATCCCTGAGGGATACCTTTGTCCGCCAATACCCGGACGAGCTGATTATATCCACCACGTGGCTGATCTGTTAGCTGGGATCAACGATGGTATTATCCCCCGCGGTGAGAAAATACACATTTTGGATATAGGCACAGGGGCAAATTGTGTTTATCCTTTAATTGGTGCCAGTGTTTACGACTGGCGATTTGTAGGTACCGATATTGACCCGGCAGCTATACGGTCGGCAAAGGATATCGTTTCATTAAATAAGGGTTTCCAGGATAAGATCATATTGCGGTTACAGGCCAATAAGGCAAATATTTTCAAAGGTATTATTAAACAAGGCGAAGGTTTTGACATTACGATGTGTAATCCCCCTTTTCATGCATCTTTACAGGAGGCTCAGATCTCCACAGCTACAAAGTGGAAGAAATTAGGTATCAATAAACAAGCCACTGCGCTAAATTTTGGCGGCCAAAAGACAGAGCTATGGTGTTATGGCGGCGAAGCAGGATTTATACGCCGTATGGTTGAACAAAGCGCCCTGGCAGCACAGCAATGCTTATGGTTCTCGACATTAGTGTCGAAAAAAGACACCCTTCCAATTATCTATAAAGAACTTAAAAAGGTTAATGCCCTGGATGTTAAAACCATTAACATGACCCATGGACAAAAAGTAAGCCGTATTGTTGCCTGGACATTTTTGACCCCGGCAGAACAAACGGATTGGAGGAATAAATTTTGGCATTGACGGCTAATATTTTTTATAGCTTTCGGATGTTCGACGGGATTTGTAATTCTAAGACCTGAATAGTGATGGGTTTGCAATCCCAGAAAGGGCATCGATAAGCGTTATAAATTCGGATCGGCTGGCGGTGGGTACAATTTAACCAGTATGCTTGTAGTCTCCGACTACACCCAAAGAACACGAATTTCCATCAAAATAAAAAAGCCCATCGCATCGGACGGGCTATTGTTAAACTAACTATTATTAAATTTGCTGTTATAATGCACAGTTAAACGGGAACTATGCATTTAAGTTTCCTCCAACGCCTTTGTTGGTGCTGCCACGCGATTATCGTAACATTCCCGCTATGCTTTTTAAATTGTAATTCGGGCAGATAATATTTTAATAGCTTTACTGCAACAATTAAAACAACCATCATTTCGCTCTCCATGAACAAAATAGTTTTGCCTGTTATCTGTCTTTCATTAGCATTCGGTATTGTTTCGGGTTGTAAAAATAAGTCTGCCGAGAATAAAACACCCGCCAAAGCCGATCTTCAATTGCCATCCGGGTTTTCGGCCACCATCGTTGCCGATTCGCTTGGCCCGGTGAGGCACCTGGCGGTAAATAACCAGGGCAACATCTACGTGAAGTTAAACGCCATGAAAAATGGCAAGGGCGTCATCTTCCTTACCGACACCAATCACGATGGTGTAATGGAACAAAAATCTGCTTTTGCAGGCTATCCCGGTACGGGCATACGCATCAAAAATGGCTATTTGTATTCATCATCCAACTCGGAAGTTTATCGTTATAAACTGAATGACAAAGAAGAAGTAGCGGATACTTCTAAAGCAGATCTGATTGTAAAGGGACTGGTAGACACGAAACGTGATAACTCCAAATCTATAGCCCTGGATGATCAGGGAAATTTGTATGTAACTGTGGGTTCATCTAACGAGGCCTGCCGCAAGGAAGGCTCGGCCGAAGGTATGCCCGGTTGCCCGCTGCTGGATTCGGTTGGTGGGATATGGCAGTTTAAGGCCGATAAACTGAACCAAAGCTATAGTGATGCTGTTCATTATGCCAAAGGATTAAAAAATGTGGTGGGTGTAGATTGGAACAGCAGCACCAATTCGCTATTTGCCATGCAGCATGGCCGTGGAGCGTTTGACGACAAGTTCCCGCAATATTATACCCCAAAACAAAGCGCTGAACTGCCTGCCGAAACCATGTACGACCTGCATAAAGGCGACGATGCCGGCTGGCCATTTGTTTACTACGATCATTTCAAGAAGAAGAAAATGCTCTCGCCCGAATATGGCGGCGATGGCAAAAAGACAGTCGAAGGAAAATACCTTGATCCCGTAGTTGCTTTCCCGGCGCATTTGGGTCCGAATGATCTGCTGTTTTACACCGGCAGCCAGTTCCCCGAAAAATATAAGAACGGCGCTTTTATTGTTTTTCACAATCAATCAACGCAAATCAAAAAAGGGTTCCTGGTTGCTTTTGTGCCCTTTAAAGACGGCAAGCCATCCGGCGACTGGGAAATATTTGCCGATAATTTCTCCGGCGTCGACCTGAGCAAACCATCCGGCCCGATCAAATACCGCCCGATGGGCATAGCGCAAGGCCCCGACGGTTCACTGTATGTAGCTGATGATCTGAAAGGAACTATTTTTAAGATTGTCTATTCGGGAAGTAAGTGATTGGTTAACAGGTTAATCAGTGACTGGTTATCAGTGCGGCGGATTGGTTTAATCTTCATCAGATTTTACGAGGACTTCAATTATATCTTTTCTCCTAAACCAATATGGTAATTGACGCGATCTTTTAACTTTTGACTGGTCAGCATTATAATACTCCAAATAGTTGATCACCAAAATAGAATCTGCTGTCACACCAGCAATTTTACACTTTACTATCTTTATAATATTGTTATCTATTTTATCCAGTGATAAAAGATATTGTTTGGAAAACCAATTATTATAGCCATCATCACTACGATGCTCTTCGAATCGTATAGGCTTCTTATCTATGACAATGTTTACAGTGTCTTTGGGTCGTAAGTGAAATGACCTGCGGTAAAAATCAAGGTGTGCGAATTTCCCAACGAAAGAACTGTCAATTTCTTTAATAGGTACATATTTGATATCTGAGCCATCTTGCCCAAAACAATTTATTTTAACTATCAAAAAAATTAATATTACGAAAATACGTTTCATTACATCTTTGTTAGCGGGGATCTACAATTCGCTATAAATACACGCTCACTCTTCATCATTCTCCTCTAAGGGCCTGTAATTTTTGTAACGGACAAAATCGCCCCGTCCTCCCTTTTTTCTAAGGATAACCTTTTCATTGCCCTTTTTATCATAGGTAGATACGATCAGGCTGTCGCATTGGCTTACGCTGGCGAACTCTCTCAGAGTATCCTTTTCAAGTTTAAGAAATGCCGTAACCGTGCATCCCGAAACAAGGAAAGCATCTATACAATTTAACTTTCTGTTGTATAGCATATTGGGATAATCCGACGAGTTTTTGATATAGATCAGGCTGTCATTCTTGTTATCATAAATGAAAAGTGTCCTTATCTCATTCGCCAGTCTGCCTGCTTGGTCAGAGATGTAGGTTACATCATTCAGTCCGTCATTATTAAAATCATCTGATGTTTGCGGATCACAGCCAATAACTGAATATTTTGGAAAATGATATTCATTCCGCTTTTGCCACTGATTGTTTTGCTTTGAATAAAACCTGATCACAACGTAATTACTATCAGGCAATTCATATTCTGATAACTCGAACTTGTTATGCGATTTTCGGCCAACATCCGTGGTATCTATAAAGTAGTCTACAAGTTTTGGCTGAGCTTTGGAAACGGAATCTTTGACCTGGGCTGTCTTGTTGGTGGACCGTATAGTAGCCTTCTCCGGCTTATGTCTACACGATAGTAACAACAATAGTAACAAGCAGCAATATATTCTCATGGATAAAGCCCGGCAATGGTCAGGTATAGCGAAAATAATAATTCATTCACCAATTCACTCATTAAAATCACACCGGCAGTGTAAACCAAAACGTACTGCCCTTGCCTGGCATGGTGTCCAGTCCTATTTTACCATTGTGTTTTTTGATGATCTCTGAGCAGATGTAAAGCCCTATGCCCAGTCCTGAGCTTCTATTTCCGTCCGTTTCAACCTGGTAATAGCGGTTAAACAGAAACGGAATCTTCTCCGACGGTATACCCGGCCCCCTGTCAATTACCTGAACCTTAACCTCAGTGTCCGACTTTTTCACCGTGATCCTGATCGTTTTACTTTCTTCGGCATACTTTACGGCATTGCTGATCAGGTTGGTCAGCACCTGTTCTATCCTTCCGGCATCGGCAATAATTTTTAATTCTTCCTCGCCTGATACGAGTACGTTAAACGCCTTGGGTACCGTTATGTCATGGGCACAATCATTAATCAGCTTTACAAGGTCAAACTCCGACTTCTTTAAACTAAACTGCCCCTGGTGAAACTTGCTTACGTTAAGCAGACCCTCAATAAGTGAGGTTACCTTGTTTACACTCTTGTTGGCCCGCGTTATCATGTCATCCAATTTATCTTCGCTAAGCCTGCTCCTTTGCAATTCAATAAACTGCAATGAGGCCTTAAGGGTGGTAACCGGGGTTTTCAGTTCGTGGCTGGCTATGCTTATAAAATCGTCTTTTTGCTGCTGCAAAATTTTAAGTTCCTGTATATCGGTGGCTGTTCCAGCCCATAGCCGTATGCTGCTGTCATCATTCTTAATGGGTTGCATGCGTATTAAGTGCCACCTGTATTCGCCTGTGCGGCTTTTCTCCCGGATTTCAAACTCGCCCCCAATGCCTTCTTTTAAAATTAACTCAAGCTGATCCAGGTTATATTGCAAGTCATCCGGATGTATCGCGGTTTTCCATCCCCAGGCCCTGGATTCTTCAAAATCGAGCCCGGTGTATTCAAACCATCGTTTGTTGTAAAAATTCACTCCGCCGTCGGGCGTACTCGTCCACGCAATTTGCGGGATGGTATCCATTATATTTCTTAATCTCTTTTCGCTTTCTTGCAGTTCAACAGTCCGCAGGTGCACTCTCTCCTCCAGTTCATTATTCAGCGTTTGCAGGCTGTGGCGAGATTCGTTCAGGTTCTCGTTGCTTACAATGTATTCCTCGTTCAGGCTCGTCAGCTCCTCTATCGCGACAGAAAGCTGTTTATTTGCCTGGGCTGTTTCTTTCTCTTTTAACACCAATTGCTTTTGCATCGTTTCCTTCTCATCAATTCCCCTGCTGATGTTTAAAAAGAACAGCAACGAAACCGCAACCGCGGCAATTGATGTAATAATAATGGTTACCGGGGCCAGGCTGGTATACTTGTTCAACTCCCGCAACTGAATGTGCAACAGCTCTGTTTCCTGTTTCTCCATCTTGCTCACCACCTTCCGCAGACTGTCCATGATAGATTTTCCCAGCATCAGGTCATCTACATAAACAGTATCGCGGGTTTGCTCTTTCTGTATCATGTTTTCCAGCAGGTTGGCCTCTTCATTAAGCAACCTTTTTGCCAGCACCACATAATGTTGCTGATACAGGTTTTTAGTGGTTAACTGCTGAACCTGAGTTAGCAGAAAAGCTGAATTTTGATAAGCATCACGATACGGGCCCAAAAAGTCTTTCCGGTCGGTAAGCATATAACCGCGCTGCCCGGTTTCCGCATCTTTCACATGCGACATCACTTTTTCCAGCTTTAAAATAACATCGTTGCTATGATCAACCAGTTCGCTGCTCTCTAATAAGTTGGTAATGATGGTGTATGAGACTGCCGATATGACGACCAATATGAAAATAGAAATCGCAAACCAGTATTGTAAACTTCTATTTAAGCCGCTTCCCATGATAGTGATATAGTAAAGTAGTTCTGCAAAAATAACCCTCTTAATTAATCCGACAAGAGATTTATTAATTAAAGATTAAATGCCTTAACAAGATAAGCAATTTTTTAAAGAAAACAAAGGGGGAATGATGAACTGGTCATTAGTCATTGGTCATTAGTAAGTTTATTCATTCCTGGATAATCGTTGGCGCGGGGCGGTTGGCGTTATTTTGATTTCGGATTCAGTAAATTGTTTACTTATTAGACTTTTGACTATCGACTTTCGACTACAAAAAATCCGTATATTTATTCATCCAATTTTAAACGGCATACCCCAAACCCACAGGTTATGAAAAAGCTGTTGATAGTGATACTCGTCGCCGGCAGTATCACTGCATTTGCCCAAAAAAAAGTTAAAAACGGCGTTATTTACAGCGAGCACCCTAACATTGAAACCATGCGCCGGTTTGCCCTGATGTATGAGAAACAGGATACGGCAGCAATGGCAAGGTTCTTTACCGATTCGGCCAAGGTTTACGGCATGACACGCTACGCTGTCGATACATCAAAAGCCGCACAATGGTCGGTGCCCCCATCCAAAAACATAGCGGAGGCTAAAGCCGGATGGCAGCAGGTGTTTGAAACCTGGGAGCATATCAGTATGAAGCCCATAGGTGTGCCCGATGGATTGGAATACAAAAAAACGTCGTTTACCGTACAATCGTGGTGGCTCATCACCCTCACCAACAAGAAAACCCAAAAAGTAGCCAAAATAGAAATGGTACTGTTCGATATTTTTAATAAGGATGGCAAAATTGCCGTCCAGATAGGGTTTTATGACCCTACATCGTTGCTGATTGCGATGAAGTAGTTTGGAAGTCGGAAGTCGGATCGCTCGCAGAGTTGACCCACCACGAATGCTCCGCTAGCTAGCGGAATATGACCGGATGAGTCCTCTACGCCAAGCCTAATGACTAATGACCAATGATTTCCCCCAACAAATTACTCCCCTACCCGTATAAACCTCTGAAACCGGCCACTGTTAGTTTACTGACTTTTAAGACATTATTTTAACAGATAAGAAATTTTAGACAGGGCTGTTCGTTTTTTTATTAGATTTGAGGGTCTAAAGTGAATACCAAATTTTCTTTTCGTAATAAAATAAGTTCGCGCTGGTTGGATCTCACCGGCGACCCTTCCGTCTTTCCGCTCGAATACAGGATATTTCACGCCCTTTGCATCGTTATGATCATCGCTATGGTCTTCACCATACCTGTCAACCTGATCATTAGCGAATGGGTGGCTGCCGGATTATGCGTGGTGGCAGGGGGCGTATTTGCGTTTTTCCTTTATCGCTCGCGCTTTCGCGGCAAAGCCGTAGGCAGCATCTTTATGACTGCACTCATTTGCAATACGTTGTTCTTCATTAACTATTTTTATAATTCGGGCATCAGTGGTCCAAATGATGTGGTATTTGCCCTGTCGCTATATCTCATCATATTCGTTACGCCCAAAAAGCAGCATCGATACTGGTTGAGCGCAAACGTGATATTACTGCTGGCAATGCACGCGATAGAATACTATTACCCCAAACTGGTACCCTATACTTACCTGAGCAGAGCAGATCGTTTTTTGGATGTTACGGCAGCTTACCTGGTGGCGGTTTTCATTATGTATTTCACCATCAAAAATGTACGTAACAATTATGATTTTGAGCGGCTGCAGGTAGAAGAAAAGCGAAAAGACATCCAGGAACAACATCAATTCATACTGGCACAAAACGAGCAGTTGGAGCACATCAACTCTGAAAAGAATAAGCTGATGTCCATCATTGCGCATGATTTGCGCGGACCATTGAGCAATATCCAGAATTACCTTGAACTGGTGAGCGAGTATGGCCTGGATAAGGAAGAGCGCGAGGTGGTAGAAAGCGATTTGCTGCGCGTAACCCAAAGCACATTGAATATGCTGTCGAAGTTGTTGATATGGTCGAAATCGCAGATGGACGGCGTGGTAGTGAAACTGAGCGACATGAACCTGAACGAGACGCTCAAAAATACGCTCGAGATGGAACGTATCATGGCCACCAAAAAGGAAATAGACCTTACTTATGAGGTTGACCCCACCGTTAATATAGTAGCCGACAGTGATATGCTGCAACTGGTGGTGCGCAACATTGTGAGCAACGCTATAAAATTTACACCCGCAGGCGGCAGCATCGATGTGAGCACCAAACGCATCAACAACGAGTGCCGCATCAGTATTGCCGATAGTGGCCGCGGCATACCTTATGAACAGCAGCGCGACATGTTTACGCTGAAAGCACGGTCAACCTTTGGCACTGCAAACGAAAAAGGCGTGGGCCTGGGACTGATCCTGTGCAAGGAGTTTACCGAGCAACAGGGCGGCCGCATCGACTTTGACAGTACTCCTGGCAAAGGCTCAACCTTTTATATTTTTATGCCGCTGGGCTAACGCAATCTCTACTCCTCCCCGTCCTTCAAGTTATACTTCTTTTTCAGCCCTGCAATCAATGTATCAGCGTGGACTAAAATCTCTTCTGCAAAAACGATTTTGCGGTCCAAAAACCGGGAGCGCACCAACTCGACATATTCATTAAATAACACCTTATCTGTATTCAGCAATGGCGGATTTGTTTTTATGAATGCATCGATCTTATCTCTGCGCAATTTGGAGTCTTTTATGTGCGAAACCTCATTAATAATGGCATTATATTTAAAGCTAAATAGCTGCGCCCTTATCTTCCTCACTTCGGTATAGACGCCGTCTGTCAGGTTTTCAAACGTTTTCAGGTTGTGACCCAATTGCTCGTACTGCGTCAGTTCGCGGTTAAAAGGCAGATCGGCAAAATAACGCAGCGAAGCCGAATTCTTCATTTCCTGCAGCGTGGCATCATGTGGTATAAATACTTTGTAAGCGCCACCCCATAAACCAAACCAATACAATTTACCTGTAAGCACCTGTTTGGGCTCTGCGTCAGCCAATAGCTGCATCAGCGTATCTATATTGGCCTGAGCGTTTTTTGTATAGGTGAGGTAGTCATGCAGCTCGGCGGTATCAGCCTTTAGGTCGGCGTAAAGTGTTACAGCAAATTCCTTTGCCCTGTCGTGCTCGGTAATATGTTCGCGCAGGCTCTCCGCAAAAAAGCTCATTGTTACGGCAACAAATATCATCAGACCTTCTAACAGGTACTCCTTAAAGCCTTTCTTTTCTACCTCGGGGTGGTGGTGTACTTCCATTTTTGATTTACGAATTACGATTTTAGACTTTAGATTAACTATTCACTAATGACTACTCACTACTCACATCATACTCCTTCTCCAACTCCTTCAAAACCTTATCTGCTACCAGCAGTTGTTTTCGGTACTCCTGCATTGACCTCAGGGTCAGTATCTTAACAAAGATGGCTATATTAAGATACTTTTTTGCCATAGGTGGATCCCATTCCAAATGTATCTTGTGGGTTATCTTCGCGCCAGTCATAATATCATAAGAGCCTCCCAGGTCACCAGTACTCATGATAAACGGCACCATCTGCTCCGTGATAAATTTTTGAGTGATATCTTCGCGGCGCACCACATGCCTTGCCTGCAGGTCATATTCGTTCATCAGGTTGATCATCTGTTGCTTAAAACTGCGAATAACACCCGATGATTTGATCTGCTCATTGTTAGCTGTTGATGGTTCGAATGGCAAAACTGCGCTCGCAACAATCCCTTTGGTAACGATCACCGTATCGTTCCGCGCGGCAGGCGGCTGACGCATGACCCTTTCAATACTGTCAATTGCAGCTATTTTATGGGCCGAAAACCTTAGTGCCTGGTGAAGCAGCGCTGTATCCTTCTTTATGTCGCCGTAGTACGACCGCGCAAATTCGGCGGCCCGTTTATGCTCGGATATATTCTCCCGTATATTTTCGGCGATAAACCCCATCATAACAGCTAAAAATATCATCAGGCCTTCTAACAGGTATTCTTTAAAGCTTTTCTTTTCTATCTCAGGGTGGTGGTGTACTTCCATGTTGTGATTTCGGGTTTCGGATTTACGATTTCGGATTTATATCTCAATGAGTTATTTTATTTGACATTCCCTACTTCACCTCCACACTAATAATATGCAATTCCTGCCCGCCTACATTCTTCAGTGCATGCGGTCCTAATGGCTCCGACCATAAAGCGGTATGTGGTGCAATGCTTTTCCCTAAACTTCTCGAATCCAGCAGTAGGTTGCCGCCTGCATCATAGCGTATAAAATCCGACCAGCTGATCACCACATGCGACGCAGCAAAACCATGGGTATGCACAGCCGTCATATCCCCTGCCGGGATGTTGGCGTCGATAACACGCACACGGTCGTTCTCAAACAGCAGTTTATGGTGTTCTGGCGCGGCAATCAGCGCATCCAGTTCGGGCGGCCATTGTTCAGGTTGCATAGTCGACCATAAATATAATATAATCAGGAGGTTATTTTATATGTTTTATGGTTTTAAAATATTAGCCAAACACGTCATGGCGAGGAACGAAGCCATCTCCGAACTGTGCAGGTCATAGAGAGTTAATTCGTTGAAGAACGTTCATAATAAAATTCGTATTCCATTGAATGTCCTATGTAGAGATGGCTTCGATCCTCGCCATGATGCTCAGGGCAAGTGTTATATTTTGATGATGAGAAACGGCAAAAAACAACCCCGCACGTGCTCCATACGGGGTTTTGTATTTTCAAATTATCAGCGCATGCTGGTAATCCAAATAATACTAATGTGATAACAATACATTGATATTGAATGTTTTAAAAAATATTATTTCAGCTTCCTTTTTGCAGCAATGAAGATATCATCAATTCCAAAGTGCGGTGGTTGGTATCAGTTATTCTAAAATTTTTAAAAACGATCTTGCCGGTCTGGTCAATCAAAAAATTTTCGGGCTCGCTCGTTACATTGTAGTACTTTGCGGCAAACTCCGCGCTTCCCCGCAATGGTATGAATGAATATTTGGTGTTTTTGATAAAAGGCACAACGCACGGGTCTTGTTCCGGAAACACATTTATTCCGATATACACCACTTTTTTTCCTTTAAATTTATCAATCACCGACTCAAAATGTGAAATTCCGCCCGGCAGGGAGCACAAGCCCCACCAACTACGGAATGCTGATATACTTTACCCCCGACACAATACTGGTATCACTTGATACGCTGAGCATTGGCACACCCTCGTAAATAAATGAAACAACAGGCTTTACCGCTGGGCGCAGACCTTCCAGTTCAAGGAAATAATTGAGTTTGAGGGTGTCACCAGGGTTAACGTCTACGCTATAAGTTTTATTGGCGGTCTGCGCGTAGATATCTATTAACTTAACCGAATGCTGGTTAACCACCGAAAAGTTGTAAATAGTAAGCGTTGTGGTGATATTGCTTATAACAATTTGCAATGGTTTAGACGGAGCTTTAGGCCCTGGGCCGGAGTTTTTATTACAGGCAACTAAAAAGCAAAAGCCGATCAAAATAAAACCCAATATCCGTTTCATTATCGCAACGTTTTCAGATAGTTACGTAAGGGATTGGGTTTTGGTTTGCTGGTGTTATAAATCCGGACTAATTCGAATTCTTTATTGACACAGGCCAATATAAATTTCATCCCCGGATAGAAATAATTAATTTAATACATGTTGAAAATATCTGTAAAAAAATCCCAGGGATTTTTTTTTGTATTTTTATTTGCAAATTAAAAACTCCTGGTTACATTTGTTAAAACAAAAAATATGAATAACGAAGAAAACATGGTGAGTCTTACTGACGCACTTTCAAATCAAAGCACCATTGGTCGGCCAGTAAAGACATTTGTCGGTACCAATACTGGAAATTTGACTTTTACGCTTTTATTATCTTTGTTTGAAGTTCAGGAAATTACCGAAGTAGCAAACGAGCAATCAAAGAATAGTCTTTTTGTTGCGCAACGCAAACTTGATATTGAGCATGCTCAGAAAATTGCAAAATACATTTTAAAGGGTCTTTTATGGGCTGCTGAAAAAAAGAAATATGCAGGTAAGGTGCTGTCACCAGCATTTGAAACCATAAAAAAGGAATTAGGAATTCAACCTTACATTTCAATTCCTCCATTAGTGGCTTCATTTAGAAATGCCAGTCCAGATGGTAGCAATATCAAAGTAATCCCATTACGAACTGGACCAGATGGCGAAACCGCTTCTTACAAAATTTTTGTAAATACTGGCGATACTTTTTGGATTGTCGATGGACAGCATCGTAAAAAAGGCATCCAATTTGTACATGAATATCTCAACTACGTATTAACTCATCAAAAATACCCAGGTAAAGGTTTGTACACATCCAACAAAAAAGATGACTTAACACCAGAAGAGTTACAAGTTTGGTTTGATTGCAACGAGATGATGAAATCTTGTACTGTATCTTTAGAAGTTCATATTGGATTAGACGCTGAAAAGGAAAGACAGCTGTTCCATGACTTAAACAATCTAGGCAAAAAGGTTGACAAAAATTTAGCGTTAAACTTCGATGGTTCCAACCCTGTTAATTTGTTTACCGGGCAAGTGGTCATTGACGATATTTTTGCAAACGTTGGCTTTCATGAATCAGAAGCAAAAGATACAAATGATATTAAAACCGATGGCTTCACACGTCAGGAACTTGTTTCAGTCAATGCATTATTATTTTTAAACAAAACAAATGTTAATGGTGCAACCCCATCAATGGTCGAGCCGAAAACTGAAGTTGCACGAAAATTTTGGGAGGCAGTTATTCAAATACCAGGAATTACTGAATCGAATTCAAAAGAAAAAACGGTTGCTGCTCAAAGGGTTATTTTAAAAGCGTTAGCAAAATTAGTTTACGACTTGGCTTTTGGTAAATTCATGAACCCGGCAAATTTAAAGCTTGTTTTAGATAGCATTCCTAGCTTGAACTATAGCAATGAAAATCCTGCATGGAGATACTTTACAATGAGTTCTGAAGAACGAGTAGCGAAGGGAGTTGATACATTAGAAGACTACTTTCCTAACGATAACGATAATGTTTCAAGGGATTTGGGAGTTTATGAACCCGGCACTAAGATTTTTCGGTTTGTAAATAAGCATAATGACATTTATCCTTTAATTGGTGATATATTTCGTTGGGAATTAAAACTACCCTCAAGAAAGAAGATAACGGATGAACATCAGTTATCTCTTCTTGAGCAATAATGATTTTACTCACCCGCTTGGCCTTCAAAAACTATGCTGGGTGGAGTAAACAAGGAGTGGCGGCTAGTATAACATTGAGTACATTTGCCTTTGAAGCAGGAAGTGCGGTGAAAATCCGCACCGCTTCCTTTCTCAGGACAAGTTAGCAAAAAAAATCCACCGATCCTGGCTTAAGTCTTCCGCAGGGCGACTTAAATAAATAAAATCAGGAGGCAAACTGGTAAACTCAAAAGAAGGAAATAAAAATCAAAACGATCACTGCCGAGATAATGAAGGCAAGCAAAGAACATAATAACGCTATAATGATAGCCCTAAGAAGCGACAATTTCCCCTTAAAAATAACCAGACTGGGTAAAAATGCCAAAGCCGCAATTATTGCACCTATCAAAATGGCCCTGTCAACTAATGCACCTACATTATCCATATTTTTAAATTCTTTATACACTACTTATGCTAGTCCTAAATTATAAATCCGGATTAACGAGGTAAAGATCCCGTATAAAACCTTTCTGCTTTCGCCTTTAAGCTTTCACCTCCCCTCAATGATTATGCTTCTTATGAATATCTTTCACCAAACACAGCTTCTTGATATCTTCCTTGCGGATAATGAAGGGGGCATATTTCAGCCTGTCACCTACAAGTTCGGTGGTGTTGTCGCTGTGGGCAATCACCTCGTCGTCGTTGTCGCCGACCAGCAGGCGTTTATACATGCGGTAGTCGCCCCACTCAATATAATACACCTCTCCGGGCAGAATTTTGGTGTCGTGAATCACTTTTAGCGCCACCCAGCAGCCGTTCTCCAGGTAAGGGTACATACTATGTCCCCAAACGGGCAGGGCAAAGTCGCAATCCTCAATACCGGGAAAGTTCATGTGACCGATGGGCGTGCTATCGTTAATATCCTTATACACCTCTACGCCCGATGCTGTTGCCACCACCTCATACATGGGTATGCCCTCAAAACTGGCGGGAGCTGCAGCAGTATTTGCAATTGGTTTTGTATTTGTCAGGAAATTTTTGTATCTTTCTTTAAATATCTGAAGTTTGTCCGGATCGATGTTCTGGCGGCTCTTCATGATCTCGGTGATAGAGGCGGGCGAATTAAAGCCCAGCACTCCGGCAAGTTCCGCATTTCCGTTAAAAGCCTTCCCCCTGAGCTGATTATACAGGATTATAAATTCCAGTGTCTCAGGACGTATGCGTTTTACCTTATTGGTTTTTGATTGGTCTTGCATAAATGTTGAAAATTTTTCTTTATTTTATTTTGTAAATATACGGAATATTCTTGATATTTGCATTGTAATTCTTCCCGAAAGTACAACAAAGTTTCGACAATTTAGTTTCTGCTTTACAGAGTTTACAGAGAAAAGATTACTAGTGAGTGGTGAGTAGTGAGCAGTGTATTTATATTGCGACTTGTGAACAATTGATAAGACCTATTGGCTATTCACCACTGACTATTGATCACTCACCACTCACAAACGCCAAACCAGTCATATTGTAACGATTAATTATTATGTACCTTATCTACTCCGCTCTGCGCGAACCTTCCGAGCCCCACGGGAACCATCCCGACTCTAATCCCGAAATCCTGTTACGCTACCAGGCCTACCTAAACGCCTGCAGCAAACACAGCACCTACATTGCCGAGATACAAAAGTATTTCCCCGGCTGGCAGCCGAAGTTTAGGTAAAATAGTCCATAGTCGATAGACCATGGTCAATGGTAACTAGCTTAAAACTGCTATGGACTATGGACCATCGTCTATGGACTCCTCACAAGTAAAAAAAGAACAAATGATAAAGCTAAACCAAAAATTAAAAGACGAACTGTGGTGGCTGGTGATCTCGGTAGATTACGACTACAGCCGCATTACCATCGCCGAACACGAGATTAACGGCGATGTGCTGTCCCTCTGGCTGGAGGATAAGCACGATTTTAAAAACTCGCTGGATGAATGCCTTCAGCTCGACATCAGCCTGAAGAACTTCGCCAAAATGATCAGGGCCGACAACCTGAACAGCTACGAAGGCACAAAACTGCACCCCAAAGGCAACTTCGCCTACAAAACCCGCATCGAAATCAGCGAACCCATTAAATGGTACCGCGAAGATGCCAGCACTACCGAACAGCAATGGGCACGGGAAGCTGCACTTAAGAATGTTTTAACCCAGTTAGTGGAGTCGGAAGTGAGAAGCGAGGAACCGGAGGCCGGAAGCCTTGAGTCAGAAGCCGGGGCTATTGACACAGATTATGAATGGAATTATGATGAATAATTTGGTAGGCATTATGCCAAATAGCATATTAAACATATTAACCCGCCGTTATTACGAGGCGCAAGGCGGGTTGTGTGAGCCGCGCGATGACGCTTAAACCAAACACTGCCAACTGCCTACTACTAACTGCAAACTAAAAATGAACGGATTCACCCTTGCCGCACAATTACGAAGAACACGACGCAGGTACCGCCTGTCTGCCGCCTCACAAGCCTTATACTACGAACTGGTAGCTATAGCCAATGAGGAAGGATGGCCCGATACTTTCAAGTGTTCAAATGGAGAATTGTGTGCTGCATTATCAATGACAGAAAAACCTATGTTATTAGCGAGACTAGAACTAATCCAAAGTGGATTGATTTACTATAAAAGTGGAAGAAGCAGAAAAGCATTTAGTGACTATAGCTTTTTGACTACTGGAGAATTTCCATCCAATACACCATCCATCTCTCCATCCATTTCGACATCCATTGCTCCAGACTATAATAAACTAAAAGAAAAACCTAAACTAAAAAAAGTAGAAGGAGTAGTTACCTGTGATGCCGCATTTGAATTTTTTAAGTCGACAAAAAATAAGCGGCTGTTGATTGAAAAGCATAGTTTAACAGATGATGAACTGGAATATTATTTCCTGGTGTTTTATGATTCAAAGGTTGATCTGGGCGATCTGGATGGCAAGTCGTTAACCGAAATAGCCAGGAATTTTTACTATTGGCTGCCTAAACACCTCGGTGCTAACGTTATACGTAATACGTCGGACGTTATACGTGATCAATCCAACGTAAAACGTAAAACGTCGAACGTACAACATAACTCGTCAAACGTACAACCAACCCGCGGCGTCGCAGCAGCATTGCAGTTTACCGATGTGGTGATGAGGGAATAGTTTTTTGAGGTCGGAAGGTAAAACCCAATGTCATCCTGAACTTGTTTCAGGAACCCACAGGACAGGTTACCGCCATGATGTATACTTTGCAGATGGGGTGCCGAAACAAGTTCTGCATGACGGTATTAAGTTATAAATTCACTAAACCCTCACGCCCTCAAACACCAAATAATCGCAATAACGAGTATCAATACGGCAATTGTCCAAAAAATATAGCTGGCAACATTGCCGCCGGGTCGGTAATCCGGATTGCGTTTATAGTGCTTGGTTTTAATATCCCACATGTATTCAGATACTTCGGTATTTACATTCCGTT
>Ga0068871_100001031_pt1 | contig 18641 bp, 14 predicted proteins | sample KBSMisM72_FD_72750 | JGI IMG/M metagenome (GOLD analysis project Ga0068871, IMG submission 72750) | Miscanthus rhizosphere microbial communities from Kellogg Biological Station, Michigan, USA - KBS Miscanthus M7-2 | ecosystem: Host-associated > Plants > Roots > Rhizosphere > Soil ...
ACCGCGCCGTAATCACAAAACCGGCATGTCTTCTGACGTTCCGAAGGGTCGACGATGAATCTTCCGCCGCGCATTCCTTCCAGAAACTCCCAGACGCGCGCGATCACCTGCGTCCGAATTCGCTGCCAGTCTTCGTCAGTAAAAACCGAGTTCTTTGCGCGCAGGCGCAGGTAGTCCAACTGGCTCGCGCGGTAGAGGCCTTTGTTGCGACGGTCCTGCGCGCCGCGAATGATGTAGTAGCCACCACCCGCGATCGCTTGATCCGGAAGGATCAATCTTTCCAACGCTTCGAGATAGATCGGAAGCTGCAAACTTCTTCCGGAAATGATGTCGCCGCGACTCGATCCTGTCGATAACTTGTAATCGTAGGCGATGAGCGTGTTGTCGCGTGCGACGTCGACGCGATCGATCTGCCCGCTAATCTTGATCGTCTCTTCACCAACAAACGTTTCGCGCGTGAGTTCGAGAGGCTCTTCTTTCGAATCCGGATCCTTTGCGGCAGATCTCATCCCGCCGAAGGCGACTTCGAAGTACGCCGGCAGCACCTGCTCCGCTTCCGCGGCTTCCTGAATTTCCAACTCATAAAGGAGCACCTGATCGAGAAGAATCTTTCGAATCTCTCGATCGATCTTCCAGATCTGCTTGTTGAGTGGAGGCACGATGCGTTCGTGCTCGTCAAAAACGTTGTCGGCAATGGTCGCCAGTTCCTTCTGCAACTTCCTGCGATCCAGCTTGTGCAGCGCTTCGCGACGATGACGTTCAAAGAAACGACGCAGAATATCGTGCAACAGTTTTCCCGCATCGATCGCCTGCAGATCGAGCGCTGCTTCACCGCGTGGCTCGAGCCGCAAGACGCGCTGCGCAAAAAATCTGTAAGCACAATTGCCGTAGACGCTAAGACCGCTGGCGCTGTGAATAAAGTCAGAACCGAATTTGAGTTTGAGCAGGTGCAGAAGATCCGGATCCGTGATCTCTCCATCGTAACGGCTGAAGTGTGGTCCGGCGCGTTCACGCTCGATCTCGATGCGTCTGAGCGCAGCCTCGCTGAGAAAGCCATCATTGCGCGCGAGCGTCAACAGCCGTGTGATGCGCGACTGGGGTAACAAACTGACTTTGGCGCCACGATGTAGATGCCGTTCCTGCTGGCGCACGAGACCGACTTTCATTTCTGTGGTCGTCGAGGCGTCATCGAGGTTCTTCCCGTCATGATCGCGGCGAATGATCTCTGTCTCGATTCGCAGTGGCGCGATCGCACGCCGGAGTTCGTCGATGTAGTAAGAAGCGACCGTTTCCGAATCGTCGCCGAGCATCAATGGGCGTGTGAGATACAAACGCTCAGTGGCGCGACACGCGACCTGGTAGAAGTAATGCTCTTCTTTAAGGAGCGTGTTTGGTGAGATGTCTTCGAGCGTTAGACCGTATTCGCGGAGTCGATCGCGCTCTTCGTGCGGATAGATCCAATCGCGCGAAGCGCTAAGCGGAAAGCCGCCTTCAATCAACCCGGCGATAAACACAGCCCGAATGCGCAAGCCGCGAACGTCTGTCGCTTCGAGCACACGCAAACCGTTGCGATCGGGCGCGCCAAAGATTTGGGATTGCGATGTGAGCGAACGCCGAACTTCCTGGAGAAACACCGGCAGCCGGACGGATGAAGATTTGCCGGCCAGTTCGATACTCTTGATCGCTGCGATAAATGCGCGTCGCAGCGCTTCAAGAGCGTTGAAGTTGAGCATCACTTGCGGCAGTTGTTGTTCGTCAGTCGCTTGTTTTGCCGGTTCGGCAATCTGGTCGCGAAAACCAAAACGATCGAGCAGTCGCATGATCTCACTGCGCAGATCCGCGGGTTTACCTTCGCGCGGAACCGCATGCAACAGCTCGGCAAACCGCTGGACCACGAGCGCTGTCCACGCCAAAGCCGCCGGATGAACATCGCGCGATGGGCGTCTTTTCTTCTCGACGCCTTTTTCTTCGAGCTTTGCGGTTTCGGCGTTCTCGACGTTGTCGGCAATGTCAGTGTCGCGATCGTGCGCGCCCGCATCGATGTTCAAGAGCTCTTTGGTCGCGATTGCGCCCGGCAGATCCGTGTACAACTTGAAAGCGCGCGCCAGCCACGCACTCACACTCAAATCGCTGCCGACATATGCAAAAGCATTCTCGAGCGAGTCGGCGTCCCAGAAGCCGATACGATAACGATTTTTCAGACGCTCCAGTGTCTCGGGTGTCAGCACCGGCACGTCGGCTCGGAACAGATCGAGGTGTTGCTCGTCAAAGCGCTTTGAAAGAACCTCCATTTCCGCGTCGCTGAGACGGAAGTATTCCGACTTGATCAAATCTGCAACTTCGGCGATGCGGGTTGCCTGAGTTTCTTCTGTCGAGAGCCCTTCGAGTAGTAAGAGAAGTTTCAATGCCGCGCGGTTTGCCGGAACGTCGCCGGCTTCAATGCGCAATTCGAGATTGCACGGCAGCGATTCTTCGAGCATCACGCGCGTGATCGTCGGTCCATACACGGCGCGTTGGCGAACGACGAGTGCAATCTCGGAAAGATCGTAGTTCTCAGTCAGTACGAGGCGTTTTACTTCGCGTGCGATCGTGCGAATTTCCGTATCGCGATCGCCGCATTCGAGATAACGAATCTCACGTACGAGCGACTGCGGATCATCTGAAACCTCGTCGGAGGAGGTCAGCGGGTTAAAGAGGTTCTCGCGCAGAGTGGCTAAGACACCGTTCGTCGCGGTGTAATCGCGCGAATGAACGGTGTCGAACTTCGCGATGCTTTCGAGTTGGCCAATAGTTTCCTGGAACGGCGTGAAGATCTCGGGATTGCTGTCGTCGTGATTGAGATTGACAATCGTTTGCGGCAGCAACGGAATCAGGTTGCGAAGAATCTCGCCCTGCACGGGTGTGAAATCGAAGAAGCCGTCGATCACGAGCAGTTGAACATTCGCCAACCACGGCACGCGAACAAATTTCTCGTCGATCAGGCCGCGCAACACCCAGAGCGCGCGAAGCTGTTCGGCGTCTTCCTCGGTGAACAGACTCTGATTCAGGAGCTCGGTGTAGTTTGAGTAGATGAGCGAGATTTCTTTGTCGAAATCGAGTTGGGTGATGCCGCGCGGTTCGGTGGTTCCTTTTTCGACATCGCGCGCGCGCGCCGCGAGAATGTCCGCGAGCTCCGCAGGCGTTCTTGCGGCTCGCTGAATCTCGCCGAGCAACGTCGAAATACTATTCACACAGCCTTCACGCGTCGCGAGCGGCGCAAATGCCTTCAACTGATTCGTCGCCAGCAGTTGCTGCAGTAATTGTGAAACCAGGCTGCGCTTTAACGGCAGCTCATCGCGATCTACGGGCACGCGCGGCGGCAGTCCCTGCCCATCCTGATCGACAGCCGAATAGAGAACGCGACGAACGAGTCCGCGAAACAGGTAAACGGGAAGCTCCCCCCAAACGCCGTGATTGCGTTCGCCGTCGAGCAGCTTTTGCGTGACTTGTTCGAGAAGCGGATACGATGCGGCAAGATAAATAAACGCATCGCTTTGATTGTTGGCTACGAATTTAGCGCAACGCTCGATGAGTAGCGCGCGGTTTTCGTTGAGCAGCGGGCCTAACCAAATCTCATTCACAGTAATACATCCGCAAATTGCCAACTGCCGATTGCCAATTGCCAATTTGGTTATTAACTCTCGGTTCTAAATAATCGGCAATCGGCAATTGGCAATCTGTTTATCTTTTGGCGCTTCGCGCTTTCAGAAGCGGCATCTCTTCTTCGGGAAACAGTCCGCCTTCGTCACGGCTCAGCGGTCGGGCTGCCTTGTCGATGGGCTCGAGTATTTCGATTTCATCACCGGCAATCGCGCCGCGCTCTTTGAAACGCCGCGCCGTTACCAGCACGCGAGATTCAAGCGAGCGCACACCTCGATTGTAGGCTTCGAGTGCGCGATCGAGGTTTCTGCCGATGTCGTCGAAATGATTGGTGAACACACGCAGTCGATCGTAGAGCGTTCTCGCGAGGTCGCTCACTTCCTGCGCATTTTCAGCCATCTGTTCCTGACGCCAACCATACGACACCGCTTTCAACAACGCGATCAGCGTCGTCGGAGTCGCAATGATCACTCGCTGACCGATACCATCTTCGATCAGTTTCGGATCGTTTTCCAGTGCCGCACTGTAAAACGTTTCACCGGGAAGAAACAACAACACAAACTCCGGTGTAGGTTGCAGGGTTTCCCAGTAAGACTTGCGACTGAGTGCGGTGATGTGAGTTCGAACCAGACGCGCATGCTCCTTTAACTTGATCGCGCGCACTTCGTCGTCAGTTGTCGAGATCGATTCGTAGAACGCGTCAAAGGGGACCTTCGAATCGACGACGATCGTGCGATTGCCCGGAAGACGAACGACCATGTCGGGACGAATGCGAGTGTCTTCAGTGGCGACTGTTTCCTGTTCGTTGAAATCGCAATACTGAAGCATGCCGGCAAGTTCCACCACGCGCCGCAACTGAATCTCTCCCCAACGGCCGCGCACGTGAGGCGCGCGTAACGCTTTGACGAGGTTTCCAGTTTCCGACTGAAGCTGTGAATGCGACTGGGCAAGCTGCTTAACCTGTTCGCGCAACTCCGAGTAAGCACCCACACGACTCTTCTCGAGCTCGCCGATCTTTCCGTCAACTTTTTCAAGCGAGTCTTTGAGTGGCTTGATCATGTCGCCGATGGCAGATTGCCGCCGCTCGAGTTCGCTTCTGGCTGTTTGCTGAAACGTTTCGAGATTTTGTTTCGCGAGATCGAGGAACGACTGGTTGTTGCTGCGCAAAGCGTCGGCCGAAAGCGCTTTGAATGCATCGGCGAGTTTTGTTTCGGCGTTGCTGAGCAACGTGATTTTGTCCTGACTCGCTTTGCGTTCCTCTTCGAGACGCGTTTCAAGCCTCGCGCGTTCGGTCTCACCGGCAGCACGGCCACGTTCGAATTCGTATTTAAGTTTCGTCCTGGTGATAAACCAGAGGGAAATAGTGCCGACGACAATACCGATGACGAGCATCGACACGGGGAAGACAATTTCCATGGCCGATCATTTTGCCACAAAGAGGCACAAAAAACACAAGATGTTTGATTTAAATCTCAGGCGCTCACTAAATCTAGAGACCCTCTGCCCTACTGGCCTGGTCTTCTTTATGTGCTTCTGGTGCCTTTTTGTGGCTATCTGCCTCGACCGCAATTAATTGCGTAGTCCCCTCCGTGACGCTCGGGAGCTCGGCGGGCAACCGAGTGGTGGGAAGTTCGTTCGTGTCCGGTGATTCGTCGAGTTGATCCGGTTCGCGGCGTGAAGGAAGCGTGCCACGCCGGATCGCATTGAACACTCCGCCAATCATGACACCCGTGCCGCCTATCGCCGTAAGAGAGCCCAGGAACCGGAACCAATCTCCGATTGGAAAACTCTTGTTGAGTACCACCATCACTACGCCGATTCCCACGATGAGCATGCCCCACATCATCCAGGTGAACATGCTGCGCACGATTGCCTTCTCCGCTTCGGCCCGATCCCGTTTTGTTTGCACAGCGGCAGGCGAACCTGTGTGCTTAGCGACGAGCTTGCCGACAGTTTCCAGACTCATGCCGCAGGCGCGACAGAATTGCTGATCGCTATTTGCGGGCTTGCCGCAGTTTGGGCAATGCATAAAGAATAGGTCGTATAGGTCCTATTGAACCTATATTCTCAACGTCCAAAACTCGCGGCCATGCGCTCGTAGACCTTTCGGGTTACGCGGACGTCGTTGAGGTTGTATTCGCGAATCAGATCGAGGCGACCGGCCTGGTAAAGATCGAACACTTTGCTGCCTTCGACCTCGGCGGTCTTGCTCGACTCGATTCCCAGGGCCCAGGCGACGTCGTCGAGACTGACATGACGCCGTGCACCGAGCCACCAGCGATGCATCGTGTCAAAAACACCGCGCACGTTGTAGTCACCAAGATTCACGAACGGCCGCGCCTTCAGCGAGTGCGCGAGGCAGCGCTGAAAAATGAACGGCAGATCGAACCCGATGATGTTGTGTCCGACGAGTTCGTCACAGTCAGGATCGAAATCTTTCATGAACGTTAGAAAGTCCTGAAGCGCTTCCTTTTCGTCTTCTTCGTAGCCGTACTTGTCGATACCAAAGACGTGCTCGCTCGCTTCCGGACCGAGATCGGGAAACTCCAGGCCCGGAATCGCGCCGACATGAAGCGCAATTGAAAGCACGCGACCCGACGTCGCGCTTAACGAACCGAGCGCGTAGCAACGCTCCTCTTCGGCGGCGATGTCTTCCAGGTAGCGCTGTTGTTGTTCGACGCGCATGTTGCCGAGTCGCATCGAGCGTTCGAGCTGTGGTCCGATGCGCTCGCGGAAATCCGGGAGCGTTAGTGTTTCGATGTCGAAGGTGTAGGCCCGCGGGAGTTGTGGCTCGGCGTTTTGATGCTCGCGATATTGCTCGAGCGTGATCGGGCGATACTCGGCGACGACGAACTGCGAGCGGTCTTGAAATGTTTCGAGCTTGCCGGTGATTCCCCACAGACCGGGTTTGATTTCTTTTTGCGTTTCGAGAACCTCGCCCCAGATCTTGAGTGCGATCGTGCCGGTGGCATTACGCGCGGAGGCATCGCAGAAGAGACGTCCCTGCTGCGTGCGACGCTCGCGCACGGACGTGACGAGAACCATGAGCCACAGATCCTCGCCGTGGGGAATTTCGGGGATGGGGATGTTGCCACGCAAAGCTGAAACCCATCCACAGATTACGCAGATTTATTTTAATATCTGTGTAATCTGTGGATTTCTTCTTTCATTCGGCCCGTGAGCATGAATGCGATCATCTTGTAATCGCCCATGAAAGACCAGAGCGGATACTTGAACGTCGCCGGCTTGTTCTTCTCGACGAGAAAGTGCGCGAGCCACGCACATCCATAACCCGGAACAAAGCCGAGAAAGAACAACCACCAGCGTCCCGTCGCGATCAAGTAAACCATCAACGCGATGCCCGCGGTCGTTCCGACTAAATGCAGCAAACGAGTCGCCGGCTTGCTGTGTTCCGCGAGGTAAAACGGCCAGAACTCCGAAAACGATTTGTATCGCGTTTCGTTCATTGCCAGAGCGCTGCAAAATCGTCGGCGCCAACGGGCTCTTTATCTATTAGCGACAAGTTTTCTTCGACGTGCTCGACTCGACTCATCCCAACGAGCGCCGTGCTGATTCCCGGCGTCGAACGCACAAACTGAATCGCGGTTTGCCCATCGGTTGCTAAAGATCCCAGCGCATGCCTTATTTGATCCGGAAGTCCTTTCGCAAGGCGGCTCTGTAACATCGAAGCACTCACAACGACAGTGATTCCCAAACTGAACGCTGCATCGAGCACAGTGGTCGGTTCACCCCCGAGTTTCTCGTTCGCGAGCGAGAGCGCCTCAGGCATCGCCAGATTGTAAGGCAGTTGAATGAATCGAAAGCCGTTCGCATTTCCCGCAATCTCGTGTGCGATCTCTTCCATGCGCACGAGCGAATGATGCCCGGCCGATTCCGCGGGGGTACGGAAACCATTCCACGTCGCGACACCATAATAAGCGAGCTTGCCCTGGCTGCGATTCTCTTCAAGACGCTCGAACGCACGTCTCAGCCGATCGTAAAACTCCGCCTCCGAAACATGTTCCAACTGCGACTCAGGATTATGAATGTAGTAAACATCGATACAGTCAAGCCCCATGTTTCGCAGCGACTGATCGAGCTGATTTTGAAGGTACGCCGGCGTCATGCAATGACTACCGCCGACAAAATCATCAAACGAAGCGATGCCGGGTTTTACGAAAGTCTCATTCAGATACTCACGCATGTTTCGCGGCGGTGCTCCGTCGAATGGCAGGTAACCACCCTTGGTGCAAATAACCAGTTCGTCACGCTGAATGCCGTGCTCGTTTGCGAGGATCTTTAGCGCCTCGCCGATCGAGCGTTCACTTCTCTGGAAACGATAGTTCGCCGCACTGTCAATCACGTTCGCGCCGAGTTGAACCGCACGAACGACAGCGTTTGTGTAGTTCGTGTCAGTCTCTTCGTCAGCGTTTCCGAGATAGGTGCCGATCCCGATCGACGAAAGTACGAGGTGCTGTTGCCCACGGAAGTGGCCCTGTGCGGACTTCCCGGCAAACCGCTCGGTGTAACGGATCGTGCCCTCAGTGGTCGCGCAGTTGTTTGACATTTTGAGGATGTTAACACGCTCCTTTCTTGTAAATCCTGTACATCCCGTAATCCTGTCAAAAACTATTACAGGATTACAAGATTATCAGGATTAACAGGATGTGTTAGTTTGTGGTCACAATGTCACTGCGAACGCAATCCTCCCTCGATGTTAGCGAGGAAGCTCTTCAGGAGATCTCGACTGAAGCGAACAAGCTGGTGTTCGAGTATCTGACGACGATCGCGGAACGTCCGGTTCGCGCCGAAAACTACGCCGGCAAAACGGTGGAATCGCTCGCCGCGGAACTCTCGACTGAAGGCATATCGCTTTCCCAACTGCTCGACGAATGCCGCACGATCCTGGATCTCAGCCGGCACAACGGTCATCCCCGATTCTTTGGTTACGTCGCGTCGCCATCAACTCCCATAGGCGCTTACGGCGATCTCATTGCCTCGGCTCTCAACGCAAACATCACCTGCTGGCGCTCCGGTCCCGCAGGCACCGAAGTCGAGCGAATGGTCGTGCGCTGGCTTGGATCGTTAATTAACTACGATCGCGATGCTAAAGGTTTGCTGACCAGCGGCGGCTCGATGGCAAACATGATCGCGTTGCTGGTCGCCAATCGTCGCAAATCCGGCACTGCAGTAGCGCGCTCCGGCCTCTGGAACTCCGGATCACCGATGACGGTTTACGCGTCGTCCGAAGTCCACATGTCGATCGCGAAAGCCGCAGACATTCTTGGTTTCGGACGCGATTACGTGCGCGAGATCATATGTGACGATCGACAGCGCATGCGTGTGGATCTACTGCGTGAAAGCATTGAAGCGGATCGAAGAGAAGACTTGCGACCCTTTTGCGTCGTCGGCAGTGCCGGCACTACGAATACTGGTGTTGTCGATCCACTTTCGGATATAGCCGCCCTCGCCAAAGAATTCGATCTCTGGTTTCACGTCGATGGCGCTTACGGAGCACCCGGCATTCTCGACGAACGGAAGAAGCATCTCTTCGCCGGGTTGGAACTTGCCGACTCCGTTTCTCTCGACCCGCACAAGTGGCTCTATGTTCCTGTCGATGCCGGTTGTTTGCTCTTCCGAGACGACGCGGCAGCGAGAGCAACGTTCAGCACGGACGAAGCCGATTACATCAAGACGCATGGATATGTCGACGAAGAGGCGTTTGCGTTTTGGGATTACGGCGTTGAGCTGTCGCGGCGTTTTCGTGCACTCAAAGTTTGGCTGACGTTGCAGTATTACGGCAGCCGCCGCATTGCTGAAGCGATCAGCGATGACATATCGCTCGCGGAATATCTTGGTGAAGTAGTTTCCAAAGCGGATGATTTCGAGCTGTTGGCGCCGGTCGAGTTGAGTATCTGTTGCTTCCGATACATCTCGAGCGAAACGGATTTGGACAAACTCAATGAGCGCATCATGGAGCGCGTGCAAAAAGGTGGTCGCGCGTATTTGTCGAATGCGACCGTGAACGGGCATTTCGCACTACGCGCCTGCATTACAAACTTTCGCACCACGAAGAGTGATATCGATGAGACTGTCGCGGCGATCCGCGACGCCGCGAAAAACTGTGTCAGCTAATCAAAACCCATTCGATCGCGAACTGCGCGTCGCCTGCGAGCTCGCACGCACGGCGGGCGCTGCCATCCTCGAGCAGTACGAAGGACCGCTCCATATCAAACAAAAGAATTACGACGACGATATGGAGCCGGTCACTCAGGCTGACATGATCGCCAACGAGCTCATCGTCTCCGGATTGAAACGCGAGTTTCCGGACGATGGAATTCTCGCGGAAGAGTCAGTAGATACAGAGCGACGCCTCGCAAAGTCGCGCGTGTGGATGGTCGATCCGCTCGATGGCACAAATGGTTTCATTGACGGTAATGGTGACTTTGCCGTTCAAATCGGTCTCGCCGAGGACGGCCGTTGTGCACTGGGCGTGGTCTATCAGCCGCTGACCGGTGTGCTGTATCGTGCAGTTCGCGGCGCGGGAACGTGGATCGAACGGCCCGACTTCGAGCAACAGCGAGCGACCGTTTCTGACACGAAGACGCTTTCGGAAATGCGTCTCGCGGCGAGTCGATCACATCGAAGTCCGCGCATGAACAGAGTCGTCGCCCAACTCGGTTTCGAAGCAGAGGTTCAGCGCGGGTCCGTCGGCATCAAGATCGGGTTGCTGGTAGAGCAGCAATGCGACGTCTACATTCATCTATCACCACGAACAAAGCAATGGGACACGTGCGCTCCGGAAGTGATTTTGACGGAAGCGGGCGGGCGGATCAGCGATCTTTTCGGTTATCCTCTGAACTACAACGTTCCGGACGTGCAAAACCGCAACGGGCTCGTTGCCAGCAACGGCGTGTCCCACGATCAGATTATTGAAACCCTGGCACCGCTGCTGAACGAGTTTGGCAGAAAGCAAATTTAATATTGCCAATTTCCAATTGCCGATTTGCCAAACACTTAATCATTCCTAAATTGGCAATCGGAATTGGCAATTGACAATAAATCACGATGCGCCCAAAATCGTTTCTCACCTATTTCCTCCTCTGCGCTATACCGCTGTTTCTGTTGGCGGAGCTTGGGTACTGGAACAGCACCAGATCGATCGACGCCAGCGTGGGGACAATCGCTCAAAACGATCTCAATGCGTTTTCCGGCGCGGTCGATGAGCTACTTGATGAGAATCAGAAAAGCATGCGGCAACTGGCGATTGCACCCGCCGCACGTGACGTGGTGAATCGTGTAGAGAGTGAGACGGCGCCTCAGCCACCTCTACCAATCTTGAACTCACTTCCTAAGCTCGGTGCCTCGCTTCACGAGCTCACTCTCTACGACCACACAAAGAGCGCGCTTTGGAATCAACTCCCGAATGGTGAATGGGCTTACGCTCGTGGGTTCAATCAGTCCGTCGCGCTTCAACCCGATGAGCATGTCTGGACGCAACTCGGAAACGTGTGTTTGGAACAACTCCACAGCCCTTCTGCAACTCTGCAATACACCGTTCCAATCCACGATGAAAAAGGCACGATCGTTGTGGGCGCTGCCGCAGCTGTACTCGATCTCGCGTCCGTCTTTTACGACGCGTCGCACGGGCTGCCAAAGTCTAATCAACATTCGCTGGTTGTGGTTTTGGATCGTTCTGGAAGAACTCTTTATAACTCAGACCGCTTGCGCGAGCGGCTGCCGGTCTATCAGGCGTTGCCCGGCTTCAACTCCATTTCCAACGCAATGACGGCGAATCAGAGCGGTGTGGACCAGTATCACTCGCCTTCGGGAACAAACTACCAGGTCGCGTATGCCCCGCTCCCGCGATTGAACGCGGCTGTCGCGATTGCGCGGAACAGTTCTGACATGCTGTCGACTGCGCGCAAGTGGGGGCTCGCGGGATTCGGTCTCGCTCTTTTGACATCTCTCCTCGCCGCGTTCGTCCTGGAAACTCACGTGCGCAGCCGGTCCAAAGGGATCGCGCAGGTAACGAAAGACGTCTCTGCTATCGCTAAGGGCGAACTGGACCGCCGCATCATTTTGCAGTCGAGTGACGATGCGCGCGGCCTTGCCGACAACATCAACGTCGTCACCGAACGTTTGCGCGCTCAAATCGCACGCGAGGAAGAATCGCGACAGTTCGAGTCGTTCATTCGCATCTCGGCGATGCTCACACATGATCTGAAAAACGCGATCGAGGGTCTTTCTTTAACGGTCAGAAACATGGAACGTCACTTCGACAATCCTCAGTTTCGCAGTGACGCTTTAAAAGGACTGACAACCGCTACCGATAAACTCAAGGCGCTCGTCGCACGGCTCTCGAGACCTTTAACCAGCCTCAGCGGTGAGCACAAGCGACCCAGAAATATCGATTTGATACCCATCATTCAACGAGTTCTCTCTACGACGGCCGAGCCATTACGCGGCAAACACACGATTGTGACGCGACTACCGGCGAATTTGTATGCATTCGCCGACGAGGCCCGAGTCGAGGAAATAATCGAAAATCTCGTGCTCAACGCGCTCGAAGCCATGACTGACCGCGGCGGCACGCTCACGGTCGAAGCGAGCCAGACTGAAAATGGCGCGGCGACGTTTTCCGTCAAAGACACCGGGCGCGGGATGAGCCGCTCCTTTATTGAAACCCGGCTGTTTCGCCCGTTTTCCACAACTAAGAGAACCGGTATCGGGCTCGGACTGTACACCTGTCGCGAAGTGATCAAGGCGAGTGGCGGCTCGATCGAAGTCGATTCAGTCGAAGGCGCTGGTACGACATTTCGCGTCGTGCTACCATCGATTCCACACGACAGGCGTAGCTAAATAGAGAAGGGCGCGCGGCCAGACCCTTCCGCAAGTCATACCTGTTACGCCCGTTCCTCTGCAGTGCTGCCCAGGTTTTGTTTTACGCACACGTGTGCGGCCTTGTCAGTTTTATCTTAGAAACCGGTTCGAGAGATGACGACCAACCCACTCCAGCCCAAGGGCACAGTTCTGGTTGTCGATGACGACGACACAGTTCGCAGTGGTCTTTATTGGGCGCTAACTTCAGACTATCAGGTACTGCAAGCCTCTTCTCGTGACGAAGCTTGTGCGCTAATCAACGATGAAGATGTGGACGTCGTGGTAAGCGATCTGCACCTGCCGCCGCATGTGGACGACATTGTGGAAGGTTTGGCGCTGATTGATGTCGCGCGCGCGCAGAATCCGCCGCTTCAGGTCGTAGTGATTACCGGCAGTAATGCGAAACGGGCCGCTTTGGAAGCAGTGAAACGCGGCGCTTACGGGTTCTTTGAAAAGCCACTCGATCCCGGAGAGTTGTTGCACTTCGTGAACCAGGCGGCACGCATGCGACAACTTGAGATTGAGAATCGCAGACTACGTGAGGAACTCTCACGCCCGCCCGGATTCACTCACCTGATGGGCACGAGCCAGGCGTTGGAGCGTGTGTTGAAGCAGGCGAAATCTGTAGCTGCGACTAGTGCGACCGTCTTGCTGACGGGCGAGAACGGCACCGGCAAAGAGATGCTTGCGCGCGCGATTCACCAGGAGAGCCCGCGTACCGATGGACCATTCGTGGCGGTGAGTTGCGCCGCCCTTCCCGAGGCGTTGATCGAGTCGGAGCTCTTTGGCCACGAGAAAGGCGCGTTTACTTCCGCGATACAAACGCACAAAGGTCGTTTCGAGCTGGCGGACGGCGGCACGCTCTTTCTCGATGAGATCGGCGACCTGAGCGCTGCGGTTCAGGTTAAGCTTCTGCGCGTGTTGCAGGAGCGCGAGTTTGAGCGCGTCGGCGGAACCAAGACGCTGACAGTCAACATTCGTCTGATTGCGGCCACTAATCGAGATCTTGAAAAGAAGTAGCGCAGGGTCGTTTTCGTCAGGACCTGTTTTTCCGGCTCAACGTCGTGCCGCTGGTGCTGCCGCCTTTGCGTGAACGGCCGGACGATATTCCGATTCTCGCAGCACACTTTGCCGCGAAGTCAGCGCAAAAGTACGGCCAGCCAACGCCGGAGTTGGAGCCGGGACTCGTCGAGATCTTGCTCGACTACAACTGGCCCGGAAACGTGCGCGAGCTCGAGAACCTGATCGAGCGTCTGGTTGTACTGAGCGGGACATCAACGCTTGGACTCGAGTATGTTCCGGAGAAGATGTTGCGCGTGCTTCCGGGAACAACGCCGGGCGACGAGAGCACTTTGGAAGGTGCGGTGGAGGCGACCAAGCGACGCATGATCGTGAGCGCGTTGCAGTCAGAAGGTAACAAGGTGGCCGCCGCGAAAAAGTTGGGCATCAGTCGCTCCTACCTTCACCGACTCATCAATGAATTCGATCTATAGCCACAAAAGGCGCAAAAATCACAAAAGTTGGGTTTCACATTTTGTGCTTTTTGTGCTTTCTTGTGGCTTATCTATTGGAGAGGACAATAATGACTAAGAATCAGAAGATTGCTCTCGGTTGTGGTGGCGCAGGGTGTCTGGGATTGATCGTGGTTGTGATTGCGGGTGGGTTGATTTACTTATTCACTCGGCCGGCGCGGTCAAATCGTAATTACAATTTCAATGTTAGTACCAACCGCAATTCCAATTCGAACGACAACTCCGACTTCTCCAGCAACGGTAACGCCAACGACAACTCGTCTAATTCAAATTCGTCTTCAACTTCTGATTCGACAATGTCCAAAGATGAGAAGCATAAACTCTATTATGCTGCGCTTCTAACTGGAGACCCTGAACTGATTCGGCGCGTCGAGGTAAAGATTGATGTTTTGGAAGACGACTTCACCAAAGGCGCCAAGTTCCAGGCGTTTGTTGAGGAGCACGCTACCTGGACTATCAACAACATGGATTTTATTCAATCAGTAGATACGGCCGAGAAGGCACGGGCGTATATTAACGACCACATTTCGGATTAAGGCCAGGTATTTTTTCTCAAATGGATCCGTCTCGCATTCGCAATTTCTCAATCATCGCCCACATCGATCACGGCAAGTCGACTCTCGCCGACCGCCTGCTCGAACTCACCGGGGCTCTGTCAGAACGCGAGATGGAAAACCAGGTGCTCGACAACATGGACCTGGAACGCGAACGCGGCATCACGATCAAGGCACACGCCGTCCGCCTCGATTACAAAGCGCAGGACGGCAATTCGTACGTGCTGAACTTGATCGATACACCGGGTCACGTCGATTTCTCGTACGAAGTCTCGCGCTCGCTGTCAGCGTGTGAAGGTGCGTTATTGATCGTGGATGCTTCTCAGGGTGTCGAAGCACAAACGCTCGCGAACACATATCTCGCAATCGAAAACAATCTCGAACTGATTCCCGTTATCAACAAGATCGATCTGCCCGGCGCTGAACCTGAAAAAGCTATCGAGCAAATCGAACATTTCATCGGACTCGAAACTCACAACGCGATTCTCACCAGCGCAAAAACCGGTGAGGGCGTCGGCGAGGTTCTCGAAGCGATCGTGCGCGACGTGCCGTCTCCGAAAGGCGATCCAAACGCACCGCTGAAGGCGCTCATTTTCGACTCCTGGTACGACTCCTATCGTGGTGTGATCGTGCTGTTTCGGGTTATCGATGGCGCCATTCGTCCGGGAATGAAGATCCGCTTCTTCAACGTGGGTCGTGATTATCAGGTTGAAACTCTCGGCGTAAATCGACCGACGCCAACCCCGATTAGCGAATTAGGTGTCGGCGAGGTCGGTTTTCTAACTGCTTCGATCAAGGCTGTCGCGGACGTGCAGATCGGCGATACCGTGACTGAAGCCGCGCGCCCGACGAAAGAGCCTTTTCCCGGTTACCAGGAAATCAAGCCGATGGTGTTTGCGGGCTTGTATCCGGTCGACACGGCGCAGTACGAAGAGTTGCGCGACGCACTGGACAAGCTGCGATTGAACGATGCGTCGTTCTTTTACGAACCTGAGTCGTCGACAGCGTTGGGATTCGGATTTCGTTGTGGGTTTCTCGGCTTGCTGCACATGGAGATCGTGCAGGAACGTTTGGAACGCGAGTTCAATCTTGATCTGATCACGACTGCTCCGGGCGTCCGTTACCGTGTGACTACGACCGACGGTGAGGTGATCGAGATTGATTCTCCGGCGAAGATGCCCGATCCGGGCCGGATCACGAGGATTGAAGAACCGGTGATTCGCGCCGTCATCCTGACGCCTGATGAACATCTCGGCGGCATTCTTCCGCTGCTTGAAGAGAAACGTGGGCTGCAAAAAGGTTTTGAGTACATCACTTCGAATCGCGTGATGCTCACTTACGAATTGCCGCTTAATGAGATCGTGCTCGACTTCTACGACAGACTCAAATCAGTTTCACGCGGCTATGCCTCGCTCGATTATAATCTCGCCGGATACTGGGAAAGCGATCTCGTAAAACTTGATGTGTTGGTGGCAGGCGAGCCGGTCGATGCGTTGTCGCTGATTCTGCATCGCGGCACTGCTCAACCAAAGGGACGCGCTCTCGCTGAGAAGATGAAGCAATTGATCCCGCGGCAATTGTTTGAAGTGCCGATCCAGGCCGCGATTGGAAATAAAGTGATCGCGCGCGAGACGGTCAAGGCGCTGGGGAAGAACGTTATTGCCAAGTGTTACGGCGGCGACATCACGCGTAAACGAAAGCTGCTCGAGAAACAAAAAGAGGGCAAGAAGCGGATGAAGAAAGTCGGGCGCGTCGAGATTCCCCAGGAAGCGTTCCTCGCCGTTTTGAAGGTCAATGAGTAATTTTTATCCGCGTAAATCCGCGGCTGAGTTACTGCTTTGCTGTGCGCGAAGAAATACGGGTGACATTGATTGTGAGTATTTGTTTCAGCTCGCGCGGCGACATTCGATCGTGCCGCTGATCTATGTTCAGCTTGAAAAACATGGTTCAGATCTCGTACCGCAGCAGTTTCTCAACAAACTCAAAAAGCATTACCTCGAAAACTCCGCCCGCAACACGTTACTCACCGCCGAGCTTTGCCGCTTAATCAATTCACTCCGTGACGAAGGCATCGAGGCGATTTCCTATAAAGGCCCAGTCCTCGGTCTATTCGCGTACGGCGACATCGCTTTGCGTCGTTTCGTCGATCTCGACGTGATCGTCAAAAAATCTGACGTCCTCAAAGCGCGCGATATCCTGCTCGCCGAAGGTTACACTTCGTCGAAGTCGCTTTCACTAAACCAGCAGGAATTCTTGCTACGCACACAACACAACATGCAGTTCTCGCGCGACAATCACCGGTTGATAATCGAGCTCCATTGGGAAGTCGCTCCACATCTCTTCGCATCAACCGTAAACGGCGAACGACTGTGGCAGGATCTCATCACGGTCGATCTCAACGGGACGCCTGTCAAAACTTTCTCAGCTGAAGATTTGCTCTTCTCGTTGTGCGTGCACGGCTCTCGTCATCTTTGGGAACGCCTCGGTTGGATTTGTGATATTGCGGAACTGATCAAGAGACAACCGCTCGACTGGACCGCGCTCCTCGAACGCTCCGCACTCGCCGACACCGAGCGCATGTTTCTGCTGGGCGTGCATCTCGCATACCGGCTCCTTGACGCGCCAGTACCCGCAGAAGTAAAGCAGCGCTGTGATGCAGATCAACGCTTGTCATCGCTGGCTGACACCATTATCGAACGCCTCTTCAACGGCAGCACACACGTGCCCGCCACCTCCAGCGAGATCTTCAAATACAACATCGGCGTGCGGAAAACTCTTGGCGCACGCGCGCGTTATATTCTTTTCATGATGCGACCCACCGACGGAGATCTCGGCGCGCATTCTCTGCCTCAGAGTTTGAGCTTCGCTTACTACCTGTCGCGCCCGTTTCGCCTGTTAAAACGTGGCTTTTTTGATACTAAAGTTTGACGGATTTGTTCGTCCGTGTTAGCTTTCAAACTCATCGACGGCGCGGTCAGTCGGCCCGAGCGAAACCGCTCAACACGCTAAGGACAAAGGCATTAAGTTTTGAAACGCACAGTTTTCTTTCACTATGCGAAGCGTACTACCTTGATCGCTTTGCTTTGTTTTGCGGCAATTTCGTTAGCCTTCGCGCAAAGACCTGCTGCGGAAACGGACACAAAGCAGGGTGCGAAAGAAACTAAACCAGGAAACGCGAAAAAGCCTGCGTTTGTGCTGACCGTCCAAAAGACTCCCCTCCTCAACATTTCACTCAAAGCCGATAAGGCGAAGATGTCCGATGTGTCACAGGCACTCTCCAAACAACTCAAGGTGCCGATATTCCTCGGGACGGAACGTCAGAATGAATTTATAACGGTCGAGTTTAGTGAGTTGACTCTCGAGCCTGCGCTGCAGTTGATGTCGCCGTCAGTTTACGTTGATTACGAGATCGATACTGGTTCCGGTGAGCCGCCAAAACCTCTCGGCATTTTTCTTTACGATACCAATCAGAGCGAGCCACCGGCGACAGCAATAGTGACTGGAACAAACCAGTCGATGTTAATCGAAGGTAACACTGAAGACGGCGTCTCACCTGAAGAAGAAGAAGCGAAGAAGAAAGCCGAGGAGCATCCTCTTCGCATCACTTATGAGAATAAGCTGCTTTCTGTTAAGGCAAAAAAGCAGCCACTGTCTCTGGTGTTGTTAAAGATTGGCGAAGAGCTTGGTATTCCCGTTGATCTTCAGACGCAGAATCTCACGGAAGTCGACGCTGAGATCTCGAAACTCCCAGTAGAGGATGTAGTTCGGCAACTGTCCCCCCATATTCGGCTATTCGTTCGAGCCGATCTTACACGAGCCGAAAAACGAGCTTTGCGGTTGGTTTATGCTGAGCCAATAAAAGTGGCTCAGTGAAACCGAAGTTGTAAGACAACTTGCATCGAAGCCTGGCCCAACTTTTATGTTGCCATGAATCGATCAAGACAATTATATTTAACTACAATGACTCGAGGAGGCGGCTAAACATTGGCTAAGCAAAACGAGATTATCAACGAAGAAATCGCTGGTTTGCACA